>Ga0315282_10006817_pt1 | contig 18979 bp, 5 predicted proteins | sample YL17G07_20_MG_FD_203693 | JGI IMG/M metagenome (GOLD analysis project Ga0315282, IMG submission 203693) | Sediment microbial communities from Yellowstone Lake, YNP, Wyoming, USA - YL17G07_20 | ecosystem: Environmental > Aquatic > Freshwater > Lake > Sediment | place: USA: Wyoming | collected... | reverse complement strand
GTTCGCGGCGCTTGTTTTCGCCACCACGCCGACGATGGAGACGACGTTGCCGGCAGAGAGTTCGGAGCCGATGGGTCCGGACTCGCACTTGACAGTGGTGAGAACTTCGGCGCCGTTGGCCTTGTAGGCGTCCGAAATGGTCATGGCCGATCGGTCGCCGGCGATTTCCCTCACCTTGCCTTCCACCTTCACGAGCACCCCCGGCAGATTCGGACTCGTGTTGAGACTCTCCGTGTTTGCGGGAACTGGGGAAATCTCCGGCGCGGATTCAACCTCCGGAAGCGATGTCAACTCGAGATACCTTTCGCCGGTTGTGGCGCTGGTGCGCATGACCCCCGCAACCGTTGCGCCGGATTCCTGCTCGACGGCATCGGGGCCGCCGGCGCCGTCTTTCACGGGCAACGCCTGGGATGTTTCGGTTTCCTGGATGTAGAAGAAATCCGTGGCGCGGGCCAGGTCGGCGCCTATGGGCGCATAAGTCACCGTCTTGGCCTTCAACGTGATGGACTGATTGTCCGGGAGGCTTTTCGCATCGCTTATCCTCGGGAACTTTCCCGCGGCCGCAAGAGCGGACACTTCGGCGGCGCTGAGTGTTTTGCCGTAAACAACGAGTTCATCCACTTTGCCGTCGAAGCTGCGCCCACCGCCGTCCCAACCCCCTATGCGCGCGCCCGACGTGAGGACGAGTCCCGGGGCGGCGCTGTAAGAGCGTGTCGCATCGGCCTTCCCGTTCACATAGAAGGTGACGGTCCCAGCGGCGCTATCATATATGGCGGCGACGTGGGTCCATTTGCCCAGATTCCTCGATGTGAACTGGAAGTCGGAGGTTTGATCCGGGGATCCCGCAATCGAAAGCTGGATTTTTCCATCGCTATGGACAAAGAAAGACGGAGTGCCTGGCGCGGAGCCGTTCCCGCTCAAGATGCAGCCGGAGTTGGCAAGCGTGTCGGGCTTGATCCAGGCGGTAATGCTCAGGGAGTTGCAGGAAAGCAGATTGGGCACGGCGATATGATCGTCCCGTCCGTCAAAGTGCGCGGCGCCGCCGACAGCCCCGCTGCCCCGTTTGGCGCCGTTCTTGAGAACGCCGTTCTGAGCGTTTCCGGATGCGTCGGTGACCCAAGCCCCGTCCGGTTCGTCCAGCGCATAAGATATGATCTTGTCTCCCGGCGGGTTGATGGTGTAAGTGACGGTTGCGGAAGACTTCAGAGCGCCATCGTCCGCTTCCAGCTTGAGAACATAGGCGCCGGTGGCGCCAAACGTGGCGAGAGTGTCGAGCCTGTCGGCGTTCTTGAACGTAACCGCGCCGGGCCCGCTCTGCTTGCTCCAGGTTGTTTTCACCGGGCCGTTGGGAAGACCATCATCAGACATCGCTCCCGAGATGGGGAGCGTGGGAAAGGATACTGCGCCGATCCGGTCCGGCCCTGCGTTCACAAGGGGGACCTGGTTCGGCCGGTCAATGCCGTCATACACGCGCAAGTTCCAGATAGCGATTTCAGGCGAGGGGCGGTCGGGCGAGTCATCGCCGGCGATGGCAATACGGATGTATCTTGCGGTTACCGGGCCGGCGGCGGAGTCAATCATCGGGCTCCCGCTGGCGGTGTTGGAGCGGCGGTCGGCGAAGGTGGACCAGGCGGCGCCGTCGGTGGAGTACTCGATAAGATAGCGGTAGGCAACCTGGGGGAACTGGAAGTCGGTTTCCACTCGTTTGACGGCGCAGCTCCGGCCCAGGTCCACTTGGAGCCACTGCGGGAAAGTGTAGCGGGCGGCCTTCCAGAGGGTGCCGTTGTTTTCGTCGGCGGCATAGGCCGGGGCAAAATCGGTCCCCGCGCTCGAGGAAGCCGTGGCGTCCCTGCCGCATGCGAGATTGGTGTCCCGGACCGTGGTGGGAGCCAGAAAACCCACTCCGCTATGAGTCGGCACGACCTTTTCGATCGAACCATCGGGGTTGAAGCGCAGCTCATCAATGGCTGTCTGGCGATGAGCGCCGTCGCGATGGTGCGGATTGTCGTGGCGGTGGTAAACGATGTACGTCTTGCCGCCGTCCTCGAGGATCGTATGGTGTCCCGGGCCATCCACTGTGTCATCTATGTTTGTCTCGAGAATAGGATTGTTGGCGCCGTAGGTGAAGGGGCCCAGCGGCGAAGGGCCGGTGCTGTATTCGACGCAGTAGCTGGAGTCCTGGCAGAAATTATTGGAGTACATGTAGTAGTAGAGGCCGTTGCGCTTGAGAATGTAAGGGGATTCCATGCAGCCCTTAACGGTTCCCATGGTGGCTTTGGGAGTATTCCTGTTCTCGAAATACTGGACGGGCGCCGTGATACTGGTCAGATCGGCGTTTAGTTTGGCTATGGTGGGCGTCCACCATGTGCCATAGGCGATATACGCCTGTCCGTCGGTATCTATGAAGCACTCGCCGTCGAGCGTAATGGTGCCTCGCGGGGTCTGGTCGGGAATCATGGGGCCGCCGCCGGGCATGGCGTTGGTCCAGGGTCCCAGGGGGGAATCCGCCGTGGCCAGCCAGACCTGGCAGGGCACCTGGGTGTACATGTAATACTTGTTGTTCCTGTAAACCACCGAGGGCGCCCACTTCTGGCGAGTGGCGGGCCAGTTGGACTTATTGGAGGTCCAATGGACGAAATCCTTGCTGGTCCAGATCACAACCGGTCCTTCCCCCACGCCCCAGCCATCCGGCGTGACGTAGAGATAATACGTGTCGCCGAATTTCCGGCAGCAGGGATCGGCAAAGTAACCCGGCAGAACGGGATTGCCCGTCTTGGAGTCGTTCCATCCGGCGCCGGCGGCCAGGGCCGCCGGAAGTATACAGATGACCGCGAGGATGGTTCGGAGATGGAATCGCGCGCGAGTGAGCATGGTTGCCCTTCCTAACAAGATGTATTATACTGAGCAGCAATCAAAGAGACACAATTCAAACCCTTGTTCAATGCATGAGCATTGCGGGAAGCGATCTATAAAGGGCACAGAGAACCCCCCAAAAACAACTCACCACAGAGACACAGAGACACAGAGGCACAGAGGAAAGCATTGAATGGAAAGGTGGAAAGAAACCCTCTTGTTCCCCGGATATTTGTGTCTTCCTGGTTTTTGGGGTTGCTTCTCTGTGCCTCTGTGCCTCTGTGGTGAGTTCTTCCATATTGTTGTGTCACTTTGAATGCATATTGGTATATCCCAAACGGTTCGCAATCGCCGGTCCTTGCTTTCTTCGGCACAAGCCCGAAAAAGAACGGTGGCGCCAATGGATCAGTGAGAGCCGCCAAACGGAACTGACTCGCTCTCCCGCCGATGCCGGCGCCCCAACTGGAGAGTTCCGCGATCGGGTCGGAATGCTCACATTCGTCTCATGCTTCCCCTATTCCCACAGCTCCCAGTTGCGGACCCGGGCGGCGGGCGGCCGCTGGAAAGTCGCCGAAATGGTATGGTCCGCCGTTACATTGACAAACGGGTAAACACCAACCGGCCCAACCGACAGGCCGTCCACCAGCACATCGGCGATGGCGTAGCCGGGCTGCGGCGCGATGAGAAAGACCTGGCTCGCGCCTTCGCTCACAAGCACCGGCCCACTTGGGCTGATGGTACCGCCTGTTCCCGCGGATGCCGCGATGGTGTAGGTTGGGCCCGTTACCGGCATAACCGATCGGAATGTCGCGGAGATCGTGTGGTCTGCCGTTACGTTGATGAAGGTATAGTTGCCCATCGCTCCCACGGAGACTCCGTCCACCAGAACGTCGTGAACGGCGTATCCCGCCGAAGGCGTGATAGTGACGCCGAGGTTCGCGCCGTCGTTCACGGCCGCGGCGCCGTTCGGGCTGATGGTTCCATTCGCTCCCGCGGACGCATTGATCGTGTGGGGGGCCGGCACCAACCTGAACGTGGCGGAAATCGTGTGGTTTGTGGTCACGTTGCTGAAGGGGACCGACCCGACCGCTCCCGCCGAAACACCATCCACCAGCACGTCCTGGATCGCATACCCGGTCGCCGGGGTGATGGTGAAGGTCTGCTGCATGGTATAGTCCATCACCACCGCCCCGCTCGGGGTGATGGTTCCGTTCGGCCCGGCGGATGCGGTGACCGTATGCGTTTGTTGGCTGAAGGTGGCCGAGATGGTGTGGCTGGCGATCACATTCGTGAACGTGTAGCTGCCCACCGCTCCCACCGAGGCCGTATCCACCAGCACGTCGGTGATGCTGTAGCCGGGCAGGGGCGCGATGGTGAAAACCCGGCTGCCGCTGTCCACCACGCCGACGGCGCCGCTTGGCGTAATGGTTCCGCCCGCGCCGGCCGAAGCCGTGATGGTGTGAGCGGTTGGGCGGAATGTGGCCGCAATAGAGTGGCTGGCGGTCACGTTCGCAAAGTCGCGGCTGGCGACCGCGCCGACACTGACTCCATCCACCTTCACGTCCTCGATGGCATAATCTGCCGATGGCGCGATGGTGAATGTTTGACTGCCACCGGAATTCACCATCGTCGTTCCGCTCGGGCTGATGGAGCCGCCGATTCCAGCGGTGGCGGTGATGGGGTAGGCGGAAGCGGCCCCGAGGAACTTGGCGCTCAGGTCCGCTTCGAGTTGCAGGCGCTCGGCGTCCGGCAACGCGTAGTCATAGAGGAACACATCGCCGATGTTGCCGTTGAAAGTGGTCCACCCATCGGGGTTGTTGCGCCCGACGTTGATGTTGTAGGCGTAGCCTCCCGGAACGCCCGGCACGAGCGCGGTCATGGCGCTGGTTGACGTCACGTTCATGACTTCGGCCCCGTTGGCATAGACTTTGTACTTGCCGTCCGGCTGAACCACGAGGGTCAGGATGGTGATCTGGCCGTCGGGGATGGCGGTGGCGCTGAAATCCAGGCTGCCGTTGCGGCGGACATTCACCAACCCGTCATGATTGCGGATTCCCAGCACGAGCCGGTTGTAAAACACATCCACGACGGACGACCAGTTGTTGCCGGGAAGGGAATAGCGGATCGGCCGGACCGCGACGACGATGCTGGCGCCGTTGCATGAGATCGGGTTTGCGTAATACCCCTTGTCGAAACCGTCGCCATCCGAGTAGTAGTTGCGCTCCCACTTGACGCCGTTGATTATCTCGACCGTTGGACTGCCCATCATGGTAAGCGTCTGGCCGGCTGGCAGGTAAGTGGCCCAGTTGCCGGTGGCGCCGCTTGCGGGGAAGGAGTCGGTGATGCACGAGAACAGGAGGTTGCCGGTGGCGGGGATGTTTCTCGTGTTGGAAATCAACGCGAAGTTGATGTTGGAAACATCCGCGCCATTGACTCCCACAACCTGATCCGTCGTCGTGTAGAAGTTGGCCGCGCCGGCGCACACATACCAAGTCCCGTCCTGAACAGACCGGGCGTAAACGCCCGAGGCATTGGTGGTGGCGGTGTAAACCGGGCCGGCCGAGGCGTTTGACGATCTGGAAAAGTAAACGGTCGCGCCGGAGACTGGCGTGCCGTCGCTCTGCCGGGTTACCGTTCCCGACATCTGGACGTTGCCGACGAGCGTGAAGTTGACGTCGGGCACGTTGCCGCCGACCACCGCCACGAGCTGATCGGCGGAAGTGTTGTAGGCGCTTGATCCGGCGGCGACATACCAAGTCCCTTCCGGCACGGCCTTGGTGTAGTTGCCCGATCCGTCGGTCGTCGCGGTAAAACCGGGATTCGCCGACGGGTTGGGCGCGCCTGAGATGTAAACCGTGGCGCCGGAAATCCCCGTTCCGCTTGGGTTGACGACCTTGCCCGAAATGTTGTAGGTCGTTCCACCCCCGCCCGTCGGGGTGACCGTGGCGAAGGTGACGATCCGGGGACCGCCCCGCGTGTAGAGGTGGCCCTTGACGTTGACGTTCTTCTGCAAGTTGGAGGCAAGGGTCGTCTGAGTTTTTCCATCTCGCGAACCACTGTCTTCCACGGTGATGGAAATGCCTGTGACCGGATCCTTGACAATGTAGCTATACGGGTTCACCTGCGTGACAACGCCGTTGAAGGACACGAGATAGTCATCCGGCAGGCCGCTGAGCTGCGGCATAGAGTAAGTGTGGTAGCCGCTCGTGGGGGTGATGGTCGCCACGTAGGGGGCGGAGTATGCGGTTTCGTTGCCCGCCGCGTCCCTGGCCTTGTAACGGTAGGTGTAGGTTCCGTCCGCCAGCACGGGAGAGACATAAGTCCGGCTGGACTGCCATGCGCTGGCGGGCGCGCCGCCGAGGGTGCAGGTGAATTGATACTGGACGCCGGAGCCGCCGTCCGCGGGCGTCATGGCGGTCATGCTGACCTTGTTGTCCAGGGTGGCGTAGGGCAGCATCTCCCATTGGCCCACTGGGACGGGCAGTTTGGGGGCGGTCTTGTCGTTTGCCGTGGTTGCCGCCGCAGCCGACGCCGCGCTGGTGTTGCCGCGGCCGTCGCGGGCAGTGACCGTGTAGCTGCAGGAGACCCCGGCGGCGAGCCCCGTGTCGGTCCAGGTGGGAGAGGCCTGCCAGCCGCTCGTGGCGAGGCTGGGGGTCACGCGGTCGAACTTGTACTCGACAAGTCCGCTCGGGCTTGCTATTTTCACCGCCGTCATTCTTACCTGCCCGTTGGCGATGCCCGCCGGGCCGGAGGCAAAAACAGTGAGAGGGGCCGACGAAGTTTGCGTGGCGGCGCTGGCCTCGGACGAAGAGGCCGTGGTATTGCCGTTCTTGTCGCGCATCTTCACCGTGTAGGTGTGGATTGTTCCCGGCGTGAGTCCCACGTCGGTGTACTTGTTGAACGAGACCCAGCCCGAATCGTGCCCGCCGCCCGCGGTGCAGGTGAAGCAGTACTCCACCCACCCGCCGGCGTCCGTACCGGCAGTGGCGCTCATGGTGATGGCGGAATCGCTAGGGGCAGTGGGAGTAACCAGCCATGTTGCGGGGTTAGGCGTGGGCGCGGTGGTGTCCGGGGTTATCGTCACGGGCCCGGGGGCCGCCTCCGCATAAACAGCGGAGACCTCGCCCGCCGTCAGCGTCTTCATGTACACACGGAAGTCGTCGAGATAGCCCTGGAAGTAGTCGCCGGCGTTGCCGCGGCCCAGGTAGTTGGAATTTTCCATAAGGGGCGCATTCAGATCGGCGGGGTATAGCGTCGCCACCGCGTTTGTGGCAACGGCGGCGCCGTTGACATACAGGATGCTGGAGCTCGCCGCGGCGGAAAAGACCACCGCCACGTGCGTCCAGACGTTCGCCGGCATCGCGGAGCCGCCGTCCAGGTACTCGGTGGTAGAGGCGTCCGAGATGACAAAGCGCAGATTGCCGGAGGAGGCGTCCTTGGGGGTCAAGTACATGAATTTGCCCGCGCCGTCCCCCATGGACCAGACCCGATGGCCGCCGGCGATGCCGGTCCATTTGACCCACACACAGATGGCCGTTTCCTTGAAGTCGGCGATGGAGTTGTGCAGCTCCACATACTGGTTCACGCCGTCCAGCGGCAGCACGCGGCCGCCTCGGGTGGGGGCGGCGGTGTCTTTGGCCGCGCGGGCGCCGTTCATCAGGAAACCATGATTGATGCCGTACTCGTCCATCGCGAACACGGGGTTGTCCTTCTCAAAGGAGTGGCGCGCGTAGATGTAGTTGTTGTTCGTCAGCTGGTTGAAGCGGGCGGTGTCCTGCCCCCATCCCCAGCCGAAGTGGACTCCGTTGCTCCCGCCGACGCCCGAGTTGCCGTTGGCCGAGTCGCCGTCCATGATGAGACAACCCAGGAAGGTCGAGGGGCTGTAGACGTAGGTCGTTCCCTTCATGACCGCGCTGCCGTAAACGGTGTTGCCGGTATCGCCGCAGTTGGCGTGCTCGATAACTTTCGCGTTCTCGTAGATCTGGACGTTGCCAAAAACTCTTGCCCAATCCCTGACCGTGGCGTTGCCATACACCTGCGCCGTTCCCTCAACCCTCGCGTAGCCGGACACCACTGCGTAGTCGCGGATTTGGGCGCTGCCGGCGACCACGGCGTAGTCCTCGATCCGGGCGTTGCCGCGGACCTGTGCCGTGTTCAATACCATCGCGTTGGGCCCAACGTAGGCCGAGGCATCCACGGTAGTCCCGTTCTGTTTGAACCCGCCGCCGTTGGCGTGGGTAGTTCCTGTCACCGAAGGCCGCGGGTACACCGCATTCCTCGGCGTCGCGTTCGTGAACGAGACGGCATAGGGGAACTGAATGCCGGCGTCGGTGATGTACGCCTTCCACATGGGGTCGGCGATCTTCATCGGCTTCGGAACCGCTATGACCGCCAGATAGAGCTTGCCCTCATCCGATGAGAGGGTAATCGAGTTCGTTCCCTTGTTCCACAGGCAGGAATACCGGGCATCGCCGTTGTTCGAAACGGCCACCAGACACGCGCGCCAGTCGGACTGCCGCACCGGGTCGCTCTGGGGCTGGAAGTTGCAGGACACGGTGGAACCGGCCGACACGGCGAGGGGGATCAAGTTGAAACCGAACTCCTCGGGGACGTGCGCGCGCGCGGGCCGGTACCACCCGGCGGCGCCGGGCACTTTCACCAGGGGGGTGCGGTTCTTCCGGTAGAACTCCCAGTCGGTGCCGTCGTCGGCTTTGCTGTCGGCTTTAAGCCACTGCTGCCGCTCGAAATCCCACGTGATGCACTTCCTGGCCATGTCGCCCCAGAGGTCTTTTACGGCGCCGGCCTTGTCGGGCGAACCCGAAGTGTCCACCCGGATCATTCGGTCCAGGATGTACTCGTTCACTCTCTGGCTCGCGTTCGCGTCGGTCCAGACCTTGTTTACCCAATAGCCGCCGTAGCGCGGATCGCCCCGCGCCGCCTCCCAGATCGCCCATGAGTCGTAAAAATCCCGGCCATGCGCGGGGTAATACATCGCGTTGGCCACGTAGTTCTGGGCGGTCGGGTAGGTGTTGAGAAACTGGAGCTGCATCCAGTTGGCGGTGCACTCCCACCACATCCCCGAGCTATTGCTGCCGTTGAAACCGCCGGTCGTGCCTTCCCACACGTGTCCATGTTCATGCGGAGTGGCGCCCGACGGCGGGTCCCAGCGGCAGTAAGTGGGGTTCGCCATGGCGTAAGCGAAACCGTTGGCGTCCGCGGACATGTATGCGCCGCCGCCGCCGCCGTCGTTCCAGGTCATCAGAAAGTTGAAGTTGCTTCTATACTTGTTCCCGTCCCGCTTTGCGGGATCCCCGGACTCGTTCAGGTCGTTCAAACCCATCTCGGCGACCCAGCGGTTCCACATCTGCTCGTACATCCGCAGATTGCCCTGGGCCAGTCGCTCGGTCATTCCCACCGACTGCGGTTGTCCCCCGGGAGGGCTTTGGACGGAGTTGTCGCGGTTGTACTGCCCGAAACAGAGCCGGAAATGGTCCGAGCGCCGGGTTTCGTTGCTCGGATCCTGGTTGGAGTACTGGGTTTGATTGTCAAGGTACGGCTCCGCCATCGTTGCCATCGAGAGCAACACAAGACCCAAAGCCGTCAGACAAATGTGTGGGCTGTGACGCAACATGTTCTTCATTGTGCATTCCTTTCGTCTCAGCTAAACGGGTAGACGGACCGGGTCCGTCTACCCTGCGCCCAATCGGCTGCGCACTCTGAGGCGTCGAACCGGCGCCCATGCATGCGCCAGAACCGCCGAATGCCCTATGTCGTCCGGTGTCCTGATGAAGGGGACACCGAAATCCGTCAGTACATCTCCCAAGCCGTGCCGGCCGCGGGGATCGGCGCAAACGTCACCGAAATCGTATGGTCCGCGGTCACGTCGTTGAATGTGTAGATGGGGACCGCCCCGATAGGGGCCCCGTCCACCATCAAGCTGGCAACGGCGTAGCCGGGGGACGGGGTGATGGTGAATGCCTGATCGGCGCCGGAGTTCACGATCACCGCGCCGCTCGGGTCAATGGTTCCTCCGGCTCCGGCGGAAGCGTTGATCGTGAACGTGGCGGGGGAGAGGAATTTGTTCGTCAGGTCGGCTTCCAGCCGCTGGCGTTCGGCGTCGCTCAGCGCCGTGTTGTAAAGGAAGACGTCGCCGATGTTCCCGTTGAATGTGCTCCATCCGTCCGGGTCGTTCCGTCCCACATTGATGTAGTGAGTGAAGTCCGGATCACTGCCCCACTGCGCGCTGTGGTCGGGGTTGATCGAGGTCCAGTCGCCGTTGGCGCCGCCGGTCATGATCTCGGCGCCATTGGCATAGACCCTGTACGAGCCGTCCGTCTGAACCACCAGGCTCAGAATAGCTGCCTGCCCGTCAGGAATGGCGGGACCCCAATCGTTCCAGTAGTTTCTTGCGACCATGACCCTGCCATCGGTATGGCTGATGGCCAAAGCGAGGCGATCATAGAAGATATCCACAATCTCGCCTCTCGGCTCACCGGGTACAGAGACATAGGAGGGCTTGACTGCCGCAATGATCGTGACGCCGGCGCAGGAAATCGGCGAGGAGTACCGCCCCTGCCTGTAGCCCTGGTGGTCGCTATACAGATTCTTCTCCCACTTGATGCCATTGATGCTCTCCACGGTGGGTTGCCCCGGTCCTCCCAATGGCGACAGTGCCGGCATCCCAGCGGGGTAGAGCACGGTCCATGGTCCCGTCTCGCCGCTGTCGGGGAACGAGTCGGTCACGCAGCCGAACAGCAGATCGGCCGTTCTGGGGATGTCTCGGACGCTCGATTTCAGAGCGAAGTTGACATTGGCCAGATCCGAGCCATTCACGGACACGATCCGATCCGGCGACCCATAGTAACCCGTCGCCGCCGCGCCCACGTACCAATCCCCGTCCTGGACGGCCTGCGTGTAGTTGCCGGACCCATCGGCGGTGGCGGTGAAGACCGGGTTCGAGGGCGCGCCTGGCGTTCTGGAGAAGTACACCTTGGCCCCGGCGATCGGCGTCCCGTCGCTTTGCTTGGTGACTTTGCCCGACACTTTCGCATTGGCGACCAGGGAGAAGTTGACGCCGGTGATGTTGGCCCCGCTCATCACCACCACTTGGTCGGCGGAGGTGTTGTGGGCGCTCGATCCGGCGCAGACGTACCAAGTCCCGTCGAGGAGGGCTTTGCTGTAGTTCCCTGAGCCATTTGTCGTCGCCGTGACCGCGGGATTCGCCGAGGCGTCTGCCGTGTACGAGAAGTAAACGGTGGCGCCGGAGATGGGGGCGCCGTGGCTGTCGGTGACCTGGCCCGAGATGGTGTAGAGGGTCGGTTCGCCCGTTACCGTGACGGTCGCGTACGTGACGATTCGGGAGCCGCTCAAGGTGTAGAGGTGACCCTTGACGTTCACGTTCTTCAGCATCACGGCGGCGTCGGTCGCTTCCCCGTAGGCGTTGGTCTTGACGGTCATTGTGGCGCCGTCGGCCAGGTTTTTCACCAGGTAATTGCTCGGGGTGACTTGAATCACCGTGCCGTTGAAGTCCACGAGGTAATCGTCCGGCAGTGCCGCGAGCTCGGACGTGGAGTAGGCGTGGTAGCCGGACGTCCGCGTGATAGTCGCGGTGTAGGTCGTGGAGTAATCCGACTCATTGTGCTGCGCGGACTTGTCCCTGGCCTTGTAGCGGTAGGTGTAATCGCCGTCGGCAAGGACGGTGGTGACGAAGGTGCGGCCATCTTGCCAGCCGCTGTTGGGCCCGCCGCCGTTGGTGCATTCGAAGGAATATTGCACGCCGCTCGGGTCCGAAGTGTCCGTCGCGGTCATGCTGGCCTTGTTGTCAATGGTCGCGTAGGGGAGCATTTCCCAGTGCGCCACCGTGATGGGCAACTTGGGCGCCGCCATGTCCTTGGCCGTGGCGGACACCGGCGACGATACCGCGCTGGTGTTGCCTCTGCCGTCTCTCGTTTGGACGGTGTAGCTGTAGCTCGCGTTGGCCGTCAGGCCGGTGTCGGTCCAGGTGGGAGAGGCCTGCCAGTTGCTGGCCGCCCCGCCTCCCGTTCTCGTGAACTTGTACTCCACCAAGCCGCTGGGACTGCTCTGCTTCGCGGCGGCCATGGTGATGGAATTGTTGGTGATGCCGATGGGGCCATACCCAAACGCCGCCACAAGCGCGGACGAGATCAGCGTGGTCGTGGTTTCCTGCGTTGACTCCGCGGTGGTGTTGGCATTCTTGTCGCGCATCCTGACCGTATAGGTGTAGCTGACGCCCGGGGTGAGGCCGACGTCGGTATACTTGTGGAAGGAGACCCAGCCGGAGTCATGGCCGGCGCCCAATTTGCAGGCAAAGTAATATTCCACCCATCCACTGGCATCGTCGCCGGGCGTGGCGCTCATCGTGATCGCGTTGTCGCTCAGGGGCGTCGGCGCAACCAGCCATGTTGGGGGGTCCGGCGTCGGCGCAGTCGTATCGGGGGGGATGGTTACCGGCGCCGGATCGGCCGCGCCGTAGATGGCCGACACCTCGGTCGAAGTCAGAGCCTTCATATAAACGGTGAAATCATCCATGCTGCCCTGGAAGTAGTCGCCCGCATTGCCTCTGCCGAGGTAGTTGGCGTTCTCCATCAACGGCGCATTGATCTCGTCCGGGTCAATCGTCAGGCCGGTGTTCTGGCCGGACTGCGCGCCGTTGACGTAGAGTGTGCCGGTATTGCCGGAAAGCGTCACGGCGACGTGGTTCCAGCCGCTGCTCAGCGGGCCGGCCGCGTCTATGTACTGAGTCGCCGTCCCGTTGCTGATGACTAGTCTCGCATTGCCGGTGGTTGTGTCCTTGGGGGTCAGATACATCACCTTAGCGGCGCCGTCGCCCAAGGAAAATATCCTCTGGTCGTTCGCGGAGCCGGTCCATTTCACCCACGTGGACACGCTCATGTCCTTGAAGTCGTTGACGGAGTTGTGCAGTTCGACGTACTGGTCGGTTCCGTTGAGCGGCAGGACCAATCCGCCGCGCGCCCCCGTTCCCGTGTCCACGGCGGCTCTACAGCCGTTCATCAGGTAGCCGTGGTTGATGCCATACTGATCCATGGCGAACACGGGGTTGTCTCTCTCGAAGGTGTGCTGGGCGTAGATATAGTTGTTATCGGTAAGCCCGGTGAAGATGCCGGGGTTCTGCCCCCATTGCCATCCGAAGTGCACGCCGTGGTCGCCGGTTCCGCCATTGGCCGAATCCCCGTCCACAATCAACGATCCGCTGAACGTCGAGGGGCTGTATACATACGTCGTGCCTTTGACGACGGCGTTGCCGAAGACGGTGGTGCCGCCGTCGCCGCAGTTGGCGTGCTCGAGGACCTTGGCGTTCTCATAGACCCTCGCGTCGCCGAAGACCCTTGCCCAGTCCCGGACCGTGGCGTTGCCGTACACCTGGGCCGAATCCAGAACCATCGCGCGGCCCGACACCACCGCGTTGTCCCTTACCTGCGCGCTGTCCCTGACCACGGCGTAGTCCTCGATTCTGGCATTGTCGCGGACCTGCGCGTTGCCCAGCACCAGGGCGTTGGGGCCGACGTAGGCCGAGGCGTCCACTCTGGCCGGACTGGAGTCCGCCACCCAGCCGCCGCCATTGCCGTGCTGGTGCATGCCGGAGTGACTGGGCGATGGGAACACCACGTTCGTGGGCGTGGCGTTTGTGAAGGAAATCTCGTAGGGGAATTGACGTCCCGCGTCCGACGTGTAAGCGGCCCAGACCGGGTCGGTGATCTTCATCGGCTTGGGAGTGGCGATCACGACCAGGTAGAGCCGGTTCTCGTCGGAGGAGAGCATGATGGAATTGGCGCCGGCGTTCCAGAAACTGCTGTATCGGGAATCTCCGTTGTCGCTGACCGCCACCAGGCACGCTCGCCAGTCCGATTGCCGGACGGGGTCGCACAAGGGCCGGAAGTTGCAGCTGACCGTGGCGCCGGTCTTGGTCAGGGGGATGATGTTGAAGCCGTATTCCATCGGAAGGTGGGCGCGGGCGGGCCGGTACCATCCGGTGATTCCGGGTATCTTCACGAGCGGCGTGCGGCAGCGCTGATACCAGTACCAGTCACTGCCGTCTTCGGCGCTATTGGCCTGTATCAGCCATCTTTGCCTCTCAAAGTCCCAGTTGACGCACTTCTTGGCCATGTCGCCCCAGAGGTCCCGGTTCGCCCCGGTCTTGTCGGGGGATCCCGAGGTGTCTACCCGGGCCATGCGCTCCACGATATACTCATGAATCGCCTGATCGGGGGTGAAGTCCGTCCACACCTTGTTCACATAAGCCGCGCCGTACCGGGAATCGTCCAGGGCGGCTTCCCATATTGCGAAGCTGTCGTAATAGTCCCGGCCGTGGGCCGGATAATACATGCTATTCCAGATCAAAGCGCCGGCCTGGGGATAGCCGTTCAGGAATTGGAGCTGCATCCAGTTGGCGGTGCACTCCCACCAGGCGCCTGAGCTGTCGCTGCCGTTGAATCCGCCGCACGTGCCTTCCCAGACGTGACCCATCTCATGCGGCGTGGCGCCCGAGGGCGGATCGTAGCGGCAATAACCGGTGTTGGCCATCGCCCAGCAGAATCCATTGCCGTCCATGGACATGTAGGCGCCGCCGCCCCCGCCGTCGTTCCATGTCATCAGGAACACGAAGTTGGCCCGGTACTTGTTGCCGTCCGGCTGCGTGGCGGACTCGTTCAGGTCATGCATCCCCATCTCCACGACCCAGCGGTTCCACATCCGCTCGAACATCTGGAGATTGCCCTGGGCCAGTTGTTCGGTCATTGGCGTGCCGGTGTCGCGGTTGTAGTGCCCGAAAGCCAGGCGGAAATGGTCGGAACGCCGGGTTTCGGTGTTCGGATCCTGGTTCGAGTGTAACGTCTCGTTGTCGAGGAACGGCTCCGCCGCCGGCTTCATCGCGGGTTGCGCGAGACCCAGACCGAACAGACAAATGAGAACCGTCAAACGTGCAGACTTCTTCATAGTGTTTTCCTTATCCTTTCCAAGCATTTTCCCACAAAATCCTACCTATCCATCCGCTGTCCCGCGGATTTGTCAATCCGCCGGCATGCGGGTTAACTCCACGGCTCCCACCGAGCCCGGGTGACAACCCGACTGAACTTAACTGAGATAGTATGGTTGGTGGTCACGCCGTTGAATGTGTAGCTGCTCACCGCGCCGACCGACGCTCCATCCACCACCACGTCCAGGATGCTGTTTCCATTGGTCGGGGAGAAGGTGAATCCCTGGTTGCCGCCGTAGGTCACCAGAACGGTCCCGCTCGGCGTGATGGCGCCGCCGCCGCCGGCCGACGCTTTGATCGTACATCCCGTCAGCTTGTATGCGATGTAAGTTTCCAGTTCCTGGCGCTCCGCGTCGGTCAACGCCTTTTTGTAGAGAAAGACGTCGCCGATATATCCGTTGAACGTCACCGTGGCATTCTCTCCCGCCGCCGCCGTTCCATACACGGGGACCGGTTTATTCCGCTGCAGCACCATGTGGTTGCTGAACAGGGGACTGACGCTCACAGCGGCATTTGCGGTTCCCATTGCCGCGCAGAGAAAAAAAATAGCGCCAACAAGCGCTCGGGTTGCCACGGGTTTCACACTCATCCTTTTCCTCCATTGAGCGGATTCGCATTGCATTGCGCTCCCCGTCTTCATTAATGCACAAATTTCATATTCGTGTCAAGTTTATGTTCCATGCACACAGGCTTTTGGTGGAGTGCTCCTTGTTTCTCCTGGATAAGCTGAGGATCATGAGGAATAAGGGGCCGATACCCCCTTGTTTTTCCGCGACAATCCAACAGGCATCCCTGGATCTGGATCATGACTTGACAAAACGGCCCGTGCGGCACGCTATTCCGCATGTATTAGGACACGTGTATGAATTGCGTAGTGCGCTTGCATGATTGGATGATAAGTCGAACTTGTTCAATTGGCAAAGAACGCACGGGCGTCTCATTAAGAGGCGGACAGGCGGGCATTCCGTAAGAACGGGATGACAAGCCGACCGCGCGATTCGCGGGCCAAACTGCGTCCGCGCGGAGGCACGTGGCTCTCCTTGTCCGCCGACATATATACATTGACACGCGCATAATCGTTTACATAATGGAGGGGCGTTGTGGGAACATCGGAACCCTGTTCGCGATGCGGGTCTGGAGTCTGCACGAGATACATGTGGAAGCGCCACCATCGAGCGAATAGTGCGGTCCGCAAACCCAATGGCATTTATCTCTGGAAAGGGCGTCAATCATGCGTCAAGCCATCATGACCAAACCCGGCGTAATCGAGCATCGGCGGGTTTCCGAACCGGCGGCCGGGCCGGGACAGGTCCTCCTCCGCGTCAAGCGAATCGGAGTTTGCGGAACCGACCTCCACGTCTATCATGGGAAACACCCCTTTACCCCTTATCCGGTGGTTCAGGGACATGAGTTTTCCGCGGTGATTGAAGCGGTTGGCTCCGGGGTGTCGAACCTGCGCCCCGGCATGAAAGTCACCGCGACACCCCAGGAGGTTTGCGGGAAATGCCGGTCCTGCCGCCGCGGCGACTATCACATCTGCGACCATCTGAAGGTGCGCGGTTTTCAGGCGCCGGGCGTGGCGCAGGACCTGTATGTCACCGAGGCGGACAAGATAGTTGTGTTGCCCGACACGTTCACCTTTGAGCAGGGCGCCTTGATCGAGCCAACGGCGGTCGCGGTCCGCTCCACTTCGCGCGCGGGAGACATGCAGGGCAAGAACGTGGTTGTGCTCGGCGCGGGTCCCATCGGCAATCTCGTGGCCCAGGTTTGCCGCTGCCGCGGAGCCAAAGTCCTGATCACGGACCTCAGCGATTTCCGTCTGGGGAAGGCTCGCGAGTGCGGCGTGCCTTTCCAGTCCTGTGCGCGCACGGAATCCCTGGCCCGGGCGGTAGAACGCTGCTTTGGGGAGGAAGGTTTCGACCTGGCCTTTGAATGCGTCGGTGTGGAGGCCACGATGAGCGCCGCGGTGGACGCCATCCAGAAGGGCGGAACAATCGTGGTGCTGGGCGTATTCGGCGAAAAACCGCGAATTGACATGGCTGTGGTGGGCGAGCATGAACTGAGCCTCATCGGAACGCTCATGTATCAACACCGGGACTACGTTCAGGCGGTGGAACTGGTCTCCTCCGGCAAGGTGATCACCGATCCTCTCGTGACCGGCCATTTTCCCTTTGAGGAATACCTCCAGGCCTACCAGTTCATTGACAAACAAGGCGACAAGACTCTCAAGGTTATGATTGACCTGTGAACCCAAACATGGCCGCGCATTCAGACAAGATAGCCACCGTTGTTGTGGGGATCGGCGAGCTCCTATGGGATCTCCTGCCTGGCGGGCGGCAAATCGGCGGCGCGCCGGCGAATTTCGCGTACCATGCGCACGCGCTGGGCGCGCAAGGCGTCCTGGTCAGCGCCGTGGGAGAGGATCCCGACGGCCAGGAACTTCTCATGCGTCTTAAGCCCAAGGGTTTGGATTTGGATCTCGTTTCGATCCTGCCCGGCCGCCCCACGGGCACGGTCACGGTCCAAGTGAGCGGAAACGGCATTCCGGTCTATAACATCCATGAGGAGGTGGCGTGGGACCACATCCCCTGGACCGATGCGATGGAGTCCCGTGCGCATGGGGCCGACGCCGTCTGTTTTGGCACTCTCGCACAGAGGTCGCCGGTCAGCCGTTCCACTATTCAGCGCTTCTTGCGCGCCACGGGGTCGTCCTGTCTCCGGGTATTGGATGTCAACCTCCGGCAATCCTATTACGACCGTGCGATTATCCAGGAATCCCTGGCTCTATCCAACGTGCTGAAGCTGAACGACGAGGAACTCCCCGTTGTGGCGGATGTTCTCGGCGTGACGGGTTCGCAGGGGGAGATTCTGAAAACGCTGTGCGGCAGATTCCGCCTTCTGGCGCTGGCTCTGACGCGGGGGGAGAAAGGATCGCTTCTGATGACTCCATCTGAAACTGTGGATCATCCCGGCGTCAGGGTGGAAAGAATAGCGGACACGGTCGGGGCGGGAGACAGCTATGCGGCCGCCCTAGTCATGGGATTGTTGCGCAACGATCCGCCGGCCCGGATCTGCGACCAAGCGGCCCGAACCGCGGCTTTTGTCTGCGCCCACCAGGGCGCCATGCCGCCCTATCCGGAGAGATAGGAATGCGGCAGCCGCCTTTTTGTGGTAGGATGTAGTCGCATCAAACACACTCGTGAATCCAAGGAGAATTTCCACATGAAAAACCTGAATTACTTCCAGCCGACCGAGATCCGCTTTGGCGCGGGACGCATCCAGGAAGTTGGAGAAGTCGCCGCCCGTTATGGGAAACGCTGCCTGCTTGTCACTGTCCCTGAATTCCCCGCCTTCAGGCGCCTCTACAAAAACGTGAAGGCCATACTCCAGAAAGCGGGCGTGGCCGTGGCCCACTTCGATGGGGTGGTGCCGAATCCCACCACGGAGAGTATCACCGCCGGGGCGAAGGCGGCCAGGGCGCACAGGGCCGACGTGGTGCTGGGACTGGGGGGCGGCTCCTCGATGGACTCGGCCAAGGCTATCGCCGTGGAGGCCACGCACAAAGGGACCGCATGGGACTACCTGTTCTACAAGAAGCCACCCACAAGGAAAACGCTTCCCATCATTGCTGTTTCCACTACCTCCGGCACCGGCTCGCAGGTCACCCAGGTTTCCGTGATGACCCATACGGCCACGCGGGACAAGTCGGCCATTTATAATTCCATCGTCTATCCCAAGGTGGCGATTGTGGACCCGGAACTGATGCTGAGCGTTCCCCCGCATATCACGGCGTCCACGGGCTTCGATGCCTTCTGCCACGGGTTTGAAGCGTATATCCACCCAGCCAACTCCGCCATGGTGGACATGATGGCGCTCCAGGCCATCCGGCTGGTGGCGGAGAATCTGCCGGTGGTGATCGCGGATGGCTCCAACCTCGAAGCTCGTTCCGCCATGGCGTGGGCCGACACGCTAGCCGGTCTCTGCATCGCCAACGCGGGCGTGACGCTTCCGCACGGCGTGGGAATGGCCATCAGCGGGATGTACCCCAAGGTGATGCACGGCGAGGCGCTGGCCATCATCTATCCGTCCTTCATGCGATTCACTTATGCTTCC
>Ga0315282_10006816_pt1 | contig 18980 bp, 13 predicted proteins | sample YL17G07_20_MG_FD_203693 | JGI IMG/M metagenome (GOLD analysis project Ga0315282, IMG submission 203693) | Sediment microbial communities from Yellowstone Lake, YNP, Wyoming, USA - YL17G07_20 | ecosystem: Environmental > Aquatic > Freshwater > Lake > Sediment | place: USA: Wyoming | collected... | reverse complement strand
CACACAAGAGGTGTCTTTAAGAAGATGCAGCCTTATGACCGCGTGGACGCCCAAGGAGCGCGAGAGGAAAAACCGGTCTTCGTGGTCACACCCCACGCCGCCACAAAGATCGGGGACGTTGAGAACGTGGTGGTCAGCAGCCAGTTGAGCATCAGCAGTTCAAGGAAGTACGTTACGTACCCGATGTTCTCGGGAGGGCGCCTCACGATATGTCCGGAGTTCCTCACCCTCTTGAGGACCATCCGACACCGATGACATTCCCCATTTCGTGGGCCTTGCCGGCGGAACGCCACGAGCAGTTGATGGATGTCTGTGTGCCTCGGTGGTGACCGGTTCGCCGCATCCGGCATAGGGCAAGCCGACCCCACGTCGTTTTTCGTTTTGCGTTCTTGCCTCAAGCGCTATCGTATTTCTTCCTCAGCCAACAGGAGACGAAACACATGGCCAAGCCACTGAAGATCGGCATCGTCGGCGCGGGGAGCATCGGCATTCGCGGCGCGCTGGACCACCTCGTGCTCCCGGATGTGCAGGACCGCGTCGTCATGACGGCGGTGTGCGATCCCGCGCCGGGGCGCGCGAAGGCCGCGGCGGAGAAGTACCACGTGCCGCAGGCGTACGAGAATCTCGACGACATGCTGGCCAAGGGCAACGTCGAGGCGGTGACGCTTGGCACGCCCATCGGCCTGCACTTCGAGCAGGGCCTCAAGTGCATTCGCGCGGGCAAGCACGTCCACTTCAACAAGACCATGACCACCACCACGGCCGACGCGGACACGCTGATCGCCGAAGCCAAGGCGCGGAACGTCAAGCTGGTGGCGTGTCCCGGCGAAATGCTGCGCCCGCACAATCGCTGCATCCGCGACCTGATCCGCGACGGCGCGCTGGGGCAACTGGCGTGGGCCGTCATCGGCTGCGCCTTCGGCACGTATCACGAGAAGGAAGGCTGCCGGCAAGGCAGCGACGCGCTCAGCAACATCAACCCCGCGTGGTACTGGCAAAAGTCCGCCGGCGGCGGGCCGCTCTACGACATGACCGTCTACGGCCTGCACGCGTTGACCGGGATCCTCGGCCCCGCGAAGCGCGTGACGGCGTTTTCGGGCGTGGCGGTGAAGGAACGCGAGTTTCGCGGGCAGAAGTTCGCGAGCGACTGCGACGACAACACGGTCATGCTGCTGGATTTCGGCAACACGGTCTTCGCGTACGCGCACGGGACGTTCGCGGGCACGATCACGCGCTTCGCCAACCCGAACTTCTACGGCGCGAAAGGCGCGATCGTCGGCCTGGACATGAACGGCAAGCCCATTCCGTATCCGGGCCGCGAGGAAGCGGACAAGGCCAAGACGGGCTACCAGGTCTTGCTGCCGCACGTGAAGAATACGCCGCATCGCGAGATGGACGAGGCGCACGTCTTCGAAGACATCATGCAGCTCGTGGACCTGGTGCGCGACGGCACGCCGACGCCGTCCACGCCGGAGCACGCGCGGCACGTCATCGAGATCATCGAAGCCGCGTACCGCGCCGCCGAGACCGGCCGGACGCAGACGCTGCGGACGACGTTTGAGCAGGTGCAGTAGGACAAGCTTTCCAGCTTGTCCTCGGCGAGACTGGGCAAGCTGGAAAGCTTGCCCTACGGATACTGCTTGAACAGCCCCAACCCCACAATTCTTGCCGTGCGGGCGCGAGTGTATCCCAGCAGGAAGACGGCGACGGCCACGACGACGCCCGCGGCAATTCTGACCAGCAGCGCCAGATGTTCGTTGGCGACAAGCTGGGTATCCCACCCCATGACCTGGGAGCGCCAGACCATCAGCGTGCCGCAGGCCAGACCTATCAGGAACCAGCACACATAGTCCCACCACACGCCGAGGAGCATCTTCGCTTTCTCCACGGCCTTGCCGTCAGGCGGGCCATTCCGCACAATCTCCCGCGCCAAACGCCGCGCATCCTTGAAGTCGGTCCGCCGCAGTGCCCTGGTGGTTTCGCGCAGCAGACCAAACGCCGCGACTGCGGATTGGGCCTTGGTGTCGTTTGGGTCGAGCGTGGTGATCTCGCGGTACATAGTCTCCGCGGAAACGAGGTCCTCGTGCGTCTCGGCCTGCCACGCGGTGTTCCAGAGATGCCGCAGCCGCACCTCCCTGATCCGCTCCTCGGCCTTGGAGGCGCCTTTCCGCGCCTGTTCGCAGTTGGGGTCGAAGCTGAGTGCCTGGCGGAACGCATCCCGCGCGGTGGCGAACTCGCCGGCCCGCAGAGCGGCCTCGCCCCGTTCCACGCAGGGACGGACCAGTTCCTCGATGGCGCGCCGCAGTGCCGCCGGGGCGTTCGTGTCGTCGGGATCGAGGCCGCCGATCTCGCGGTAGCGGTCCGCTGCGGCCTTGAAATCCCCCTGGGCTTCAGCTTCGCCGGCCTGGTTCCACAGGTGCCGCAAGCGCAGGGCTTTGATCTCGCGCGCCGCCTTCACCAGGCCTTCGCGCGCCTGTTCGCAGCTCGCGTCGAGAGTCAAGGCTTGCTGGAAATCGTCCCGCGCATCGGCGAACTTCCCCGCCAGGAACGCGGCCTCAGCGCGGTTGAGGCAGGCCTTCACCTGTTCCCCGACGGCAAGCCCGAGCGCCTCTGTTGCCGACCGCGCCTTCTCGTTGGCGGGGTCCAGCGTGAGGATTTCGCGGTAGAGCGCCTCGGCCGCCGCGAACTCCTTTTTGGCTTCCGCCTCGCCTGCCTTGCTCGCCAGGTGCCGCAGGCGCAGGCTTCTGATCTGCTCGTCTGCCTTCGCGAGGCCCTGGCGGGCCTGTTCCGAGCCGCCGTCGAGCGCCAGTGCCCGCTGGAACTCCTCCCGCGCGTCCGCGTACCTGCCGGCCTTGAACGAGGCCTCTCCCCGCTCGACGCATTCGCGCACGGCAACGAACTTCAGCGCCTCCGCCGCCTTCGTGTCGTTCGGGTCCAGGCTGACGATCTCCCGGTACAGCGCTTCCGCGGCCTTGAAGTCTTTGCGAGTCTCTTCTTCGAGGGCCTTGGCCCACAGATGCCGCACGCGCAGGGTCGCCATCTGTGCTGCGGCCTTTACCAGGCCTTGGCGAGCCTGTTCGCAGTTGGCGTCCAGCGTCAGCGCCTGCTGGAACTCATCCTTCGCGTCGGCGAACTTACCGGTCAGGAGCGCTCCTTCGCCGCGCTCCAGGCACGCGCGGACGGATTGCGCGGCGGCAAGGTCCGTGCCGCACGCCCTGCAGAGCTTCGCTGCGCGGGGCTGTATGCTGTTGCATTTTGGGCAGCGGCACGTCGCTTCATCGGACATGATCGCTTCAGTCTCCAACGGGGGCAGCATCCGGCACGCCGGACGATAGTAGCCGGTGCGGAACAGTGTGCAAACGTCGAGATGCCCCCGTGGTGGCGCGCTGGGTGGGGCGGGCCTCCGTGCCCGCCTCGGCTTCCGCGGGCAGGGACGCCCGCGCCACTACTTCGCCGCGGGGGTGAGTGAGGTGTACTCCGAGATGTCCTTCTGCAGATTCCCCGTCGCCGTCTGCCCGGTCAGCACGTCGCGGATGCTCAACTGGTACATCCCCGCCGGCTCGTTGAGCGCCAGCGGCAACTCCGCGTTCCAGCGCCCTTTCTCGGCGACGACATTGCGCGTGTAGTGCGGCAGCGGCTGGCTGCTTGGGTCGAGCACCTCGATGTGGAAGACGTGCCTGCCCACATCGCCGGAATCCGCCACCACTACGGCGGTGAGCTTGAACGTGCCGCGCGCGTCGGTGCGGCGCACTTTCAGGCCGAGCCGTTGGACGCGGTACGGCAGCGCCGCCAGGAGCGTCGCGCGGTTCCGTTCCAGGGCGACCTTCACCAGCGTGTGAGCGCCCAGGTACGTGCCGCTGCGCAGATCATACCAGTGATGGCTTGTGTCCATCCCGGCCCACGCTTCGGCGGGCTTCTTCCCCTCGGCGCTCCCCGCGGCGGCGGTGCCGGCCGTCACGCCGAACAGCCAGGCGTCCCTGCCCAGGCCGAACGCCACTCGTCGCACGCCGCGCAGCGGCGTGCCGTCCGCGACGCAGACACGCAGCGGGTTGTCCGGCAGGACTTCGCCGAGGATGTCGCCGATCACGAGCCGCAGCGCTTCGCCGCCGCTTGGCGCGCCGTACGCCTTGGCATACTCGTCGCCGGTGAAGCCGTGGAAGGTGAACTCCGCGGGTGTTCTCTGCGCGCGCAACGACGGGTAGTCCTGCAGGCTCAGGTTCAGGTACACGAACCGGCCCCGCCTCGACACCGCGCTCAACAGCGCCGCCGCGCCCGCCTTCGATCCGCCGTGGCACTTTGCCTCCGCCGCCAGCACGCCCGGCTCCAGCACGCGCAACTCAGGCGACTCCGGTCCCACGGGCGGTCCGGCGGGGCCATCGCGCAAGGTGACGCGCGCGTCGAAAGTCTCCGCTGACGCCCCGTTGCATTCCAGCACGCGCAGGTCCTTGCGGACAATGCCGAAGTCGCGGTCGAGCGCACCAACGGGGTTGACGGGCCCGCCTGTCACGAAACCAGGCTCGCGCCGCTTGCCGTGCGCGTCGAAGGTCCCGCACGCGCCGTCGGCGATGACCACGCCGCCCGCGCGGGCAAAACGCCGCAGCATCTCGGCCTCGTCGTCGCTCAACGAGAGCACCTTCGGCAGGATCAACACTTTGATGTCCGCCAGTTCCACCTTGTTCGCGGCCTTCTTGGTCACCAGCGCGCCGGCCAGCAACTGCGGCGGCGACACGAAGCGCGGCGCGTAGCCCAGGTCTTCCAGGAGCGCCTGCCAGGCGTGCAACTGCAGCAGCGCCGAGCCGTGGGCGGCTTCGCGGGCACGGTCGCGCTGCAGCCACCAGGAACCGTCCGTTTCGCTGTCCAGCATCCAGTGGAGCTGGAACGAGCGCGGCGAGTAATACAGCGCGACGCCGTCGTTCTGCGGCTGCGCGAGCGCGCGCAGCGCCGTCAGGCCCGAGCTGATGGTCCGCAGTTCCGCGAGGAAGGCTTTGCTCTCGGCGGGCGGCTGGAAGTCGGGCGCCGCCAGCCAGCGCTGCGAGGAGCGCAGGATGCAGCCGGCGTCGCCGCGCAGCCAGCGGTCCCACAGCCGGCCGATGTCCGCGTCCTGGCCGGATGCGAACTCCGAGAGGCAGCGCGCGCCGGGAGAGAGCGAGCGCAGCAGTTCGCGCGCCAGGACGGACTCGTGTTCCTCGATCCAGTCCACACTGTGCGCAAGCGCGCTATAGTCCCAGCCGCCCCAGGCCGCGGGCGGCTCGGCATTCACCAGGCCGGTGCACGTGGCGCCGGCCGCCTGCTGCACCACTGCGCGGTACTCGCGCAGCAGCCGCGCGAACGCGAAGTTGTTGAACTCCCGCCAGTCGCTCCACGCGGAGAAGTTCTCTTTCCCCGGCGCGCGGCGCTGTTCGGGCGACAGCGCGAAGCCGCGCACCCCGTCGCGCACCTCGATCTTCACCGCGGGCTCGGGCGGCACCGCCGCGTCATCGGCCGCGGGCGCCGGCACGGAGTGGAGCAGGGCCTTCAGGCCTGCGGCGTACACGGGGTTGTGGGCCGCCTTGGCTTCGTCGGTAGTGGGAGGCATGACCTCGCTCCACGCCATAAAGTTCGTGCCCCACTGCCGGTTGAGCGCCAGGATGGAGCCGTAGCTGTCTTCGAGCCACAGACGGAAGACGTCGAGCGTCCCCGGCGACATGTCGTAGTCGAAGGGCGACACGTCGCTGGTCAGCGACAGGCCCGTGCCGAGCGACCAGGCGAGCGGCGCGCTGCTCTTGGCGGCCGCGCTCTTCTCAATCGCCGCCCGCACGCGGCCGAGCGCCTGTTCGTCGAACAGCGCCGGCTGGCGTTCCAGCAGCGTGCCGTCCCGTGTCTTCGCGTAGGCCTGGACGCGGTCGCTCCACTTGCCGCTCAAGCGCAGCGGGTTCGCGTCGTGCGGCATGGCGTTGCTCAAAAAGGCCAGCCCGGCTTTCGTGAGCTGCGTGGCGGGGTCCAGCGCGACAACGCAGCCGCCGCGTATGCCGTTCCGGGCCAGGGCGCGCCAGAACTGCGGCTCGCTGTTGTCGCAGCCGTCGGCCAGGAGCGGGAGGTAATCGTCCCAGGCGGCCGGGAGTTTCTCCATGGCCACGCGGAACGCCGCGCGCGCCTCCAGGCGGAACAGGGCGGGCGCGCCGTCCTTGCCCGCCTTGCGCACGGCCTCCTGCGACGCGCGCACGAGCACCAGTTGATGCTGCTGGCCGAAGCAGCCTGCCGGAGGAAGCAGGCTGAAGGGGACCTCGACGGCCTCGCGGTCTTTCTGCGGCTCAAGCTTGTATTCGCCGGCAACGCGGCCCAGCCCGTCAATCCACAGCAGCCGCGCCGCGTCCGCGCCCCACGAACCGCAGACCTTGCCGGTCAGCGGCGCGCGCGGCGGCAACTCCGCGGCGTCCAGTTCCAGCGTGAGAGTTGGCGCAGGAGGCTCAGGCTCCTTGGGCGCAACGGGACCCTTGTCCGCGTCGGCGACCTGCTCTCCCGCAACGCTCGCGACGGCAGCGCCGGCGGCTTCCTTGCGGATGGCCGCGGCGCGCTCGGCGGTCTTGTGGCTGCCGCATCCCGCCAGCCACAGCAGGCTCAGGCCCAGCAACGGGAGGGAAACAGCGAGAGCGGCAGACGGCGCGCAATCCCGCCCGCCCCGCCCCCACAGGGTTCTCAAGAACATAACGCCGCATTCTACGGCGTCAGGCGGCCTTGTCCACTTCGTAGGCCGGGCTTTCCAGCCTTTCTTTGTCGGGCCAGCTTCCCGGCGCAGCTCGTTAGCGACGCGATTCCCCAAGGCGAGCGATCGTCTCCCCCCGGACAGGCCGAGAACCTCAGCCGGCGGCATGCGGCCGCGGTGTAGCGTCAGGCTGAGAAGCCTGGCCTGCTCCGACACCTGCCTGCTCTTGTGAGCAAGGCCCTTCAAAGGTACAGTCGGGGGGCCACTTGGGTCACCGTGTGAGGTCGCTTTCCGGCGGGGGCGCTATGCCATCAGCCTTGGATCTAGCCAAAGCCATTGAGCCGGAGTTGGTCTCGCTCCGGCGGGACCTGCATCAACATCCGGAGACGGCGTGGGAGGAACAGCGGACCAGCGCCCTGGTCGCCGAGTATCTCGCGCGCCTGAGCCTGGACGTGCAGCCCGGCGTCGCTCGCACCGGCGTCATCGCCACGCTGAACCCGGGAAAACCCGGACCCGTGCTGGCGCTGCGCGCCGACATGGACGCGCTGCCCATCCAGGAAGAGACCGACGTGCCCTTCAAGTCGGCCTCGCCGGGCAAGGGCCATCTGTGCGGCCACGACGCGCACACCGCCATGCTGCTGGGAACGGCAAAGGTCCTGGCGCAGGCGAAGGACCGGATTCCGTTCCCCGTGCGCTTCATCTTCCAGCCTGCTGAGGAAGTGCCCGCGGGCGGCGCCGAACTGCTGCTGGCGGAGGACCGCCTGGCAGGCATTGCCGAAATCTTCGGGCTGCACGTCAACCCCATGCTGCCCGTAGGGAGCCTGGGTCTGCGCAGCGGGCCGTTCATGGCCAGCATGGACAAGTTCGAGATCGAGATCGAGGGCGTGGGCGGACACGGCGCGATGCCGCACCTGACGCACGATCCGGTGCTGGCCGCCGCGGAAACCATCGTGTCGCTGCAGCAGATCGTGGCGCGCCGCGTGGACCCGCTGGAGGCCGCGGTCGTCAGTGTCTGCCGCGTGGACGCCGGTTCGGCCTTCAACGCGATCCCGTCGCGCGCCCGGCTCGGGGGCACCGCCCGCAGTCTGACCCGCGGCTTGCGCGAGCGCCTCCCCAAGTGGATCGAGGAGATCGTCGGCGGCGTGGCCGCGGCGCACGGACAGAAGGCCCGCGTGCAGTACACGCATGGCACGCCGGTGCTGGTCAACCCGCCGGCATACGTGGAACGGATGACGCGCGCGTTCCGCGCCCTGGGCGGGACGGTGCATGAATGCAAACCGACCATGGGCGGGGAGGACTTCGCGTACTTTCTCGAGAAGATTCCGGGCTGCTTCGGCTTCCTTGGCGCGGGGGACGGCACGCCGGCAACCGCGCATTGCTTCCACCATCCGGGTTTCACCATTGACGAACGCGCGCTGGCCTGGGGCGTGGGCTTGTTCGTGCAGATCGTGTACGAGAAGGCTGGCATAGCGCCGTAGGAAAATAGGGACAGGCACACGACGTTCGATGTGTCCGTGCACGCCGGTCTTCCGGCGTAGAATTCGCCTGCCCGTGGAGAAAAGGCGCTCGGTGCCTGTCCCTATTTCCCCATCAGCGCGCCGACGATATAGGCTTCCAGCGCCTCGTAGTCGCGCTGGGCGCGGAGCTGTTCGATCGTGCGCGCGTTCAGGCGCTGGACAATGCCGCAGAGGTCCTTGAAGAAACGCAGCGAATTCTCCAGGTGGCGCATGGAGACTTCCTTCTTCTGCGTGCGCATGGCCTTCACATCCAAGCCAACGTATTCGCCCTTCGCGCCGAAGCCGCCGCGCGCGAGCACCCAGACCTGGTTGAAGGCGCGCCGCAGGTTCACGGCGCCGAAGGCCTTGTCTTCGTCGAACTTGAGGCCGTCCTGGTCGTTGAGGTGCACGCCCCACAGTTTGCCCAGGCTGAGGCACATGGCCATGTCGTCGGACGGATCAACGCCCGCCAGCATCGAATGCGCTGACTCGATCAGCACGCCGACGCGCCGCGGGTCGGCCGTCTGCGCGCCGAGCGCCAGGAAGTGGCCGGGCGTGGGCGCGTAGGCCGCGTCCATCGGTTCGTTGGGTTTCATCTCGCCCAGGATCAGGACGGACTTGTCGTGAGCGAGCAGCGCGTTGAGGTAGTCGCGGTAGCGCTTGTAGCTGAGCAGCGGGTCCTTGGCTTCGCGGATATACGTGCCTTCGCGCGCGGGCCAGAGGACGATCTTCTTCGTGCCCAGTTCGAGCGCGATATCAATGGCGCGTTTCGAGCGCGCCAGGGCGTAGGCGCGCAGCGCCGGGTCGTTGCTGGTCCAGCCGCCGTCAATGGTGTTGGGATGTTCCCACAGGCGCGGCGCGACGAATTCCGGCGCGAGCCCGTGGTCTTTCAACTGTTTCCTGACCACGCGGGTCTGCGCGGCGGTGGCGCGCGCATCGAGGTCGGCGGGGCAGACGTCGTCGTCGTGGAACTGCACGCCGTCCAGGCCGAGCTTCTGGAAGATCCCGAGCTTCTCGTCCCAGGTGAACTCGTCGCGCACCACGGGCCCGAAAGGATCGCCGCCGGTGTGGATGTTCCAGGGGCCGGCGGAAAACCGGAACTGCGCGAGCCCGAGTCTGATGACCGCCATCGTGAGCACCCTCCCCAGACCGTGCTGCCGCGGCCGCGTGTGGTATCGTGCCGCCGGCGCGGCGTGTGCCGGCTTTCGTCTACTGCGTGCCCGCCGAGTCTTTCACGGCCGGCATTCCCGGCATGCTGCCGCCTGCCGGCATGGGGCCGGGCGACGCCGGGATATTCTCCTCCAGGACGAACGGGCCGGGGGCCACATACAGGTCCACCTGCAGCCCGCCCGCCGCTTTCGCCGCCAGCGTCAGGCCGGATTTTCCCGGGCAGGTGCTGAGCTGCATGGAGCGGACCACGCGCAGCAGCGGCGCGCCGGCTTTCAGGTTGAGCGCCGACGCGATGTTCAGCGGCGCGGCCGCGGCGCTGAAGCGCTGCCGCCCGCCCTCGACGCGCAGCCTGTACCGCTCGGCCAGCACCTGAAACAGCGAGCGGTTCCGCAGGTCCAGCAGCTCCAACCCCGGGACCAGCATGGCGTGGATCCAGGCGTATTCGTAGAACGTGGGCACGTTGTTGATGCGCCGCACGCGCTCGAGCACCACCCAGCCGCCGGGCGGGTCCTGGCCCTCGGCCAGCAGGCACAGCGGGGTCTTCCCGGCGTGCAAGACCAGCGTCTCGACCGAGATCTGCTGCGCAGCGAAGGCCTCGCTGGTGCCGATCAGCGAGAAGAGGCCGACCGGCAGCGGCGGCTCGGTGACGAACGCGCCTTTGCCGCGGTGTTTCTGCACGATGCCCTCGCGCACCAGTCCTTCGAGGGCCTGGCGCACGGTGGGCCGCGTGATGCCGAACTGCCGGCACAACTCGTGTTCGCTGGGCAGCCGGCTGCCGGCCTTGCGAAATCTGCCGGCAATCTCGGTGCGCAAGAGTCCCTGGAGCTGTTGGTACAGCGGGACGGGCGAGGTAGCATCAAGCTTCATGGTCGGTTGCAGCATGGCGGGTGTGCGCGTGCGCGTCAATTGGCTTTTGGGCCTCCACCGTGACGTCTAACACAAAGTCCAGCGGCTACCGCAGGGGTTCCAGGACCTGCAGGCACAGCCGCTGCACAGGCTCAACCCAGAAGAACAGCAACAGCAAGGCCGCGCCCTGGCACACAGCCAGCGCGCGGTACGCCACCGGCGTCCTCTCGGTCGAAGCCACCGCCTCCTCCGGCTGATCGAGCGCCACAGCTTTGGCCAGGCGCATGTAGTAGTACAGGCTGACGACCGAGTTCAGGACGATCCAGACGATCATGCCGTAGTGCCCTCGGGCCGCGAGTTTCAGCATGATGAGGTATTTGCCCATGAAGCCCGCCAGCGGCGGCAGCCCGACCAGGCTGAAGAGGAAGACGCACAGCATCACGCACAGCAACGGCTCGCGCCGCACCGCGCCCCGCAACTGGGAGAGGTCGGAGCCGCCGACGAGGTTCTCCAGCGCCACCAGGACCAGGAAGGCGCCGAGGTTCATCAGCAGGTAGATGACGAGGTACAGCAGCACCATGGCGGGGCCGACGCCATTGTCCAGGACTGACAACCCGGCCAGCATGTAGCCGGCGTGCGCGATGGAGGAATAGGCCAGCATGCGCTTGGCGTTGGTCTGCCCCAGCGCCGCGAGGTTGCCGATGACCATGGTACTCACGGCCAGCACCGCGATGACGGTTTCCACGTGCGGACAAGCGAGCCACTCGTGGGCCAAAGGCCTGAGCGGGAAGAAGGCGCACAAGGCGCGGATCAGCACGGCGAAACCGGCGGCCTTGGGCACCACGGAGAAAAAGCCCGTGGCCGTGGTCGGCGCGCCTTCGTACACGTCAGGCGACCAGAAATGGAAGGGCACGGCCGCGATCTTGTAGAGGAAGCCCGAGAAAAACAGCATCAGGATGACCACCAGCCCGGCGCGCGGCCCCGGGCCCCAGTGGCTTTCGAGCGCCAGGAGCGACGATGCCACGCCGGGGACGGTCTGGCCGCCCGGGCCGGTGGTGTCGAGCAGGTTCAGGGAGCCGGTGAGGCCATAGAGATACGACATGCCGAAGAGCATGATGCCGGACGCCATCGCGCCGTACACGACGTACTTGATGCCGGCCTCCGCGGACTTGCGGTCGTGCCGCAACGTACCCGCCAGGGCATAGCTGATGATCGAGAGGAACTCGAGCGACAGGTAGATCATCAGCAGGTTGGTGGCGGACGACAGGAACATCCCGCCGGCACAGACGGCCACCAGCAGCAGAAAGAAGTCGCCCTGGCTCCGGCCGAACAGTTCCCGCGCGTGGATGGCGAGCAGCAGCGAGAGCGCCGTGCCCACCAGCAGGATGAAGTTGAAGAACGTGCCGAACTGGTCGTGCGCCAGCATGCCGGCGAAGATCGGCTTGCTGGTGAAGACCCCGTGCGCCGCCGCCAGGACGAACTCCTGGTTCTGCCGCACGTTGAGCGCCAGGGCGAGCAGCAGGCCGATGAGGCACACGTAGCCCGTGCCCCTGCGCCGCTCGTCGGGCGAGGGCTCTTGCGGGCTTGAGCGCGAGACGCCGAGGTCGAACAGCAGCGCCAGGAGGAACGTCAGCACGACCATGGCTTCAGGCAGGATGTACCTGAGATGCGCCATGTTTTGGTGGAGCAATGAGTAGAAACCGTCCGGCATTGCAGATGCGCCCGCGCACACTCTCACGTCAAAGAGTCGCGCATGTTACCAAGTCCGCGCCGCGAAGGCCAGCGCTTCCACACGGAACTGAAGAGGCGGGCGCGTGTCGCTGTAGCCCGGCGGCGCTTGCCGGCAACCTGCGCTGCCGGTAGAGATGGCGGGACAAGCGCCCATTACAGGGCCGCGGCAGGGGATCGAGGCCACGCATGGCCAGAGAGTATGTGGTGGAAGCAGCACGGCGCGTGCCTGTGTGCGGCGCATACGATGTGGCCGTGGTCGGCGGCGGGATCGCAGGCGTCGCGGCGGCGGTGGCAGCGGCGCGCAACGGCGCGCGCGTGTGCCTTGTGGAGAAGGAGAATGCGCCCGGCGGCCTGGCGACGCTGGGCCTCATCGCGTACTACCTGCCGCTCTGCGACGGTCTCGGCCACCAGGTCATCGGCGGCCTCGGCGAGGAACTGCTCAAGCTGTCGGTGAAGTACGGACCGGGCGAGATCCCGGCCGCGTGGCGCGGGCGCGGGAGCGTGGAACAGCGGCGGCGGGCGCGGTATCAGGTGATGTTCAACCCGGCGTCGTTCCTGCTCGCCTTGGCCGAACTGCTCCGCACATCCGGCGTCCACATCCTCTACGACACTCGATTCTGCGACGTGAGGATGAACGGCCGCCGCATCGCCGCGCTGCTGGTTGAGAACAAGGGCGGGCGCGGAGCGATCCGCTGCCGGCAGGTCGTGGACGCCTCCGGCGACGCCGATGTCTGCGCCCGCGCGGGTGAACCGACGGTCTCGCTGCGCACGAACGGCAGGTCCTGGTGGTTCTACGCCTGGCAGGAGGGCACGCCGACACTGCACGCCAGACACGATCCCTTCGGTGAGCTGCGGAAGCCGGGCCAGCGCTGCTACGCCGGCGACGATGCGGCCGACGTTTCGGAGATGAGCATCCAGGCGCACAGCATGATCCTCAATGACATCCGGCGGCTGGCGAGAGGCGAAGGCTTCAAGAGTGTCTACCCGCTGCTGGCGCCCTCGATCCCGCTCTTCCGCATGACGCGCCGGTTGCGGGGCGCACTGGAACTCGACCTGGCAGACGAAGGGCGCGCGTTCCCGGACACGGTGGGCCTCACGGGCGACTGGCGCAACCCCGGGCCGGTGTTCGCGCTGCCGTTCCGCTGTCTGCACGCCGTGCGAACCGACAACCTCGTCACCGCCGGCCGCTGCATTTCGTGCAGCGCGGCCACGGGTGAGATAACGCGCGCGATCCCGGCGTGCGCAGTCACGGGCGAAGCAGCGGGTACCGCCGCGGCGCTCGCCTGCCGCGGGAACGGCGGCGTGGCAGCACTGGACGTTGCGGCGCTGCGGCAAAAACTCCTGCAGCAGCGGGTCATCCTTCGAGGTGCATAGCTGCTGGCCGGGAGGACAACGCCGGAGACATTGCAGAATGCGTCGTGCTTGGCGGACAGCACCACTCGTAACATCTTCCTAATGTCTTAAGTCAAGCTCACAGCCTTCCGATAGAGTGGCATGGGCTTTGTGGTGCCAACTGTAGCTGGAGGGGCGAGTGGAATGCTGGAACAGGGAAAGCAGCCATGATCCTCCACGCTATCGGTGACTTCGGGTACCACGCGCAGAACGCCACGCTCGAGCGCGCACTACCCGCCTTGACGCGCGAGTTGGCCAGCGAGATGAACGACATGCAGGGCCACGGCAAGCCAGCTCATTCAGCCCCGGACGCCGGCAAGTCCCGCGAGTACGCCGAGAAGGTCAGGCACTACAGCGACAAGATGCTGAACCTCGTCGAGCTGATGCGCGCGTTCGGCTCAACCTCGGGCGCGTTCTCGCGCGACCGCGACACGCTGGCGGGCTTCTCGAAAGACTTGTTGGGGCTGGTGCGATGCATCTCCCGCGTGAACGGCACGACCGTCACGGTTGAGCTCGCTGATGATTGCCGCGAGCGCGAGCTGGCCAGCCTCGAAGTGCGGCTGATCGTGCTCGTGATCCTCGAGACGCTGGTGCGCAGTGGCTGCAACGCGGACAAGGCGCTGAAGGTCGAGATGCACTGTACGACCCGGCCCGGCGCCGTGGCGGATTTCCCCGGCCTGCCGGAACGCTGGCTGAATATCCAACTCCACGAAGCCGCCAAACAACTGCGCGAAGCCGGCGGGGAGATCGAGCTGTCCTCCGCCCCCCACGGCATGACCGCGCGCTTCTTCGTACCCGTCAAATCACCGCCGGAATGCCAGTAACGAGGCGTTACTGCTGGAACGCCCGACCTACCGCGCGTCTTTCCGCTTCCATATTGAGGTCTGCCCGTGCATCCAACGCAGTTCCCACTGCGCCATCCGCGCCTTGAGGACGCGTAGTCCCAGGGGTACTGCGGGTGCGATGCGGCCAGGCCACGGCGGGCGGCGAGACGCCGGCGCTACGGGCTGGCCGGCGGCTTCTGGAAAACGTACAGGTTATTGAGGCCGAGTTGGAAGCGCTCCCGCCGGACCAGCCGCAGGCCGGCGGTCTGGAACAGCGGCAGGGCCTTGCGCGCGTCGAAGCCGTAGTGCTGCTCGAGGGTCAGCGCCTGCAGGAGCCGCAACGCTCTGAGCACGTGCAGGATCGGGTCCACCAGGGGCGACGGCACGGTGATGACCAGATGTCCGCCGGGGACCAGCCAGCGGGCGCAGTCGGCCGCCAGCCGCGGATGCTCGCCTTCCGGGAAATGCTCCAGCACCGCCGTCATGACAATGACCTGAAAGGGCCTGTCGTCGGGCAGATCGGCGGGGAAGCGTCCCTTGATCAGCGCGACGCGGCCGGACTGTTCCGCGCAGGCCAGGCCGGGATCCACGCCGACGCCCTCGCCAAAACCGTGAAGCTGCCGGAACAGTGCGCCGTCGTAGCAACCGATATCCAGCACCCGGTCGCCCTCGCGCACGAATGGCCGAACCTTGCTGATGCGCCAGCGCTGCAAAAAGCGGTCGAACGCCTTCATGGCAGTTCCGGCCTCCGCGTGGGAAGGCCGAGAATGGCGAGGAAGAAGCTGTAGATGATCAGTTGACCCCCCAGCGTCACGGCCAGGATCGCCGGGATGACAATCCTCAGCGTCTGGCTTGGGTCGAGCGGCCCGAACGACGCGCTGCTCCACACCCACACCGCGGCCGCCGAGAACGCCAATCCCGCCAACACCAGCAGCGCGCCGAGAATAACGCCGAACTCCAGCGTGATGCGCTTCAGCAGCGCGTCCAGACGGGGATCGGCGGGCATAAAGCCGGCTTGCACGGCGAAGACGCGCGTGAACACGGCGAAGCCAACCATCTGGAAACCGACCAGGATGGCCATCGCGCCATAGAGCATGGTGTGATAGTCGAGGACGGCATGCCCGACGCGGCGCGGGCCGGGCGCGAGCCACAGGCCGATGGCAAGGCCCGCTATGATCAGCAGCAGGCCCGGGTAGAGGAACAGCCAGCGCGGACTGAAGAGCAGCATGAAGCGCAGGCCGCGCCAGCCGTCGCGCCAAGGACGCAGATGAGGCGGACGCCCGCGCCCATCGGGGCTCAAGGTCGTGGGCACTTCGGTGATCTTCAGGCCTTTAAGGGTGGCTTTGACCACCATCTCGAGGGCGTACTCCATGCCGCTGGTGCGCAGGTCCAGCTTCCTGAGGGCTTCCATCGAGAAGCCCCGCAGCCCGCACCAGAAGTCGCCGACGGGTGCAGCGAAGAACAGCCGTCCGATGCCCGTCATGATGGGGTTGCCGAGGCGGCTGGTCCACGGCATGGCGCCGGCCTTGATGCCGCCCTTGAACCGATTGCCCATCACGAGGTCGTAGCCTTCGCGCAGCCTGGCAACGAAGGGCATCAGGTCGGAGAAGTCGTAACTGTCATCGGAATCGCCCATGATAACGTACTTGCCGCGCGCCGCGGCCGCACCACGGCAGAGCGCCGCGCCGTACCCGCGGGTGGGCGTTTCCACGACGCGGGCCCCGCAGCGGCGAGCGATCTCCTGCGAGCCGTCCGTGGAACCGTTGTCGCTGACCACGATCTCGCCGGCGATCCCGTTCTTCTCGAGGAAGCCGCGCGCCTTGCGGATGCAGCGTTCGAGCGTTTGCGCTTCATTGAGGCAGGGCATCAGGATGGTGAGTTCGGGCGCGGTTGCGTCGGCAGGTTCCATATTCTCCCCATTCTCGAATCCCCATCCGGCGTTTTCAAGCTAAACTGGGACGCGGGCGAGGAAAGGGAAGCGTGATGCTGCGTCTCATCAGCCGTCTGCACGGGGGAGTTGTCGCGCCGAGGCGGTGCGCGGTGCTGGCCCGCCACCTTGGCGAACTTCTGCCGCGCGAGGCGTCAGTCGTGGATGTCGGCTGCGGCGACGGCGTCATTGACCGCCTGGTCCTGGACTCCCGTCCCGATCTGACGATCGAGGGGCTCGATGTTCTGCGGCGGCCCGTCACGGCCATTCCCGTGCGGCTCTTCGACGGCATGACGCTGCCGTACGAAACCCAGAGCCGCGACGTGGTCGTGCTGATTGATGTGCTGCATCACGCCGCCGATCCGCTGCGGCTGCTGGCGGAGGCTGTGCGGGTGAGCCGCCGTGCGGTGCTCATCAAGGACCACCGTTGCGAGAGTTGGCGGCAGCGATGGGTCCTGCGGTTCATGGACTGGGTCGGGAACCGGCCGACGGGCGTGCGGCTGTCCTACGAGTACTGGTCGCGAGCGCAGTGGGCTGCTGCCTGGGCGGGGTTGGGGCTTACCGTCGGCGAGATGCGCGAGGACCTGGGTCTCTATCCCAAGCCGGCCAGGCCGCTGTTCGAACGGGACCTGCACTTCATGGCCCTGTTGCAGGTGCGGCCGCGCGGCCCGGGCGTGTGAGCATCCGGCGGTTCATCCGCCGCGGCGGCGGAAGACGCAGGTGTTCCCCTGGCGCCACCGCAGGACCCATTCCGCCGGGTGCGCTCGCACGTACGGCGTCAGGAAGCGCGGGGCCACCTGATCCTCGCCAATCTCGTCGAGAACCAACCACCGTGCGCCGGCCAGCCGGGTCCTCACGACGCTGCTATCATCCGTGCGAGGCACGGGGATGCCGCGGAGTCCCGCCCAGAACCAGATGAGCGAGGGGCGCGCACTGACGACGGCGTCGGCAGGGGCTGCCTCAGCGCCGAGGTACTGCGCGGCCGCGTACAGTTCGGGCCAGCCACGCCCTGTGGGCGCCGGCCCGGCGTGCCATTCAGCGGCAACGTTCTCCGAAAGGCCGCGGACCAAAGCGAGAGACAGCAGGACGGCCGCCAGCGTCTGCCCCAGGCGGTTGCGCAGGCCGTCCGTCGTCGCGGCACTCAGGCTGGCCGCGCGCCATACCCAGCAGGCGAGGGCCGCGGCGGCGACAGCACCGGCAAGCCACTCGACGATGGTCAGCGCCTCCGGCTCGCGTTGCCCGAAGACCAGGACTGTAGCGATGAGACTGACCAATGGCGCGAGCGTCAGGAGGAAGACGAGTGCGCTGCGCACGGCGCGCGAGAGCGAGTGCGCCCATCCGATGATGGTCTCCGCGCCGCACCACAGCAGGGCCATCAAGAGCGGCAGCGTGGGCAGGTAGTAACGCCGGTCCAGCCAGGGCGCCAGCAGGAGCGCCGCGTGGTACAGCAGGAAAACGACAGGGATCAGCCAGCAGCGGCGGCGCAGCAGAGTGACCGCGCCGGCGAGCGCCACGCCCCCCGTGACCGCCGCGAGCACGTAAATCGCGAACTCCGGTCCGAACAGCGGGTAGGCGGCGATCTCGCCGGGCAGCATGACGACGTAGAAACGGACGGTGCGCGCCAGGCGGTCTGCGAGGGCCGAATACCAGAAACCAGACGTGCCGGGCGTGTTCTTGAGGTGGGCGGCGTAGCTCTGTTCGCCCTGGCTGAAGTATGCCAGGACTGCGAGCGCCAGCAGGAAGCACAGTATCGCCCCCGCCGCGCGTCTCACGCCGCCCTCTTCCCGCCGCCGCACGAGGGTCTCCAGCGCCAAGTACCCGCCGCAAGCTCCGGCCACGATGACGCCCGCGGCGCGCAGCATCCCTGCCGCCAGCACGACGCCGGCCAGGACAGGCACCGCCCACGCGCGGCCGCCAGGACGCGCCAGGCGCGCGGCCAGGCCGAAGGCCAGCAACGCACAGAGCGCAAAGGGAACATCGGAAATGACATCGTGCGTATAGCGTGTCAGTGCGGGCGACAGCGCGAACCAGAGAGCCACGAACGCGGCCTGGCGGCCCGAACTGCCGCAGCAGTCCACGGGCGAGACGCCCGTGGTACCACGACCGTCCCGGTCGTGGCCGCCCTCGTCCAACCCCACGCGCAGAGCCCACCACGCCGCCGCGACCGCACCCACGGCGAAGAGCGCCAGCAGAGCTTTCATCGCGGCGACGTTGCGGCCGAAGAGAGATTCGACGCCGGCCAGGAGGACGGGGAAGAGCGGGGGTTTGAGCGTCGCCGGCGGCGTGCCGGCTTCATAGAGCCTGGCGCGGTGGCCCAGCGTGAGCAGGCTCTCGGCTTCGGCGATGTAGCCGGCGTTGTCGCCGCCCCCCGGCAGGTACGGGTTGATGCCGGCGAAGCCGATCACGGCTGCGACGAGCAGCGCCGCCGCCACGACCGCGCCGGTCCTATTGGTGCGCAGCATAGGCCCCATGGGCTAAACTCGAAATCCGAAACTCGAAGGAAAGGGACAAACGGGAAAAATGAGACCGCGTACGCGGGCGTTTTCAGTTTCTCCCTTTGCGTTTTCCTTCGAGTTTCGGATTTCGAGTTTCGAGTTTCTCCTTACGCTTCGTCCGCGTGAGCCGCCCACAAGAGGCAGCGCACGCACATCCGCGTCAGTTCGGGCTGATCGAAGGACTTCGCGTCGTGGCCCAGCGAACAGTACGCGACGCGGCCTTTGCCCCACGCGCGCGTCCAGGTCACCGGCATCTGCGTCGTGCCGTTGACGGCGTACGGGCCGTCGGCGACCGGGGCTGCGGTTGTCGCGAGGACCGAGTTAGCGGGGTCAACGTGCATGTAATACTGCTCGGACTTGACCTCGAAGTCCTTGATACCCTTCGTGATCCAGTGCCGGCCCTTGATGTGGACCTTG
>Ga0315282_10006815_pt1 | contig 18981 bp, 15 predicted proteins | sample YL17G07_20_MG_FD_203693 | JGI IMG/M metagenome (GOLD analysis project Ga0315282, IMG submission 203693) | Sediment microbial communities from Yellowstone Lake, YNP, Wyoming, USA - YL17G07_20 | ecosystem: Environmental > Aquatic > Freshwater > Lake > Sediment | place: USA: Wyoming | collected... | reverse complement strand
CGGCGCGACCGGTAGAGAAGGCCCATTCGATGGTTTTAAGTGTGATACCGGCTTGAATGTTTGGGTTTTCATAGACGTAGACGGCGTCATCATAATCAACAAAGCCATAGGTGCAGACCTGCCAAAAGACCGCCGCGGTGGCGAGTGCCAGTGATAGGCAAATCCAAAAGCTGCGGTATTTGGTTAGTATATTGTCCATTATGGTGGTGAACTTTAGTTTATTGTTCGGCGTGGTGTCAAGGGGTGCGGCCTGTTTTGGCATACGGCATTGGGGTATCAGAGGTTTTAGTACGGTATCGTGCTCAGTAAAGTGCGGCCGGTAGTATATTGGCCGAAGCCGTCTGCGGTGAACACAGGAAGTGCCAGCCAAAACAATGAAACTATGAATCCCACCCGCAAAGTTGCTCTACTTATTTTGCTGCCTTCTCTGATAGAGGGATAAAATATAGTCTTCCACCAAGCCACATAGTATACCAGAAATCTCTGTGCTTATCAAGCTATGTTCGCTGTATCTGCCTTCTGGCAAGGCAAAATTTACAGAAAAATCGCCTTTATCTGGGGGAAAACTGTTCGTTCGTACGCATCTGCCGGCCCTGTTTATCCCTTTTATGGGGTTTCTTGTGTGCGGTCTATGGGCGGTTTGTGGTCGGACACGGCCATTTCCCTCACAACTTATTGAATTTACTGGCCTTACAACGATTCCCCCGAGGTCCTGGCAGGATGAGGATTGGTGATTCGGTTAATGGGGTGGGGCAATATTCTGCATTTTTCTTATTTCCAGGCCTTTACGCAAAATTATCTTTATTTCTGTGCGATTTTGGTTGACTCCGGGGGGTTTTTACTTTACAATAACGCGTAGATGAGAGAGTGGGTGGTGGAATGTCTTGGAGCGGTGCCCAGTACATTCAGACTGCCCAGAAACAGCTTTAAATTTTTGGCTTTTTGAGGAGAGAGAAGATGAGAAGATGGGGTTTAATTATTTTCTTCGTGTGTCTTATGACTTCAGGGGTATATGCCACAAATACCTGGAAAGCTGCCACAGGCTACTGGAACGTCAAAGCATATCCCGACAGTTGCGCTCCGGGTACGGCCCTTCCAGATGCTACTATCTGGAGTAGTTCTAAAGTACCTGGCGACACTGAGGAAGTCAAGATTAACGCGGCGGGTACAAAATGCACCCTGGATGGTGATGCGGGTTCCATAGGGGAAGCTGGGAACTATAAGCTCGATATATGTGGTACCTCAGCTTTAACCACAGAGCTGGATATTGTAAATCACGGGAAAATCCGCATAGGAAGAGAGTTTAAGGTTGGTGATGCAAGTGCCGGTGGAGCCGGCCCGTACGGCGTAGTTGTTCAGACAGGTGGAGATGTTATTTTGAACACCGCCTCAAGTGTTGGAAAGCTCGAAGTTGGGTATAAGACTACTGGAGTAGGCTACTACACTATGAGTGGCGGCACTATCAGCGGCACCGGCAGTCTGTATGTAGGATGCTACGGCAGTGCCACCGGTGGTGGTACAACTGCCACCGGCTCTGTAGGAACATTTACGATCCAGAGCGCCAATCCGAGTATTTCCGTGGCAAATCTTTTTGTTGGAGTTTCCGATCCAAATGCAGTCTATTATGGTACTGGGAATGTTAAATTTGAGCTCAATAATGGCGTAAGTCCCATTACTACAACAAGCGATGTTTACATTGACCCAACAAATAATGCTGCTGCGGTAGCAAATCTCGTTGTTACTTTGGTTGCAGGGCCCCAGCGGGGTGATATTGTTCTTGTTAAGAACGGTAGCGCCGTCGCTGTCCATGGTGTCTTCGATTCAGTCACGCTCAATGGCCTTAACAACGGTTACTACTTGGTTTATAACTACAACGCGGATGGAGGTGCTATTGCAAATGACATTGCACTGATTCCAGAACCAGCTACGATTGCATTGTTTGGCCTCGGCTTGCTTGCTTTAGTCAGAAGACCACGCAGGAAGTAAAGAAAAGTTGAATCTCAGGCCATATTCTTGACGAAGAATATGGCCTGAGGTGTTATTAAGGATGATGGTTATCGGGCTTTAGTTGGCCTGAAGCAGAGGTAAGGGAGTCGGCCTTGAGAAGTCCGATAATATACCGACCGCGTTTGTTATTGAATAGATCGCAAACCGGTGACTTGGTTATGTGCGTTGCTCGATTCGAGAGAGGTATATAATGTGCATTTGTTGTGTTATTTTTTGCAGTCCTTTTTCCGCTTGTGTAAGCGGTTATTTTTTTGTCTAATATAACTTTAAATCTTTAAATCTTTGTTTTAATTTTAATAAGGAGGATGTAGTTATGAGAAACAGAGTAAGATGGGTAATATTGTTAGTGGCGACAATGGTTTCCACGAGTTTGGGGGCGTGGAACCCCAATACGGACCCGTGTCTGGTATTCAACATGGATTTTGAGACCCACGACGGCAATGCAACAGCGACCGATTCCGTTTCTAATCTGGTGGGTAATGTGCAGAATAAGTCTGCTGACCCTAATGCCCCGTTCGTGTCCGACGCGAACGCCAAGTTTGGCACGAGCTGTGATCTGAGGAATCCGGTAGATTTTAACGGGACTGACTTGGGTTCCTGTCTGCTGCAAATCGACCCGGATGCCTCCGTGTTTGACTTTGGCGAGGACTGGGATGATCCGGTTTCGGAACCGAATACTGTCTTGGTCTTTTCGGCCTGGTTCGGGCACCACGACGGCTCTGGTACTATCATCGGCCAGCGATGGCAGGAGCCGGATGTAGAGCCGCCAGAGCCGACCTATTACTGGTGGCAATTCCGGCTTCAAAGCGGAAAAATCCTCCTGGACGCCAAGTCCCAGAATCATGATGTTCTGCGTATGAGGACGCAAAAGACCTTGGATCAGATGGGTATGGACTACGATGACTGGCATCAGGCGACTGTGGTGTTTGACAGGCATACAAGGCTAAGCAGCAAAATATATGTAGACGGTGCACCAGTCAAGGTCGACATTACTGGTCACGACCCCAATTGGCTGATGGGGTACACAGAATTGGCAAATGCCTTCATCGGGTCCGGCGATAACACTTTGTTTGATGATTACGATGGCCTCCTCGATGAAATTCGCATTTATCATCGAGAGCTCAATGAAACGGAAATCTCTCTTCTGTATCAGTGGACCCCCACTAATACAGGCCCGTGGGCTTTGCTTCCGCTTCCCAACTATATACAGGTCCGTACCAAGACCGACCTCGCGTGGGATCCTAAAACTGGTAATACAGGGCAGAGATTGCGGTTCGGTAAAAACCTGAACAGCCCATCATATGATGTGAACCTCGCTAGCGATGTGAATAGCCGAACGAATGCCCAAATCGGCGGCCCGCTGGACTTTAATTCTGTCTATTACTGGGAAGTTGATTCAAATTCTGCAGGTGGCTGGAGTAATGGGCCTGTCTGGAAGTTTACGGCAGACGTAGGCTATGCGATCGACCCCATCCCTGAAGACGGTGCAACAGGTGTAGAGGTCAACGTCGTAAATTTACAGTGGACCGGCTCTCCTGATAAGTTGAATTTCGACGTCTATCTGTCCGAGAATGCGAGCATGGACCCCTGCACGCAGGTTGCCGACGATATCACGGACAGCAATGTTGCGGTCTTCACCGCCGCTGACCCGTGCCAGGGTAAAAAATACTATTGGAAGGTGGTAACCAACTTTGGGTCACCGAGTATGGCCGGGCCGGTGTGGAGCTTCCGGGTCGGCTCTATCCCAATTGTTGTGAATACCGCTGATTTTAACGAGACCTTTAATGGTGTAGATTACAACGCTCTGACTATGACCTTCACAGATACCAGCATTGTCAAAAACGGTACGCTGGGCACTGACGATGTTGTTATATTTGACTTAAGCGACCATAACAACATTGCGGAAGAGTATGAGTTCTACGTTATCCCGGAGTTTAACGACGCCGTGCAGGACGAGGCAAACGGTCTGCACGTCAGACGGACCTCCAGGCCGATGGCGATTCACGTTACAGGAGACTTTATTTTCGACGGCAGGATGGATATTTCCGGCGAAACTGTGATTACGTTGGGTAGTAGCGGCAACAAGACGTATTCTCCTACGGGACGCTGCGGCGGCTACCGCGGCCCAAGAAACAACGACAGCGATTCCTCGGTCTCTCCTGAAGAAACCCAGTACAGCGGTTACTGGAGTGATATAGACTCGAACGACCGCTTCGACGATGCGTTCCAGGGCGTCGGCACCGACAACCCGGTTAACCCAGTTGAGAATAGAACCAGGCGTATTCACTTCATCAGCAGTGACACGGACATGCCGGCTGGCCCTCCCACCAGATATGCAATGTCAGGCAAGAGTATGTTCGGTCCCGGTGGTGGTTCTACCGGCGCCCAAAACACTGGCGGCGGCGGCGGTTACGGCGGTATCGGCGGCGATTCCAGCCAGGGCTACACGTATGGTAACTTTGCCGGAGGCGTAACCTATGGCGATAAGGAAGTGCCAGTTCCGTTCGGCGGCAGTGCAGGTGGATTCGGCAAGAACGCTCCCGCCTGCCCGGGTGGTGCCGGCGGAGGTGGTGTCGAAATCGCCGCAACAGGTGATATAACCCTCGGACCTCATGCCCAAATAGTGGCCAATGGCGGTAGTACGCCTAATGATAATGATTATGCAGCCGGCGGTGGTGCCGGTGGCTCTGTCAGACTTATTGCCGGCGGCGATGTTTCCATCGCCGAGACTGCCGTTGTCAGTGTAAATGGCGGTAATGGCGGCAACAGTGTGGGTACTGGCTTCAGCTGGCGGAAGACCGGCGCTGGCGGCGCAGGCGGCCGTGTTGCGATATGGTATGGCGGTACCTGTGACGGCGAGGAAGTAATTACTGCCAATGGCGGCGCTCCGGGCGTGGGTGAGGCATCTGATAGTAAAGATTGTTGGACCTATTCCGAACCTGGGCAGGACGGCACCATCTTGGTGTCAAATGGTGACAAACGGAAGGCTTCGGCCCCGACGCCGAGAAACGGCGACAAGATGGTTTACTGCAATCCTGACCCCTGCACTATCAAGCTGAAATGGTACTCTGGTTACGGCGGCACAACTGATGAGGTTTTCTGTGACAATAACTCAACCCCAACCACTTCGCGAGGTTCGGTTTCCGCGACTCGCGGTCAGCACGACGTAAATATGACTGTTTCTGCCGGAAAGACCTACTATATGAAGGTTGTAACTGACGGCACAGTCAGCAGCGATGTCTGGTCGTTTAAGACGGTCAACTGGTATTGTGACGAGAAGAAGTTCAATGAAAGGGCGCAGTGGGATAGCGGCCCATACAACAATTGTAGTGTTGACTTTGAGGACTTCGCGTACTTTGCACAGTTCTGGTTCAAGAGAGACAACATGAACCTTGGCCCCGCAATCGATGGTACCGGAGACGGTGGTCTGACAAAGTTTATGAAAGAATGGCTGCAAATGACCGGAAGGGGTCCCTAACTGATGGGTAACAAGTTAGGATATTGTTCGTATTAGCGTAAAAAAAGCTTGACTTTTGAGAGGCTTGTTCGTAGGATAGTGAACAAAACGGATTGTTAAAGACGTATAAAACAGTAGAGATTCTGTGGTAGGTTACTCCGCCAGCCTCCCGGCTGGCGGAGTAACCCTGCCGATTAAGAAGGATGATAAGACCGCTTGTGTCAGGGCGGCGAAAGATAGCGGAATTTTATGAAACGAAGGTGGTTTTGTTAGAGATTTAAGGTAAAATAGGGTAAAGGAAACGGCGTTGAAAGAAGAAGTTAGTTTTGGGAGAAAAGGAGCAGTATTATGAAGACCAAAAAAGCAAAACCAGGTTTTACCTTGATGGAGTTGCTGGTGGTAATCGCGATTGTTGCCCTTTTGCTCTCGATTCTTTTGCCTGCAGTGAACAGGGCTAGAGAAATTGCTCGGCGGACAGTCTGCGCCAATCAGTTGAGGCAGATAGGCGTGGCTGTGACCACCTATGCCGGAAAATTCGATGAGGCTTTGCCTAATATTATGCTATCACCAACAAGTACGACGAGCAGGGAAACCCACCCCTACGTCGCATACCGAGACGATCAGCGGGTCGACGGTAAGCTCTGGCCTTACAGACTTGCCTGTCTGTATGAGACTCATCTGATTGATAATCCCAAGATGTTTTATTGCCCGTCTAATAAAGACCCGGGCAGGAAGTATGAGTCTTACATCGTGCCGTTCGCCCCCAACACCAGCACCGAATGGGGCACATTGCCTCAGGAGTACAATAGAGGCACGAGCAACCAATGGGTGCGTATGGGATATGAGTGGTTTCCGGTAGACAAGAATGCCGCTATGCGAACGCTTCCCGTCGTAGTAGGTGGTATTGGACTGCCTCCCCCTCCGCTAAACCTTTCCGTGAGATACGACAAGGTCAATCCGTCCCTTCCGTATGTCACAGACATTATGAGGACCAGGGATTGGATCAGTCACAAGTATGGAAAAGTTTGCGGCCTGAATCTGCTGTATACTGACGGGCGTGTGGTTTTCTGCAGCGACCAGAGTATCTTCAGACTGGCAACGTGGGATCTGGACCCGAGCGAGAAGACCGCCGAAGAGATAATGGCGATTTACTATGCGCATGTACTGGAGTTAAGGGCGCAATAGTCCGACCAGCGATGCAGATATGAGCCCCTTGTTTTGAAGGGGAGCAGTAAAAGTTTGGGCTTTACGTGTTCTTCCGGAACGCATAAAGTTATAGTTATCTTGCCGGTAGCTGTTTGCAGCCGGCATTTTTTTTGAGGATGATTGTTCCGCCGTGCGGCAGTTTAACAGGGTGATGCCGGCATGTGATGCTCAGGTACCGACGCAGGTTAGCTGACCCAAACCGGCACAACGGTGGATATTGCTGCTTCAGCTTCACACCAGGGAAAGCTTCCGATTGCTTGCAAGGCGGGCTGCGGCCGTCTTGAATGGGCAGGGGCGGAATTGAACCGCCGACACACGGATTTTCAGTCCGTTGCTCTACCGACTGAGCTACCTGCCCGGAAGTTCTCCACAGATTGTTTGATATTAACGCCTTTTCACCACCACTGTCAAGTCCTTTGGCAGCCAAAACAGGATTGCCGAATGGTGCTCTCGGACGCGGGATTATTTTCTTGAGAAAAGTGTCAGATTGTGTATAATATGAATATGATGTGAATCGGAAAATCCCTGTGCGGCGAGGGAAAAAATGCGGCTGATTTTAAGAGCGGGCGATGGTACGACGAAAGAATTTCAGTTCAGCGAAGGGCCTGTTTCCATCGGCAGGCAGAGCAGTAACCAGGTTTTTTTGCCGGACAAAGCCGTCTCGAAACAGCATGCGGTAATCACTGTTGCCGAGGATGGCAAGTGGATGGTGGAGGACCTGGGCTCGGCAAACAAGACATATCTGAATGATAAGGCTGTCAACAAATCTGAAATCAGGACCGGCGACATTTTGCGCATAACTGAATTCACTGTCGAGGTCGATCTTGAGGGAGATACTGAAGCCAGCAGTAAAGGGAAGCTGGAAGATACACTTCATCTGGAGGCCGCGTTGACAACACCACGTCACGAAACCATCGTGCGAAAGCCCGACGCTGCCCACGCACCGGCTATGAGGTTAGCGGCGAAGAGATTGAGCGATTTTTCCCATGCTACCGAGGCCATCTGTGAAGCTGACAGCTTGGATAAATTGCTGACAACTTTACTCGATATAACCTTAAAGCAGTTCAGCGCATTTCGCTGCTGGTGTGCGTTGAGGGACCAGCCTGGCGGCCCGATGACGTACCACTCCGGCAGAAGACGAGACGGCCGACCGGTTGAGCTAAGCGACCTGCAGCTCAATGAAAAAATCAACGATGCCGTCGAAAGGGGCCTGTCTATGGTTCTGCCGAGCGTCTCAGCAAAAACGGAGGAAAAGGAGAGAATTCGCTCGGCTCTGATAGCATCTGTAATGCGCCCGAACGGCTGTTATGGCATTTTATACGTGGACAACGCTATGATACATGAGCACTACAGTTTGAGCGACCTCGATTATCTGATGTTTATCGCGATGCACACCGCTGCTGTGCTGAGAAAGTTTCTGGGTTCCTGAACTAACTGGGCCGGGTTGGAGTCGAACCAACGTAGGCTTACGCCAATGGGTTTACAGCCCATCCCCTTTGACCACTCGGGCACCGACCCTGATGCTTTTGCCGTAAAGCATACTGCATATATACGACGCAAAATCAAACGCCGAAAAGCACCCTCTGTCAATTTATGCTTACTTTACCTGCCGAGGGCTGATATTGCAAGAAAATTATGGATAGGCCATCCCATAGGGAGGGGAAAGTTTCGGCTTTTCTATCACCTTGGTTTTTCCGCCGCAGTCCTTCAGGCAGCTTCGGCAAAACGGTCGGTTGCATATTGCGGCAGGATGTGATATAAACAGTTCTTATACACAGCGAATTTATCCGCCATAGGTTTACCGAAGGCGGATGATTGGAAACGGATATGGAAGTTGCGCAATTAAAAGCGGCGATTGCAAAATTGTTGGCCCGGCTCGATAATGTCCGGGACTGGCTTTGACCTCCCCGGCAAAAAAGCCCGGATGTTGCAGCTCGAAAAGAAGGTATCGCAGCCGGGATTTTGGGACAACACCGAGGCGGCTCAGTCCATAGTTTCCCAGCTAAGCACCCTTAAATCGTTGGTTGAGCCGGCAGAGCAACTTCAGCGGAACGCCAACGACCTCGCCGAGCTTCTCGATTTGGCGGTTGCTGAATCAGATGAGGAAACGCTCCGACATTTAGAGAAGGATTTGGCTGAGCTTGTCAAAATATGCGAGCAGATTGAGCTCCAGGGACTGCTGAATAGCCCGAACGATATGAGAAACTGCTTTTTCAGTATTCATGCCGGTGCGGGCGGAACTGAAAGCTGCGATTGGGTCAGTATGCTCCTTAGGATGTACACGCGGTATTTTGAGAGGAAAAAATACGCTTTTGAGGAGCTTGATATTACCCCGGGTGAAGAGGCTGGCATACGCTCCGTAACGCTTCGGGTCAGCGGGCCTTTCGCCTTTGGCAAACTCTCATGCGAGACTGGTGTGCATCGGCTTGTCCGGATAAGTCCGTTCGATGCCAACAAAAGGCGCCATACAAGCTTCGCAGCGGTGGACTGCGTCCCGGAATTCGATGAGGATATTGATATCGAGATTAATGAAGATGATTTGCGGATAGATTTTTATCGTGCAGGCGGCGCCGGCGGACAGCATGTGAACAAAGTCAGCTCCGCCGTTCGGATTAACCATATACCTACCGGTATCGTCGTGCAGTGTCAGAAGGAGAGGAGCCAGCACAAAAACAAATCTCAGGCAATGAAGGTGTTAAAGGCTCGCCTGTATATGCTCGAGCAGCAAAAGCGCGAAGCCGAATTGACAAAACTCTATAACAGCAAAGGTGAAATAGCATGGGGAAATCAGATTCGAAGCTATGTGCTGCAGCCGTACCAGATGGTAAAAGACCACCGAACGGACTTTCAAACGGGCAATGTGTCGGCGGTGTTGGATGGAGACCTTGACGGGTTTATCGAAAGCTGTTTAAGAAATAGAGCGAAGGACAGAAATCAGAAGAAAGAAGTCGGAAGTCGTGAGAAAGGATAAAGGTCAGCAGGATGAAGAATATCATTGATGTCGAAGTAAAAACGCAGAAGGTTGATTTCAGTCGGTGCAAAACCGGGATGCTCGTTTTGGGGATTTTCAGCGACGCAAAAGGACTGGATAAATTATCCGCCGACCTTGACCGCAGGCTCAGCGGCGCTGTCAGCCGACTGATTAAGTTAGGCGACTTCAAAGGCAAAGAGGGCACCACCGCGATTGTGTATGGCGACGGCAAAATCGCTGCCGGCAGACTGCTGTTGGTTGGCCTCGGTGAGAGGAAAAAAGCAACTGTGGATACCCTTCGCCGTGCAGCCGCTAACGCAGCCAATAAAGCGGTAGATATGAAAGCACGCAATATCTCTCTGGCCTTGCACAGGGCATTTCAGGGTCGGTTCGATTTGGCTGTGATGGGACAGGTTTGTGCAGAGGGCGTGTATTTTGGCAGTTATCGCTACGATGAGTTCGTAACCGGCAGTGAAAATGGGCGATTGGATTCGCTCGCTGTTGGATTGGTTGATTCTGATTCGGCTGTAATAAAGAAGTTAAACAAAGGACTTTCGAGTGGGGTTATTATTGGTAAAGCGCAAAGCTACGTGCGGACATTGGCGAACCGGCCCGGCAATGTGATAAATCCGCCGGCGCTCGCAGCGGAGGCAAAAAGGTTGGTAGCAGGTACGAAGGGTCTTGCCTGTACGGTTTTCGATGAAAAGCAATTAGCTGCGGAAGGTATGGGCGGGATTTTGGCGGTCGGCTCCGGTTCGCAGAATAAGCCTCGCTTTATTGTTTTAAGATACACCCCTCAAGACAAAAAAGCGAATCGCCTGCCCACGGTTGCCATTGTTGGTAAGGCGATAACATTTGACTCGGGCGGTATAAACATCAAGCCGTCAACTCTTTTGGATCAGATGAAGCTGGATAAGTCTGGCGGCATCGCTGTGTTGGGGACAATGAAAGCTGTGGCCGAATTGAAACTGCCGATAAGGGTTTACGGCATGATACCGGCCGCAGAGAATCTGCCCAGCGGCACCAGCTATCGGCCCGGCGACATTGTTACGACTTTCAGCGGCAAAACCGTCGAGGTCCAGAACACCGATGCCGAGGGCAGGATGATACTGTGCGATGCGCTTAACTATGCAGTTAAGCAGGGTTGCGACATCATCGTCGATATAGCCACGCTGACGGGCGCTTGTATGGTTGCGCTTGGCAGATATATGGCTGGTCTGATGGGTAACGACGAAAGGCTCATAGGTCAGTTGCAAAAAGCGGCACAGCTCAGCGGTGAAAAGGTCTGGCCGATGCCCAGTAGCGACGAGTACGCTGAGGAGATGAAGAGTAAGATAGCCGATTTGAAAAATATCGGCAGCAAGTGGGGCGGCGCCTGCACGGCTGCAGCGTTTTTGCGGCAGTTTGTCGGCGACAAAAAGTGGGCTCACCTCGATATCGCCGGCGTCGATATAATCGAAAAGCCTACGGATTCCTCGGCGGAAGGCTCCAGCGGTTTCGGCGTTCGCCTGTTGACAACATTCCTTATGAATCTCTAATTAAAAAATTATGAATTAGGTTTATAAAGTGGATGATATGAGCAAAGCTGGAAAAACGATAAACATCAAAAGGATTGAAAGGGCGGTCAGAGAAATACTCTTGGCCGTTGGTGAGGACGTCAGCCGCGAAGGACTGAAGCGTACGCCGCAGCGAGTGGCCAATATGTACGCAGAGCTGCTGGCGGGGATGCAGGAGGACCCCGGCGAACATATTCAGAGCATATTTACTGAAAAGTATGACGAGATAGTTCTGCTTCGTGACATACCTTTCTACAGTATTTGTGAGCATCATCTGATGCCGTTTATCGGCTCAGCCCACGTCGCATACCTGCCTTTGGGGTCAGTTCTTGGCGTCAGCAAGTTGGCGCGCATCGTTGATTGTTTTTCGCGCCGGCTGCAGGTGCAGGAGCGCCTTACCGACCAGATAGCTGATTTTCTGATGAGCAGCCTGAAGCCGCAGGGGGTTGCGGTGGTGCTCGAGGCCTCGCACAGTTGTATGACCATTCGCGGCGTAAAAAAACCAGGCTCGATTATGGTAACATCCGCTCTCCGCGGCATATTCAAAAGAGACCCAAAAAGCCGCGAGGAGATTATGAGCCTCATCCATAAAGGCGGCAGGTAAGGTGGTTTTGTGCACAAACTGACAAGGCTGGTTCGGTTTTCGATTAATCCATTTTTGCAGACAGAAGTTGAGGGAGCCAATCCCTATGCTTCACGCCCTGCAGGTGAGGGATTGTCAATTTTTTTCGAATTATCCGTTGGTTTGACGGGCAGCCTTGACCGCGCTACCGGCTTCGTTATGAACGTGCTTGATATTGATGAAACTGTTCGCGAGTATGTTGTGCCTTTATTTGCAAAGCGGATAAAGGCCGATTACAAGAAGGCTAAGCACATCGGCCTTTATGAGTTGGCTGAAATTTTGAAGTTATCTCGGGGAAAATTAGCCGGCAAGTTTGACAAGGCCGTCTTGAGCGAGCTGACCCTGAAGTTGAATCCTTTTAGGAAACTAAGCCTCGATTGTAGTGGGGCGGCGGAGGATTGCAAAATGATTTATTTTGGCGAGAAATTCGAGTTTGCTGCGATGCACAGGCTCTGGAACGATGAGTTTTCGGATGAGCGCAATTTCGCTCTGTTTGGCAAATGTGCAAACCCCACCGGCCACGGCCACAATTATGTTATCGAAGTTACGGTAAAAACTCCACCAAAGGGGAATGATTTTTGCATCGGCGATTTTGAAAAAATTGTGGACGATGAGTTTATAAAGCACGTTGACCACAAAAATCTCAATGTGGACGTTTCTGGATTGAGCGGTGTCAATCCGACCGTTGAAAATATAGCGTCTTTTGCTTGGGATAGCCTTATTGGCAAGTTCAGCCGGGCCCAATTGCATTGTGTTACTGTTTGGGAAACCGATAAAACGTCCTGCTCATACTTCGGACACTCACAATAAGAACCAGCCCCCATTCTGCTCTGCGGTTTATCTTAGGCACAAACCGGACGCAGGTTACAGAATACTCCTCTTCCGTAGCTAAACAGTAGCATCCACCTTATAACGGGCTGTCATTTTCTTGAGGCCTGCGAACGCCTCACCACAGGCTGCGACTTGCTTTGCCTGTCTTGCCCTTCCTGGAGGATTTTCATTGCTTTTTTCACATCGGCAACTTTCAAAACTCCCGTTGTCTTGCCGCCCTCGGCCCCTGCGGTGCAATATGCGTACGAAATATTTATGTGGCTTCTCGCTAACTTTTCCGCCACCGTCGCCAGTGCACCCGCCTTATTAGCTAAGTTCACGCACAAAACTTCCGTCTGGTTATAGGGCATATTCAGCTTCGACAGCACGGCTTCAGCATTTTTCGCCGCCTCGAACACCACCCTCAAAACCCCGTGCTCCACTGAGTCCATCACCGTCATTGCTATTACATTAATCTTCGCACGCGCAAATTCGCCGAGTATCTGGGCCAGCACACCCGGCTTATTCACCATAAAAATCGAAAACTGCGTCGCAACATACATAATTCAACCTTTCAAAAGTTACCATTCACCATTTACCAGTTACCATTTAGCAGTCCAGCGCCTTGACGGCCGCTTCTTTATCCGGAAAAAATCGAAAAAGCTTATCAAGATTGGTTATCTTAAAGACCCTGTACAACTGGGGATTTATACCGCTTATCAGGACCTCACCCTCATATTCTTTTAGCCGGGCGCGAACATCCAGAAGCAGCCCTAATACCTGCGACGAGAAAAATTTGACCGTCCCTAAATCAAATATTATACAACCCGGCCGATTTTGCCCGACAAATTCATTTACTTGTCTCGAAACCGCCGCTATCTCTTCTGGTTCGCTCAGCGAGGCGCTCTTGAATGTCACCACTGCCGACTTTCCGCCGCCTGTTATTTCGATACTGACCTGCTCATTCATATCAACCGATATTGTAACTGTTCCGCTCCCCAGTGCAAGTCACAACACAGATTCAACCGCTTTTGAACTTTGTTCGTTGTTTATTTGTTATCCTCGCATCTCCAGCATGCAACAAAGTGTCCTTTGTAATCAGTGCTTTCCTTCAGCACAGGCTGCTGTTCCAAACACTGTCCTTGACACAAAGGACATCGCGGCCCAAAGGCACAGCCCGCCGAAGGGTTCAGCATGCTCGGCACCTCTCCGCTCACCGCAGACCGACGCCCCCGTAGTGCAGGGTCAACTTGCGGAATCGCCGACATAAGCGCCCTCGTATACGGGTGCAGCGGGTTGCGATACAATTCTGCTGCCTCCGCCTTTTCCACTATCTTACCCATATACATAACCGCCACAACGTCGCAGAAAAATTCCACAACCGCCAGGTCGTGGGCGATAAACAAATATGTCAGGCCGAACTCATCCTGCAAATCCTTCAGTAAATTCAGAATCTGCGATTGAATCGAAACGTCGAGTGCACTGACCGGCTCATCACAGATAACCAGCCTCGGCTCCACCGATAGCGCCCTCGCCACGCCGATTCGTTGCCGCTGACCGCCGGAAAACTCATGCGGATAACGGTTAATATGTTCTGGTGACAGCCCAACCTTTGTAAGCAACGCCGCGACTTTGCCACGCAATTCGCTGCCGCTTATTCCCTTTTGAACTTTTATCGGCTCACCAATGATATTGCCGACGGTCATTCGCGGATTCAGTGAGCTGTACGGGTCCTGAAAGACAATGCTGATTTCTTTGCGAAGCTGACGCAGTCTGGCCCTGTCTGCCGACAGAACATCCGTCTTTTCGAAAACCACCCGACCCGCTGTCGCTGGCACCAGCCGAATTATACTTCTTGCAACGGTCGTTTTGCCGCAGCCGCTCTCACCCACTAACCCCAGCGTCTGTCCCTCTCGAATCCTGAAACTTATCCTGTCAACCGCTCTGATGTAACCGACGGTTCGCCGCAAAAGACCCTTCCTTATGGGAAACCAGGTCTTTAAGTCCTCAACCTTCAGCAGATAACCGTTTGTGCTTACCATATAATAGTGAAACTAAAAGTCTAAAGCCAAAAACTAAAAGCCATAGCGTGAAAATTCAAAACTTTAACTTTTCGGTTATGGTTTTACATTTTTCGTTTTAAGTTTTTCACTGCCTTTCGTACCCCGGCGCATACCAGCACGCAGCGCACCGGCCCCGCTGAACTTCCCGCAGCTCCGGCTCAACGCTCTGGCAACGCTTGTCGTCGTGTCCTGTCGGACATCGCGGATGAAATTTACAGCCCGGCGGAAAATGCAGCGGCTCCGGCACAACCCCCGGAATCGTCTGCAAACGTTTGGCTGAAATCCCCAATCGCGGCAGCGACTTCAAAAGCCCCTGCGTATACGGATGCAGCGGCTCAGCAAAAAGCCGTCCTGTTTCAGCCACCTCCACTATCCGGGAGGCGTACATCACCGCCACATCCTCGGCGCGTTCAGCCACAATGCCCAGGTCGTGCGTTATCAGCAGAATACTCATCCCCTCTCGCTCCTGCAGTTCGCCCAGCAAATCGAGAATCTGGGCCTGAATGGTTACATCAAGAGCAGTCGTCGGCTCATCAGCTATCAAAAGTGCCGGCTTACAGCTTATCGCCATTGCTATCATAACCCGCTGTCGCATCCCCCCTGACATCTGGTGCGGATACTCACTTACACGCTGTTGCGGGTCGGGTATGCCGACCTTCCGCAGCATCTCGACCGCGTCCGCCCGGGCCTCGCCTGTGTTTTTGTGCTGATGAAGCCTGATTGTCTCAACAATTTGGTTGCCCACCGTATAGACCGGATTAAGACTGGTCATCGGCTCCTGGAAAATCATGGCAATTTTATTTCCGCGAATTGCACGCATCCGCCTTTCGCTCAGCCCGAGCAAATCTCTATTCTCAAAAACAATCTCTCCACCAATGATTTTGCCCGCTGGAGCAGGGACCAGTCGCATAATCGAAAGTGCGGTAACGCTCTTGCCGCATCCGCTCTCGCCGACAAGCGCGAACGTCTCTCCCTTCTTTATGCACAGGTTCACTCCCTGCACCGCCTGCGCAACCCCTTCTTCCGTAAAAAAGTACGTCGAGAGATTTTTCACAGTTAGCAATGTTCCGTTATTACTCATGAACCTATTGAACCCTTAATTTTGGGTCGAGTGAATCCCGCAGAGCATCACCAAAAATATTCAGCGCCAAAGAAATCAAAAATATGGCAATCGTTGCAGCGGCCATCTGCCACCATACCCCGCGCGAAAGTTCTATCCGTGCATCATTTATCATCGCACCCCAGCTCGGACGGTTCGCTTCGCCAAGACCCAAAAAGCTCAATATCACCTCCGCATGAATGAACGCAACAAACCGCAGTGAAAAGTCAATAATAACAAGGTGAAAAACATTAGGTATCAGGTGTTTGAAAATAATCCGCCCGTCGCCGCAGCCATAGCTCTTTGCAGCCAAAATATATTCTCTCCCCTTGTGCTTCATCACCTCGCCACGGATTAATCGGCAAATCCCGACCCAGCTCGTAAGTCCTATAGCCAGATAAACCGTAGTAATACCAGTAAGCTTATAGCCAAAAAGGGTCTTATCACGAAGCACAACAGCGAAAGCCAATATCAACAGAATATACGGAATCGAGCTTAAAGTTGAATAAATCCAAACTATTATCTCATCAACAAACCCACGGAAATAACCAGCGATAGCGCCTAAAGGGACACCAATGGCCAGACTGATAAACGAAGCACATAACGCAACGGTTATCGATATCTTCGTTCCATACATCGTCTTTCGCAAAACAGACTGCCCGAATATATCTGTGCCGAATATGTTTTCCCGACTGGGCGGCTCGTAAGATTTGCTCACTTCCTCCTGCCACCGCATAGGCCCGACCTGCCAATCGAACAGCTCTGCTAAATATATGAACCCCGCAAGCAAAAAATATAACACTATCACAGCAAAACAGACCATCACCAGCTTGCGCCTGCAAAGACGCCTTAATCCGTCTTCCCACAGACTTCTGCCTTTCGGCAGCTCTTTTTCGCCTCCAGCGAAATCTCGCCAAAAGGCGGACCTTGCTATTTGCTGACGCTCACTCAAATGTAATCCTCGGATCTACCCACACATAGCATATATCTGTTATCACATTAAATACCACAAACAGTATTGCACTAAGGTAGGTCATCGCATTTATAACAAAATAATCTCGTGAACCAATTGCCTCTATCATCAGGTACCCCAGCCCCGGAATGCCAAAGAATCTCTCCAGCAGAAGAGAGCCCAGAAACAAAAACGGTATCGCCAGAACCACTTGTGTAATAATCGGTATCATCGCATTTTTGAGCACGTGTTTGAACAGAACCTGCCTCGTCGCAAGCCCTTTTGCAAAAGCCGTCCGAACATAATCGCTTCGCATCTCATCGAGCATCACAGTTCGATAAAACCGCAGGTCTCCTCCCAAACCTGTTACAATGCCGATTAACACCGGCAAAGTTACATACTGGGCCGTTGTCAAATCCGGCGAAAAAAATACCGGAAAGAGTCCCCATTTGTACGCAAGAAAATACTGGCCAAAAAGAATAAAGCTCAAATAAGGAATGCTCATCCCCATAACACAAATAACGACTGTTAAAGTGTCCCACACTGTACCGCGAACAAAAGCCACAACAAGCGATAAACTTACTGAAATAACAATAATCCCAAAAAACATCGGCACCATCAATGCCAAAGAAGGTCCCGCCCCTCTCTTAATCTTGTCAATAACAGGCTCACGGTCGCGGGCCCTGCCAAAATCAAATGTCAGGGCGCTTTTGAAGTGGTTTATGAACTGGCTGTCCCACGAGAGGAACAACGGCTTATTAAGGCCGTATTCTTCACGGATTTCCCGGATTGTTTCCGGTGTGGCGTTTTTACCGGCGATTTCGATGGATATATCGCCGCCGACAAGGGTAAATAGTACGAAAGTGAGCAGCAGCACCCCGAATACAGTGGGTATCGTATATAAAAGTCGTCTTATTATGTAAGTGGTCACTTGACTTTCCTCAATAGTTTCTTATATTCCGCCCGTTTGGCTGTATCAGCTCGATAATATTTTGCCAATCCATATTGAAAAGCATGCGGCTTATAATTGTACAACCAGTCATGATGCAGCACATACCCCACCGGATGATTAATGAACGCTGCCGGACAATCTTCCAAAATTATAAGTTCCATTTTCCGGTAAAGCTCCGTGCGCTCAGGACAGTCGGGCATAACCGTGACCTGTTCGTATAGTTTGTCAAACTGTGGATTGGAGTAGTTAAAATTATTGGTGCCGGGAGAAATATTTTTAGTGTAAAAGAGTTGCAAAAAAGTTTCCACATCGGGGTAATCCGCAATCCACCCCAGCGAAAACATCTGTGTGCTCTTGGTATGTACCTTGCCGAGAAAAGTAGGCCAATCCATATATTCAACTTCAAGGTCAAGGCCGACATCATTAAAATTCCGCTGTAAGAACTGTCCGAATTGTCTTTGGAGCGTGTCCGCCCCACCCATTGCAAGTTTCAACCTCGGCAGTTTCCCTCCGTATATTTTCTCTGCTTCTTTTACAAGCTCAGACGCTTTTTGCGGATTATAACCTTTTCCGATTTTGCTGATTTCAGGGTTATAGTCCTTCATCATCGGCGGTATAAAGCCGTAAGCAGCTTCGTCTCGGCCGTTCCAAAACAGTTCAATGTATTTTTCCCTGTCAATAACGTAGCTTATCGCCTCCCGCAGCGGTTTGTTTTTCCCTAAAATACCGTCCTCCATATTAAAGCTTATCCAATACGTAGCCGGCTCGCGAAATGTCTTCAAATGTATATTCAGGTTCTTCATCTCAGCGGTTAATTCTCGTGAAGCGCTGATGGCCTGGCCGTAATTGTCCTTTGGGATACCACTGGCATCAATCTTGCCCCGTAAAAACTGAAGCCACAACGGCTGCTCCTCTTCAATTAGCATCCAGACCACTTTATCAGCAAATGGCATCTTCTTGCCTGCGTCGGCCAATAAGCCCTGCTCTAAATCACCAGGCTCACCCTCCGATGGATAAAATTCTCCTCTAAAGTTGGGATTTCGTGACATCTTGATATAGCTGCCGCGATGCCACACGTCCAGTTTGTAAGGTCCGGTTCCGACAGGATGATTTATAATATCTTTGCCGTAATAATCGATTGCTTCTTTAGCGACCGGCGCCGTCGGCTGGTGAGCCAGCAAATAAACTATTTGCGGCCAGGGCTTCTTCAGCTTAATGACTATAGTATAATCATCAGGTGTTTGCAGTCCCTCAACAACACCAGAGTAGTCAACATCAAACTGGTC
>Ga0315282_10006813_pt1 | contig 18984 bp, 14 predicted proteins | sample YL17G07_20_MG_FD_203693 | JGI IMG/M metagenome (GOLD analysis project Ga0315282, IMG submission 203693) | Sediment microbial communities from Yellowstone Lake, YNP, Wyoming, USA - YL17G07_20 | ecosystem: Environmental > Aquatic > Freshwater > Lake > Sediment | place: USA: Wyoming | collected... | reverse complement strand
AGATAGTGGAGATATCACCCGCGACTCCACTTTCCTTTCTTTTTATGAAAGATACGATCACGCGCGCTGTGTGCGTGTAATATAGTGAATGCCTTTTCAGTTCACCTTAAATAACATTACAAGAATAATAGGAGCTAGCTTTGTAGGATTCCGATAAAGAGAATTTTCACAGATTTTTGCAGGGATTAGTTATGCCAAAACTTGTCAGAGACATAATGATGCGTAAAGTAATCATGATAGATCCGCAAAAAACAGTTCTAGAAGCATCTAAGATCATGAGTAAGATGGGGATTGGAAGCCTACTAGTCAAGAGGAACAATAAGGCAGTAGGTATAATCACAGAAAGGGACGTAGTTAGAAGAGTGGTTTCCAAGAATTTGAATCCAGCCGGAATCACCGTTGAAAAGGTTATGTCCAAACCACTTATAACCGTAAATCCTGATGCCACTGTTTTTGAAGCTGCAAGACTAATGGCTCAAAACAGGATTAGGAGACTTCCAATTGTTCAAGGCGCTGATCTTGTGGGAATAGTCACATCTACCGATCTAGCAAAATATTTAGGGCAAATCGCTGGTCCACGTAGTTACAAGTTATGGAGATCAGGGGTCGAAGGCAGTGGTCTACAAGAACTGTGAGTCAAACATCTCTGCTTTGGCTAGCTTGTGAAAAATGAAAGTTACTGCTGATCTTTCGAAAACGCAAGAACTAGGAATATGCAAACGCAAAACCAAGACATCTAAGCACTTAGATCCCCTACTGTGAAGACGTCTCCCGCAGTTTCCAGTTCCGAGCGCGTGAAGCCAGTAAACTAATCGAAGCAGAATATGAATACGTCACTGAAATGGAAGGTTATCAGCTATTCGGGAAAAGGAAATAAGAATGCTTCAATCTTCCACAGTACCGTTGACCATCCTTGAGGGGCGGTCGTCTAGCATGGCCCATGATTCCAGCCTGGGGCGCTGGAGGTCGCGGGTTCAAATCCCGCCCGCCCCACCAGTTTTGAACTGACAGATTTGATTGGATCACTTATCGTGTTTTGAGGAACAGGCGATTCTAGGCGTCTGATTGCCTCGATTAACGCGTTTTCGGCGACCTTAGAGATATTCAAGCCCAAATCGTGTGCTTTTTCCACGATTTCAGGAGGTAAATTTATCATAACTTTTTGTTTTCTTCGTGACATGTCTTAATCATACAATATTGTATGTACATTTATATATAAATGCCATGTCTCGTGCAGTATGAGTTAATGAAGTCTTTAAGTACGAGAAGTCTCCTGGCGGGTAAGACCGAGGTAGGGGATCCGGCAGTCGAAGACCTTGAAAAACTCGGCTTTAAGAATCGCGCACAGACTTAATTCAGATGGAGCAGAGCGCCTGGCCATAACTGATTATATGCCATTGATTATGCAGATGAACGAGCAACAGTATGAGTATCTTAAACCTAAGACGGCACATGAGCGGATTCACTTGAAGTTTAAGCGTCCTGCAGGCCACCACGATGATATGCTCTGGGCCTTGGCTCTTGCTGTCTACGGAGCTAGGGAGAAACCGGATCGCAGCAAGATAATTGTAAGGCCGTTCTGAAATTCAAGATCCTCTCCGGAGCCTGCGGATCATACTGTAAGACAGATGTAACAGAGAATATATTGCGGCGAGACTAAGGAGGAAGCTTGCCAGTAAAAGCAGGCAGAGCGCTGAAAACCAACTAGAAGGAGCCTTCGTGTCTCTTCGCGCGCAATTGCTAGATAGCACAATCAAAATGCGTCAAGGGGGAGTTGCAGAGAAAGGAAAACTAACTCATACAGTTTACTTCACTTTTTGCAACTTATCAAACTCTGCGCGAATCTTTTCACCAAAATCCTTCTTTCTAAATGTAAGGTTACCTTCAGCTGCAGCATGTTGATAGTCCAAGTTGGTTTGAACGTTTACTCCAATTGCGCTTGGAATTAGACCAGGTTCCATCAAAGGAGTCAGATTTTCTATTCTGTAGGGGTCGTCAACCTGAATAAATATAATAAAAGCCTCAGGGGACAATAGTCTGTGCGACATATCATAAATGTCCGCAGGAAAAACTCGTCCTATTTCGCGTCTCGCCTTTCTATACTCTCTCCAAGAGTCAAACATCTTTGTCCTATCTTTTCCTGCTAGTGCCATATCAGCTCTAGCTCTTGCTCTAAACCATGTTATTACATTGGGAGGGATGGAAGAAGAGAATGACCGTTCTACTCCGACTTTGACGCAAGTTGCGACACGATCTACAGATAACTGTTTGTATATCTGTTCCAAAATACTCATATCTTTTATTGCTGAGTGAATCCAATATGTGTCATTTTCTTCATCCCTCTTTGGGTCTTCAGGACAGTTAACAACAACAAGCTCATCAAGTCCTGATTGAGATAATCTGCCTTTTAAAGTCACAAGGTACTTCTCACTTGCTGGCAGAATATCGGCATCAAGAACCCATTTACCATCTTTCAACTGCCATGGAAGCACAAGCTTGTTAAAAGACTCATCAAAAACCTCATCAAGTGAATAACCTGGATATGCCGGGATCTCAACTTGCCTGATTTTTCTCTTCAAGCCTTGTGGAATATTCAAGAGCATTTTCATCACACCTTGCCTAGCTAGGTAGTCCACCGTAAGGCTTTTCACTTCAGGTTTGTATGGGCCCAGTCTCTTCAAAATCTCATCTACCTGAGTAACTAGATCCAGAGCTTTTTTAGCTGTTTCAATTTCTCCACCTTGCACCAACTATTCCCCCTCTAGAACTCGATTGCCTCTCTTTTCCAACGGACATTTATCGGGGCTTGAAACATTTTATCCTTTTTTGTCCTGCGATCATCAATGTTTATTATCGCCCGAACAGGAGAATATCTGTTATTCATTGAATCCATGTAATCAAATCTTACCACCAATTTATTCACTTCACTTCGAAAGATAGTTCTAGTTCCACCGTGTGGCAGATCTATATCTTCTTCTGGATATCGATCCATATAGTATAGAAGCGCTCCTAACAACAAACTTCTAAGTCTAGTGTAGATTAATCGAAATACCCTCTCTTTCGTCTTCTGGTTTTCAATAAGCTGCAAGACTCTATTGGTTGCTTCGCGCCTCATTTCAGGCGGGATATTTCCTTTTCGAATATAACGTTCAATTTCTTGGGTTGTAGCTTGCAGCCATTTTTCGTCTAATCTAAAACCATGAGATTTTGGTTCTAGTGTTTCTTCCGCACGCTCCTGTTTTAGAACATCTTCGAAAAGATCTTTAAGTATCTCCAAAAATAACGAATCCGTACTCGACACGATTTTCCCATGCGTGGTAACTCGTGTTTTGATCTGAGCGGTGCCGAGGCCTGAATGAGCAACCGTCAGATTAAATAGCTTTCTTGGATTTACCCTATCGTCAATAATCAAGTTCTTAGGTGCCTCAGCTATTCTTAGCTTTGGTCTCACAATAGTTGCGTTGATGGTGCGGGATGCCAATACGATATCGTGCGAAATGAATGATGTTTCAATGGGACGGCGAACAAGTGTCTTTCGATATTTTTTTAAGGAGCGCACAATGAGACCAAAGTAGTTATTGCTCTTAAGAGAGTTACAATCGATAGACAACTGATTATCTTGCGGGTCGAACGAATATTCCTCTGCATTCAAGACCTGAACAACAGAAAATTCTGATGGGAGTTTTACCCGAACAGTCTTCAAGCTGGGCTCGGGCTTCCAAATAAAATGGATAGGTATGTCTTCATTAACAAGAGCCCAAGGTGCAACATATTCAGAAACTATCTTCAAATACATTCCTTAATATAGTTATTTTTATCATATTTTATATAAACATGTGAAAAACATTACGACCTCGCTTATACTCTCATCAAAAGTTGCCGTTTTCATTTTTGCATTCATTACTGAGTGCGTTACATCTAGATCTTTGAGAAACCTTTCAATATCTTTTATGAAATGAGTCCTTTCAGCACCAGACAATGATCTCTTCTTCCGATAGACTCATTTTCATTAGTTTATTGTTCATAGTGAGAACCATTAATTAATAGCAAAAACTAGTCTAAAATGTTTGCTGTTATCTTGTTGTTGTCAATTATTGACAAAAAATCGATCTATCAAGATCACAGACGAATAGTTGTTATACCGTTCTAGATCGCGCGCGATGGGCCCCCTTGACGAGGCTTCGTCAGTCGAAAGATCAAAGAAATGTGTAGATAAAGGTGAGGCGAAAAATGCGGAAGAAAAAGAAGAAAGAGAATAAGAAAATGCGGAGAAGGAACCGAAGATTTGCTCGACGAAGGTAGGATTTGTGGAAGAATTTCGCGCGTACGATTCGTATTGTAACAGAATTATTGAAGACCTCTTAATTGGTCAAAAGCTAAATTAGCTTCGATTATCTATATTCTTGTTGTTCTTGATCTATCGATTGAATCGTTGCTAGGAGGGAAGAAGGTGTCGGAGAGAGATATTGGTTTTGAGGACAAACTCTGGAAAGCTGCAGACAAACTGAGAAAGAAGGTTGAGGTTCATGAGTATAAGTATGTTGTTTTAGGATTGGTTTTCTTGAGGTATTTGTCCTTTGCTTTTGACGAAAGAAGAAAACAGCTTGAAAAAGGGCTTTCAGATCCTGCAAGTGATGAATACATATCTTACGAAGAGTTTCGAAAGCAAGCATTAGAGGATAAAGACCGCTATCTTAAACAAGGTATCTTGTATGTGCCAGAAAAAGCAAGATGGGACTATTTAGTCAAGAACGCAACCCAGCCGAATATTGGCGAGATTCTCGATAAAGCAGTTGAAATCCTAGAAGAAGAGTATCCAAGGCAGCTCAAGGATGCCATACCCAAGAACTATACGGGCATAAACCTTGATGCTCTTGATCTCGCATACCTAATCAATCTGTTTTCTTCTGTTCAGTTTGAACTGGGGCATGAAGTCAAAGACATTTTCGGGCGAATCTACGAGTATTTCCTAGGTAAATTCGCAGAGGCAGAGGGGAAGAAGGGAGGCGAATTCTATACTCCTAGATCTTTAACAAGGCTGATAGTTGATGTTTTGGACGTGAAGGGTGGAAGGATATTTGATCCTGCGTGTGGTAGCGGTGGTTTCTTTGTTACGGCTTTGGAGAAGATGGAAAGAGGGGGTTTGGACAAGAATACGCTTACGATTTACGGGCAAGACTCTAAGCCTATGCCTTGGAAGATATGTAAGATGAACCTTGCCTTAAGAGGAGCCGAGGGAGACTTGAGGCTTGGAGATTCTTATCATGATGATAAATTCTTCGAATTGAAAGCTGAGTATGTGGTTTCTAATCCTCCTTTCAACGACAGTGGCTGGGGAGCAGAAAGGGTCAGTTACGAGGATCCGAGATTCAAATATGGGATACCCCCGGACAACAACGGAAATTTTGCTTGGATTCAACACTACCTCTACCATTTGGCCGCGAGCGGTAAGGCCGGTTTTGTAATGGCAACGGGTGCTCTTTCAGGTGGAAATGTAGAAGGAGCCATTAGAAGAAACATAATTGAAGATGATTTGGTTTACGGTGTAGTCGCCTGTCCGCCTAAGCTCTTCTATAATGTGCCTTTAGCTGTTTCGCTATGGTTCATCCGAAAGTCAAAACCAGAATGTATGAAGAGAAAAGCATTGTTCATTTATGCAAAGAAAACGTTCAAGCAGATTTCAAGAAGGCAGGTGATTCTGACTGAGGAGCACATAGAAAGGATTACTGAGAAGTTTAAGATGTTTGAAGCAGGGGAGCCAGAGGACAAGATAGATGAGGTCGGATTTGCCAAAGTTGTCACAATCGGTGATATAGAGAAAAATGGCTATGTGTTAACTCCTGGAAGATTCGTAGGAATCAAAGCAGAGGAAGACGAAACGCCTTTTGAGGACCGGATGAAAGCCTACTCAGTAGAATTATCTAATCTTCTTGCTGAAGAGGAGGAACTGACCCAGAGGGTTAAGGAAACGTTAGGCTCTTTGGGCTATAAGGTGTAAAAAAATGCCCAAGCTCATTTGGGAGTCTGTGGTTAAGGAAAGTGAGATCGGGGAGATACCGGACAAGTGGGAAACTAAAAAGATAGATGATGTATGCTCCCTCCAATATGGCATTACAGCCTCATCCCAAATGATGGGAACCTGTAGATTATTGAGAATGGCAGATATTCAGGAAGACGGCATAACTCCAGAATCAATACCTTACGCAGAACTATCTGAAGACGACATTGAGAAATACAAATTGCGAGAAGCTGATATCGTTATCAGTAGAATCGCGAATATAGGAACGATAGGCATCGTGAAAAAACGGTTACTTGAAGAACTGGATAAACCACTTGTTTTTGGCTCATATCTACTGAGATTTGTTCGATTTAAAGAAAACATTGATAGATTATTTTTTTATTATTGGCTAAAATCGCCCTTTTTTTATGAACACCTTTTGTCAGTTGCAGAAGGATCCACTCGGTTAAACACGAACGCAAAAGTTATAGGGAATAGTCCGGTTGTGGTACCTCCCCTATCTGAACAGTCTCGTATCGCTACTCTGTTATCTGGGTTTGACGATTCTATAGAGAACAAGAAAAAGCAAAACGAGATTTTAGAAAAAACCGCGATGGCAATTTTCAAGAGCTGGTTTATTGACTTTGAGCCTTTCAAAGACGTTGAATTTGTAGATAGCGAGCTAGGAAAGATACCTGAGAATTGGACCGCCAAACCTATTGGAAAAGTCGCTGAACTAAGAAACGGCATGTCATATAGCGGTGAAGAAAAATTCGAGGAATATGTCGAAGGAAGTCATGTTTTCATTACTTTAAACAACGCAATAGAGGGAGGGGGCTTCAAACCGGCATACGCTTGGATAAAAAGTAACCGAATCAAAGAACATCACTTCTTAGAAGAAGGAGATTTAATCATACCTAACACAGAACAAACAAAGGATGAAAGACTGCTAGGAAGTCCTGGAATTGTCTTTTTCCCAAATGAATACGAGCAGAAAAAAGGAGTATACTCCCATCATATAACTAAGATATCGCCAAACGACCAGAAATACAAACTACTGTTATACTTATTCTTGAGATTTTCGAGAGAAGACAGCGCGAGTTTCCACACGGGAACTGGGGTTTTGGGGTTAGACATCAATAATTTCAGACAAAACAAAACGGTAATCTGTCCATCTGAACCAGTCTTAGAGAGATTCTGCTCCCTCGTGGAGCCTTTGTTTCAAAAAATCATCCTTAATCAAAAGCAAATTATGACTTTGAAAAAAGTAAGAGGTGCCATTTTGCCTCTGCTTGTTTTTGGAAAACTAAGAGTTGAGGAAATCTAAGATGGCGCAGCTTACAGAAGATTACATGGTGGAACAAGCAACCATAAACTGGCTGAAGGAACTTGACTATTCCCATATTCATGGCTCTGAGCTTTCACCAGAGAATGAAGAGAGAGACTCGTACAGACATATTATCCTAAAGAAGAGGTTCATTGAAGCCGTCAAAAGACTCAACCCATGGCTCACACAAATACAGCTACAGGAAGTTTACAAAAAAGTCTCAGAAATTGATCATCCGGACTTTGTCATGAAAAGCAAAATCTTCTACGATATGCTGACAAACGGAGCAAAAATAACAATAAAAGAGAAACAAGAAGAAAGAACAAAAATTGCAAAACTTGTAGATTTTGAAAATCTGGCAAACAATGAGTATCTGGCAGCAAACCAATTTACGGTGGAATGTCAATATCAGAGTGGACTACATAGAAGACCAGATCTCGTGATCTTCATTAACGGTTTGCCCATAGCTGCTTTTGAACTCAAGAATTTCAACGCAGACGAGATAGCAAAAGACGCCTACTACGACCATAAGACTAAGATGAACGACATACCCCAGTTCTTCGTCTACCCTCAAATTCTGGTAGTGAGTGATGGCCTAGAGACGAAGTATGGTGCCAAGATGAGTGGCTGGGACAAATTCTTCATCTGGGAAGGGATATTTGGCGACAATGACTTAGAAGCAAGGGAAACCGAAGGCAAGACTTACCATTATACCTACAAACCAACAGGCCAAGTAATGACCTCCTTAGAGGTCTTACTGAAAGGTCTGTTCAGAAAAGAGCATCTTATGGAGTATCTACAAGACTTCGTGCTATACGAAAGCCTAGGCGAAAGATATGAAAACAAGATCGCAATGTTCCAGCAATTCTATGCCGCGAGAAAAGTAGTTCAGCTGACAAAAAAGGCAGTATTGGAGGGGAGAAAGGCTGAAGACAAGAGGATAGGCGTTGTGTGGCACACCCAAGGCACCGGAAAATCATTGACCATGATGTTCTACGCTAGAAAAATCATGAAGACCAAGGAGCTGGAAAATCCTCTGCTGCTCTTCATAACTGACAGAAATAACTTGGATGAACAACTGTCAGGAGTTTTTTCATCATTGCCTATTGTGAAGCGAGCAGAGAGTATCAAGGATATGCAACAAATGATCAAAACAACTGCTGGCGGAATAGTCTTCGCCACTATTCAGAAGTTTGGAAAGAAGATAGCCGATGAATATCCATTCCTAACAGACAGGAAAAACATAATCGTCATAGCAGATGAGGCTCATAGAAGCCAATACAAGGAACTTGCCCAAAACCTGAGAAGAGCAATACCTAACGCTTGTTTCATGGGATTCACCGCTACGCCGATAGAACTAGCAGATCGGTCAACCACTCTGGTCTTCGGTCCCAACATCAGCGTATACTCGATGAGCAAAGCACGAAGACACGAAGTAGTCGTCCCCATATACTACGAAGCGAGGCTCTCGGAGCTCCACCTGACAAACGAGTTTATAGATGAGGAATTTGAGGAAATATCTGAAACCGTGGCCGTTGATGTCGATACTAAAGAGGCTTTGAAACAAAAATATGAGAAAATCGAAAAATTGATGCTGTCCAAGGAACGATTGGAGAAAATAGCGAAAGATATAGTCCAACATTTCAACAAAAGGGTTCAAGAGCTGAAAGGAAAGGGCATGGTTGTCACAATTAGCCGAAAGGTAGCCGTTGAACTCTATTCAAGAATAGTGAAGCAACCGAACGCCCCCTCTGTTGTAGTGATTATGTCTGGCAACAAACAAAACGATCCTGAAGAATACCGCCCTCACATAAGGAGCAAAAAAGAACTTGAGACGGTTGCTGATGACTTCAAGAACCCCGAGAAAGATCCCCAAATGGCGATAGTTGTTGACATGTGGCTCACAGGCTTTGACGCCCCCTGCCTCCACACCATGTATTTTGACAAACCCATGAAAGACCACTCTCTGGTACAAGCCATAGCAAGGGTAAACAGAGTATACAAAGATAAACCGGGAGGCTTAATCGCAGACTACATTGGAATAGCCGACAATCTTAGAAAATCTTTGGCAACCTATACACTTAACACAATGAGGGAGACACTCGTAAACCTTCAAGAAGTCATAGAATCGCTGAAAGAGAAACATAAGATAGTAACCTCCTTCTTCGAAGGAATCCAGTACAGGAACTGGAAAGAACTTGAGCCAGAGCAACTTTCGCAGCTAACCATCATGGCGTACGACAAAGTTGGAGCAGATGAAGAGACTAAGAAGAGATTCGTACGCAATTCAGTCGCCTTGAAAAGACTCTATGCTCTAGCCAGCCCCCACCCAGAAGCCTATGCGGTGAAATCAGACGTCATATTCTTCGAAATGATCAAGAAGATGGTTGTCAAGTACTCGACAGCAAGAATCAGGGAAATAAACAGAGAGCTGGAATATGAGATTAGTGATCTTATTTCTAAGAGCATCTCAGCAGAAGAGCCCGTGGACATATATGCTCTGATGGGGAAAGAAAAGGCCGAAATCTCCATCTTCGATGAACCGTTTCTAACAGGGCTCAAAAATATGCCATACAAGAACTATGCCGCGGAGCTAATGGCTAAGATAGTTAAGGATCAGCTCGTCGTAAGAATGAATGTGAACCCCTTCAGATATCGCTCTCTATACGAAGCGCTGACCAGCCTAATAGACAGATATAACGTCAGACTCATAACTGCAGCGGAAATCATGGAGAAACTGGTAGAGATAGCTCACGAAATAAAGAAAGAGATGAACGAGGGGCAGAAGATAGAACTTACAGACCAAGAACTCGCCTTCTACGACCTATTATGCTCCAAAGAGAAATTCTTCGAGAATTACTTGGAAATCAAAGAAATAGCAAAAGAAATCGCTAGAGAGCTGGGGATCTATATAAAAGTGGCTGACTGGAACAAGAAAGAGTATCTAAAGGCAAGGATAAGGGCAGCCATCAAGAATTCACTGATCAAAGTCATCAACGGGAGAGCCACATACACTGAAATAGAAAAACTCTCAGAAGACGTTGTGGCCCACGCAGAAACAGTTTATGCTTTGCAGCAGAGATACGTCTAGCCTTAGTCGCGCGTGATCGATCATATACCAAGATTCTGGTAACAGTTGAAGTGGTCGAACCATCGATCGATATGGTAATATTGGGTTTTGCGGTCGCCGCGCAGAGCAATCACCTCATCAAAGCCTACGGCTTAGACCGATGAGCCGGAGGCCCCCTCTTTTTTCGCAAAGCATAATGAAGACGGATCAATTATTTTTCGAAGTTAAGACGAACATGAGCTTCTTACATTTTTCTGTTTCCTCTTCATAGGTCTCAATGCGTCTTCTCAGTCCTTCCAAGATCTTGCTTTTGATCATGGGGTCTGATTGGCTCATCACTTTCTTAATTAGTGCGTCCTCGTGGGGCTTATCTAAGACGAGCAGATAGCTCACAAGAAAGCCCGTGAAGTTGAACCCCCGCGTCTTAGGATCTAAGGCCTCCATGCTGAAGATGTTTTTCACCGTTTCGTTGTCGATAGAGGCTATGAAGCGTATCCAGGACGCTGTGTTTTCCGGAAACAGATCCTTCCAATTCTCTGCGATTCTGGATTTTTCCTCCCAAGATTCTGAGACCCAAAGAACCCATTTTACTCCCTCTTGTGTCAGGCCATACACTCGTTTTGGTAGACCTGTTTTATAGGTTTCTTCGTCAACAACCTTCGCAAGCCCGGTGGACACCAGTTTTTCAGTTGCATCATATGCTGTTGAATAACTCATTTTCAAACATTCCTTAAGCTGGAATTTAGTAGCCTTACGTCTCTGTGCCAGAAACAGCAAGATTTTCCGTTGGCTATCTGGCATATGATAGACCTCACTTTTCATATGTCTCACCCATATATCGGAAAGAACCGATATTTATATAAGTTTGTTCTTCTAAATATCTCCTAAATACGATATTAAAATCTGATTGACCCTAGGAGGCATTCGCTTCCAATGGAGGACTCCTCATAAACAGACGAAGGTGAAAACTAGAAATGACGTGGTTGAAGACAGAAAAGGAGCCTTACTCGTTTGAAGAGCGTCTGCTGTGTCCAATCTGCGACTTTGACTACATACATTTGCTGTCGATCAAAGTAGCCACGAATCGGGGCTTAACAATCGTCGACCATAAGGGGACGACTGTTCGCTACGCTGGAAAAATAGAAGAGTGCGAAGCAGCCGCAGACAGGGGAGGCTATCGAATCATCGCCGAGTATGTATGCGAAAATGGACACCGGGGGTACCTAATTTTTCAATTTCACGAGGGGAATATCTTCGTCAGCCACGAAGTGGTTGGCAGAGTGGTAGACTGGGAGGAGCTCTGGAGAGGTTGAGAACCGCTCGCGACCACGTCGGGAAGGAAGGATGGATCGTGTTCAGTGCAGAAGGTACGCTGCCTAGCTGCATCGGTACCAGCAAACCGACCTATCCGAACCGTTGCGACACTTGCGCACAGCATGGCGACCGCACCTGCAAGGATGTTAAACCCGTCAAGGAGACGAAGTGATGACTCTCGCCACATTCACATATTTGGTGCATTGCCCCAGTTGTGAAGAACCCAAGATGGTTCCAAGAGCGCTCTCAACCCAACCCGCGGTATTTAGATGCGGGAAGTGCCGAAACTACTTTTTCCTCTTGCGGAGAAGAATTGGCCCCTCTGCAACCAGGTTTCCCAAGAAAGCCGGTCTCGTTAGGACAACGGCAGTTACAAAATTCCGGGGCTACTACGGTGTTGTTGAAAGAACCTTAGACGGATACGATGTCATGCTACTCGACTTGAACAGGCAGCCTTTAACACCGCGCGTTCACATGCGCAGACTAGACCAAATCTATGATTACAAGCAACCGTTCCGAAAAATCCTTAAGGACCCTGAGAAGTTAACGCGGCTGATCATCGGCCTACAGCAAGCATCAAGAGACTTGACGGTGCCAGAGGACAAGAAGCCGAAAAAAACAAAGAAGACAGAGGCCTCGCAACATGAGCTTGAAGACGTGCTCGTCGAGGAGGCTGGCTTCTACACGGCTCATCCAGCTGGCGACCGCACCGCGGACGGCCGATACGTCCTCGAATACACGACCGCGCCGAGGAAGGACGATCCGATCACCAAGCTAAACACCCTAGCATGGCTCAACCGCGAGACCGGGGAAAGGGGCATCGTGCCTTTCGACGACCGAGCTCGATCCATCAAAATAGAGGATAAGACCTTCTATCTGCTGAAAGAGATAGATACCGAGACAGGCGTGCAGAACCTTCTAAGCACGAGCGGCCTAAAGAAATGGATGGACAAAAATTATGCCCCTGATCCACACGAGACATGGAATCAGGTCTTAACCTTCTGCAAGAAATATGTGTATTTCATGGATCCGGAGAGCTATTATGTACTCGCGGCTTGGATCATCGCAACATACTTCTTCTACAACATGTCCACATTCCCTTACCTAAATCCCATAGGCCCAGCCGAGATGGGGAAGACCACCGTACTCCGTATAGCGAGGCAACTAGCCTACCACGCCAACGCGATCACCATTCCGAGGGAAGCAAGCGTTTTCCGTTCAGTCGATGCTTACCTGTGCACGTTGCTGAACGACGAGGGCGATAACATCATCAACTACGATTCAGGTATCCAAGACATTTTCAACTCCGGCTTCCAGAAGGGCGCCAGGGTGCCCAGAGAGTTCCCACTTGGAGACGGAACCTTCAAGACAAGATATTTCGATGCCTACAGCCCAAAGATGATTACGAGCAAAAGACCGCTACCGGACATGGTTGATTCGAGGGCGATAAAACTCTTCATGCGGGGCCAGCCCCCAAAGGGAATCGACTACGGCCAGTATGAGGACGAATTGGTCGATCTGAAAACGGGTGAGGCGCTCAGAGACGACCTCTACGTCTTGAGGCTACTGCTCCAAAACAAGTTCATCGAGGAATACCAGAAAATCAACTTCTACCAAGAGCAAAAGATTCGAGGACGAGAAGCGCTACTGTTTAAGCCCCTAGTCGCGGTTGTAAGGGTCTTCTGCCCAACAAGGCTGGAAGAAGAGCAGATCATAAAGGCAGCTATGCAGCACGGGGAATTGAGGCGCGTAAGCCGCCACGCGTTAAGGGAAGCGAAGGCAACAAAAGCAATACTCGCCGTGCTGAAAGAAGACCACCCAAAAGATTTCGATAAGCTTCAAGAAGCGTGCCGTGACTATCTAGCTGGAAAACCAAAGGAAGAAAGCCTGCTACAAGAGATCGCCTTAACCAACAAAGAGATCCACGACAAATACACGGAGTTGTTCCAGAGCCACATAGCCCCAAGAGACAAAGGATACCTGTCTGTCGAGGGCATGAGCCGCCTATTACAGCAGACGATGGGACACCACGGCGTAAGGAAAAGGGTGAGAACGATCATTATCCCGTTTGGGCGGTTGATACACGACGTGCTCACCTATGAACTGTACGATGAGATAGGCGTGGAGGAACCGGAAACAGGAGAAGCCGATCTGCTGCCTCTGATGGCTCCAACGACAGGAGATAAAACTAAAACAGACGTATCTGAAGAAAAGCCCCTTGCAGCGATTTGCAGCGACTGCCGCTTCTGGAACACGAAAGAATGCGTCGAAGAAAAACCGTCGTTGACCACTCCAACCGCCACATATGCGCGAAACTGCAGCGGATTTCAGCCAAAGAAGAGGCTTCAGACATAATGTTCAACAACCCACGCAGACTCCATCTCGTTCGAAGACGAGGATGCGGCGGATCAGGGTCAGCCTCGGAAATTATATAAGCGCGATGAGGGGGTAGGCATACGAAACAGAAGCCGAAGAGAAACGCCTTAAGAGAGAGGGTGGAAGGCTGATGCACGCACGGTTTTCACAGTTTACGCACCTTCAGAGACCCGTAACAAAGGAAGAAGAGAATAAGATTAGAATAATTCTTCCATTTTTTTATTATCGTAGTATTTGCATCAAGCCGTTTTTTCTTTTCTCTTTTTACCTCTGCCTCTAAAAACTGTGCAAACCGCGAAAACTGCGCACTCTATGGGTGATTATCGCGTTGGATAGCCATGACGATTTTTGGCGCGAGTGGTTTGGGCTATTTGGTCGTGAGCTTGGGCCTCCGCGCTGGTACACTGATAATCCAGACGAGTTCCTCATGTTTATTAGAAGATGCGCAGAAACAAGAAGACCTTGTTTTATGAGTGTTCAGCCTTACCGTTCTTATGATACGCCGTTTGGTTTAGAGAAGCTGTATTTCGATTTTGACAGCAAGACGGAGCCGTCTGATCTGGCCCTTGCTTTCCAAGATGTGCTTGCCCTTGTTACGCGTTTGAAAGGAGAGCTGAGCGTCGAGTCCTTGATAGTGGCTACTTACAGAGGTTTCCATGTCTATGTTTTTCTCTGGCACGTTGTGGAGTTCAGGACGGAGCATGAGATGATAGCTAAGGGCGTTTACCAGCGCCTTCAAGAAAAACTGTTGAGCGACTATCCCTATGAGACATTAGACACCCATTGCGTCGGCGACATCAAACGATTGGCTCGGGTCCCATACACTCTTCATGAAAAAGGCGTGGTCTGCCGTCCTGTGGATCTGAACCGGAAGCCAATTACACTCGAAAACTTGGATCTATATAGAGAAAGAGGCGTCCAAGAAAGGTTATTCAAAGAGGTGGTGCAGGAGGTCAGAGAGAAGCTGGATGCCGATGAAGCGTTGAAGGTTTTTGACAGCTTCAAGGTTGGGCCGCAGATCCAATTTGGGAAACATGGTTTAAGGCCGTGCTTCGTTGAGGCGTTGAAAAGTGGCAATATGCCGCATGAGATGAGAATGGCGTTGGTTCACGAGGCCCACGCCAATGACATGAGCCGAGATGAAATATTGGATTTGTTCGAAAAGCAAAGCGACTTCGATAGAGAGAGGTGCAATTACTATGTCGAGAAGATGCTGGACTCAATAGCTAGGGAGGGTTGCCACCCGTACAGATGCGCCACAATCCTCGCCAAAGGATGGTGTTTGAAAGAGAAATGCCCCAGATACGGGGGCTTCTCTAAATCGTAGCCGAATACCAGCCCCAACCGCTTGAAGAACTGTCTGCCTCCAACGATATGGAAAATAGAGACGGAACGCATCAGACTACCGATCTGTAGCGACGCAGAGACAGAACAACACTCAAACAGAAAAGATGGTCCAAACACCACTAAAGAATATGAACCGTCCCGCTACGCGCAGTGGACGAAGCCGTCAGAGACGCCATAAGGAGAACAATTAGAGACGATGCTTAGAGGTATCTCTAACATTTCAGGCAGTACCAACGCTGATACAGATCTACACACACCAATGGGTTGCCACAGGTCGGACAGTGTTGAGAAGGAACAGTTGTAGGTGGAGCTATCATTATTGGCACGCGCTTTCTTCTTTTAACTAATATCGCTATGACAAATACTCCGCATCCAGCGGCAATTATCATAAGGTTGGGAAAAAAGAAGTCTGTCGGCGTAGGGTCGATGGAGTCGCTCCACAGGTCACCGTCTGTATCTACTTTTAGCGGGTTTGTTCTCAAACTCTTCTCTTCTCCGTCGGTCAAGCCGTCACCATCGCTATCCGAATTCAGAGGATTTGTACCCGCAGCTATCTCAGCTCCGTCATTCAATCCATCAAAATCTGAGTCGGCTTTAAGTGGGTCCGTAAGGCTTATGTAAATCTCATAATAGTCTGTTAAACCGTCGTTATCTGTATCTGATTTATGTGGGTTTGTTCCATATATCTGTTCAAGTCTGTCTGTCAGCCCGTCCCCGTCTGAATCCAATGGTGTGGCATGAATCTGTGCTTGTCTATGACCTCCCACCTCAATGATGAGTGCCTCCTCATCTTCGAGTTCAGGAGGCAACTCGCCGATCCTCCAACCCAGGGTCGTGCATTCACAATAATAGTATTTCTTGCCTTCGTATTCAAAATAATAAGCCGTATAATCTGTTTCAATGACACTCGCTGCTACGCCGATGGCTAGATGCGATACCCCTATACCATAAGGGCTTCCTACATCGAAACCCAATAAAACCGTATAGTACCCTTTGGCCACAAGGAAGCTGGCGGCAACATACGATTTATCGCTGCAGTCGCCAGCGTTCTCCACCATCGTCTCAACGGGAAAAAGCTCCAAGTCATGCTCTTTATATGGTATCTGTTGTGCGATTTCTAGGATAGCCATAATGAAAGAATAGTCTGTCGTGCAAATATCAGACAAAGAGAGTACGAGGTTAGTGAACATCTGAGGAGTTACAAACTTCTCCAAGTCGCTGTATGAGTACCAGCTATGCGACTGCCCCTTGTAATACCGGTATGTTTCCTCAGGTATCGACATAGAGAAAGACCTAGAATCGCCACGATCGTCGTGAATGGAGTAGGTTCTCTCATAATCTCCAGGCGCAAAGACTGAAGCGGTTCCAGAAACAGTGCCTAAACTTAGCGCTGCATTAAACGATACGCACAACAGTAGAAGTACTGCAAACGCAGTTCCAGTCTTTCGAAGAAGCAACCGCCCCGCCCTATACCGAATAGGTTTAAACATCGCTACTATTTTTCTGCTTTGTTTCTTATGACGGTGTTGTTTTCACCATGTTTTGTAGCCTTTCTCGACTGCAACAGGCTTTATGTTGGCGTTGAACTGTCTGACTTTTCAGCATCGTAGTATTTCTAAGGCTTTCTCGACCGCGAATCTCAGTCTGTCGGCGCACGCATAGTCGTGCACCTTAGAGAAATATTCTTTCAGTCCTTCTTCGGTCTTCAAGTCCAGACCAGTCAGCTGCCTGCAGTTTACGGCGCCGAATCTATCCTTGAACTCGGCCACATATCTGTCAACCATGTCCCATACGGGTTTTGGGTTCTCCTCAGGGCTTGTTCTTCCGTATCTCATCCCTATGGCCATGACCACACTCGATACGGAGCCGCAGAGAAGGCCGTTCAAGCTGACGCCGGCACCTATCCCCGTACCGATCTTGGGAATGATACTAGAGTCCACGCCAAGACTGTCCTTAAGAGCCAATAAAACGCTCTCACAACAGTTGTACGGTCTTCCTGTAGGAAAGTTGCTTGGCCGGTTACAGAAGCATCCAACCGCCTTTTCTTGCAACTCTCTCAAGTGTTCTTTTTCGGCCATATTCTTCGCCTTCATTACTTTCTATCTCAATCTTGCTTTAATTAAACTTACCACGACTTGCAGGCCTTCTCAACCGCGATGGATTTCTCTGGATCACCGTCCACGAACTGGACGAGCACGAAGTCGCCTACTGCGGGCGATGGGAGACCTTATATCCTCAAGGCGGCCCGTCTAACGCTATGAGCGCCTGCTCCGAGGCATGAAACCACCTTATTCTTCGATGCCTCCGACGAACCGCGAGGATCACGCTACCCCCTGCCCGTTTCGATAATTCAAGTATGTGATTCAGCTGATTGGGAGGTATTTGGGGTCGCAGTCCCGTTTTGCATTCCACGAATAGGATTTTGCCCTCTTTGATGGCGATGAGGTCTACTGGGCGCGAGGCGGCGCAGCGGAAGATGGTGTAGCCGCGGGCCTTAAGTCGGTCTCGGACAGCGTACTCTAAGATCCTTCCCAGGGAGACATTATTCTGTCTGGGCAAATGCCTATTTCACCTTGAGCCCGGCCTTATTGTAGATTCGCTTTAGCCTCTGCAGTTCTGTCCCAGTGTAGTGTTTTTGAAGGACGGTTACCGGCGCTCTTCCCTGCAAAACATTCACATAGCGGTCTGGAACGCCTAGCTCTCCAAGCTTGGTTGCATGCCATAAACGAAGGATCTTCGGTGTGATGATTAATCCACCTGCTTTAATCTTCCCCCACATTCTCTTGTACGCGTTAGAATCGATGGTGAATAGTCGAGTGCTTTTTCTCCACCTGTATTTCTGATCCCTAATATTCAACCATTTTTCAAGAACTCCAGCGCATTCCTCGTTGAAGATCGCGATGCCAGCCTTCTTCGACTCAGAGATGTGGTTCAGTTTTAATGTTCTGCCTTGAAGGTCAAGGTTTGCGATCTCGGCCTCTAAGAGTTCTGTTTTTCGCATTCCGCCAGTCGCATACGTCAAGTAAATCGCTTGCTCTCTGACATCGGTGAGGAGATGATACGCTTTTCGAACATCTTCATCGCTTGGCGCTTCTTTCAGTCCGCCATTGTCTCTTGGTATCTTCAAGCCAGCAACCAAGTCAGGGCGACCTAAGTAACCTTTGCATAGTCGGAACAATGCTTTCAGAAAGTTTGCCTTTGTTGCCCGCTTATCCCTTAGTTCACTCAGGAAACGCATGATAGATTCTCGGCTGATTTCTCTCTCACTTTCGAAGAAGCGTGTTAGAAGTCGGCAATACTGTGTTGCGGTAATCTTTCGCTTATTTTCACAATCAATTAGGAAGTTGTAGAAATCTCGCAGATTCGGTTTCTGATCGGCGCTGGAGGTCGCGGGTTCAAATCCCGCCCGCCCCACCACGCTTAAACTGTCTGATTTTTCGGGTTTGTTGGGCGTGTTTGGAGAAATAGGTGCCTCTAGGCGATGATCAGTCGATTGTTTGTCAAGAGCTGAAGATTCAAGAAATATGGCAAGAACATGGGTTTGGTTAGCAA
>Ga0315282_10006812_pt1 | contig 18986 bp, 23 predicted proteins | sample YL17G07_20_MG_FD_203693 | JGI IMG/M metagenome (GOLD analysis project Ga0315282, IMG submission 203693) | Sediment microbial communities from Yellowstone Lake, YNP, Wyoming, USA - YL17G07_20 | ecosystem: Environmental > Aquatic > Freshwater > Lake > Sediment | place: USA: Wyoming | collected... | reverse complement strand
ACGGTAAAAGAAGCGCTGGAAATCTTCCTTAAGGAAAAAGGTGGTTTTGACCTGCTCTTAAGCGACATGGTCCTGCCGGATAAAAACGGGCTGGAGCTGGCGGGACAGCTGCGCGTTGCCAAGCCGAAGCTCCCGATTATCATAGCCAGCGGCTATACAGACAAGAAAATAGAGTTGAACGGACTGGCGGAAAAAGGCTATAAATTCGTCCAAAAACCCTATAATACCATACATTTGTTGAAGATGATAAAGCAGAGCCTAACCGCGGATTAAACGGATTAAACGGATTATCTGATAATCTGATATTCTGATACTCTGATATTCTGGTAATCTGATAATCTGATATTCTGGTAATCTGATACTCTGATACTCTGATGCTCTGGTACTCTGATAATCTGATACTCTGATGCTCTGGTACTCTGGTAATCTGATATTCTGGTAATCTGATACTCTGATACTCTGATATTCTGATAATCTGATATTCTGATACTCTGATGCTCTGGTACTCTGATAATCTGATAATCTGATAATCTGGTAATCTGGTAATCTGATATTCTGGTACTCTGATAATCTGATACTCTGATACTCTGATATTCTGATATTCTGATAATCTGATATTCTGATACTCTGATACTCTGGTAATCTGATATTCTGGTAATCTGATACTCTGATACTCTGATGCTCTGATATTCTGATAATCTATGCTTCGTGGTGAAAAGAATTTTACCGGATTATAAAGATTTGGTATTGACTTTTTCCTGTATTCGAGTATAATAGTATGCAAAGAACTTATAAACGTATAAACTAATAAACGTATGACTTATAAACTATGCGTTCTCTGCGCTCTTCCGCCCATGATTAAATGGGCGAGCCTCGCCTTTGGCGGGGGGGATGTTAATTAGCCGGAATAGTTATGTGCCCGACGAAGGCTCTTCAACGCGCTTTATGATTACGTGTTGAAGAACGTCTGGCTGTTTGCTGTAGGCCGTTGCAATAGATGCCTTCTATACGGGAGGAAGTAATGGTATCGCGTATGAACATTTTAAGGCGGTCCCGGCTCTTTTTAAGATACGGGTTGGTATCAATGAGCTTCTTGCCATTGCCGTTGGTTTTCATGGTGATATTATAACATAGAATGAAGGAGAAAACAAGGAAAAAATAGAGAGTCCTTCGACAGGCTCAGGATGAGTAGAGAGATGAAAGATGAGAGATGAAAGGGGGAAAGAATTAACCGCGGATTAAGCGGATTAAACGGATTATCTGATATTCTGGTAATCTGATAATCTGGTAATCTGGTAATCTGATAATCTGATAATCTGATATTCTGGTAATCTGATACTCTGATACTCTGATGCTCTGGTACTCTGATAATCTGATACTCTGATGCTCTGGTACTCTGATAATCTGATAATCTGATAATCTGGTAATCTGGTAATCTGATATTCTGGTACTCTGATAATCTGATACTCTGATGCTCTGGTACTCTGATAATCTGATACTCTGATAATCTGGTAATCTGGTAATCTGATATTCTGGTACTCTGATAATCTGATACATCTACAGTAAAGGAGAAAAATATGGCAAAGAAAACAGCCAGACCGCCGGAATGGAAGGAAGTAGACCCGAAAGTAGTTATCGGCGAACCTGCCGGTAAAATATATGAATACCTCTATAAACGAACCGTCTGGACGGTCCAACGGATAGCCGGTGAAACCAGCATTCCCCCTGAAATAGTAAAGGAACAACTGGATGAGCTGGTCAAAATCGGCAAGATGGACTATCTGGAAAAATCACTCTACAACGAGCCGGCATATGCGATAAACTATGAACAGACCGAGGAAGAAAAGAAATCCGCTAAAGATTGCCGGAACAAGATAGGAGAAACCGCCGGCAAGATATGGCATTGCCTGGGCGCGGAAGGCAAAACCGCCAAACAATGCCCTATTATAGAAGACCAGATAGAAAAGCGGATAGGGGCAAGCCATGAATATACCTGTATGGGCATCGGCTGGCTGGCCGCCGAGGGCAAGCTGAGGATGTTTGAAAATGCCGCCGCGACGGGGAGCAAGAAATATGCCTACTGCCTGACCGATGCCGAGCAGGCAATCTATAACGGGCTGAAAAAGGATTAAAAGAGAAAAAGGAAAGGATAACCGCAAAGGCGCGAAGAAACTGTCATTCCGAACTTGTTTCGGAATCCAGAAAGGATTAAATGCATGTTGAATAAAAAGAACTGGCTATTAAGAGTAATCGTCCTGTCATGCCTCGGCGGGTTGGGTAGCCTGTTTATCATCGCACAGGACGCCCCACAATCTCCCCCCAAATACCCGGCCATGGATTTCAAGGGCAAGACGGCTTATAAAGTCGTCCGTATTGTTGATGGCGATACTCTCTACGTTTCGGTAGAGGATAAGGACAAGAAGCAAATAGATATCCGCCTGAAAGGTATTGACACACCTGAAACCGTTGCAGAGGGCAAGCCGGTTGAGCCTTATGGGAAAGAGGCAAGCGCCTTCCTGGCTAACCTGCTCCAGGGCGAGTATGTCTATATGGAATATGAGAAAGGCACGCCTGAATTAGATGATTATAAACGCACCTTAGCTTATTTATACCGTGTGCCGGACGGCATGTTCGTGAACCTGGAAATAGTCAGGCAGGGCTACGGCAGGGTATTTACGAAGTATGAATTCAAATACAAGGAGTTATTCACAGCCTATGAAACCCGCGCCACGGAGAGTAAAAAAGGCTTATGGTCTCTGCCTGAAAACGCCCCGAAGCCAAAGCCGGATAAAGAGGCAATCTCATGGCAGGATGCGGGGAAATATGTAGGCAAGGAAATGACTGTGGAAGGCTTAATCGTCCACACATATAAAGCAGAAAAGGCGTGTTTCCTTGACTTCAGCAAAGAGAAAGGAAACTTTTACGTGGTGATATTTCCGGGTGATTACGCCAAGTTCAGCGAATCGCCGGAGAAGCTGTATGCGGATAAGAAGATAAAGGTAAAGGGTCTGATAAAGGACTACAAAGGAACGCCGGAAATAATAGTCAGTAGTCCTGACCAAATTGAAATAGTGAAGGATTAATTATGATAGTATTTATAATAGCGAGAATTATCGCAATTGCTTTGCTGTTCTGGTCTCTTGACAAACATCCTTATGATTACTATACTATACTTAGATTTGCCGTGTGTGGCGTTACTGCTTATGGTGCGTGGTTTGCTTCTGAAATAAAAAATCAAGGTTGGGCTTGGTGTTTAGGGATTATCGCCGTTTTATTCAATCCGATATTCCCTGTTCATTTAGACAAAAAAACATGGGGATTTATTGATATAGGAGTTGGGATTATTCTTATTGTATCTTTAATCCTATTGCGAAAGCCTAAAACAAAGACTTCAGAGGAATCAAAAAACAACGATAAAGAGTAATTTTACAGATACCATGTAAAACCATTAGAAAAGGAGTTTCTAATATGTCAGAAGAGTTTTTATCATTCGATGATATTCTTAAAGAGTTACAAATAGATGAAGAGGAACTCAAGAGAATGGTCACAGCAGAGGAGATTAAAGCCTATCGTTATGAAGACAATATCGTATTTAAGCGGGAAGATGTAGAAGTCATTAAATCCGGGAAAGAGCTGTCGTCTATAAGGGTTATACCTGAACTACTTGAGGATGAAGAACCCCAACAAGAATACCCTGTTTATAGAGAATCTGTATTTAAGAAGATAAAAAATATAATTGCCGGTGGTATTGGTTGTATTGTTATGCTGATATTTTTTTTCTACTTCCAAATATTTGGTGTAATTCATGCTTTTGAAGGGCACGGTGCAAGTGGCGGGGTAATTGCTCTTTTTATTCCTCCAGTAGCGTGGTATAGAGCTGTTGAATATTGGTGGCATGATGATTTTGCCGGAGTGGATTGGGACAAAAGATTAGAATATGATGGACAAGCATGTATAGGACTTATTGGAGCATCATGTGACAATCAAAAGGGTGAAGCTGTAGAATATGTTGGTAAAATAGGTCAAGCTGTTGATGAATTCTCAAAACAAATAAGTAAATACCCGAATGATAAAAAAGAATATCTGAAAAAATTATCTACAGATTACATTCTTTACATAGAATCGCTTTACTCTGATTTAATAGATGTTATAAAGACACCATCAATTGGTATGAGAAAAAGCCAAATTACACTAAAATATGAAGATAAATTAAAGGAATACCCTTTCGTTAAGGACCAAATTGAATTAGTGGACAAGTTGATATACGACAAACTAAAAGAAGTTCCCAAAGAAAACTGGGAAACGATGACTCCTGAAGAGCATAAAAAAACAATAGAAGCTATTGAAATTGCTTTCCGTTCCATTAAAAATAAGATGCGTTCGACCTATAAAAATATCTTTAATGAAGAATTAAAAGATGATATCAGGTAATGCACTATGCCCCGACCTGCCAGTCCGAATCGGCGCATAGGCGGGCTTGCCCTGCGGAGTGAAACGTAGTCCCGAATTAATCGGGGAGCGTAGTTGAAGGGGATTAAAAGAGAACGGGAGATAAAAATATGCGCACTAAAAAAACTGCAAGTCTTGCAGAAAACTTAAGTTCAAACGTTTTGTTTCATTTTACAAATTCATTTGAAAAATTAAAAGGCATCCTTAAGGATGGATTTAAAGTTTCGTATGTTGCGGAAATATTGTTGGAACGAAAAAATTACTATATTGCGCCAATGGTCTGTTTCTGCGATATCCCGTTAGGGGGTATAAAAGAACACTTACACCGATATGGCGATTACGGCGTAGGCATTCATAAAAGCTTCTTTAAAGGCACAGAAGTTAATCCGGTTTTTTATATATACACCCAAGCAACATTAGAAAAAATATTACCTACGGAAAACATAAGAGCGTCAATTACCGGATATCTTAAAAAATATAATGGAAGAGACTATAAAAGATTAAAATCATTTAGATTTTATAATGAGCGTGAGTGGCGCTATGTTGACATGACTAATCTTACGATGTTCACGGGCTCGGTCTTGGATGCAAGACAGAAATGCGATGATTTTAATAAAAATATTTCTATGCCAACATACTTAAAGTTTAAGGTTAATCTAGTTGAATATATTATTGTTAGAAGCAAAAAAGAAATAATTCCAATGCTTGAATTCCTAAACAGTGCTGAACTGCCTTTTACTCCTGAAGAAAAAAAGATGCTTTGCACTAAGATAATTTCAGCAACAAGAGTAAAATATGATTTTTAATACGGCATCTGTAATCCCAGAACGCTACCGGACGTAAAAGAGAAAGGACGGTGCTTGTCACCGAAGATAACTATGCTTTACGATAAGAATTGGGTTCCGATACTATCGGATATTAAGATAGAGGGAATTGCGGAAAACCTCTTGAAATCCTTATTCCCGGATTTGCTAAAAAAACCAAATAAAACACCTATTTTAGATGTCCTTAATAGAATAAAAGAACGCGACAATCTTAAAGTTCATTATCAACCGATAGAACGTCATGATGATGTTCTAATTGCCGGACGAATAAATATTCCAAAGCGCACGATTTATTTTGATAAATCCATAGCGGATAATATTGAAAAGCCAGAATATCGTTTTGTGGTCGCCCATGAATTAGGACATTGGCTATTACATTCGCAAAAACGCATAATTTTTAGCAAGGATGAGAAACGAAATTGGGAATTTATTGATACTTATGATTCTCTTGTTTTAAGCGCACCAAAAGATCTTACTAATCCACGGGATAGAGCTGAACATCAGGCTAATGCCTTTGCCGCCGGAATATTAATGCCTACAAGTATATTCCAAAAAACTCTTGAGGTTATTCAATATGCAGTGGGTGGAGTTTGTCGTGATATCGGAAAGGTCTATGTTGATGATAATCCTTCTAGTAAACGAGAGTATTTTAAACTTCTTTCTCATTTATGCGGTACATTTAACGTCTCATTCAGTTCAGTAGAAATTAGACTGATAAGATTAGGATTATTGACTGATAAACGAAAAAAAGCTAAACCTAGTTCATGTTTATTTAAAAGTAATTTTAGGTGTAATCCGGGGACATAAACTAATTATGGGGGGGGGGTCGAGGGACGCCTTCCCGATGTGAAATCGGGAGGCGGAGTTTATACCGAATATTATTGAAGCGCTCTACTTAATTGAAAGGATTTGATATGCCAAAAGATAAGAGAAAAAAGAAAAGGCAGGTGACCACACCCGAACAAAACCAGTGGGTTATTGACCGCATTACCGAAAGCCCGGAATCCTGCGCCAATAAGAGATTAATAGTTCAAAAGATTAAATGTTTAATAGTTCAATAGATTAGGAGAATTTTAATATGCAGAAAAATAAGGCAAAGAAGAAAAGGCTCGTGACGACGCCCAATCAAAACCAGTGGTTTCTGGAGCGTATCATGGAAAGCCCACAGTCCTGCGCAAAAATGAAGGCTATCGTTACGGATTACCTGAATAACCGCCTGCTCAAAGCCAGGCATCCGGATATACACCGCCTCCGGGAAACCGAAAATCTCCTGCTAATGATCTCCGTGGCTGAGGAACTATTCGAAGACGATAAGATTATCAACGGTAAGGAGTTGTATGAATACGCTGACGATACAAAAAAATACAGGCCCGTAGACGATAAACCTAAGTGGGGAACTAAACATAAAACAGAATTTAAAGTTTAATGAATTCAGGGGGCATAAATATGCACCACAAAGGCATCCCGTTCTACGAATCGGGATTCCCTATTAATCGGGTATCCCCGAATAAAATGAGCGGGACAAAGGGCACAAAGGAATTTTATATTTCCTCTTCGTGTTCTCTGTGTTCTTTGCCCCGCTCCGCCTTGCGTAGCGGGATACCCAATTGGTAGGGAGTCCCGTACCGAAGGAACGGGATGGTAAAAAAAGATTGGAGGTGATGGAACGATTATATGGATAAAAATGGTCTGGATAAGTGGCAGAGCCAGGAGCTGGTTGAGGCAAAGCTGATGGAGCTTTTCAGGGGTATGGTGGAGCATGACGGCATAAGCCGGCTTCAGGTGGAGGTCAAACCCCTCAAAAAGGGCAGGAAAAACGTGGTCCTGTCCTCAGGCAAAGATTTCCACTATGTCATCAAGCCCTTCGGCAATACTCAGGGCAAGCCCTTCCAGGCTCCAGCGGAAAAAAACTAATGGCGGCAAAACCGTCCCGATGATGTCGGGATGGACGACCCTGTAATGCAGGGCCTTCTTAGGCGATGTTTCGCATATCGAAAATCACCTCAAATAATCATAACCCAAGGTTATAAAACGTCTTCTCAAGAAGACAAACCGTCTTCTCAAGAAGTTAAACCGTCTTCTCAAGAAGACAAACCGTCTTCTCAAGAAGATAAACAGACTTCTCAAGAAGATAAACCGTCTTCTCAAGAAGATAAGCCGTCTTCTCAAGAAGACAAACCGTCTTCTCAAGAAGACAAACCGTCTTCTCAGGAAGATAAACCGTCCCGACGCCCGCCTGACCTCATTCGGGCAGGTAATGTCGGGATAAACACGCTCTTATCCCGCCTAGGCGGGACATCGGGGCAGAAAGAGAGGTAAATTATGGGTAGCAAGATACGGGACAATGTTTTCTTCACTTCCCAGGCAAAACTGGTCAACGAGGTGGTGACTAACGCGGCTGGCTGGGGCATACCGACCGGAGAGGTGACGGCACTGACCACCCGCCGTGCCGCCTACGAACCACTCTATATCAAGAGCCAGGAGAAAAAAGACCGCACTTCCGGCGACGTGGACCGCCACCGCCAGATGCGCAAGACCTACGAGAAGGAAATCCAGATATTCATCAATGCCTGGATTCGGTATAACGCCCTGATTACGCGCGATGAACGGATAGAGATGGGCGTCCCTCCCCGCGACTTCGAGCCCACGCCCAGAGGCGTGATTGAAGCCATCCCGGTTGTCGGACTGGAGGCAATCGGCGGCGGTGACGTCAAGGCGCGTTGCCAAGTCACTACCGATGCCACCCGCTACAGCAAGCATCCGCTTGCCGACGGGATTGAGGTCAAATACACCTGGGTGCCCAAGGGCGAAATGCCTCCGGAAAAATCGGAGGATTGCAAAAACGCCCTGGTCTCCAAAAAGGCGATGTTTATCATCCATTGCGGACCGGGCAATGCCGGGGAGACTTTCTGGGGATTCTTCAGATGGATCAACCTGACCAGGCCGGATAACAGCGGACAATGGAGCAAAGGCTTGCAGATAGTAATTGCCTAACGGCAAACTAAATAACGAAAGAACGGAGAAACGGAGGAACGAAGATACCGGAAACTGAAGGACTAATAAACGAAAAAAACGAAAGAACAACAAATAGTTCTTAAGTTCTTTGGTTCTTCAGTTCTTCCGTCCTCCAACGAAACGACAGTGAAGTCCCGCCCAAGCGGGAAGGAGGAATTTATGTCTTTATTACCGAATGAAGTCAAAACAGAACACATCTCAACCGGCGCAGTAACCACCCCAAAGATTGGGGAGTTACAGGTTACAAGTTCCAAGTTACAGGACGGAAGCGTCAAGACAGAAAAAATAGCGGTCGGCGCAATTACCGGCTCTAAAATCGGTGACGGGCAAATCTACGGTTCCAAATTAAAAGACGGCGCGGTCAAGTCTGAAAAAATCGCCGCCGGCGCAGTCATCACCTCAAAGATAGGAGAGCTGCAAGTTACAGGTTCCAGAATACAAGACAAAGCAGTAACCACGGAAAAGATTGCCACTGGAGCGGTGACGACCGAGAAAATCGCCAATGGCTCGGTCACTCCGGCGAAGTTATCTTTTACTCCGCCCGCGGTCGCACGGCCGCTTGTGCCGCGTGTCGCCACAGATGAAATAGCCGATGGAGCAGTAACTCCGGCGAAGTTATCGTTTGTGCCTGTAGCCAGACCGCTTAATCCACCAGTGGCGAGTGCGGAATTGGGAATGGGGAGTGTGGAATCAGATAAGATTGCGCCCAATGCTGTGACCACTCCGAAAATTGCTGATGGAGCAGTCATACCGGCGAAGGCATCGGTGGGATTCGGCAGATACGTCCCGCGGGCCGCCGCTGTTTGGGATTTACAGTCTGCTAATTTTACGAGAGATGGTAATTGGCATGTCGATGGAATGGACCTTTCTTCTGTCGTCCCGGTCGGCGCTATCGCGATAGCTTTACAGATAGAGTATGCCCAAACCATACCTGATAGTTATTTGATATTTCGCCAGAATGATACGATGCTTCCAATCCGTTTGAATAACCAGGTGGGAATACAAATGAATTCGTTTAATGTGATAATGCCGATTGATGCAGACAGGCGGATAGATTATGCGGTTAACGATAGCCTGGATGTCGTAATCGGCGTGGTTGTGTCGGGGTGGTTTGTTTAACCGCGGATTAAACTGATTTAACTGATTGGAGTCAGTCCCGACTGCGGCAGGACGCCCATATCTTATATTATTTTTGTGGGGACGGGTTAGCGCCTATTTTGTGATTTCAATGATTTCTGTATGGTATACACGAACGCTTGACGTTTCAATTATCCCTGGTGCAGGCGTAAGGAAATCAATTCCCTCCCAGCAACCGAATTTATTAATACCAATAAGATATAATTTTTTGTTCTCATGGATTGTTGGTTTCGGTTGGGAACCCGCATCAAAGGGAGAAATATCATATGCGACCATTCTTTCCTGGTATTTCCGGTTGCCGGAAGTATCTACAAGGTAAAGCGCCTGGCTATCTTTCTCGGTGGAACCCAATTCTTTAAGAAGCAAAGTTGAGCCCGCTTCCGTGCCATCCAGCCTGACAACCGCATTTTCCGGCTGGCGGGCAATCGGAAACATGAAAGAACCGCTTTGGTTTGCCGGTATTCGGAATGAAGCTTGTCCCATAGTAAACAGAGATTCTTTTCCACCCCGGTTATCGTATAAAAACAGGTCAGTCGGACTTTTCAAACTAAGCTCAATACATAGGGATACCTGACATCTTTTATTTGTCTCATCCCAACCTTGCAATCCATCCGAAAGCAAATCTTTACCACTATCCTCGCCCATATCCACAATATCATCTGCCCAACCGTCCGGGCCCAACATCTTTAGTTCTATTTTCCAAATCCCGGCAAGTGATGCCCTGGGTTGTATGCCTTTGATTTCGCCCAACTCAACTTTTTCCAACCCCTTCAGCCCAGTAGGCATTGATACCATTTCTTTACCGTTGACAAATAGTTTGATGGGGCATGGGAGCTTAGTATTGTTTATTATTTTTGCCACAACAAACATGGGAACTGGTATTTGTTTATTCTCGCCGCAACTTATCGGCACAAAAGCAATTAACAATAATAAAATGATGGTGTTGCGCATAAATTAACCTCTATTAACTTAGCGGGTATTTTTATCCCGTATGATTATAATAGAAGAAACCGCGGTTATGTCAAGAGAAACAGCATTTAAGGATGGCCCTGCGTGTGCTTCGGGGGGCGCCCCGACGAGTAGTCGGGACTCCCGCTGGTCGCCTGATTGATTAGCGTCGCTGTATTTCCCGGCATTTTCCTAAAAATTATAATTGACATCTTAGGATATATATGGCATAGTATGATTAAAGTATGCATCACAAACGAGGGAGACCGAAAAACCGCCGTGCCGGATGTTTATTATGCAAGCCATGGAACCTGCCCGAATGGTTCGGTCAGGCGGGGATGAATAAGGCTAAGAAATCGTGGCGTAATAAAATGGAGTCCCGATAAGACATCGGGGCGGAAAAAGAGTGATAAGATTGCTGAGATTAAATCAGGCGAGGAGATAACTGATTGATAATCATAAAATCTATTAACAAAATTCCTGTCAGGCTTACGAATGAAAGGTGGTTGCACATTATCCGCCGCCATCCTGAAATGGAGCATCAAAAGGAAAAAGTCCTTGAAACATTAGAAAGTCCGCAACTGGTGCTGGAAGGAGATTTTAACTGTTTACAGGCAATAAGGTTTTATTCAGTAACACCGCTGGCAAAAAAGTATTTAGTGGTTATATATAAAGAAATACCGGATAATGACGGTTTTATTCTTACGGCTTATTTTACTAATAAACCATCAGAAAAAAGGAGTGTTGTATGGAAGCAATAAAGATTTTAGAAAACAAGAAAAATCTGGATTGGGAATACGATGAAGAAGCGGATGTTCTTTATGTAAGCATTGGTATTCCCCGAAAGGCAATTGGGGTGGATATCGGGGAAGGGGTAATTGTCCGCTATGACCAGAAAAAGGGAGAAGTCGTCGGCTTGACTATCATGGGCGTCAAGGAAAGAACCCTGTTAAATATAAAGAAATAATTTATAATAGAGGAAGAAAATAACGACCCCGCTCCGCTACGCTCCCCAGCTCCACTGTGTATCGGGATGCACGATTGATTAAGCAGGTAGGTGTAGACGCCTAAATTATATTTATTCTGGCAGGGGGAATTTAACTGTTTTCCGGGTTCGGTAAGGCGTCCCCGGAACTCACGGAAACAGCCTTGGCGTTTAAGGTCACAAATTGTGACCTTAAAGATTGCGCTTCTTTCCAATCAAGCCGGAACATAAAATCTTCCGGGAATCTTTTGATATTGCGTTTTACCGCTTGCCTCAGCACTTTTGGCGCAACTCCGTACAGCTTTGCCAGATGCGCGCTTAACATTACTTTTTGGCTACGAAGAAGAAATATCTTGTTTTCAATCATTTCATGCATAATCAATTGGCTCATAATTAGTTCCTTTCGTATTAATTCCAGGAACGCCAGACCGATTTATTTGATTATCGGTCCCACCTACTCCCGCCCCACAGGGACGGGATTCGGGGACGTCCCTGCCCCATTCTACGAATGGGACTCCCTATTGATAGGGCGTCCCCGTAACGTAGTGGAGCGGGGCTGTTCCGTAGGATACCAGAATCCACGGGGATGTCAAGCATAAAATCACGGCTTGGCAGGCTTAATTCCCGTCTCCCGAATTCATGCGAATCATGTAAAAAGAAATTTGTATTGACATTTCGCTGGAAAATGCTTAGAATCAGGCTTTATACAAAAAGAAGGATAACTATATGAAAACAAGAATGAACATTGCTTTGTTAATGATAACCGTATGTGTTTTTGCATTTGGCATTTTGCTCCATGCCCAGGATTCTAAAAAACCAGCTGAAGAGGAAGCCAACCAGACATTAGAAACTAAAATCAAAGAACTTATAGGGGAATTAGGGGCTCAAGACTTCGAAGCCAGGCAAACAGCAATAAATAAGCTTATAGAAATAGGCGAGCCGTCATTAACGCTTCTGCGTAAAACCCAGAAGGAATCCGAAGACCCGGAAGTCCTCATGAATATAAAGCATATCATTGCGAAAATAGAGGTTCTTTTGCCGGTTAAAAACATGGCGAAAAACTGGTCGATTTCAAAAGAGCCCGGGCTTTGGTATTATTTTAGCGGCAGAGGGAAAGAAGAGGGCGTTATCTATTCCATGACAAAAGATGATAAGTATAACAAGGAAGATGTCCTTAGAATGGAAGATATCGTGATTATGAACCTGATGGATATGCTGACTGTCTTTACGGCGACTTCTTTTTGCCGCATTGACGAAAATCTTCCTATAATTTACGGCAAAACGGACATAAAACTCGGAGATGTCTCACGCTCCGTGGAATACTGGCCTGAAAAAGATAAAATGAAAGTTATCATTAAAGCCAACGGCAAGGAAGAAGGGTCGGAAGCAATACCCATCGGAACAAATAATATTTACGTTTTCAATACCCTGGCTCGCTACGTCACCCTCCTGCCTTTCCAAAAAGGATACTCTGCCGCCGTGGATTTCCTCAAAATGGGGACTCCTGACCCGGTAATGACGGTTAATATCAGTTATGTGGATAAGGGAAAAATCACCGTAGGCAAAGATGAAATAACCGCGCATAAATTCAAATTTGAAAGTAAGAACATGGCCTCGGCTTTTTTCTGGGTAAACGAAAAGCGGTTATTAGTGAAACTTCATAGCGAAGACGAATTGGATTTGATACTGGTTTCTAAGGAAGAAGCCGGGAAAAAGTTAGCGGAATTAAAAGAGAAATTATCGGAAAAAGCAGGGCAGGAAAAATAAACCGCCTATGTGGCATGGAGAGCTCTTAGTACGGCGCACGACGTAAACAGCGCTCACCGCAAAGGACACAGAGGATGCCCCCGTCGCCATGGCTCCGGAGGCGGCCCCTTGCGGTTCCGGCATAAAATGCTTGACAAAAACAGATAAATATATATAATTATCAATATTGTTAATTATCTGTGTTTATGAATTATCCACTATTGCAAAAACTGCAGGCGAAGCTCTTTTTTACCGTGGATGAGCTCGCCGGGCTTGCCGGAATCAGGAAAGAATCCGCCCGCGTGCTGGCCGCCCGCTATGCCGAGAAAGGGATTTTCGTCCGCCTGAAAAAGGGGCTTTACCTGGCCGGGCAATCATTGCCCCACCTTTCCCGGGAGGACTTTTTCCGGCTGGGTAACGTGCTCCAGGTGCCTTCTTATATCTCTTTCATGACCGCGCTTTCTTTCTACGAAATCACCACCCAGGTCCAGCAGAGTTTCTTCGAGAGCGCCTCCGTCAGGCGTTCGGTGAAGTATCAGGCCGGAAGCGCCTCATTTAATTTCTATAAGCTCAAGAAGGATTATTATTCCGGCTTCGTTAAACGGGAGGGATTCTTCATCGCCGTCCCGGAAAAGGCATTTGCGGATGCGGTTTACCTTTATTCGCTGAACAGGTACCCGCTGGATTTCAGCTCGCTGGATACGGATAAACTGGATAAAGCCGCCCTGAAACGCATCTTAAAGCCATTCCCCAAAAAGGCACAGGAGATAGCAAAAAGAATATGCAGGATTTAGCCAAACAGGAACAGTTTGAAATGGAGGTGCTGGACCGGTTGAACAGCATCAAGGCGCTTAACCGGCTGGTGTTCGCCGGCGGGACGATGCTGAGATTATGCCACGGCTTGAACCGGTTCTCGGTTGATTTGGATTTCTGGATAACCGTAAAGGAGAATAAAAAAGCATTGTTTAAGGAGCTGAAGGAATATCTGGGCGGTTTTTACGCGCTCAGGGATTCGGCTGATAAATACCATACGATTCTCTTTGAACTGAAATCCAATAAATATCCCAGGGCGCTCAAGATAGAAATACGTAAAAAGCCCGGTAAAATAGCCGCCGAACAGGTGATTGCCTTCAGCCGGTATTCAAATGCCCAGGTGCTGGTAAAGGCGATAACACTCGAGGAAATGATGAAAGCGAAAACGGAGTCTTTGATTGGACGTAACGAAATCCGGGACGCTTTTGACATGGAGTTCCTGGCTAAAAAAGGGATTAAAACAACAACCGATGTTATGGCCGCAGGCAGGCTTTTACGCGCGATAGAATCGTTTACCAAAAAGGATTATACGGTCAAACTCGGCTCGATTCTCGATAAGGAACAGCGCGCCTATTACACGAAAGAGAATTTCAAGATTCTTATTGGCCTCTTGCGAAGCGTGAAATAGCCGTTTTAAGACTATCCGCTTCCTGCGGGTTCACCCTGCCTCGCATCCCGTCTCTGGCGGGAAAGGGGGATTTCCTTGAAACTTATTTTCCCCTGCATGGCCGAGGCTATTCTGACGATTCATATATAATCTGATATATATTTTATTTGACTTGATGCGCTGATTATAATTTAATTTGCCCTAAATATGCCTTATTTGAAACCGGTGATAATGGTAGTGGATGACGACCCGTCGATTTGCGCCCTCTTGAAACGCTCACTCGTCAATAACCAGTGGGAACTCACTGTTTTTACCAGCCCGCAGGAAGCACTCGAATACGGCAAGAATAACCGCATCGATTTGGTGATTACCGATATCTCCATGCCCGAAATGACCGGACAGGAATTAATCAGGGAAATAAAAAGCGTCAAGCCGGAGATACCGGTCATCGTCATATCAAGTTCAATCGATGCAAATGTGATAGAAGAAACCGCCAGGCACGGCGTGGTCGATTATTTCAGGAAGCCTTTTGACATGGCCGCATTAAAGAGCCGGGTTATGGCAAAACTTTCATTGGCTTCTGAGTAGCCCAAGTTTTCCAATCTTAGGATAATCCCCCATAGCGTATTAGAAACTGTTTCATAAGGGATAAAATCCCCCTATTTCCCCCTTTGTCAAAGGGGGATTAAAGGGGATTTAACTCCCCAAAGGACTTATGAAACCACCTGTAGTATTTTCTTGCACAAACCGGCTTAAAATGGTGAAATGACGGCTATGCAAAACGTTCATGTCATGGTAATCGATGATGATATCGCCATACGCGAATTATTATACCGCATCCTTACCAAGAAGGATTATGAAGTGACCACGGCTATCGGCGCGGAACAGGCATTGCAAATGGTTGAAAAGAACAAGCCGGATTTAATCGTGGTGGATTTGAAAATGCCCGGAATGGACGGGATGTCGTTCGTGAAGAAAGTCCGCGCTTCCGATAAGGACCTGCCGATAATCATGCTGACCGGCTTCGGCGATGAGCTGGTGGAAATGGAAGCCAAAAAAGCGGGCGTCCAGGCATTCTTAAGGAAAGATATGGGCATAAACCTGTTCACGGAATCGGTCAATAAGCTCATCGACCCGAAACGGCTTGCCCAAAAACGGGATGCCAAGCGCGATTACATCATGGTCGTGGATGACGATGCGGATATCCGGTCTCTGCTTAAAAGGTTCCTGGAGAAAAAGGATTATGAGGTTTCCTCTTTCGGCACGGCTGAAGAAGCGCTGGATGAAGTAAATAAAAGGAAGCCAAGCCTCGTGCTCCTGGATATCAACCTGCCGGGGATGGACGGCATCACCGCCCTGAAGAAACTGAAAGAGAAGCATAATGATATCGGCGTTATCATGATAAGCGGAAACGGCGAATTGGAAATAGCCAGGCAATCCGTGACCATGGGCGCTTATGATTATATCATGAAGCCTTTTAATATGGAATACCTGGAGCTGTGCGTCCTGACCAAGATATTTTTGGGGGAGAGTTAAGGATAATCAGATTGTTAACACACCCCTGTCCCGACGTTACGTCGGGGCATCCCCTCTTGCGGAGTGAAGCGGAGTCCCGATAAATGTCGGGGAGAGGGGGTAGGGGGTGTGTAATAGAAATGGATTCTGTCTCTCGCTAAGGCATGCTGGATTCCCGCTGGAGTTTATCCCGCTGGATTCCCGCTTTCGCGGGAATGACTAAAAAGAAATTATAATAAACACTATGCCATCAGAAAGCAACGAACATAAAATAGAGGGCACCATCAGGAAAGTGCTGGTGGTGGATGACGACCCGGAAATAAGGAACCTGCTTTACCGGATACTTGCCAAGGAGAATTACCAGGTGGCGACCATGCCGAGCGGTTCGGCCGCGCTGGATTATCTCAAAAAAGAGCGCCCTGATGTGATACTCTTAGACCAGCGCATGCCCGGAATGGACGGGCTGGAAACATTGAAGAAAATCAGGGAGTTTGATAAGGAAATCCCGACCATCATGCTGACCGGTTACGGAACAGGTGATATGGAAATTGCCGCACTAAAGATGGGCATAAACGATTTCTTAAGGAAAGGCACTTCCGCCCCGAAACTCTTAAAGACCATGGATGAGGTAATAGAAAAGCAAAAGGCGCTCCAGGCAGGCAAACAGCCCAGGCAGGCAGGCGGGAAAATAATGGTCGTGGATGACGAGAGCGATATCAGGAAACTGATGGAAAGATTCCTCAACAAGCAGGGCTATACCGTCAAGGAAGCCTCTTCCGGAGAAGAAGCTTTGGAAATTCTTAAGAAAGGCGATTACAAACCGGATTTGATTTTGATGGACGTAAAATTATCCGGCATGGACGGCCTGGTTACCCTCAAGGAAGTTAAGAAATTCAACAGTAATTTGGGGGTGATTATGGTCAGCGGAGAATCCGACGCATTCCTCAAGCAACAGGCGCTGGAGCTGGGCGCTTTGGATTATATCTTCAAGCCGATTGATTTGGAATTATTGCATTTAACCATCCGCATCCGCTCTTTCGAAGCGCAGCCCAGGGATTAAAACAGCGCATCAGGAATAATAGGTTCAATAGAGTGTTTTTGGGTAGTCTCCTTAATGTCATGCCTGCGAAGGCAGGCATCCAGACAGCGGATTTTGCTGGATTCCCGCTTTCGCGGGAATGACAGGCGGGGCGGGAATGACCCCGAATGTTTTCGGGGTAAAGATTATTCTTATTATCCAAGAATTAGGGATGCACCCGGTTCAATTCATTGTAGAAAATATAAGTTGACAATCCATACCGTCTGTTATAGAATACAAATCTCTGTTATTTAATACATATTTTTACAATGAGATATAATTTATTCGGTCTGTTCCCGCGCCGCATCCGGCACCAGGTCGGATTGGTCTTTGCCCTGCTTATGGTGCTTGCCCTGTTTACCCTGGGTTATTTCCTGATTACACAGAGCGAAGCGGCCGTGAAGGATTCGGTCCTGCGCGATTACCGGGAGATAACCATCCGCACATCACGCGAGATAAGCACCTTCATAGACAAGCCGAGAGACCTGCTCGTTAATACGGCGTGCATGATGGGGATGGTTACTTCCAACGATGAAGAAACGCAAAAGGCGCTGATTTACCGCCTGATTACGGATTACCCGGAATTATTCAAGCGGGTGGGCTTTGCCGGCATAGGCGGGAAAGAGATTTTCTCGACGGATTGGGATAACCCGCCCAAGGATTACGCAACGATGGAATTTTTTAAGGAGCTTGCCGCAACCGGAAAGCCGGTCGTTTCAAAGGTGTATTTTTCCGAGGAAGGGTTCCCTTACCTCAAGGTTGCCGTGCCGGTCAAGCAGTTGGATAAAACCACCGGGTTTCTGGTCGCCCAGGCTAAATTGAATCATATCTGGCAACTCGTCGCGGATATAAAAACCGCCGGCGAGGACGCGTTCCTGGTGGATGAACAGGGCTATGTGCTGGTGCATAACGAGGAGAAAAAGGTTTACCGGGGCGATAACCTCAAGCATCTTTTATCCGTCCGGAACGTGCTTGAAGGGAAAAGCGGAAGCCTGGAGGAATCCTACCGGGAAAACCGGTGGCTGAGCGCTTATGCGCCGGTGAATCCTTTCGGCTGGGGACTGGTCATACAGCAGCCGGCCGCGGCGGCATACGCCTTTTCTTTGCGCATGCAAAAGACCGCCGGGATGATTATCCTCCTGGCAATCCTCATTGCCGTATTGCTCAGCATCATGATAGCCAGATGGATTACCGGTCCCGTAAAGGAACTTGCCGAGATGGCGGATAAAGTGGCTTCAGGCGACCTGGAACATATTATAAAAACACGCCGCAAGGATGAAATCGGCAAGCTCGTAAAATCGTTTAACGAAATGGTCGGACGACTCAAGAAGGCGCGCCACGCGGAAAGGCTTTCCAATATCGGAACGGCGGCATCCAAAATAGCCCACGAACTGAGGAATCCGCTGGTTGCCGTCAAGACATTCATGCAGCTCCTTCCGGAAAGGCATAATGATGCCAAGTTCATCAGGGAATTCAACCAAACCGTGCCCGGAGAAATGGCGCGGCTGGAAAAGATGCTTGCCATGATGACGGATTTTTCATCCAACCGGAAATTATCCGTAGCAGAATGCAATATCGCGCTCCTTATAAAAAGCACGATGGATTTATTGCGGGATAAAATCGCGGGGAATAATATCCGTGTAGATATCAATGCGGATTCCGATAATATCAATATCAAGGTCGATGCGGACCGGATTAAGCAGGTGCTGATTAACATAATCCAGAACGCGGTGGAAGCGATGCCTAATAAGGGTGAATTAAAAATCAGCGCAAAGCGATTGCCTGAGAAAATACTGGAGATACGCATCGCCGATACGGGCTGCGGGATGCCGCCGGAAGAGGTTGCCAATGCCTTTAAGCCTTTTTATA
>Ga0315282_10006811_pt1 | contig 18988 bp, 23 predicted proteins | sample YL17G07_20_MG_FD_203693 | JGI IMG/M metagenome (GOLD analysis project Ga0315282, IMG submission 203693) | Sediment microbial communities from Yellowstone Lake, YNP, Wyoming, USA - YL17G07_20 | ecosystem: Environmental > Aquatic > Freshwater > Lake > Sediment | place: USA: Wyoming | collected... | reverse complement strand
GTCGACACCGTCAGCGAGCTGCGTGCCGACGCGGCCGACTTCATCGTCAGGGACGAGCAGCGTGTCTTCGACCACGGCGCCGAGGTGTTCGCCCGCGAACGCGAGTGCCGCATCCCGCGCGACCTCGTGTAGAACGCGACGGCCGGCTGCGGGTAGAGTCACTCCATGCTCCTCGGTGCCCACGTGAAGTCCAGCGGCGGCGTCTGGACGGCGATCGACGAAGCGGCGCGTCTCGACTGTGAGGCGATCCAGTTCTTCGCCGGCAGCCCGCGCACCTGGGCACCGACGACGTACAAGGAGGCGGACGCGGCGCGCTTCCGCGAGAAGCGCGCCACGTCCGCCGTCACCTTCTGCGTCATCCACACCATCTACCTGATCAACCTGGCCACACCGCGCGACGACTTCTACGAGAAGTCCGTGGCCGCCCTCGTCGGCGCCGTGACGGCCGCCGAGCAGCTCGGCGTCGAGGCGATCGTGACCCACGTCGGCTCGCACCAGGGAGCCGGCTTCGAGACCGGTCTGGGGCGCGTCCGCAAGGCACTGAGACGCGCTCTCGACGAGGTCGGCGGATCGCCCGTGCGTGTGCTGCTCGAGAACACCGCCGGTGCCGGCGGCACCATGGGAGTGAGCTTCGTCGAACTCGGCGCGATGATCGACGCCGTCGGCGGCGACGAGCGCGTCGGCCTCTGCGTCGACACCGCCCACCTGTTCGAGGCCGGTCACGACCTGCGCACGCGGGCCGGGATCGACGAGGCGCTGGCGGAGCTCGACTCGGTCGTCGACCGCCAGCGCCTCGTCATGCTCCACCTGAACGACTCCAGGACCCCGCTGGGCTCGAACCGCGACCGCCACGAGAACATCGGCCAGGGCGAGCTCGGCCTGGCCGCCTTCCGCGAGATCGTCAATCATCCCGCCTTCGCCGCTCTCCCCGGGATCACCGAGGTCCCCGGCTTCGCCGGCGACGGGCCCGACCCCGACAACATGAAGATCCTGCGCGGTTTGCGCGAGAAAGGGAGGTAGCCAGTGGACACCACCATCGTCGCCGAGACGACCAACCTCGTGATCGCCACGTCGTGGAAGGCCCTCCTCGACGGCGCCGGCATCGACGCCGACGTCATGGGCGCCGACCTCGAATCGGTCTGGGACGGCCTGGCACCCAGTTTGGCCTGCTACCGGATCCTCGTCCCGACGGAAGACGCGGGACGGGCCCGCGAACTGATCGACGACGCCGATGCGGCGGCCGCGGCGGCCGGCAAGGAGAGCGACGGCTGACGGCGGCGGGGCGGCGGGGCCGGACGGCCCCGCCGCCGTCAGCCCGCGAGTATAATCCGCAGTGACCGGCCAGACCCCCCTGCGGGCACGTCCGAAGCGAGGTGGCGTCATGGAGCTGCGCATCGCGACCACCGCCAACGACCTGGAGCAGGCCGAGACCATCCAGAACGTCCTCGAGTCGGGTGGCGTGCCGTCCACGCTGCGCGGCGGCCTGCAGGACGCCTACCCGGGAACTTCCGGCCTGGGGGCCATCGACGTCCTCGTCGACGAGGACGATCTCGACCTGGCGCGCGACATCCTCGCCCGCGCCGCCGACGCCGCTCTCGACTTCGACCAGGCCGAAGAAGAGTAGGCCCGGGCGGCCTCGCGGCGGCGCCACGCGAGCCTCCGGTCGCACCGACCCCCTGTAGTATGCTTAGGCCGCAGGCCGGGCGGCCGCCAGCGGCGGCCGCGGACACCGCTGGGAGAGAAGACGATGTTCGGTCGACTGTTCGGTCGCCACAACGACGAGAGCGAATCGGTCTCCTGCGCCGAGTGCGGACGCACCCTTCTGCCCGGCGAATGGACCCAGCGCCTGGTCGACGATGGCGGCGACGTGCGCTGCGTCTGCGCCCTCTGCAGCCGGCCCGCACCCACGGTGGGCGCCGATCACGCCCCCGACGCCGAGGTGGCAGCCGCTCCGGTCGGCAGCGGGCGCATGAAGTCGTCGCGCAACGAGAGCGACGCCTTCTGGCGCGCCATGAAGGACAAGGACGCCGAGATCGAGCGCCTCGAGAGCCGCCTGGCGCGCGCTGAAGCCGAGAAGCAGGAGTTGGCCGCCGAGCTCTCGCGCCTCAAGGCGCCCGCCGGCGCCAGCGAAGACATCAGGTTGCCGTCGCGGCGCCCGCGTCGCGACGAGCCGCTCGCGGCGCCCGACGGCGCCGCGCCCATCCCCGAGGCCGCACCGACCCCCGCCGTCCCGCCGGCTGAGACGCCGCTCCAGACGCCGCCTGCGGCGGCGCCCGTCGTTCCCGAGCCCGAACCCGTGCAGATCGTCCCACCACCGATCGTCACGGCGCCTCCCGCAGCGACGACGGCCGGATCAGAAGAGGTCACGATGCCCGGTCCCGGCGACGAGCCTGCGCCCGACGAAGCCCCGACGCCCGCGGCCGAACCGGTCGTCGCGCCACCGCCGGTCGCCGCCGCAGAACACGCGCCGGCACCGGCAGCGCCCGCGCTGGCCGACGGCGAGAGCGGCGCGTCACTCACCATCCTGCAGCGAGGGGTCGACCTCCTCAACGTCAGCGCCGTCCCGCGGCGCATCGTCGAGACGATCGAGAACCTGGGCATGCCCAGCGTGCACGTCGGCTCAGCCGACTCGGGCACGCTCCTCGTCACGTTCATGTGGACGCTGGGCTGGTACCAGTTCCGCATCGACCTCGGTGACGGCGGCCGCGTGACGCTGTCCGAGCGCGGCTACGACGACCGCGGCGACCTGCAACCCAACGCGACCGTCCGTCCCGACGGTACGGTGCAGCTGGCGCCGACCTTCGGAAAGCCGCCGTCGCCCAAGGAGCCGAGCGCCGCCGAACTGCCGACGACGACCAGCGGGGTCATCATCTCGAAGTCGCTCATGGGCCAGCGCACCGACGACGAGAACGTGCAGCCACCGTGGGAGTCGACCCAGGCACGCGATTTCGACTGGGGCCGCTAGTCCGCCTCACCGTGACTGTCAGTACTGGATCGTATCGCTCGGCTGCGGCGTCGCGCCGCCCAGACCACCGCCGAACAGCCCCTGCCCAAGCTGGTCCCAGGGCAGCGACGTGGCCGGCGGGGTGACGTTCACCGGCTCGTTGAACTTCGAGAACCCGAAGGTGATCTTCACGTCCGCCGACTGCACGCCCTGGCTCTGCATGGTGCTCGTCGGGTTGATCTTCGCGGTGAGGACGCCCTTGCGGACGTAGCCCTGCTTCACGTCGATCCAGTACTCGGCCCCGACGTCACCCAGCATGGTGGCGAGCTCGGCGCTCTGGGACTGGAGCTGCGCGCCGATCTGCTCGCCCGTCTGGCCGGTCCCCACGCCCTGCGACTGCAGACTGTTGAGACCGTTGACGAGAGACTCGGCGATCTTCTTGGGGTCGTCTTTCACCACGACGTGGTAGCACTCGGCCCCGTCGATCTGCTCGGTGCCGACGACCGTGCGCTCGGTCGCCCACGATTGAGGGTCCATGCCCAGCGTCTTGAGCATCTCATCGGGCGTCTGCTGCGTGAACTTGCGCAGGTTGGCGACCTGGTCGGCGGGAGCCTGGTACCACTGGCCCATGAGCTGCACCCAGACGCCGTCCTTGGTTCCGGTGAGTCCCCCCTCGATGGTCTGGCCGGCGGCCGACACCTTCACCGTGGCCGTCGACGTCTCCTGCTCCCTGTCGAGAGCGCCCTCGAGGTGGATGGTGATCGGTCCCTTGGCGAGGGCGGCGGTCTGCGGGTCGGGGCTGGTCTTGGACTGGTCGATCGTGACCTTCAGCTCGATGTCGCCGGTGTAGGCGGCCGAATTGACGCTCTTGAACGCATCGAACGCCTTGGTCATGACCTCGTCGCCGGAGACGTTGCCGGCCCCGCCGCCGCTGCCTACCTCGGCCTTGTCCATGCAGCCGGTGACGGCCAGCGCTACCGCCAGCGTCGCGAAAACGAGAAGAACGAGGATCTTGCGCATTCCCCCACTCCTTCCACAACGCCCAGACGACCTCGCCCCAGGCGAGACTTCGCCGCCATGATAGCACCGCCGCGGCGGCACCGAGGCCGCCGGCGCGCATCGTCGCGGGTCGGCGAACGGCGGAACGACGATGGGGCGGGCCGCCCTTCGGCGGCCCGCCCCATCGGTCGTGTGCGCAGCGCCTGCGGCGCCGCGCCACATCATCCGCTCAGACGATCAGAGACCGGTGCTGCCCCCGAGCGGGTTACTGCCGCCGAAGGCCTTCTGAAGCTCCTTCCACGACTGCGGGCTCTCGGGCGCCGTCACGGTGACCGGCTCGTTGAAGGCGCTCTGCGTCACGGTCATGTTCAGGCCCATGCCGGAGACGCCGCTGGTGGCGCCGCCGGCGGCGCTCAGATCGAGCTTGGCGTCGAAGACCATCTTGCGCGTGTAGAAGTTGGTCGAGTCGACCCACATGTCGACCTGTGCCGACGTGAACAGGCTCTTGAGCTGTTCCAGGTCGGTCGGGCTCAGACCGCCGAGCTGCTCGAGCTGCTTCTGCTGGTCGGCGCCCACGATGCCCGTGACCTTCGGGTCCTGCATCATCTTCATGATGTCCTCGACGACCTTGCCGGTGTCGACGACCATCTTCACGTGATAGCAGGTGGCGCCGTCGATCTGCTCGGTGCCGACCACGGTCAGCTCCTTGGCCCACGTGTTGGGGTCGATGCCCATCGACTGCAGGGTGGACATGAGATCGCCGTAGTTCTGCGTGGTCCCGGGGCTCGCGGTCTGCTGCTGGTTCAGCGCCTTGGTGACCTCCGGGGGAGCCTCATACCAGGTTCCCATCCAGTCCATGTACATCTTGTTGTCGACGACCTTGATGCCGAGGCTGAGCGTCTGTCCGGCCATGCCCAGCGACAGGGTGCCGTCGACCGCCATCGGTTCGACCTGGGTGGCCATGTCGCCGGTGATCTTGACCGGACCCTGGGAGAACACCTGCAGGCTCGGGTCGGGCGACGCGCTGGCGCTCATGTCGAGGGAGATCGCCATGTCGAGGCCGACCTGGGAGCTCTTGATGCCGCTGCCGGCCTCGGTGGCCTTCTTGAGGATGTCCTGCGCCGACATCGACGGGGCGGTCGGACTGGATGATCCCTCGCTCTTCTTCTTGCCGCAGGCACTCGCGACGAGGGTCAGCGCGAGCAGTGCGATGAGGAGGATGGTGGCGGTCTTGCGCACGAACGACTCCTTTCTCTGTGTCGTCCCCCGCAGCCTCGCCACAGCACCCCCGTGGGCCCCGTGCTCGGACTCGCCGCCGTCATTCTCGCCGCGACGAGCGGATGGACGCGACGCGAGGGGACAGACGCTGGTCTTTCGTCATCATGTTACCGCCTCCGCCACGCTTGTCACTAACCGGCGGACGAAGGAGATGGGGTCTGACGACGTCGGCGGCGGGGGGGGGGGGGGGGCGCGCGGGGCCCCCCCCCCCCCCCCCCCCCCCCCCCCCCCCCCCCCCCCGCCCCCCCCCCGCCCCCCCCCCCCCCCCCCCCCCGCCGACCGCCTAGCCGCGCCTGAACGAGACGACCACGTACCGCTGCGGCTCGTTGCCCTCGGAGTGTGTCTCGACCCGCGGGTGGTCCTTCAGCCTCAGGTGCACGATCTTGCGCTCGGCGGCCGTCATCGGCTTGAGGTCGACGGCGCCGCGGGTACGCTCGGCCCGCTGGGCCGCACGGTCGGCCACCCCGCCCAGCGAGAGCTCGCGCCGACCGCGGTAGCCCTCGGCGTCGACGACGATCTGCCGCCGCGTGCTCCCGTGTCCGTTGACCACGATCGCCGCCAGGTACTGCAGCGCATCGAGCGTCTGACCGTGTCTACCGATCAGAAGACCCAGATCATCGCCGACGACGTCGGCGATCAGCGTGTCGCCGTCTTCGGTGACCTCGACCTCGACGTCGAGCCCGATGCCATCGGCCACCGTCGTGACGAACTCGTGCAGCGTGGCCAGCGCCTCGGCCGCGCTGGGTCCGGCCGGCGCCTCGTCATGCGACGGCAGGACGCGCGCCTCGACCCGCGGGTGGGACTTGCCCATGCCCAGGAAGCCACCGCGGCCGCCCTCGTTGAGAACGACGAACTCGACGTCGCTCTCGCGGACGTAGGGCACCACCTTGCGCAGCTGCTCGAGGGCCTTGCGCTTGGCCTCGTCGACGGTCGCGCCATCGGCGATGGTCGCGTGTTCGGTGTCGTCGTCGAGCTCAGTATCGTCGTCGAGCTCGGCGTCGTCGTCGAGCTCGGCGTCGTCGTCGAGCTCGTCTGCGGGCTCTTCGCCGGACGCGCCGTCCGGCGCGTCACTCAGCTCGTCGTCGAACTGCTCGGGATGCTCGCTCGTCTCGTCCATGAACGCCTGTCAGGTCCGTTTCTTGGTCCGTTTGGCCGGCGGCCGTCGGCCGCCGCGCTTGGCCGGTCGGCTCGCCTCTCGCCGACTCTTCGCCGCTCGCTGTCGAGGATCGGCGCCGGCGGCCGGCCGGCCGGCCCCGTCGACGGCGGCCTGCGCGCCGGTATCTTCACCGGCATCTGCACCGTCGCCTGCGCCGGCCTCTGCGCCGGTAGCCGCTTCCTCCTCGTCGTCATCGGCGATGCCCGCCTCGCTCTTGAGTCGCGACTCGGCCTCGCGGCGCGCGCCGGCCTTCGTGCGCTGTTGCGACTGGGCCTGCGTGAGAGCCTTCATGAAGCGTCCACCGGGCTTGTTCTTCGCCTTCTCGGCCTGCCGCGCGAGCAGGATGTCGGGGTGCGGCGTCATCTTGCGGATGAGGAGTTGCTGGCCGACGGTCCACAGGTTGGTGGTGATCCAGTAGACGAAGAGGCCGGACGGGAACCTGTAGAGGAACGTGACGAAGATGAACGGCATGGCCCGCATCATCCACTTCTGCTGCTTCTCGGTCTGGGGCGTCATCATGAGCTCGGTCGAGACCATCTGCGTGACGATGTAGACGACGAACAGGATGTAGTAGGGGTCGGGCAGACCCAAGTGCGGCAGCCAGAGGAACGGGGCGTTGGCGAGGGCGTCGGTGGTGGCCTTGTCGAGGTAGGGGGCGCCCCTGATCGCGTAGTAGAGACTGATGAAGACGGGGATCTGCAGCACGACCGGCAGACATGAGGCAAAGGGGTTGACCTTGTACTGCTGATAGAGCTTCATCGTTTCTTGCTGAAGCTTCTGGCGGTCCTTCTTGTACTTGCGCTGCAGCTCCTTGATCTTGGGCTGCAGCGCCTGCATGGCCTGAGCTGAGCGGTACTGCTTCCAGGTGAGCGGCAGGAGGATCACCCGGACGAGCAGCGTGAGGAAGATGATCGCCAGGCCCCAGGTCCAGCGGTTCGAGAGACCGATGGCGGCGAGCGCGTCGTGAATGTTGACGAGCACCCAGTGGAGGAGCTCCACCAGGGGCTTGAAGAGGTTCTGCATGAACGTTCTCATGAGACTCCGGCCGATCGGCAGTGGCGGTGCTCGCCGCGCGGCGGGACCGGGTCGAGCCCCCCGTTGCTGAAGGGGTTGCAGCGCAGCACCCGCCAAGCACCCAGCAGACAGCCCCGCAGCGGCCCGTGCACGTGGATCGCCTCGATCGCGTAGGCCGAGCAGGTCGGGTAGTAGCGGCAGCGCCGACCGAGGAGCGGCGAGACCACCAGTTGGTAGCCTCGGATGAGGCCGACCAGGGCCAGCCCGGGGAACGCCCGCACGGCGTGCCAGACCCTAGTCACGACCCGCGACCGCCATCGTCGCGCAGCAGGCCGGCGCGCGCCAGCACGTCGCGCACGGCAGCCGCGACGGCCCCCTTGTCGGGGCCCTCGACCAGTTCGACCAGTTGTGGGCGTGCGATCAACACGTAGTCGTGACCGGGGGCGACACTCTCGCCGCAGGCGCGGAAAGCCTCGCGCAGAAGGCGCTTGACGCGGTTGCGCACCACAGCGCCGCCCAGCTTCTTCGACACCGACAGCCCCAGTCGAGGAGTGCCTTCGGGGGACTCCTCGGCTTGCCGGAAGTAGTACAGGACCAGGAACCGCGACGCGACCGAACGGCCCTGGCGGTAGACCCGCTCGAAGTCGCTCGAACGGGACAGACGCGAACGCTTGGCCGACATGGGGCGACCGCGCCTCAGGCGGTCAGCCGCTTGCGCCCCTTCTGACGTCGCCGCTTGATCACCAGCCGCCCCGCCTTGGTGCTCATGCGCTTGCGGAAGCCGTGCCTCTTCTTGCGCTTGCGGGTGTTGGGCTGGTAGGTCCTCTTCACGGGGTCCTCGCTCGAGTCGGCGGTGACTTCTCGACATCCGAATGTTGGAGTATATCGGTCGCTCTGGGCACGGTCAAAGCGCGCCGTACGCCCTTCGCTCCTAACGTTTCTGTGATAATGACCGACAAGAGAGGCGACAGAGGCGACCGATCGCGACCATGTATCTGCAAGGCTCGATACACCGCTTCAATTTGGCCGACGTGCTCCAGTTCCTCGCCCAGCACGAGTGCTCCGGCGTGCTCGAGGTGCGCGACTTCGACGAGTACGGATTCATCTACCTCGTCGGCGGCCGCGTCGAGGGCATCTCCCTGCCGATCACCGACGAGAAGCTGGGTACGCGCCTCGTGAAGGCCGGTCTGCTCGGCGAGCAGCAGCTCTCCGAGGTCCTCATCGAGGAGACGTCCCTCACCAAGGAAGAGAAGAAGGCCAAGCCTCTGGGCCAGCGCCTCCTCGACTTGGGGTACATCACCGAGGACCAGGTGCGCGAGATCATGGCCCGCCAGACGATGGACCAGGTCTTCGCCCTGGCCCACTGGCAGAACGGCGTCTTCGAGTACGACGAGCCCGAAAAGATGCCCGAGTTCCGCATCCGCATCCAGGGCAACGTGCAGGAACTGCTGCTCGACGCCTACCGGCGCATCGACGAGGGCGAAGAGATGCGCGTCAAGAAGACCGTCGTCGAGAACGAGGTCTGCTTCGCCTGCCCCGTCGAGGACGAGTGCACGCCGGCGATCAAGGACAAGTACCTGAAGCCCGACCAGTGCCTGTGGCGCCGCATGGGTGCCGTGATCGACGACGACTACGAACGCGTGCAGGACGCGCAGCTGCTATACAGGTCGCGCGAGAACGGCGCCAAGCCCGAACTCGACGCGGCCCTCGACTCGGACGGCAAGATCACCGGAAACGCGAACCTAGAGGAGTGAGGGGCGGGGCGGCCTCGCGGCCCCCCCGCCCCTCACTCCTCCTCGTCAACGGAGGGACGATGAACGACGATGTGGTGGCAGGCATCCTTCGCGACATCCTGGACGCCGTCCCCGACGGCATCTTCGTCACCGATGCCGACCGGCGCATCGTCTACTGGAGCGACGAAGCCGGCCGCATCACCGGCTACTCCGCCGAAGACGTCGTCGGCACGAGCTGCGACAAGATCCTCGTCCACATGGACGCCGACGGGAACTCGCTGTGCGGCAGCAGCGCGTGCTTCCTCCAGAAGACCCTGACGACGGGCACCCCGACCGAGGCCGCCGAGACCTACCTCAAGCGCGAGGACGGCGAGCGTCTGGGCGTCTACGTGAAGACCCGCCGACTCGTGGTGGGGGACGACGTGTTCGGCATCGAGGTCTTCGGCGAGTTGACCCCCGAAGAGGGACGCGACGCCACGCAGGCCGTCCAGGAAGTGTCAGACGTCACCGTCACCGACGCGCTCACCGGCCTCTTCAACCGTCGCTATCTCGACGCCGTCCTCGAGCAGCAGTTCGCGCTCTTCCGCCGCGTCGGCCTGCACTTCGCCGTGACCGTCGTCGATCTCGACGGGCTGACCACCCTGAACGCCGACCACGGCCGCTCGACCGGCGACGAAGCACTGAGCTTCCTCGGCTCCGTCCTCGCCCACAACACGCGCAAAATGGACACCCTGGCCCACTCCGGCGATGGTGAGTTCATGATCGTCAGCGCCGTGCGGCTCGTCGAAGGCGCCGAGGAGATCGGCAAGCGGGTCCTGCGTCTGTTGCGCGGCTCCGAGTTCATCAGCGCGCGTGAGGAGGTGCTCCCGCTCAGGGTGTCCGTAGGCGGCGCCGTAGTCCGCAGCGAGGACAAGAACGAGGTCGACATCCTGGCCCGCGCCCGCGCCGCTCGCGACGAGATTCGCGGCGCCGGCGGCGACGGCTTCCGCTTCGCCCCCTGACGCCGTCGCGCTCCGCCACCCCGATGAGCGAGCACGACCTGCAACGCAACGCCCTCAGCGGCAAGTGGACGGTGCTCGTCCCGGGCCGCCGGCTGCGACCATCCGACGGCGCATCGTCCGACCCCTGCCCCTTCTGCGCGGGCAACGAGCACCTCACGCCGCCCGAGATCGAGGCCGTCCGGCCGCGCGGCGGCGTGGCTGACGGGCCGGGGTGGACGGTCCGTGTCGTGCCGAACAAGTTCCCGGTCTTCGGCGACGGGCACGAAGTCGTCGTCCACTCGCCCGACCACCGTGCCGGACTGGCCGCCCTTCCCGAAGACCACGTCGCTACCGTGCTGTCGGTCTGCCAGCGTCGACTCGCGGCCCTGTGCGCGTCGGGCGCGGCCGCCGTCGCTCTGATCGTCAATCAGGGCTTCGGGGCGGGCGCCTCGCTGGCGCACCCCCACACCCAGCTCTTCGCCACACCTATCGTGCCGCCGGCGCTGCTGGCCGAGCTCGACAACTTCGCGCTCTACGAGACCAAGCACGACGGCTGCCTGCTGTGCGACCTGATGGCGCGCGCCCGCGACGAGGGCGACCGTCTCGTTCTTGACGACGACGTGATCGCCTGGACCCCAACGGCCTCGCGCTGGCCGTTCGAGCTCTGGCTCGCCCCGCGTCGTCACGAGGCCGACTTCGGGACGACCGATCCGTGGCGCCTGGCCAGCCCCCTGCGCCGCGTACTGGCCGCCGCCGCCGCGGCGACCGGCGACGCGGCGCTCAACTGGTGGGTCCACACCGTCCCCTGCCGTCACGACGGTCCGTTCCACTGGCACGTCGAGCTGACGCCGCGACTGACGGCCATCGCCGGCTTCGAGCTGGCGACCGACGTGGCGATCGACGTGCTCGCCCCCGCTGACGCTGCCGCGCAGCTGCGCGAGGCCCTCGGAAGAGCGTCGCCGGATCCGGCGTTATAATCCCTGCCATGCGATACCGGACAGCGACATCTCTCCTCATCGTCCTCGCGTTCATGCTGGCGAGCTTCGTCGCGGCGTGTGGAGACGGCACGGACGGGCAGACCCCCGGCGGCCCGACGCTGCTGACACCGAGCGGCTCCGTCGTGCCCAGCGGCAGCACATCGCCCAACGGCAGCACCAGTCCGACGCCATCGGGCAGTCCCTCAGGAACGACCGGCGGCAGCCCCTCACCCACCGCGACGAACGGCGGCGGTCAGGGATCCGTCGACCAGGCGATCAAGAACGAGATCCTGAAGCGCTTCGCAGCCTCACCGGCGCTCAATGGCTTGCGCATCACCGTGAAGGTGAAGAACCGCGAGGTGAGCCTCCTCGGCACAGTCCACTCCAAGATTCAGAAGACGACCGCCGAGCAGCTCGCCGTCGCCGTGCCGCACGTCAAGCGCGTCCTCAGCTACATCGTCGTCAAGTCGGGCTCGCAGTACTGACCGCGCCTGCCGGCTCCGGACCCCCGGCTTCGCGTCCCCCGCTCCGTCCACAACCGCAGCCACCGGCCTGGCCAACGCCGCGTCGCCTGAGCGCGAGCTGCCCGCAGGCGGCCGCGATCTCCCCGCCCGGCGAGCGGCGCACGGTGCACGCCACGCCGGCGCGACGCAGGCGGTCGGCAAGGGCGGCGAGTTCGCGCGCCCCGGGGCGCGCGAACTCGCCGCCCGTCTCGTTGCAGGCGATCAGGTTGAGGTGGTACAGCGGCCGCCGCAGGCGCCGCGCCAGCGCCGCGACCTGGTCGTCACCGTCGTTCACCGCGGCCAGGACCACGTACTCGAAGAAGAGCTTGCGCCCACGGGCCTCCACATAGTCCTCGCAGGCCGAGAACAGCTCGTCCAGCGGGTAGCGACGGTTGAGCGGCACGAGCCGGTCGCGCAACTCGTCGGTGGCGGCGTGCAGGCTGACGGCCAAGTTGAGCTGCAGCGGCTCGGTCGCGAACCGGCGGATGCCCGGGACCACGCCGGCCGTCGACACCGAGATCCCGCGCGCCGCCAGGGCGAACCCTTCGGGGTCGTTCAGCAGCCGGCAGGCGCGCAGCGTCTCGTCGTAGACGTGGAACGGCTCGCCCATCCCCATGAAGACCACGTTGGTCACGCGCCGGCCGAGCGACGTCAGGAGGCGCGCGAAGTGGAGCACCTGGTCGACCATCTCCTCGGCGCGCAGGTCGCGGGCGAGACCGAGCGCGCCCGAGGCGCAGAACGGGCAGCCGACGGCGCAGCCGACCTGCGTCGAGACGCAGACCGTGGCCCGCCGCCGGTACGTCATGAGGACCGCCTCGACCGCGCAGCCGTCGCCCGCCTCGAGAAGAGCCTTGCGGACCGCGCCGCGGGGCGACACCAGCTCGTCGCGCGGGACCAGGGACTGCACCACAAGTCGGCCGGCGAGGTCCCGACGCAGAGAAGCCGGAAGCTCGCTGATCTGCGCGAAGTCCGTCACCAGCCCGCGCGCGAGCGCACGGTACACCTGACCCGTGCGGTAGGCGGGCTGCCCCAGGTCGGCGAGTGTGTGCGCAAGGGTCTGCGGGTCGATCACGCTCGGATTGTACCCGCCGCCGACCGGCAGGGATTGCCCACGGAGGCCAGAACATGTACGCCGACGTCGACGTCAGGTCCTGTCACATGATCGCAGCGATCAGCCCACAGTGGATCGCCGTCGCGGCCGCTTCGGCCGTGGTCGTCATCCTGCTCGTCGTGCTCCTCGTGCGGCGCTCGCGCGAAGAGCACGGCGCCGGCAGCAGCACCGGCGAGCTCCCCGCCGCCGCGCGCAGCGGCAGCACGTTCCTCGACGAACCCGTGAGAGGTGGCTTCGAGGGTCTCGGCAAAGCGGTGTATCCGAGCGGCGTCGCCCCCCCGTCCGACCAGGCGCTGGCGGAGTTCCCCCCCGCCCCGGCACCGGCGGACGACGACGCCAACCTTGACATAGCCCCGCGGACGGCGATGCCTGCCGCCGATGTCGAGCCCGCCGTGCCGGCGCCCAAGCCATCGGAACCGGCTCCAGAGGAGGCTCCGGAAGCGCCGGTCGCCGCGCCGCCGCCGGAGGCTGGCCCGACTCCGTCGGCCGCCGAGGCGACGAGCGAGCCGGGCACCTCCCCGCTCTCCGACATCATCGTCACGACCAACCGCCAGGAGGTCGACCTCACCGACCCCGAGACGCGCGCCCTGCTCGAAGAGCTCGTGCGCGACGAGATCGCGCTGGCCGAGGTCTACAAACAGCAGGGGCAGACGCTCGACGCCATCCTGCAGCTCACCGAGGCCGAGAAGGCCTGCGCAGCACTCGGCATGGACGATCAGGCCGAGCGCATCCGCACGATGATGACCGAGCTGCAGGCCTGACGGCCGCCCGCAGCTCGTTTCCTCACACCCCCCGCTCGTCGCCCTCTTCACCGTTTGCCTTGTCAGCGGACACGGCTACCATAGGGACACGACGGCCCGCCGACGGCCACCCGCCCGCCGGCGGCGCACGACGAAAGGACAGCCATGGCCCGCCGCCGCAGACACCTGGGGACCGACCCTGAGACCTTGGCCGCACTGGTGGCCGTGCTCACACCGCTGGCCCGCAGACTGGCCACCGACCGCGAACTGCGCGACGAGCTGCGCACCGCCGCCGAGTCAGTGACCGGCGCTTACCGCAAGGCCCGCTCCGGCTACCGTCCGGCGCAGGCCTCACACCACGACCGCACCGTGCACGCGTACGAAGAGAGCGCCTCCGACGGCGGCTTCGAGCGAGTCGACGCCGAGATCGTCGGCGACGAGAGGCTGCATGAAGCGCGACGCGGGCGAGCGCTGGTCGGCGTCGGTCTCGCCGCCGGCGCGTTGGGCACCGCCGCCGCCCTGCTGGGCAGCAAGCGCACCGGCCCGCGCGTCAAGCGCGCTCTGGGCCGCATCGTCAGCGAGGGCCGCGGCCCGCGCGGCGCCGGCCTCTGACCGCGTTCTCGGATCGCCGCGCCGAAGCGCACTCGACGACCACGTCGTTTGGTGAGCGGCCCCGCTAGTTCGTAAGACTCTGTAGCGGGGCCGGAATGCGCCCGCCGCGGGCCATGAAGCGCTCGTTGCCGGCGCCGCTCACCGGCATGACCGGCGCCTCGCCGAACAGCCCGCCGAGGGTCACGTGGTCGCCGACCTTCTTGCCGTGGGCGGGGATCAGCCGCGCACCGGTGGTCTTGCCGTTGACCATGCCCACGGCCATGACGTCGGCGATCGTCCCCGCCAGGGAGTCGCGGGCGATGTCGCCAGGCACCACGATCATGTCGAGACCCAGCGAGCAGACCGCCGTCATCGCCTCGAGCTTCTCGATCGAAAGGACGCCCTCCGCCGCGGCGCGCGCCATCCCCTGGTCCTCGCTCACGGGGATGAAGGCCCCTGAGAGGCCACCCGTGGACGACGTCGCCATGGTGCCGCCCTTCTTGACGGCGTCGTTCAGCAGGGCCAGCGCGGCCGTGGAGCCCGGCGCCCCGGTGCGCTCGAGGCCCATGCTCTCGAGGATCTCGGCTACCGAGTCGCCGACCGCCGGTGACGGCGCCAGCGAGAGGTCGATGATGCCGAGCTGCGCGCCCAGCATCTCGGATGCTTCCCGCGCCACCAGCTCACCGACGCGAGTGATCTTGAACGTGGTCCGCTTGATGAGGTCGGCCAGCTCGGTGAACGACAGGTCGGGGTGGCCGGCGACCACGTTGCGGATGACGCCGGGCCCCGAGATGGCGACGTTGACGCACACCTCGGGCTCGCCGCTGCCGTGCATGGCGCCGGCCATGAACGGGTTGTCCTCGGGCTGGTTGCAGAAGGTGACGATCTTGGCGCAGCCGAGCGAGTCGCGGTCGGCCGTGCGACGCGAGACGTCGAGCAGGATGTCGGCCATGCGCACGACGGCGTCCATGTTGATGCCGGCCCGCGTGGAGGCCACGTTGACCGACGAGCAGACGCGCTCGGTCTCGGAGATGGCCTGCGGGACGGCGTCGAGCAGGCCGCTGTCGCGCTCTGTGAAACCCTTCTGGACGAGGGCGGAGAAGCCGCCGACGAAGTCGATACCGATCTCGGCGGCGGCGTCGTCGAGGGCGTGGGCGACCTTCACGAAGGCGTCGGCGCCGCCGGCAGCCAGCACGCCGGCGATGGGCGTGACCGCGACGCGGCGATTCACGATCGGCACGCCGTACTTCTCCTGGATCTCGCGCGCGACCTCGACCAGGCGACCGGCCCGCGTGACGACCTTCTCGTAGACCCGCTCGCACACCGCCCGCGGATCGCGCGACGAGCAGTCGCTGAGAGAGATGCCCATGGTGACCGCGCGCACGTCCAGGTTCTGGGCCTGGATCATGGCGACGGTCTCGAGGATCTCCTCGTTGGTGATGAAGACCACGGACGGCTCCTCTCGCGGGCCCGACGCGGCGCTACACGCGGTGCATGAAGCGGAAGATGTCCTCGTGCTGCACGGTGACCTGCAGGCCGACCTCGTCGCCGGTCTTGGTGAGGGCCTCCTGCAGCTCCTCGAAGATCGTCTCCTCGGCGGTGAACGACACGAACATGATCATCGTGAACATGCCGCCCGTCACCGTCTGACTCACGTCATCGACGTTGGCGTTGGTGGCCGCGACCTTCGACGCCACGGCCGCCAGCAGGCCGTGCGCGTCGGGGCCGAGAGCGGTGACGATGACCTTCGTGCGAGGCGACTGATCGGTCATGGCGGCGGGGGTCGGGGTCGGGAACGGCGCGAGTATACTACGAACCGCCCATGGCCAGCCCCGCGCCTCCCACAGCCCCGCCGCCGACCGGTCCCGACCCCACCGCCACCCCCACTCCCGCGCCCGCGTCCGGCCTGCGCGCCTGGGATCGCCGCGCTTCGGAGTGGTTCGGCCTGCGCTGGCCGCACCCGCGCTGGCTCACGCGGCCGCTGGGCTGGCTCTCCCTCACCGGCAACTACGGCGTGATCTGGTTCGTGCTGGGCGCGATCGGCGGGCTGGCGGCGGCGGACGCCGAGCTCGGCCTGCGCCGCTTCGCCTACGTCGGCGGCGCGGTGCTCCTCTGCCAGGGGCTCACGTTCTTCGTGAAGCTCGGCGTCCGCCGCCGCCGTCCCCTCACGGTCGACACCGAGGGCGAGCACCACATCCCGCTGCCGCGCAGTCCGTCCTTCCCTTCGTCGCACGCCAGCATGAGCCTCGCCGGCACCCTCACGATGAGCGTGCTCTACCCCGCCTGGTGGGGCGCGTTCGCGGCCCTCGCCGCCCTGTTGGCCTTCAGCCGCGTGTATCTTCGCGTGCACTACCTCATGGACGTGCTCGCCGGTCTCGCTTTGGGCGGCGCCTTCGGCGCCGCCTTCGTGCTGCTCGTACCGACGCCGTAGCCGCTGGGCGTGCGGTAGAGTGAGGCGGTCTGTGGAGACCGACCCGGGAGCCTCGATGCGCCACCGGCGCCTTCTGTGCATCGTATTCGTGCTGACGCTGGCGAGCCTCGCGGCTGCCTGCGGCGGCTCGGTGACGGCCGGCGACGGATCGTCGCCGGCCGTCACCCTCTCGCCGCTGCCCGGCCCCGGGGTCCTCGCCTACGAGCACATGAAGGCACTCGACGCCATCGGAGCGCGCGTGGCCGGCGGCCCCGCCGAGTCCAAGGCGCGCGACTACATCGTCCGGCAGCTCGAGAGCTACGGCTACGACGTGTCGGTCCAGGACTTCCCCGTGCGGCGAAAGGACGGGCCCTCCCTCAACTCGGCCAACATAGTCGCCACGAAGACCGGGACGATGGCCCAGGCGAGCGCCGAGACGCCTGCGCCGTGGATCATCGTCGGCGCACACTACGACTCGGTGAAGGTCGGCCACGGGGCGTTCGACAACGGCAGCGGCGTCGCCGTCATGCTCGAGATGGCGCGGCGCCTCGCCGGAGTGGGACTCCCCTACACCATCGAGTTCGTCGCCTTCGGCGCCGAGGAGGTGGGCTACAAGGGCTCGAGACAGTTCTTCGACGACCATGTGGCCGACCAGCCGGCGCGGGTCTTCCTGATGGTCAACCTCGACAGCGTGGCCGGCGGCGACAAGCTCTACCTGTACGGCGCGGACACCCCGCAGGGTCGCGCCGACACTCGGATGGAGTTGGAAGCGGCGCACGGGGCGGATCTGCCGTTCCACACGAACCCGGGCCTCAATCCCGACTACCCGCGGGGCACGACCGGTGACTGGAGCGACCATCGCTGGTTCGACAAGGCCGACATCCCCTTCCTCTATCTCGAGGCGACCAACTGGAACCTAGGTGACAAAGATGGCTACGTCGCCACGCGCAAGGCCGGCGAGCTCTGGCACACGAAGGACGACACGCTGGCCTTCATCGAGGAGACGTTCCCCGGCCGGTTGCCGCGACAGCTGGCCGCCGACGTCGAGCTCCTGCAGGCCGTGCTCGTGGATCTCTACGGGGACGAGGCGCTCTGGACTCCCCTTTCGGGAGACAGCGGGGCCTCCGGGTCCCCGGCGCCGGGGGCGTCCGTCCCCGTGACCCCCTGACCCCGTGAAGCTCGGCCTCGTCGGACTCCCCAACGCCGGCAAGACGACGGTGTTCAACGCGCTCACCCACGCGCACGCGCTGGCGACCGCCTACGCGTACTCGGCTGCCGAGACCAATCACGGCGTCGTGCCGGTCCCCGACGAGCGCCTCGACCGCCTGCACGCCGCCTTCCAGACGCCCCAGTGCGTGCACGCGACCATCGACGTGGTCGACATCCCCGGCCTCGCCTCCGGCTCCGTCAAAGCTGAGGGCCTGGGGACACGGTTCCTGGCCGATATCCGCGGCGTGGACGCCATCGCTCATGTCGTGCGCGCCTTCCACAACCCCGAAGTGGCCTTCGCACGCTCGGCGATCGACCCGCTGGCCGACGTGCAGGACGTTGAGACCGAGCTGATCCTCAGCGACCTCGAACAGGTCGAGCGGCGGCGCGAGAAGACCGGCAAGGCCGCGCGCTCGGGCGACAAGGCCGCCCAGAAGGAGATGGCGGTGCTCGACAGGGTCGCCGCGGCCCTCGGAGAGGGCGGCACGGCACGGTCTGTCGAGCGCGGCAAGGAGGAGGAAGCGCTCTTCCGCGACCTGGCGCTTCTGACCGAGCGACCGGTGCTGTTCGTGCTCAACGCCGACGAGGAGCACCTGGGGGAGGGCGACGACCTCGTCGCCTTCGCGCGGTCGCGCGGCGACGAGGTCGTCGCCCTCCCCGCCAAGCTCGAGGTCGAGCTCGCCGAGCTCGAGCCCGACGAGGCGACCGAGTTCCGCACCGAGCTGGGCGTGCCGGCCGGTGGCGTCGAGGCGCTGATCGCCGCCTGCTATCGCGTGCTGGGCTACATCACGTTCTTCACCGGCGACTTCAAGTCGAGCGAGAGCCGCGCCTGGCAGCTGCCCGAGGGCGCGACCGCCTGGCAGGCGGCCGGCCGCATCCACGGCGACATCCAGAAGGGCTTCGTCCGTGCCGAGGTCGTACCGGTCGAGGAGGCCGTCTCGTGCGAGTCGTTCGCCCACGCCCGCGACAAGGGTGTCTTGCGGGTCGAGGGCAAGGACTACGTCGTGCGCGATGGGGACGTGATCCACTTCCGTCACACGGCGTGAGCCGTTCTGCCGGAGCGCGACCCTATTCCATCTGCGGCAGCCGATGCGATAGGGTACACGCTGCACACTCCCGCGAGCGAGTCTTCATGCAGTGCTGGTGCAACCGGCGCCGGGGTGGCATGATTGTGTAAGCCGTAAGGGGCAGGGGCCGCGCACCGGGGCGAGTTGTTGCGGTCCGCGGGTATCAACGTCAGGGGGCATCATGAACGAACAGGACAGGAAGCGGGAAGCCAACGCCGATCAGAGAGAGCTCGTCGGCCTCATCGAAGAGGTCAAGAACGAGCGCATCTCGCGCCG
>Ga0315282_10006810_pt1 | contig 18990 bp, 18 predicted proteins | sample YL17G07_20_MG_FD_203693 | JGI IMG/M metagenome (GOLD analysis project Ga0315282, IMG submission 203693) | Sediment microbial communities from Yellowstone Lake, YNP, Wyoming, USA - YL17G07_20 | ecosystem: Environmental > Aquatic > Freshwater > Lake > Sediment | place: USA: Wyoming | collected... | reverse complement strand
ATGGAAATGCCTTCTGAACGATCTTCTCGAATTCGTTCCTGCAGTTCAGAGCTTCTTGAAGCAGTCTGGTCTTTTCGTCTCTTCGGTCTTCGATGTTTGAAACGGAATGTAACGCCTTGCTCAGAGCATGAAGTGTTGAGCCTATAGCGTCTGGAGAGCCTGAGCAGTAAGCGTGTTCTAGTCCTTTTCGGCCGATGGCCACTGCCTTTTGTAGTAGGATGCTTCTCTCTTTTGGATCTGTCTCAAAATCCTTGAGATTGTAGTAGCTTTCGGCATAGAACATGTACGCGCCCGCAATGAAAAAGTCTTGAGCGACACGTTGGAGACACCGTATGCCCTCCTCAGAGTAGTTAATAATTCTTTTGTAGCCCTCTTTCAGTCTGTCTGGGTCGGTTTCACGTACCATCATCCAGTCGGTAGTGAATGCGAGAAGGTAGAAAGCGATTCCTTTGAGATAATTATCCTTCACTTTGATTGAGTGTCCCAGCATTTCGCGGGCGTATTTTTGGGCTAGTTCAGGTTTTTCAGTGAATAGGAGTGTGCATAGGGATGCTGCCCAGTTCGATAGGGCCGTGCAATAGGGGCTGTCCAAGTGTTTGGAAAGCTCGAGTGCCTTTCCTGAATAGTTCATCGTTCTTTGTATGACTTCCTTTTGGTGTCTCTCTTCCATTTCAGCGAAGTTTGCCACGTACCATCCCAGAAGACTGGCGAAGGAATAAGCACGAAGAAGTTCACCTTGGTCTTTATATTTGGAAAGGATTATGACAGCTTCATCTGCACAACCTATTGCTTCTTCGCAGACTCTTTTCATCTCTTGTGAGTCCGAGGCAACATGCAGTCTCTCAAAAAAGCACATCAGAGTATCAACAGATGTCCTTCCATACTCAAATTCGTTGCCGACACTCTTGTAAGCATTCAAGCTTGACTCAGCAAGCTCGCAAGATTTACTCAAGAACTCTTTTTTCTTCGACGGATTTGACGCCACCCAGGAGGCGATGTATTCAGCAAGCGCACCCAGACGAAGGCTTGATGCTTGGCTTTCCAGTTTGGTGTCTTCCTTCAGTAGCAGAGCAGCCTTTTTGTAGGCTCTTACGGCTGAGCGTGTATGCTTCTTGAATTCTTCCTGGTCCTCCGTCTGCCTTGAAGCCAAGTGGTAGCAGAAGCCTATTTTTTCCCAGATTTCAGATGCGGAGGCTGTTCTGGGAATAACAATGACTGCTTGCTGATAGGAATTGGCTGCCACGAGCCAATCGTAAGTTCTTTGCTGTTCCCTAGCCATCTCCAAAATTGCTCGAAAGTCTGGTTTGGGAGGCATTCTCGTCAGCTACCAATAGCATTGTTCGGTTATGAAAGACTTTCGAGCACACGCAGCTGCGCTCTTCTAAGCCGTTTCTAGGCTTCGACAAAGTGTTGATGATCTTTCCTTTTGCGCCAGCGCTTATATCGTTAGAGTAGAGTAATCTCGTGCTAGGGGCCTGCAGTCTAGGCTGAACTCAATCCAAGGTGGCGATATCTCCCGTATTCCCGACTATCATAGATATCACCAACAAATAGTAGAGGAAAGCAAGCATTTAAGGAGAGATAGAGGATAATTCTATTCCAGAAGTGTAGAGCAGAAAAACGCTCAGAATCCTCCACGCTCATATTAGTTTGAGGCTCAGATATGACTGACAGGTTGGACTCAATTAATAGAAAGATGGATAGGTTGAGAACATTTGTTCTGAATGAAGATTTACAGATTAAAGGCGGTGATGTTAAAACCGCCTTGACGAAACTGCTGAAATTGAAAGAATGTATTGGGAATATTGGCAACGACCTTCATTTCTTAACGAAGTATCTCGCTGATTCCTTTTTGAAAGAAAAGCATGGCGTGACAATTGACCTAACTACGCCTGATGGTAGTGGGGGCTTAGACATAGAGTTAGACAAAATAGTAGGTGAGATAAAAACCACTATTCCGTATCTTGAGAATGATTTTGGAGCGGCACAGAAACGGGAAATAAAAAGGGACTTGGAAAGACTCGAAAACTCACCTGAGAAATACAAATACTTCTTTGTGATAGATGGCAAAACTGAGCGGATATTGAAGCAAAAGTATAGTAAGCATTATCCTTCCGTGAAGATTGTGAATCTGCTAAAAGAACTAATGACAAGGGGAAGAATAAGAAAGAACCATGAAGCCCAACCCATTTCTAAGAAGATTAATCCAAATTCTTCAAAGGAGTCAGGCAGGAACAAATATCAAAAACTAGAAGAATACTTAAGGAACAGTTCGAAACAGATTGAAAAACTAACATATGAGGACATCGAAAGAATTATTGGCACTAAATTGCCTTCGTCTGCTTACAAATATAGGGCATGGTGGTCTAACTCAGGTCAACCACATGCAAAAACTTGGTCAAACGTCAATTGGAAGGTCAGTTCAGTTAATATTGGTGAATCCGTAACCTTCAAAAACATAATTAAGAAAAACAACGTGGTCAAACTGGCTTAAAAAGACTGATAGAAGATAATTCTACTTCTTTCTGATTTGTTTCTTCAATTCCATCAAAGAAGGCAATCGTTCGCCTTTCTCAACTTGAGCAAGTAGTTTGTCAACAAAGGCTAGAAATTCATTGGAACGCTTGTTCATGAACCACATTCCAGAATATCCAAGTATCGCATAGACGGCTAGAGTGGATATTAATGTAAGAATGAGGTCGAGTTTTCCCTCATAGTAAAGCGACACAACCAGAATCAACAAGGCAATGAATCCACCGACCCAAATAGACGCTCCCGTGTTAAACCATGCGTGGAAGTAGCTGTCTAGGGCTTGGATTTTCTGAAGGCCAATATCTCTGTTGTTCTCGTCCACTTTTGGTCTTCCCAAAACGAAGGAATTTCACAAGGCTTCCTCTAAAGTTTGCTACACATTCTATTGTCACTAGAAACCATGATAGAGGACTATTCTACACGCTATTGCCGTCTTCTAAACAGAGAAGTCAATATACTGCAATTGCGACCCATGGATTTGTAGAAGTGAATAGAGAAATTGTCGGGTTCTTGAAAAACTTGGTTACTGACTCCAAGACTTCGACATGTCCTTTCTCAACCAAGTGCAGACTTATGCTAATCTGGTTGCTTTGGAGCGTTCGAACATCCACATAGGCAACTCCATCCAATTTCTTCCGTTCATATGGATTGTTATGAATTTTTGAAAGGTCATTAATAATACCGACAAAACACAGTTGCCTTGTTCCTTTGAACTCCGCTATTTTTTCCCATGTTTGGGCTTCATGATATTTGGAAAAGTGCATCTCTCCACTCGCATGATATGAGCTGTGGAAATCACCCTTAGGAATACAAATGCCCCAGTAGAAACTCCCATCTTCGCATTGTTCAACCCAGATAAGTCGGCGAGTTTCGATGCCATCAGTTGCTACAACTTCAATGCGTTTTTTCTCATATTCCATTTTGAAACTCACACTTTGTATTGGCAACTTGCTTCGGTTCAGCTATAGCTTTTTCGCAAAATCAAAAGTGGCTTAAAAAGGCTGATAGAGAATCGTCTATAAGCTAAGACAACGTGACGAAATTGCCTTTAATCTCTCTGTTATACTCAATAGGTATTAGTTTGAAGGTATTGTTAGTTTTGGTTGGTGGTTTAGATTTTTCTGCATTGTAAAAGAACAACAATACGTTCTTGATATTGTTTTCAGATGGATAATTCTTGCAATTTTCTTGTAACTTGTTCAAGATAAGTCCAAGGTTTCTTGCTAACAAGCTGTCTTCTGGAGCAATCGTCTTATTTCCAAATTTGAAGTCGTTTTGATGTTCATTTATGAAAGTTTGCCAATTATTGAAATATTTTTTACTCCAATGCGTTAGATACCATGAGAAGATTTTATGCCTTAATGTTTGTTCTTCTCTGAGGAGAAATTCACTATTACTGAATTCGGCAAGATTATCCCATTTGCTCTCTATCAAGTAAATGTTTTCTTTAGAAACAAGTATTGCGTCAAACTCTCCAAATACTGAACTATTCGCTTTGCTGTGTCTCCCGAAACTTGGACGATAAAAAATAAGGCAATTTGAGATAGGCGTTTTGTCTTGAAATTCTTCCAAGATGCTAGATGTATGTTGTTTTAAAGCCCATAATGTTAAGGCATCTTCCCCATAACCAAATATCTTACTCATTTTTACCACGTAGGTACGAACTTTCTTTTGATTCCGCTATAGCTTTTCCGTATTGGCGAATGCCCGCTTGAATTACCTTGATATCCCAAATTAAACCTTCGATTCAAGTTTTTTCAGTTTCCTTTCGAGTTTTCTAACATTTTCGGACAGAGAATCGTAGTCCGACTTCAAAGATTTCACATCTTGCACCAATTGGGGTATGTAAAAATCATGTGCTGTAAGTTTTTTATCAATTTCTTCTAACTTCTTATCAATTTTCGTTTTGCTCATGGTTTCCCCTTATTCAATTCCACTTAAGTTCCTTTGGGTTTAGCTATAACTTTTTCGCAAAACCAAAACTAGCTTAAAAGGACAGATAGAAGTGTCCTCTATTCTAGCAACGGTGTTCAGATTGTTCGATGAAAATTTATGTCCTTGGCTGATGAGTTTGATTTTTTTGACTTGGTCTATGGAAACTCGTTTAACTACCTTCTCATTGATGATACTACCTTTGTCCGTTATTCTCAATGTTATTGAGGGCGAATCAGTAATCCAATGGTTTTCTACACGTTTCGAATCCTGACGCCATATTTGTTTTCCGTCATTGAGTCGCCTCTCATGATTCCAATGTGGCAATCCTTGAAGATGATTTTGCCCAAGATTGTAATCGTAAAAGAAGATTTCTTCTATTAGATATTCTTGACCATGTCGTGTATCAACATAAAAACCGATACTTCCTTCGCATGGGTGGGAACAACGTGCTACATTGACCTCTTCATATGGGTAATTTGACAGGGCATAATAAGCCAGTCTAACACCTAAAATATCTTTTTGACTTAGGTTGAAACTTCTGAGAATTGATAGTGTGGGAATGCTCCAAGAACCTTTACTTGAATCAGTTTCAAAACTTATTTCCATATTATTCGCTCTCTTTGGTCTTGTAGTTCAAGAATGTGAGATGTCAATGTCTGGTCTTCATCCATTTCTCGAATTGTTCGGGATTGTCTAGTTTGGCTCTATTGCATCGGTCACAGAAACAGACCAAATTATCCAAGTTTTCGTTTATCCCTTGACTGCGAGGGATTACATGGTCAACTGAGAAACGCACATCAATATCGGAATCCTTAGCACCACAGTTTTGACAAATATAGTCATCTCTCGCATAGACAAGACAAGCTCTCAGATACTCATATTTTTTCCATTTTTCTAATTCTGCCCAATTATCATGGTATCTATCTTTTTTCAGGTATGCCTTTAAGGAATCCATCCAAACTTCAGGTGTGATATTCTCTATGGTTTTGCTTGCAAGATTCGGCATTTGTGACAGCAAATCTCTGATGTGACTTTCTCTTTCTCGTGCCTTCTCTAGTGCCGTTTTTTTCTTTCCATCTGAAAGAACAGAAGCCTCATAATCTACGTATAGTTGAATTGCTTCTTCCCAATTCATGTCAGCACCAATAACAGAATGTTCAACTCGGTATTAAAACTTTTTTTTAGCCTTGCCTTCGCTCTCTAGCCATCTTCCCTTTTTCTATTCTTCCGTTTTTCAGCTATAACTTTCCGCAAAATCAGAAAACTGGCTCTTGGGGGTATCATATACTTCAATGGTTCGCTTAACAGTTTTTGTTAAGTGACTCGTCGTTTTCACATGTCTTGATCGTTATTCCTTGCATTCGTATTCTTTGCTCTTTTTTGGTATTCGTTAATAATATCCAATGGCTATCACTCAGATCTAGAGAAAATTGACCAACTTCTTGAACGAGTACAAAACGGAGAAACCCTAGAATCCATAACTGAGTTAAGGAGAAAATTCCACCGTCAACGTAGACCCATAGTCCAAATGCTCTTTAGACGGAGTTAGACCAAAAAAACCAGGTATCCCCTAGTCGCCATGGTATATCGGAAGCGCACAAACGCGCTAACCACTTAGATCCACTTTCAGGTTGACCGTCTCACTGTCAAACTTTACATTGTTATCGTCATAGAAATCAAAGTGTATAGGATAAGTGCTTGTTAACGACCCACCAGTCAACGTCGCAGTCACGTTTAGAGTGGCTCCAAAACTCGTCTGAGAAGATTGAATCTCAATTTGGTAGTGCTGAAGTCCATCATTGCCCACTGGCAGAGGTGCACCGCCTGAGTAGAGAGTTACGCTTGAGGCATTGAATATTACTGTTAGACTATGTGATTTCGATGGGTCGCCATTCTTTATTGAAAAAGTCAAAGTGGCGTGAGAATTGACATTTATCTCGCTAGGATTCAGAGAAACATCACTCACCTCAAATGTCTTCGGACTAGGTGGTCTAGTGGCCATTATCGCAAAAACTATGCCAACAACCAAAATAACAGCCAATATGAGTATTATCCCTGTTCGACCCAGTCCAGAACGTGACCGTATAATCATCATTTCTCTCATTCATATTTGCATAGTTCACACACTTAAGTTTAACTCTAGTGTCCAATCTATCGGCAAAACACTAGAGTACGTTCACTTCAGCTAAACGGATTCGCTCTTTTCTTGTGTGTCGGCAAAACTGCACGCCGTAGACACGAACAATTTGCGAAGTTTTCTGATGGGTTTAACTGTTTGTTCAAATTTGCTTCGCATGGAGATTTTCGTCGGTTCTTCTACGAGGGCAAAGAGAACTATGGTTTGTCTCATAAAAATATGAAACAAACTATGGTTCTCAGTTTTTGCCGACAAAGCAGCGCGCGAGAAGCACTTTGATCGAGGTACGAAATGGAGCAGACTAGTGTTTTTTGGATGACTATGCAGCTGAGTATTGTCACAGTACCTATTTATTTTGGGCCTGGACCTATTCAGCTTCTGTTCAAAAAGATGGGATGAGCCGTATGAAAAAGCTGCACACACTACCACACAGAGTGTGCGAATCCACATGCTATGTCAACGGACTAGATGATCTCGTTTCGTGGAGGGGAGCGCACTATACTAATTTCTTGCTTTCTGTCGTTGGAGGTATGGCGGGCTTTACCTATCTTCGCTTCAAGAGAGCAGACCCGCCCTGCATGGTGTTTTGGGGTGCCAATCCTAGGTACCTGATGAAGGATCTCGCCAAGATTATTGGTTTCGAGGAGACCGTTATCGGAGGGAAAACGTTCAGGAATACGTTTCCGAAGCTGAAAGAGTTCATCGCCGATGGGCAGCCCGTCGTGGCCGGAGCTCTTGACATGTACTATCTGCGATATTACCCGGATCTGTACAAGAAGCTACACGTTCCTATTCATTATGTTCTCGTCGTTGGATGCGATGATGAGGAACGCGTCGTCTTCGTGCATGATTGTAGTCATGAAGGTGTCCAGCGGGTACCATACGATGAGTTTGAGAAGTCTTTGGACGTCAATGTACCTGGGATGAGTAAGAGAAACACGATAAGGAAGTTTAACTTTCCTGAAAGATTGCCGTCTGAGTTCGAAGTTGCCGAGAAGGGTTTCTGCTACAAGGCTGAACGGTTCTTGAACCCGCCTGTGAAGCTGTTTGGCATTCCTGCGATGCGCAGGCTTGCCGATGAGATTCTTGAATGGGATAACAAGAAGTGCTTTGAGCACATGGTCACTTATGCGACAACCCCTCCGCTGCTGCCTAAGACTTTCGAAAACAGTCATGGAATGCGGTTCTGGCAAGCAGACGTGCTCAACGTTCTAGGAACCAAATATAGCGTAGACGTTTGGACTGAGGCATCGGCTCTTTTCAGACGATCCGGAGAGAAGATTAAGAAACTTTGTGAGGCAGCTCTGAAGCAGAACAGGCAGGAAGCATCGAACAGCTTGGTGGAAATAGCCGAGATTGAAGAACAAGCATACAGACTACTCAAAACCGCGCCTACTCGATAAGTTATTCTGTACTCTTGCTCTGAGTACGCAGGGTAGTGCTGACGATGACCTCTGGAAACGATTCAAGGTCTAACAGACTGATCTCTGAGAAAAGCCCTTACCTTTTGCAGCATGCCCACAATCCAGTGAATTGGTATCCTTGGGGGTGCTGAAGCCTTTCGAAAGGCCAGCGCGGAAGACAAACCGGTCTTCTTGTCCATCGGCTACTCAGCATGCCACTGGCGCCACATTTTGGGTGAAGGACAAATCACCGAGGCAGGAATCCTGACCCGAAAGTAGCCATGGAACGTTACTTTTTGGGAAATGGCGGAGAGGTAACTGAAATCTAAGCAGTGATGCAACAAAAAAGAGCCCTGTGCATGGGCTCGATATAGAAAATGGCAGATTCTAAGGGTAGGGCAGGAGGACGATGGAGTTCTGGTCAACCGAGATCTGTGCAGATGATTCTCTTAGTTCTCTCACGCGATTCTCGACGGTTTCGTGAATCTTCGCTCTGATGTCATCGCTGTTTAAAGGAGAAATCCTCTCTAGTTCTTCGGAAAGTTTGGAGTCACCGAGAATTTTCTCGACCCAGTTTTGAAAGTCTCTTCTCTGAAGATGGAACATCAGGCTCTCTGACTTGACAGACTTGACCCCATCGAGAAAATCAGAGAGGTTTCTTGCAACTTCGCCCGTTGGTTTTCCAACAGCTTCGTAGAAATAGAAAGCCTCTTGGTCTCCTACCGTTCTGAGAACTTTTACAGCTTCTGTGTGAACCCATGGATTCTGTGTGTTCCTGCCTTTTGGCTTCTTCTTGTTTCTTGAAGGCATGGTTTTTTTCATTCTTGTTTCACCATTAAAACTTGCTCGTGACGTGTATCTTGCGACTTAATAAGCATTCCCCAACAAGTGTAGAACTCAAACACTCATCCACGTTTCATACGCCAATGCAACAGAAAAGAGGACAGTAAGGGCGTTGGCCTCGCCAATCGCAAGAGTTAACTTCTTCACGTTCTCAAACGGCACGATTAAAGAAGATACAACGTGAAGCGAACAGTCATGAGCAACAAATCCAACGATGGTTACCTTCTTCTCGTCTCAAAACTTCAGGAAAAGCACAAGGAGTTGACGGGATACAGGCAAGATATTCGCTGGAAATTCTAGTAATATCTCTTCAACGGGTTTCGCCGATCTGTTGCCAATTTCACTTGTCGCGGAACAGATATGCCTCGCCAATCCACTCTAGCGGTGCTCTTTCTGGCGCCTTCAATACTGATACTGTGCACATGAAGGGCGTAGGCCATTGCACGGTCTTGAGGGTTCTCGATCTGAAGCATCTGTCTCAGACTTAGGTGCTCGAAGACTCGACGAATTGGGCGCAGAGAGTTACCGTGGCACGAGATAGCCACGTTACCCGGGTTCTGTCGGAGCCATTCTTCAAGCTGCAATAAGAAGGGCGACGTTCGATTTTCAACCATCTTCAGACTTTCTCCCTCTGGCGGTGGAAAATCATAGCCCCTGTGAACTTGAGCAAACCATTCAGGCCTTTCCTCGGCAACCTTTCTCTTGCTTTTACCCTGAAGCAAACCGTAGCAACGTTCGATGAGGCGGTCGTCCGTGAAAACAGGAATAGCAGGATGTGTTTCAAGAACGATTTCAAGAGTTTTTCGAGCCCTCTTGAGGTGCGAGGTAAACGCATAGTCAATCTTGTCTCTCCCAAGTTGCTCTGCAATCTCTCGTGCCTGCGAAAACCCTTTCAAAGTGAGTGTTGGGTCGCGCCAGCCCGAGAATATTTCACGGCTGTTGTCAGTCGTTTCAGCATGTCTAAAGACAAACAGATTGCAGATCGTCAAAGGCTTCCTCCATACGAGCTAATACAATCTTCTAAATAGGACTTATCGCTCTTCTTCACTGTGAATTCCCAGCCGTCCCCTTTGAACTAGACATCGGAGAATGAGTGAGTGAAAAAAACCAAGATTATCTGCACGATCGGTCCAGCTAGCATTTCCCGAAACACGGTCAGGAAAATGTACCGTGCAGGAATGAACGGTGCTAGAATAAACACGGCTTATGGGACACTCAAAGAGTACAGCATAATGGTTAGCCGTCTGCGGGAAGTCGCAGAGATTCCCACAATTGTCGACTTAAAAGGGCCTGAGATAAGGCTCAGAGCGAAGGGCAAGAGAATCGTCAACGTGGGAGACGTTCTCGAACTGGGTAAGGGCAAGAAAATAAGCTTCAACAGCGACATCTATGAAGACGTGGATGTCGGAGACACTGTTCTTGTTGACAACGGTAGGCTGAGAACGCAGGTCGTGGAAAAACAGAAAGAAGTCTTGAAACTGCTTGCAAAAACAAGCGGCGAAATAGATGATGGAAAGGGAGTCAACATCCCGAACAAGAAGCTCGCAGTCCCAACTCTCTCAAGAAAAGATCTGCAAATAATGGATTTTGCAAAAGAGAACGATGTCGAATTCATGGCTCTCTCGTTCACAAGAAGTGCCCAGGACATCATTAACCTGAGGAAAGAGGCCAACGGTTTTAAGGGTGCAATCATCGCCAAGATCGAGAATTCTGAAGGTGTCGACAAATTCAATGAGATCCTTGACGCCTCAGATGGAATCATGGTGGCAAGAGGCGACCTGGGCGTTGAAATAGAACCTGAAAAGGTCCCGCATGTTCAGAAATCAATAATCAGAAAATGCAATCAGAGAGGAAAAATCGTCGTAACGGCGACAGAGATGCTTGAATCCATGACGTATCAGCCTGTCCCAACCAGAGCTGAAGTCAGCGATGTTGCCAACGCGATATTGGATGGATCAGAGGTAACGATGCTTTCAGGAGAGACAGCAGTAGGGCAGTACCCTGTGGAGTCTGTCCTGATGATGTCCAGAATAGCGAAAGAAGCTGAAAAGGCAGTAGAAAGTCACGTCGAAGACGAGGGGTTCATCAACATCTCAGACACGGTAAGCAAGGCAGTTCAAAGGATATGCCAAGAGATGACCCTGGACAAAGTCGTCACGCTGACCAGGTCAGGCTACACAGCTCGAATGATCTCAAGATTCAAGATCCCTCAACAAATAATCGCCGCCACACCTGACAACCGCGTCAAGAAACAACTTGAACTCTCCTACGGCGTCCACCCAGTGCACGTTGACTACCTAAAAGAAGATGACCGAATTCTGGCCACTGCAAACAAGCTTCATTCAATGGGCCTTGTCCGCGACCAAGACACAATTCTTTTTACCGCAGCCTTCAGAACCTCCAACCCGCATTCGAGCAATCTGATCGAGATACATAACATTAGGGAACTTGTACAGCTGACCGATACGTAACAAACTGCTTTTTCTCTCTGTGGGGTCGCGCGCATGACAGGAAGGGCTAGTCTAGCTCTTGTTACTAATAACGGACTTGTATATGTCAATTGTTTGTTCTGCAACTTTTCTCCAAGTGAAAAATTCAAGAGCTCTCCTGCGTCCGTTTTCGCCCCATGTTTTTGCCCTCTGTGGGTCCTTTAGCGTCTCTTTTATTCCCCAGGCTATATCGGTTGGTTCTTCACCGTTTATGTGCATTCCAGTTTGATTGGGACCAGAAGGGATTACCTGCTCTCTGAACCCTACTACTCCGTGGGCGCCGACGACTATTGGTTTCTCCATGGCCATGGCTTCAAGGCTCACGATGCCGAACGGCTCGTACACGGAGGGAAAAACGCAGAGGTCGGCCGCCGCATAGTGCAGAATTCTTTCGTCTTCTGGGACGAATTCGAAGCGGCAGATAACGTTCTCTCCGATTCCAAGCCTGGCCGCCATCTCCAGTATGTCCTTTTGCTCTTCTCCCCTGCCCAAGATGACAAGCTTGGTTTTCGGATACTCCTTCAGAACCATCGGAATAGCCTGCACCAAGTTCCTGACGCTTTTAACCCAGGTGAGCCTACCGACGAACAACAGCAGATTCCAATCCTTTCGAACGCCATACTTTTCTCTTAATCCATCGATTGCTTCTTGGCTGCAGTTTTTGGGGTTGTAGCGTTCTTCGTCGACACCGTTCCAGACGACGCTGATCTTGGGTTCGTTCCAACCGTGGCGGGTAAGGTCGTCGTGCATCGCGTAGCTTACGGTTATTATGTGGTCGGCCAGTTGTGCTGTTGCCTGCTCAAAATGAGCTACCACTTCAGAGCCCTGTCCTCCGCTTCTTCCCCACTCGGTGCTGTGAACGTGAAAGACCACGGGGATTTTCGTCTCATTCTTGGTTATTATGCCGGCGATGCTGCTCAGCCAGTCGTGAACACAGACGATGTCGAATTTGTTCCCCTCTTTTTTGATCAGTCCATTGATGAATTTGGTGGCGCTCAGAACGTTGTATATGAAAATGTCGCTGAAGAACCGGATGTTGGTTCCCCATTTTACCAAGTCATTCGTGACGAACATCGGGAAGACGTTGCTTGCGTCGGCAATCATGGGGCGATGAACTTCTACCCCTTTCATGATCTCACGTGTCTTCAATTCTCCCGGGTTTAGAGTGAAAACGGCCACATCATGGCCCATTTCAACAAACTCATGAGTTATGTACTCAGCGTAAGTTCCAAGCCCACCTACGAGCTGTGGCGGATACTCCCAAACAAAGAAGCCAACCTTCAACAGGTGCCCTCCACGCACAACAACTTGCGCGCTTGTTCCTAATTAAGCAGCGCCCTTTAAAGAGGGGCAATTTAACAAACTTGTATCAATCCAGTGCGTCAACCAGGAAGGAAAGAGCCGAAGGAGTTAGCAACAGGCTGACGAGGAGTGTTCTCTTGTTTTCGGCATGCCGTAGCGTCCAGAAGCAGGTGCTACGATTCTGCGGATGCACAGGGTCTTTGCTGATACCTTTATATTCGTTGACACTTGTCAAGGTCATGAGGCTAATGTTCGACTTTGGTTTCAAGGCTATGGCTTTCTCTTTCAGGATACGGGATTTCTTGAGACCGCGCAGCGACATTGTGAAGGAAGCAGGGATAAAAGAAGGTTTTCACGTGCTTGATTATGGTTGTGGACGAGGCAGCTACGTGAGAGCTGTTTCTGAGGTCGTTGGAGAGTCCGGAAAGGTTTATGCCTTGGACATTCAGCCGCTTGCCGTTGAGAGCGTTAAGAAAATTGCGGAAAAGCACCACCTCACAAACGTGGAAACGATTCTCTCCGACCGCAAGACTGGGTTGCCAGACGAGAGCATAGACGTGGTTTTGCTGTACTATACCTTTCACGGTCTAGTGGATCCGAACGGCGTGTTGGAAGAACTGAACCGTGTATTGAAGACAGATGGAATCTTGTCGTTCAGCGACCATCACATGAAAGAGCACGAGATAATCTCAGAAGTCACGAATAGAAAACTGTTTAGGCTGTTGAGAAAAGGAGAAAAAGCGTACAGTTTCCTGAAAGAAGCATTTCCTTCCTAGGGCACGTTCTAAGCAACCCGCGCTTGGCAGAGCTTTTTCAGGAGCCCATTTTTCCCAGAATCAGGAAATTACTGAACCTCTTTAACCGATTTTCAGCATCATCTAGGAGCTTCTTGAGCTCTGAACCGTCGACCTCGTATGGATCAACCCTGTTCGGGAACTTCCATATTTGAACCTTGCCCTCTTCGTCTGCTCCGATCGAATCGTCTATTTTGCACTCGTCTATTAGGCGAATGATGAACGTGGCGATAACTGCCATGTCGTCCATGACTGATTTGTTGGAATAGGATGGTTTGATGAAAACGTAGGCGTACTGTGCACCAGTTCCTATGACCTTGTAGTCGTTAACTTTGCTTGATGTTCCCACTGCATCGACACAATACAAGAACGGGCGAGCCAACTTGGGCTTATGACACACAAGCGCTTCAAAAGCCTCAGACTCGTAGTCAAACCCCTCAGCCTTGTAGCGAGGACCGTAGATCTCGTATATTCTGTGAGCAACATCCTCAGTCAGCCCAACGAATCCTCTTGACGGGTCTTTCTTGACCAACCCCTTTTTCTCTAGGAGGTGCAGGTTTCTTATGTCTTGGACAAACTTCTCACGTATATCCAAGAACCCGGCAGCGGCCACCGCTAGGTTCTCATACTTTTCAACCGAGATTATCTTGTTCTCATAGTAAGTCATTTCGCCAGCCTTCACCTTCTTGTCACCGACTATCACTATCCCGTCTTGGCAGACGACTCCAACAATGCAAGTCATAACAGAAACCCCATTTTATGCTTGGATGATTTAATCAAAATATAAGTTGTTCGATCTTGAGCGCGCGCTCTACGCTGTGGCAATAGCTATAAGGACATGAACATGGCCTTGACCTGTTGAATACCACGCATACCTCTGACTCTTCCGATCAGGTCAAGTATTCTTTCGTTTTTTCCTTGCGCTATGAAGATTTCTAGGCAATACTTGTCGTCAATGTGCCTGTGAACGTTTTCCACTACTACGTCGTCAAATTCATGTCTGACTTCAGTCATTCTTAGGTCAACATCTCTTCTGGCGTAGTCAGAGGTGATCATTATCATTGCAGCCACGACGCCAGTTTCCAGTTTTGCAATGTCAGCCTCAGCAATCAAGTTTCTCACGGCGTCTCGAAAGGCTTCTGACCGACTGTAGTAACCTCGCGCTTTCATGAAGTCGTCGAACCTGATGAGAAGGTCGTTTGGAAGCGTAATGCTGATCACGGTCATGTTTTTCACGCTCTGCAATATTAATTTAGAACAATGATATTATTAACCTATTAATATTTTGTTCGTATTCGTCAGCACTAGATTAATATCGCGAATTGGGCCTTCATGACTTAAGGCTGACGACAGATGGCTTGCAGGGACGAAGAGCAGACAGAGGTTTACAAAGGAAGGAACAGACAGAGGTGGATGTTGCTTGCTGTAGCGTTGGGCCTCACTATCCTAGCAACGACTGCGCTTGATCTCTTGTTTCATGGAATTCCGTTGGGCTTCAGCTTACCTTTGCTCAACGAGCCTGCAACGATCTCAAGGATAATGTACTATTTGACAACCATTAGCGCAGGCGTATACGTAGGGCTTTTAGCGTTAAAAGAGCTGGTTACCGAGAAGAGGTTCTCGGTCGAGTTTCTAATGTCAGCAGCTGCATTTGGCGCTGCTTATCTGGGTTTTCTCTTCGAAGCCGCGACCGTGCTTTTTCTTTACGCGTTAGCCGAGTATTTTGAGGGTTTTATCGAAGACAGGGCTCGGAAGACAGTTGAGAGGCTTTCGCAGTTTATGCCGGATAAGGCAACAGTGTTAGTCGGTGGCACTGAGACGAGCGTTGGTGTGAAGGAAGTTCAGCCAGGTATGATTGCCCTTCTGAAGCCCGGTGAGAGGATCCCTCTCGATGGGGTTGTGGTCGATGGCAACTCCCTCGTTGATCAGTCTCTCATCACAGGGGAATCAGTTCCTATGACAAAAGCGGTCAATGATTGTGTTTACGCGGGAACATTGAACTTGAGTGGTCTTCTTAAGGTCATTGTGAAGACTGGGTCTCAAGACACTTTGGCTTCGAGGATTGGTAAGCTTGTCATCGAATCTAGGAAAAGAAAGGCATCCGTCGAAAAGTTAGTGGACAGGTTTGCGCGCATCTACATCCCGATAGTCATATCCTTAGCTGTCCTGACGGCGCTGGTGTTTCCGAGAGTTTTTGGTGGGCCATTCGAAACTTGGCTCTACAGATCCTTAACGCTTCTGGTGATCTCATGCCCGAGTGCATTCATCATCTCGGTTCCAGCAACCGTTTTCACGGCGGTAACGATCGCCGCTAGAAAGGGAGTGATCGTCAAGGGCGGCATCTACATCGAAAAATTGGCTAAGGTCAAGTCGGTTGTTTTCGACAAGACTGGAACACTGACCTTCGGCGAGCCCACGGTGCACAACATGAACGACGTTGAGCCTGCAGGGTCGCGTGCGCTGATGTACGCTGCTGCCCTCGAACAGTATTCTCACCACCCCCTTGCTCAGACCATCGTGAGAAAAGCAGCTGAGCGCAACTTGGATTTCAGCAAACTGGAAGTTAGGGAAGTGAAGGAAGTCCCAGGCAAGGGGCTCATCGGCTACGTTGATGACGCTCACGTGGCCGTTGGAAACATGGAACTGATGGAAGAAAACGTTTGCAACTGTGACCAGATAGCTGAGATCTACGAGAACGATGAACACACGTTCATGTGCGTGTCGATTGACAGGTCTGCGGTGGCAACAATCTGCGTGACTGATGAAGTTCGAAACGATGCTGTTGAAACAGTAGAAGCTTTGAAGAGAGCAGACATCCACACAGCGATGCTGACCGGAGACAAGACTGAGATCGCTCGTGAAATCTCTGAGAGACTGGGCATGAATGAGGTCCATGCGGAGCTTCTCCCCGAAGACAAGCTAGCAGTTCTGGGTCAGATTAGAGACAAGCATGGACAGGTGGCAATGGTGGGCGACGGAGTTAACGATGCTCCGGCGCTGGCCGCCTCTGACGTGGGCATTGCAATGGGGGGCAGGGGAGTCGATGTCGCTCTGGAGTCTGCTGACGTTGTTCTAGTCAAAGACAAGCTGATCCAGATTCCATACATGATTAAGCTAAGCGATAAGACCGTCAAGATCGCAAAACAGAATATTGTTGCGTCCGTTGCCGTTAAGTTAATCTTGGGTGCACTGGGGCTGATCGGCTTGACTCCTCTATGGTTTGCAGTAGCCTCAGGCGACGACGGTTTAACCCTGCTAGTGCTTCTGAACACCTTACGCCTAACACACGTCAATATGTAGCGCGAGCAAAAGACAAATACCGATCTGAAATGAATAAAATGTCCCGAGTGTAACGGTGAAATGCGGCCGCTACTTAATCCCTATTTTTGACTTTGTGGCTGTCCAATCGTCGTGGTTGAGCACCTGTTCGACGAGCTTGAGGACGGCTTGGAACATCTCTGGTGGTGCGCTTGCCCGTCCAGCGTTCATTATCTCAGCGCGTTCATCCAAATTCATTGCAGGAAGCATAATCTCAAGGTTGTACTTCAGCTCATCGGGCTTTTGGCTGGCCAAGATCGCTCTAAACGCGTTCAACGGCTCCTCGTTCGTACGCGCGCGCTATTTATATTTTACTTCGACATATTGCGTTCCATAATACATGAAGACCATTTCACACTGAGGAGGATGCATGAGATGGTAAACGAGCTGTCTGCAGAAATGCTGAGAAGAGAATGCGACCCCAATCTTATGCGCTGTGAGACCACGCAGGAGTTAGTCCCCCTTCAAGAGATTATTGGTCAGGAAAGGGCTGTCAGAGCGCTCAAGTTCGGGTTAGGCATCAGGGAACGCGGATTTAACATCTATGTTGCGGGCTTCCCCGGAACAGGGAGGACAACGGCTGTTAGAAACTTCTTGGAAGAAACGGCTCAAACCAAGCCGATGCCCTCAGACTGGTGTTACGTGTACAACTTTCGCAACCCCTACGAGCCTAAAGCCATAAGGCTCCCTCCGGGCAAAGGGAAACAATTTCGAGACGATATGACCACTTTCATTAATGAAGCATTGAGAATTCTGCCAAAATCCTTCGAAAGCGAGGATTACGGCGTAAGAAGAGCGAATACCGTTAAGGCTGTTGAGGAGGAAAGGCAGAAACTCATCGGACAGCTTACGAAACGGGCCCAAGAGGAGGGTTTCATTCTGCAAGCGTCACCTGTGGGTTGGCTCATGATTCCAGTAATCAAAGGAAAACCTGTGAATGACGAAGAATTCATGAAATTAGACCAGAAAACCCGAGAGGGAATCGAGAAGAAGAGAGAACAGCTGAGCGAGCAATTCCTAAACGCTATGAGACAACTCAGAGAATTAGAGGGGAAAGCCGACGCAGAGCTCAAGAAATTAAACCACGAGGTTGCCCTCTTCGCCATCGGGCACATAGTGACTGATTTGAAAGAAGAATTCAAGGATTTCCCTGACGTCGTCACTCACGTAGAAAACGTACAGAATGACATCCTCGACAACCTATCCCGGTTCATAAAGGGGCCCGAAGAGCAACCACAGACTCCCTTCCCAGTTCCTTGGATGAGAGAGACTCCATTCAGAAAGTACGAGGTAAACCTTCTCGTTAATAACTCGGATGTCAAGGGAGCTCCTGTGGTAATTGAATCTAACCCCACGTATCAGAACCTTTTTGGTCGAGTGGAAAAGGAGGCTCAGTTTGGAGCGCTTGTGACGGACTTTACCATGATCCGTGGGGGTTCCTTACACAAGGCCAATGGCGGCTATCTGATTCTCCCAGTTGAAGAGTTGCTGCGTAATCCTTTCTCATATGACAGCTTGAAAAGGGCCCTCAAGAACGAGCAAATCGTCATCGAAGAGGCAGAAGAACGTTTGGGTTTCATTACAACGAAGAGCTTGAAACCTGAGCCGATTACTCTGGACGTCAAGGTGATTCTCATTGGAGACCCCTACCTCTATCAGGAATTGTACATCTTGGACATGGAGTTTAATCAACTCTTCAAGGTTAAGGCAGATTTTGACACAACCATGGATCGGACAGAAGAGAACATACAGCAATACGCAGTTTTTGTCTGCACGCTGTGTAAGAAGGAGAATCTGAAACACCTTGATGGCTCAGGCTTGGCCAAATTGGTTGAACATAGCTCAAGACTGGCTGAGGACCAGCAAAAACTCTCCACGAGGTTTGCTGAGGTTGCTGACATCATTCGCGAAGCCAACTTCTACGCGACGCAAGATAACTCGGATTTCGTAACTGGAACTCACGTGAAAAAAGCTATCGAAGAGAAGGTTTACCGTTCAAAACTCATTCAAGAGAAGATTCAAGAGATGATCAAGAGAGGCTTCCTCCTCATCGATACGGACGCAGAGAATGTGGGTCAAGTCAATGGCCTCTCCGTAATAGAGCTGGGTGACTTCGCCTTTGGCAGTCCTTCGCGAGTAACGACCAGCGTGGGTCTGGGTCGAGAAGGCGTTATCGACATTGAAAGGGAGGCCAAGATGGGAGGACCGATCCACACAAAAGGGGTCCTTATTCTGAG
>Ga0315282_10006809_pt1 | contig 18990 bp, 19 predicted proteins | sample YL17G07_20_MG_FD_203693 | JGI IMG/M metagenome (GOLD analysis project Ga0315282, IMG submission 203693) | Sediment microbial communities from Yellowstone Lake, YNP, Wyoming, USA - YL17G07_20 | ecosystem: Environmental > Aquatic > Freshwater > Lake > Sediment | place: USA: Wyoming | collected... | reverse complement strand
AGATCTCGTAAGGAGCAAAACAAGTAAGCATCCGGCTGGCGACTATGCGTCCAATGTGGTGAGAAGAGCGTTGGACCATGGTCTAATTATTGGTACAGCCGGACGATACGGAAACGTGCTTGGGTTGACCCCCCCTCTCATTGTAGATTTTGAGCAGGCTGAGGAAGCTGTGGAAATACTGGATGAACTAATCAACTGAAGGGCATCCGTTCCGAACGTACCTTAACTCCGATGCATGATTGTGCACAAGAACTCATTTTCCCTAATCGATTTCTCAGTTGTTCACTAGAACAGTACATTGGCAAGTGACTGCGTACTATATCACGATCACACAAGAGATTGGTTGAACTGGATAGCCATAATGCACGACCACTGTCCTTGCATGTTTTAGCGTCACAACATCGAAGGCGCTGTTCAACCTGCTAGGTGAACTTGAAGTGTTTTTCTAGTACATCAATATGTTTTGATTCTGACTGATTTTCTCACGAATCAGATTCAGCTTAAATAAAGGTCTAGTAGAACCGTGCATGAGAAAGTTGACTCTACTTATCCGTGATGAAGACGTCAGGGAATCCGTTAAACCTGAAGACGTCATTGAAGCAGTAGAGAACGTTTACCGCCAGCATGGACTAGGCAAGGCTCAGGACACCCCAAGACGAGAAGTTCGAATGAAGGGCAAGGACTTGCCACACATGTCTGCAGGTACCACTAGCGTCGGCCAAGGCCTGTCCTACCTCGGAGAACAGAACAGAGTCGTAATCTCGCACTTTTTCTACTTCCGAGAAGAACAGATCACGGCCAAGACCTTTCCCCCAGTCATGATCACTCCACACTTGATTCATGTAATTGATCCTGATGAAGGTAAGACGTTGGCAATTATTCAGTCGCCATACGCTGAATGGATGAGGACTAGTGCAGCTGGTGCAGTCGGCGCCAAATACCTAGCACGAAAGAGTTCTGCGGTTGCAGGCATCGTTGGGACAGGCTTACATGGCAAAGGCCAACTCCTCTTTCTCCCCAAAGTTAGAAACATCTCCAAGGCTTTCGTTCACTCTGGACGAAGAAAGGATGTCGAGTGTGCCCTGGAGATGAGTAACAGGTTGGGCATTGACATAGTTCCCAGCGACACCGTCGAAGATGTGGTTAGGAACTCGGATATCCTTGTCACCTCGACTCGAGTCACCCAACCGATCATGCAAGGAGAATGGGTGAAGAATGGTACACACATCAACTCGATAGGGGCCGATGATCCTCACAAAATAGAACTCGATACGGCCACACTGAGGAAGGCTAGCAGGGTGATTGTCGATAGTGAAAGAGCCCCAAATTGGATTGGACAGATAGTTCTCGCAATCAAACAGGGTGCATTGAAACCGGAGGACATAGATTCGATTGGCCAAGTAGTCGCGGGCTTAAAGCCTGGAAGGAAAGATGATGATGAGATCACAGTCTTCTCCTGCGAAGGAACAAACATGCAGACTGCGGGAGTCGCTGTGAAAATTTTCAAAAAGGTGAAAGAAGCAGGTCTCGGAATCGAGACATCAACGCTATCCACCTACTTCCTACTATGAAAAAGTCTAGGCCAGCATAGTTGGAAGTCAGCACTAGAATCGCTGCACGCTTCTGCAGGATGAAAAATGATCGCCATGCATCACTTAAAACGCTGAAATATCTTACCAGAAACTGTAACTAGCACCGTCTGTAACTAATACCGCATTATATATAGCTGATGTGTGAGTGGCATAGTTGTGCATATGTAGTATCGGCATAATTAGCCGGTCATATCCGAGCGGATACGAGGAAAATTAAGATGAATACTAAAGCAGTTTCTAGAACCAGCTCCGCAATAGCTCTGATCGTGATTATTGTTGCTGCAAGTCTAATCGGGGTTGTCTACTACTACACTGCGCGTCCTTCCGGGCCTGGCGTCACAGTATCCACACAGACTCCGTCTGTTGCGGTCCCGGACTTCGTGAAGTCTTCCACCTACACTTATGAAACCGGGTCCACGTTCGATTTTCTTGACCCTGCTATCGAGTATCACGGGTTTGACGCTGAGATTGACAGCAACGTGTATGAACATTTGCTGCAGCCACAAGGGAACAGCTCAACTGCAGTTATTCCGTGGCTTGCTGAAAGCTATCAGAAACTGTCACCCACCAAGTACCAGTTCAAGCTTAGACAGGGAATTACTTTCCAGGATGGAACACCCTTCAATGCGCAGGCCGTCTGGTTTAATTACAATAGACTGCTAGTGATAGACGGCACCGACGGCACGGGCACGCATGGTATTCAATCGGCGTGGATCATTCAGCAGATGCTCGATGTTAGCGTGTCTGGTTACTTTACACCGAACCAGCCGTATGACGCAGCTTGGGTGCAGAAGGTTCTTGCTCTCAATTTCGTTGAGATTGTTGATCCATATACCATTAATATTAACATCAAATACCCTACATCGCAGTTCGAGTCATTGTTGTCAACCGCCTGGGTAGGTGGCTTCGCTTCCCCATCATTCGTAGTCTCACATGATTTCCGGGCTGCTTGCAAGACAAGTGACTGCGCTGCCGACAGCATCGATTACACTGCCTATTTCAATCACATAGCAGGACATGGTGAGAATGCGATGAATTACCTCAATGTGCCCACGAATGGTGCCAAGGCAGGCACCGGACCTTACTATATCGACAGCATTAACCCGACAACTTATCAGATCGTTCTAAAAGCGAACCCCAAGTATTGGGGCGGACCAAAGAATTGGAATGGCCCCCCTATAACGTTGGCGATCAAGACTGTAGAATACTTGTACGTGCCCGACACTGGCACGCGGATACTCGACTTGAAGGCAGGTAAGGCCAGTGGTATTGAGGTAAGCTCAGCTGACCTCTACTCGATAGTCGATAGAAATCAATGGGTGACGAACAATCAGCTTGTATCGGCCATACCTGGCGTTACTGTCTACGGGACTTTTCCGCTGTTGGGTGAACGCTACGTTGGTCTTTCCACGAACGTGACAGATATAGCTGGACACGTGCTTAAGTTCCAGCCCTTCGCGGACATCCGATTCAGGTTGGCTGTCGCAAGCGCCGTAAACCTCACGGATATCATTGTCAACGTGGCCAACAAGCTCCCGATCTTAGCCAACGAGGCAGTGCCACCTGGAACTGCGCCTGAGGGATCCTATGATCCTAACGTGAAGACGATTTACAATTATGACCTGACAAGGGCTGAGAACTTGCTTCTAGACGCCCAGAAGAACCCACTTACGAAGTTCGTGGACTACAATGGGCACCCGTATCCACTCGGTGTTATCGACAATTCGTTCGGACCCCGCAACCCCCAAGTCATCACACTCTATGCTCAGAGTGGAGACACAACATTTCAGAGATTATTTGCGACCATAATTTCGAATCTGAACGCTATTTCGACAAAGGATAATCTCGGTTTAACTTTCACAATAGCATTGATTCCAGGGGGCCAGCAATATACCTTGGCTACCAAGCACATTATCTACGGGTTCCAGGGCCACAATTCGGCTGACTACAATTACGTGCTGGACTGGATGGGTTTTGGTTTCTCTGCCAGCGGAGGAACTCCAGGGTTTGTTCAAATGAATCTCACGGCCATCAACAATCTGTACTCGCAAATGATCGAAGCCGATAGGAACGGCGATGTGCAGTTGCTGGTAAAGCTCCACAGTCAGCTAGAACAAGAAGCTAACAACGCCATGATGTTCATGTACACGTGGTATGATGTGGAATTCGATGTCCGAACATCCTTCCTACGGGGATTCTTCTACAATCCCAATTTTGACTACATGGGCAATATGGCCTACTACGCCGTTTACTCCTACGCCAGTAGCTAGTCTCTTCCTCTCCCTTTTTCTTTTTTTGGGTTTTGTATCGCTTTCCCATCACCTCCCCATATTCTCTAAGATAGAGCTGACTGGCTCTTTCGAAATCAAGGCACGACCGTCGGACGTAGCTAGCTAGATGCTTCACTTCCCGTAAGAGACGACTACGTGAAAGGATTGAAATGTCCAAAGTCCTCTCAGTTTGGTCAGAATGCTCAGCATCGGTTATCGGAAAGGACCGAAGCCATGCAAGAGTAGACGCAAGGGGGGCTAGTGCCGCAAATTAAGGAATCGAAATTTTGGTATGCAGTAACTTTTCTTAGCCAAGAGATAACCGTGGATGCGATGCCGATGTTCAACGAGGCATTTGTAAACCCACATGAAGTGAGTTAACGGCTAGTAAGACTCGGCCCGAAGAGAGTTGTAGACTAGAACTCCAAGGACTATTTCAGAACTAGTACAGAAAGAAGAGCACGAAGGCAACAATTATGATCGACGCGAGTGGTTTGAAGCATTGCAATAGTGATGGCTAAGAAATCTCTCCATTTCAAATGTGATTCCCGGAAGCGCTCGGTCTCGTCCTCCGGCATGCACTCGACTCCGTTTATTTAAGTCCCCGTATGTGAGCTATAAAAATGCAGTCTTGAAAGTTAAACTAAGTGCGGTGGATGGGTGATATGGATTGATGGAGAAACTAGTTGCACCTGCCTCCCTTGGCCTATTTTTGCTTGGTTTGATCTTCGCCGCCGGCGGAAGCAGCACATTCGTTGCAGGACATCTAGAGGGCATACTCGTTGTTTTCGTTGGTGTTGCAATGCTTTACGCGGGTTGGATTGGAAGCCAAGCTAGACGTCTTTCATGTCTTATCGCCGCGTTGTTGAACACGCTTGATGCTGCGTTTACAATAGCAAGCTGGAATTACGAAGCTAATCCTTTGGTTCCATGGACGGGCTCCACTCTTTTCCTGTCCGCAAAGCTCCTCATGTCGTTTGCGATAGTGGCGTTTGCTAGAACTGCGGAGAACCCTAGGAAGGGCGGTTACTTGCTTTCGGTATTCTTAGCTGGCATTATGGCTTGGAATCTCAGCCAAATGGCGATACTGAGCTATCATACTCGGTCGTTATTCGAAAGCATGTTCTGGGGCGCCGCCGCGACAATTGCAGGGGCCGTGGCGACTCATGGTAGTTGCCCTAACGAGTACTCCTCTGAGCTTGTCGCACTGAAGCATCAGGGGGTTTAGCTGGCCATTGGCTTCGCAACTATAGGTTCTGGTCTAGGCGTCTGCATATTCCGTTCGAAGTCGATGTTGTAATGACATACCACGTTGTGGTGGGGTCCTTTGCCTACATAGTAGGGCACTTCACCAGTCTTACACCGGTCAGTGACGTATGGGCAGCGCGGGTGGAATCGGCAGCCAGGCGGTATGTTGACGGGGCTTGGAACATCACCGGTAAGTAGCTTGGTTTCCTTCTTGAACTCTGGGTCAGGGACAGGAATCGCTGACATTAGGAAGTAGGTGTAAGGGTGCTCGGGCGACTTGTACAACACTTCTCGTGGTGCGTCTTCCACGAGCTTTCCAAGGTACATCACACCAACTCTGTTGCTCATGTAGTGGACGACGCTCAAGTTGTGTGATATGAAGACGTAGGTTAGGCCAAGCTCTTTCTGGAGAGTCTTGAGAAGGTCCAAGACTTGGGCCTGCACAGATACGTCTAGGAACGATGTGGGCTCATCAAGAACTATGAAGTCTGGATCGACTGCAAGCGCACGCGCTACGGCAATTCTTTGTCGTTGTCCGCCGCTGAACTCATGCGGGAATCGAAATAGGTGTTCTTCATTCAGGCCGACTCTCAAGAGAAGCTCTTTGGACTGCTTAAGCGCTTCGTTCCTTGAAGATACTATGTGGTGAATTCTCATCGGTTCAGAAAGAGTCGCCCCCACAGTTTCTCTAGGATCGAGCGACGCGTACGGATCTTGGAAGATCATTTGCATACGACGACGTAGTTTCTTGAGCTCACGCTTTGAGGCTTTGGTAACATCAGTTCCGTCCAGTACAACCGTACCTGATGTTGGTTCTATGAGGCGGAGGACACTCTTCCCGAGAGTAGTCTTTCCCGATCCCGATTCCCCGACAAGACCATACGTCTCGCCTCTTCTCAAGGTCAGGTCTACCCCATCGACGGCCTTGACGTAGCCCGATGTTCTTTGTAGTAAACCTGATCTTATTGGGAACCAGGTCTTCAGGTCTTCGACGACTAGGAATTCTTCAGCCAATCTTCTCCCTCAATATAGGTGACAGTGGACAAGATGGCCGTTGCCGACGTCTTTCAAAACGGGTTTTCTCTGTCTGCATATGGCTATGGCGGACGGGCAGCGTGGGTGAAATCGGCAGCCGGACGGTGGGTCGATGAGGTCTGGTACGCTTCCCTTTATTGATTCCAGATGCTCTACCGGTTCTCTAACGTCAGGGATGCATTTCATCAATAGTTGTGTATAAGGGTGCAATGGATTTCTGAACAACTCCTTTGTGGTCGCAACTTCGACCACATTTCCAGCGTACATCACCGCAATTCTATCCGCGGTTTCGGCTGCCACTGAGAGATCGTGAGTGATCAGCATAGTAGAAGCATCAATGCTGTCGCGGATTTCCTTCAGTAGAGTAAGGATCTGGGCTTGTACCGTGACATCTAATGCTGTCGTTATCTCATCTGCCACTATTATAGAAGGACGCCTCGCCAAGGCCATGGCAATCAAGCAACGTTGTCGCATTCCACCTGACAATTCATGTGGATATTGCTTCAACACTCGACCGCTGTCGGGTATCCGAACCAGTTCGAGGATCTTCTTCGAAAGGTCGGTTGCTAATCTGTCCCTTTCTCTTCCCGAGAGCAGTTTCCGGCCATCTTCTCTGCCTTCGTTTCGTTTCAAGAGAAAATCAGTGATCGCGCCAACTGCATTGTCGTCAGATCCGAACGACAGATCTTTCTGGACCTGAAATGCTTCCTTCAGTTGGACGCCCACACTGAGGACGGGATCAAGGAAAGTCATTGGGTCTTGGAATATTGCGGCAATGTCGTTCGCTCTAACCTGCCTCATCTTATCGGCAGAGATCTTGAGCAGGTCTTGATCTTTGAATAAGATCTCGCCGCCCAAAACGTAGGCGTTCTGCGGGAGCAGGCCTAGAATTGTCAGTGCTGTTACGGATTTGCCACATCCCGACTCTCCGACCAATGCGAGAACCTCGCGCTTGTAGAGTTGTAGATCAACCTTGTCCAAGGCCTTTACTTCGCCGCGGTATGTCCGAAAGTTCACAGTAACGTCCTTAGCTTCTAGAATAGGCGGTTCTTTGAAAGCCATCAGCTCACCTTCTCAGCCTGGGGTCAAGAATGTCTCGCACCCCGTCACCGACGAAGTTGAATGCTAAGGCGATAACGAGAATCGTAAGACCAGGAAACACAATTAACCAAGGCGCCGTGAACACACGGTTAATGCCGTCAGCCGCTAAATTGCCAAGCTCCGGCAAAGTTGGACTTGGCGAAAAACCAAGAAAAATAAGCGCGGAAAAATTAAGAATCACACCGCCAATATCCAGAGACATTTGAACTATCACTGGATAAATTGAGTTCGGAATTATATGGAACAGAACAATTCTCGCCGGGCTGGCACCCAGGTTTTTCAGCGCGTCGACATAGGGCTTCTCCTTCTCTCCAAGAACTTGCCCTCGCGTCAAACGCACGTATGTCGGCCACCAAACAAGAACCACTGCAAATGTCAAGGTCTGAATTGTGTGGCCAAACAGCGCAGCAAATACTAGTGCCAATACCATGCTTGGGAAAGACAAGAATATATCCGTAACCCTGAGCACAGCCTCATCGAACTTGCCTCCAACCCAACCGGCCACTGAACCGAGGAGGACTCCAATGGCAGTCGCTATGGCGACGACCACCAAGGCGATTGACAAGTCTAGCGGGATTGCGAGTATTATCATGCTTAAGAGGTCTCGTCCAAACCCGTCTGTTCCAAGAATATAGTTAGTTCCGGTTGGGCACGACGCTTCTTGCGGTGTCCATGAATAAAGCCGAGAGTCCCAACAATAGCTTCGAGCAAAATCGAGTTTGACAGCATCGACCGGGTTCACCAGCAGAGTCGCAATAAGTGACAGAGATATGAAGAAAACCACGAGAACAAGTCCCGAAAGAACTAACGGGTTCTGTCGAATCAAGTAAAAGGCATACTTGAGTTCGGCGATTCGCGCTTTTGTTTCGCTTTCCCAGGCAACCGTCTCTGCTCGCCGGGCCAACGTTTTCACCTAATACTTTATCCTCGGATCAAGGAACGCGTACATTACATCAACAACCAGATTCGAGACGACGATTATGAGCGCGGTCACAAGGCAGTACAGCAGGAGGAAGTTACTGTCGCCTTGGAATATGGCTCGAAGAGCTATATAGCCTACACCCGGCCATGAGAAGACAGTTTCGGTGACAATCGCGCCTCCAAGCAAACCAGCTATGTAGAGCCCTGTCAGCGTCATCGCCGGAATTAGCGCGTTCCTGAACGCGTGTCGGTAGATGACAACACGCTCCGTGAGCCCTTTTGAGCGTGCCATGATTATGTAATCTTGTCTAAGCACTTCAAGCATACTAGCTCTGACGATTCTGGCTAGGTAGCCCAAGCTGATGAATGCGAGACTGAAAGCGGGCAGGATTAAGTGTGCAAAGCCATCTGCCGTATAGGACCAGTTGCCGGCAATTAAGCCGTCCAAGATTGGCATGCCAGTCAGAGTCGGGACTGTTCCCGAAAGGTTCTGGCTTATGGCTCCGGAGCTAGGTAGATTCGGGAGGCCCCATACGTAGAAATAGTAGAAAAAAAACAGCTGCAGGATGTACGCGAACCAATACGCAGGAGTCGAATATCCAGCAAGCGCTATAATTCGTGCCGCATGATCGGCGGCCGTGTTGTTCTTCATGGCTGAGAGAATTCCTAGTGGTATGCCTATCACTAGGGCGAGGATTACCGCAGCGATGGTCAACTCTACTGTATATGGAAACCGAGAGGAGAACACCTGGAAGGTTGGGAATCCATTCGCCCAGTTTGAGTATCCCCAGTCTCCGTGAAACACATCGAGCAGCCAATACCAATATTGAGTGATGAGGGGTTGGTCGAATCCGTGCTGGTGAATGATATTCTGAACCTGAGCTGCTGTCATTCGGGACGTAACATACTGAGCCCAGGGAGCGAAAGCTGAAGGAAACCCCCTGGCCAAGTAGAATACGATAGCACTGACTCCAAATAGGACGAAAATCATTAGTGCTAAGCGTCGAATCACATACTCGTAAATTTTCATCTGAGGAAACTCTCCACTTTATGATCGAGTTAAGTTCGTGTCGTCTACGGTATAACCCAAGCGGTCGATTCTCTGATTAGAGGCTACGGATGATGGTTGTGTATTCTCTCCTATCGCCGCTGTGATTGGAATCGAAAAGTCAGTGGTATCTTTCATATGGAAAACTGAGATCGTAGTAAGCATAGTTGTCAGGTTGTATTTCTGTGGCCTCTTGGACTTCTGCTACTGCAACCGCGGTCGGTGTTGACTAGCATGAAGAGTAGTCGCGAATTCTCTGAGACGGTTTCAAAACGCTGCTTGAGGTAGAACTCAACTTCACTCGCTTGTGAGAGTCGTCAGAAGGAAGATGACACAGTGATGAGTTCCTGTCATGGATAACGAGCTGCGGTTTCAGACAGTGCAAGTTCTCCAAAAATGCAACTTGAAAGCATTCAGTCGCTGGTAGTTAGAATTATATGCTGCATGGGAGGACCTCGTGGTATGACTGGTGATTCTCTTAACCCGCTCAAAGTCGGAAAGGGGCGGAAAAGTTTCGGTTACATCAATGTGGTCAGGTCGCTTCCAATTATGGCGGAATTGCCGATCGGAGTCGTAAGAGGTTCATCAAAAGGCCCGACTATGGCAGTTACTGGAGGTCTTTTCCCAACTGAATATGATGGAATAGAGGCTGCTTCGAGACTCTGTCAAATGGTAAACCCTCAAGACTTGTCAGGTACGTTGCTTATTGTGCCAGTTGTGAACATGCCTTGTTTACAGTTCCGCACTCCATGGTTCAATCTTACAGAATCTATAAGCCCTATGGACGGCGCGAACATTAACTCTGTTTTCCCTGGCAACCTCGAAGGGACCGTTACCGAAGCTATTGCCTACACTCTGTTCCGGAGAGTCATACTCAAATCAGACTATCATATTGACTTGAGAGGAGGAGATCTAAACGAATCTCATCTAGCTTACACTATGTTCCTCAAGCTGGGAAAGAACAAGGAAACCGACAAGAAATGTGAAGACATTGCGAATGTTGCGGGTTTCAAGTATACCATGGCTGCGACGCGCGAATATCCGTACACCAGGCGAGGATCCTTGATTTACGAAGCTGTAACTCGGGGAATCTGCTCAGTCGTTTTCTTGAGCGGATTAGGTTACAGGACTCAACCATTAAGAGAATGCGTTTTGTCGCATGTAAACGGGGTTACAAACGCTATGAAGCATTTGGGGATGATCAAAGGCAGACCAGTTGGGAGTAAAGAACCGGACCTGCTAAGTGCTACTCCGAATAGGATTAAAACTCCAGTGGCCGGGTTTTTCCATGCAAATGCAGACCAAGGAGATATAGTAAAGAGGAAACAGCTGTTGGGTGAGATCGTAGACATGGATGGGTCTCAATTGGCCCGCATTATTTCCCCGGTCGATGGGGTTGTTCAAGTTATGTTGCCAAGACGTTTAGTCTACACTGGAGATACTTTGTTTAATGTCCGAACTGTGGCTCATCGTAGAAAGAAGTAGCCTAATCATGCTAGCAACTCCGTCGGACTACGGGAAAGTGTTGTGTGCAGGCAGCAGGCGGTTTTGAAGTCTGCATCAACAGCAACAACAGACACGTCCAAGCTTGCGTGGCTCGCGTCGCAGCCATATTTTCTTGGTTGATTTTCTTCACTAGCAACAATCACGGTATCAGCCTAGCTATCTCTTATTGCCGGCTTGATAAGTCCATCAATGCCAATGGTCCAGTCTCGGGCTCGCGATCCCATGCCCCAGAACTCCTTCAGGCTGTACAGAAATACCCACGGAGCATCGTCGTGTATTATGCGGTATGCTTCACGGTATAGGCGCCGACGCTTAGTTACATCGGTGGTAGCTTGAGCCCGATCAATCAGATTGTTCACATTCTCATTCGAATAGCCCTGCCACCAAGGGCCGCGCATGCCTGAATGGAGCTTCTCTCTCAGAACGCGGTACGTGCTTGAAGGGGTGGAGTCAAAACAACAGGCATCATCGATGCGTTTGGCTCTAACCATTTCAGCATATTGCGCACGATTATCGAATTGCCTAATTTCTGTCGAAATTCCTACCTTTGCGTACTGCTCACTCATGAGGCTCGCCAGAACAGGTCCCTCATCCGGCGCAATAGTCGGTACGTCTAGGACGAGACGAACCCCAGACCTGTACCCAGCATCCGCGAGCAGGTTGTTGGCTTTGTCCGGTGCGTAGCGATACGCGGCTGTAGCGGGGTCATGTCCTAGGTGCAACGGAGTGAGAGGGCCATTCAATGGAATCGCAGCTCCACCTTTGACCCTCTCAATTATCTCTGGCACATTCAAAGCGTAATTCATTGCCTGCCGGACTCGCTTATCCCTACAGAGCGCTGAAAGGAAGTTGCACATGAAGATGATACACATACTGCTATCACGCGACACGAGTCTGACCTTCTCTGCGTTCTGAAGAGTGGATTTTGAGCCCAATCCCAAGTCGGTTACCACGTCAGCCTCTCCTACGAGTAGAGCAGTAGGTTTTTCATCGTTATCCCCAGCCTTGCGCCAGTGAAGCTTCTTGATCGTTGGTCGACCTCGCCAGTGCTGTGCAAATGCTTGCATCACAAGTAGGCCGTCTTGTCTCTCTTGCAGATCATATGGCCCAGTTCCGATCGGATTTCTGGCTAACCCATCGAGTGCATTCCTAGGAACGATTGGAATATCAACCAACAAGTCGAGTAGATCCGCCATTGGCTTAGGAGTCTGGATCCGTACTCTGCTCTTGCCAATTGTTCTAACTTCAGCATCTCCGAGGTAGCTGTGAAAGACGCCCTGAGTTCCCATCACACCACCGATCGAGGGGTCGCAGACTCGATGCAGACTGGCGACGACATCTTCGCCGCTCAGCATCTCACCATTGTGGAAGCTTACTTTTGAACGTAAAGTGAAAGTCCAAGTCCGCCCGTCGCCCCTGACTCGCCAATCTTTGGCCAGAGCAGGTCGGTATTTTCCTCCCTTACCTCGCTGTATCAACGCATCGAAGATTGCAGAGCGGATATTGAGCAAATCCTTGTCGTCAATGAGAAGGTGCGGGTCAATCAAGTGGACCTTTGACTGGAGTATGGTCAACTCGCCATGTGGCATCAATACGACCTCGTTTCGGGTTCTTTTGTAACTGCGCACTAAAGTCATGGTGTTTGAACTTCATATTGTCCACATCGAAGAGCTTTCAGGCTCTGAGCGTTTTTTCCGCGCGATGCAAGCTATTAGTATTATAGACGTCTCCGCAGAACGCATGTCCAAGCTGCCATTTCTGCGAGCGCTTGTCGAACCTGCAAGGTTGCTAGATTCCCGTTCGCATCTTTGGATCCTGTTTTAGTCGACATATGGGAAGAGCTTAGGCTAGTTTGACACCGCAGACCTTGAAGTGATATCAGGGTTGGACGATAGCTTTGCAGGCTTCAATGTATCAGAAGTCAGACTTATTGGCTGATGTTATGCGTCTTTGACTTGCTTGAACCAGTTCTCTGGGTATCGTTGGGCGGAGCTTTTGGCATCTGACGGTAATAGTATGTCGATACCGAGAATCTCTGTGATGAAGAATTCACAGGTACCCTGAACGATACCCTCTATAAGATGCCCCCCAAATGTCGGGACATCCCAGCCCGCCCCAGCGACGAAATGGGTGGGAGAAAATGTCACCCTCTTCTGACCATCAGATCTCTCCTCAATCATTCCACCCATAGAGAGAACCATGCTAAGATTATGAACGGTGGCTGTTGATTCGTGAAAGATATTGTCAGGGTTGTTAGTGTCTGGTGACCATACGGCAAACTTTACAGGCTTCAAACCGCCCATGAATGCTGCATGGATTTTTGCAAACTTAATGTGATTTTCTTCAGCGAACTTCTGGACTGCCTGAACGATCTCAGCCCCAGTCTTAAGCCTAAGAATGAACTCCCTACCGCGTCGTGCTTCAACGCAGTGATACTCACTCGGGTTGCTTGCGTCCATCTCCCACTTCTGTTTCATTTCTCCTCGGTCAGCGGAAACTGTTAACCGATATTTATCATTATCGTCTCGTTTCGCGATATTGTGCTATACCATGACATTTGGCACATTGTTGAAGTAGACTTCTGCTGGTGTTGAATAGTTTAACGCCATGTGTGGGCGTTCGTAATTGTAGTATTCGATGAATTTCCTGTGGAGTTGGAATCTGGAATGTTCCTGGTCGTAGGTTCGGAACCATCGTTCAATCTTACCCTGCGTGGTGGGTTTGCCGATTCCTCCGAGGATATGCTTGATCCCTTTGGATGCACAGTATGCGTCGAAGCTTGATTCGCCTTTGCGTACGCTCCAGAATTGTGATCCGTGGTCGGTGAGGATCTCTCCGGGCTTGGAGTATTCGTGGACTGCCTGGTCGAGTAGCCAGATCACGTTCTCCGCGGTTCCTTCATCGAATATTCGGCTGCCTGTTACGTAGCGGCTGTGGTCGTCGAGGATTGCGATGAGCCATCTGGCGCCTACAAGCTTTAGATCGCATTGCCAGAGGCTGTTGGGGTGTATTCTTTGCCAACGCCGGTAGGTTCGCTTGGTTCTGGGCTTGGTTAGGGGCCTGTTGAGGCCTGAGGTGCGTAGGATTCTGTATACGGTCATGTGCCCTACAGGTCTGCCTTGCGTTCGGAGGTATCCAGCTATCTTGTGGGGGCACCAGGCGGTGTTCAGCCTTACGGCTTTGATCTCATCCACTATCTGTGCTGGTGTTCGGTGGATGGTTTGCGGTCTCTTGGATTGCGGCGCCAATCCGTCGAGTCCATGTTGCTGGTAGCGGTCCCACCAGTTGTAGAAGGTTCTTCTCGGCGTTTGCGTGGCGGTGCATATCTCGCTGACCCGTAGCCCCTCCCCACGTTTTCTGATGCACCAGCGTCTCAGCTTGAGAATGTCTCTTGTTTTCTCCATGTGGGCACTCCGCGTTTTCTCGCGTTAAATATGTGTGCCATATGTGGTGGGATAACAGATCTCGTTTCGCGATACGAGTTCGAACATGAGCTTCGGAAGGTGAAACTACACAATAGAAAGATTCGATGGGTTATCCAAATGAAGCTGCATTTAGATACATACAAATTAACTAGCACTGTGAGAAAGTCGGTCCCAGACGAGAAAGACATTTCACCGTTGATCGTATAGTTTGGTGTTGGTTTGTTGGATTCCTACTCGTTTGCTAGTGTCACTACTGTTTTGTAGAGAACGTTGAGACCCGTTTCTATGTGTCTGGGGTCGGCAGTTTTCTCGGGACCATGACTAATTCCGTGCTTGATGTGTTGGATGTGATGTTTGCCATGTGCCGCGTCATGCATGGCTCCGCTTGGCATTTCATGATAGGTGTAACCAAAAGAGTCGGCTACCTGCCTGAAAGCATTGATTACTCGGAAGATAATTTAACGGGTCTCTCGTCCATAAGAGTGTTAAGCGCAATTTCCAGCTCGCGTTTTTCTCCTATGCCTGCGACGAGTCCATTAATTCCTGCAACACAAGTCTTCTTATCGCCTTCATCAAGGTACCTTAGACCATTACTTGCACAGCGCGTATGAGAGTCTGTGCAATTGCAATTGCCTTGCTGCAAAGGTAGTAGGAGCGGTCGTGAAACATGATATTTCATGCATACCGCTCAGGCGATTCGCTTCTCGATCTTCTGCGGATTGGCAGAGGTCCTTGGTTCTTGTTTCGAAGCACAGTGCTTATACTACTAGGCAAAGAGATACACTCACAGCATTTCCATCTATCACGGGTGCCATCTGATGAGAATACTGGTGATAAACCCGAATACTAACCCAAGAAACACAGAGGTCATTGCCGCCGCGGTTCTCCCATACCAAACTGGCAATTTAGAGATCGATGTCACAAATTCGGAAAGCGGGCCGGTGGGGCTTGAATCGTATTACCACTATGATCTTGCCGCAGTCCAAGTTCACAAGTTAGTCGTCAACGCAGAAAAGCAGCGATATGACGGAGTGGTTATAGCCTGTTTTGGAGATCCAGGGATAGAAGCAGCAAAAGAACTTGCGAGCATCCCGGTCGTGGGCATGGCTGAGGCGTCGTACGCGTTGGCTAGAATATTGGCCACAAAGTTTCTGGTAATCTCGGACTTTGATACCGCGGTCCCACGACAAATTAGGTATATCAAGAAGCTTGGGATTCCTGATTTTCAATATGCCGTTACACAGATCGGACTGACGGTACTCGATGTTATGGAGAATCGTGAAAGCGCCAGAGATTCGATGATAACAGAATGCAGAAAGGCGCTTGACGAAACAAGTGCTGAGCTAATCGTTATGGGATGTTCAGCGTTTTCTGGTTTGAGATCAGAACTCGAGAAAGAGCTACGAGTTCCCGTCATAGATCCTGTGGTAGCAGGACTACACGTGTGCATGGCTCTTGTGCAGATGGGTGTTTCTCAGAGTAAGACGCTCACCTATAGGATTCCGCCTGATTTTGAAATCAAGCCGTGAACCGCGTAAGGCCGACTTTGCCTGCGTGACCTATCGCCTACTTCATCAAGCATCAACCTTCGAATTTGAATATCCGTTGCGGGTTGATCGGAGTGGAACGGGGAAATCAACTCACGCCGCGTCTGTGCCTGATTGAACGCTTGACGTGAGAACAGAGGATGCGAAGCATTCTAGGCAACACACAAATTAGAGAGACATACCAACCGCGGATTCGTTCGCAGAATCTGAGGGAGTGTGAGAATTGAACAGGCGAGTGAGGCAGCTTATCACTTTTCTCTATTACAAAGATGTTAACAAAGCATTGGAGTTCTATAGGACAATAATGGGATTTGAGGTAACTGTTGATCAACGATGGGCCAAAATCTTGAAGGCCGCAGGTAGCGCATATGTCGGTGTAGTAGACGAGAAACGGGGGTACCACAGAGCGTCCCCAACGAAACCGGTTATGTTGACCCTAGTTGTATCAGACGTGGACGCATGGTTTCGATACTTCCAAAGCAAAGGTGTACACACCCTGAATCAACCTCACGACAACGACGAGCTTGGAATAAGAGCGTTCTTACTCGAAGATCCTGAGGGTTACATAATCGAAATCCAGACATTCAAACAGCCACCTCCCTAGTCGTTCATATGCTGTTTGCGCACGCTTTTGATAACTTGGTAAGAGAAGGCGAAGAGCCTCATGTGATTTGGATATGTCACGAGTCAAGCTCATCTTGCAGCGACGATTCTGGAAAAGGTTTCAACTGTTCTCATGACCGACGAGCATGGCGAAGACTACTCTTAGCTGATTTGACCCACATTCGCAAGAGAGAGTGGATTGACCACAAATCACACCGAATTTCGGTGAGTTGAGGTCTAAGGAAGCTAAGTCAAAGCGCTCGTCGAAAATCCTTCTAACTAACATTTTATTCCTATCATGAGATCCGGCCCAAAAGGTCTAATACGGGGTCCTCGTGCGGGATCTCACCGGAAGCGGCGAATTATGACCGTCGTTGACTTAGTTCTGAAGAACGGCAAGTTCTTCGGTAATGGTGTTTTCGAGGGAGGTTTAGCTGTGGATTCAGGCCGTATAGTCGCGATTGGAAAAAGCGATCATCTGCCAAGTGCTGACAAGGTCGTTGACTTGAATGGAAATCTCGTAATGCCAGGTGCGATCGATGCGCATTGTCATTGCCATGCGATGGGAAGATCTGATTGGGAAGACTTCACAACCGGAACGATGGCCGCGGCTGCAGGAGGAATCACTACGATTCTCGAGCTGCCTCAGACTCTTCCGCCAACTGTGACTGCGAAGGCTTTTGTGGATAAGCGAAGAGAAGCTGAACGAGACGCGATTGTGAACTTCGGCTTGTATGGTGGTGCTGGAAGTCAGAACTTTGACGAGATACCGAAGTTAGCTGCAGAAGGCGCGATTGCCTTCAAGACTTTCATGCCTCCGCCGACACCGGGCCGCGAGCAAGACATGTGGGGCCTGTATGTCACGGATGATGGGTCATTCCTTGAGCTTTTCAAAGTGATCGCGCGAACCGGGCTGCCATCCTGTGTGCATGCTGAGAACTGGCAGATATACCACTACTTGTCGAAGAAGCTGGAGTCAGAGGGCAAAAAGGATCTCGCCGCCTATCTGGAAGCGAGACCGGGGATAGCGGAATCTGAAGGAGTCTCTCGAGCTGCGATGTTAGCGAAAGCGGCAGGAGCTCGGATACACATCTGTCATGTTTGTGCTCGAGAGGCTGTTGAAGTCATCAGGCGAGCGAAGCAAAACGGGCAACGAATAACAGCGGAGACTTGTCCTCATTACATTACTTTCACAGCAGACGAAGTCAACAAGTTAGGCGCTTATGCGAAGATCAATCCGCCTATTAGAACTGCAGAGGATCGCGCCGAGCTTTGGAAGGCATTGAATGATGGTACCGTGGATGTCGTGGCGAGTGACCACGGACCGTTTACAAAGGATTGGAAGGAGGCCGGGCGCGAAAATATCTGGAGAGCCTCCATGGGCACTCCATGCCTTGACGCCTTTCTACCCGTAATGTTAACTCACGTCAACCGCGGTTTGATCTCTCTGCAGACCCTTGTCAGAGTGGTCTCTGAGAACGCGGCAAAGATCTTCGGAGTATATCCCAGAAAAGGCATTCTCCAGGTCGGATCAGACGCTGATCTAGTGATTGTGGACTTGAAGAAGAGGAAGAAACTGCGCGCTGACGAATTCTACACAAAGGCGAAGGAAATCGCACTCGTCTACAACGGCGTTGAAGTCGAAGGCATACCCATCGCTACACTCGTTAACGGCGTAGAAGTCATGCGAGATGGTCAGGTCACCGGCAAACCTGGAACGGGCACTTTTCTCAAACCGAATCTGAAATGAATAGTATGAGCAACAGTCATGGACGAGGGTCTATACGATGGTTGAGAACTCGTTGAAAGGTCGAGATATACTCTCACTCAAGGATATGACGCGAGAAGAGATGGAACTGGTCTTTGACACCGCGGACAAATTGCAACCGCGAAAGAGCTACGATATTCTGAAAGGTAAAATCATGGCGGCCCTGTTTTTCGAAACGAGCACGAGAACCAGACTCAGCTTTGAATCTGCCATGCTTAGACTCGGAGGCGGAGTAATTGGCTGGGCGGATGCAGCTGTTACAAGGTTTGGAGACCCGACAAGGAGCGAAACCTTCGAAGACACCATACGAATGGTTGAAGACTACGCCGAGGTGATCGTTATGAGGGCTCCACAAACAGGCCTCGACTATTACCCATACGTCGCAGCCGAGATTGCGAAAATACCAGTCATCAATGGAGGATACCGATTGCCGCCTGAGGATGCCGAGCACCCAACGCAGGGATTGTTGGACATTTACACGGTCAAGAAAGAGAAGGGAAAAATAAATGGCCTAAAGGTTGCAATGACAGGTAATGTAAGATATGAAAGAACCGCCCATGCGCGTTTGTATGGATTGGCCAAGTATGACGTGGAATTGTTACTGGCTTATCCAGAAGGCGGCGGCCCCACCGAGAAATACTTGAAATATGTTCGAGAGAATAGAGCGAAATATCGCACCGTGAATTTTGAAGAGGCATTGAGGGACGCAGACGTCTGCTTTGTGGTAGACGCGGGACCATACAAAGGCAAGAAGCCAGAGCAGCTGCTCGAACAAGAAAGAGTTGACGCTATGAAATTCGCAGAATCATGGCGAATAACCATTGACAAGCTTAAGGGAGCAAAGAGGGACCTCATAATAATGCATGACCTACCTAGAAGCGGCGGGGGTGGGTTTGCAATCTACCCAGAAATCGACGAGACACCAC
>Ga0315282_10006808_pt1 | contig 18990 bp, 15 predicted proteins | sample YL17G07_20_MG_FD_203693 | JGI IMG/M metagenome (GOLD analysis project Ga0315282, IMG submission 203693) | Sediment microbial communities from Yellowstone Lake, YNP, Wyoming, USA - YL17G07_20 | ecosystem: Environmental > Aquatic > Freshwater > Lake > Sediment | place: USA: Wyoming | collected... | reverse complement strand
CCACAAGAATTTTACCACGGTCCGGCTTTTCTTCGCGAATAAGGAGGCGAATAAGGGTCGATTTGCCGGCGCCTGAAGGACCGACAATAATCACAAATTCTTGAGGATAGATCTTGAGGTTAATCGAATCAAGAGCCAAAACCTTCTTATAGGTCTTGGTTACTTCCTCAACCCTAATAATGGGATACTTTTCCGCTGGGTCCATCTCCTCCTTCACATTGCTTCACATAGATAGTATAGCAGAACCCGCCCCGGCGGGTAAGTCCTAATTACTAATCAAATCTCAAGGGCGGAAAATCCCAACTTAAAAATTTTTGATGGTTTAACTACGCTCACATCAATCCTGAGTGAAGTCGAAGAATTACCTTGTGGTTTTTCCTTTTTCGTTTTACCATTTGCCTTAATGAGATTTCCCTAAAACCTTCATTAGATCGCCAAGTAGCAAAGTATTAACAATATCTCTAGCTTCCGCCCAGCCGCGCCGCGCCGTTGAGACGCCGTAAGTCATAAAATCAAGATGTTCCACGGCGTGAGCGTCAGTATTAATAGCAAATTTTAGACTGTATTTTTTTGCCTCCTGGATTAGCGTGTCGGTCAAATCAAGTCGGTCAGGGAAGGAATTAACCTCTAAAATTATCTTGTTGGCAACACAGGCCTTGAATAGAAGCGGCCAGTCTACCTCATATCCTTCACGCCGGTTAATCAGTCGGCCAGACGGATGGCCTAAGAAATTAACGTGTTTATTCTCGAGGGCCTTGATAATTCGGCGGGTCATCACTTCTTTCGACTGGCTGAATCCGGAGTGAACAGAGGCAGTTATCAAATCGAAACGTTTGAGCACGTCATCGGGCAAATCCAACTCCCCCGAAGCAAGAATGTTCACCTCGCAAGAGGAAAGAATTTTAAGATGGGGAAACTTCTTTTGAGCTTGAGTGATTTCTTTGTCGCGCTGCCCAAATTTTTTGCCGTCGAGTCCGCGGGCGACTCCAAGCCCGACCGTATGATCAGCAATCGCCAGATATTTATAGCCAAGTTCACGTGCCTTGGCCGCTACATCAACGATCGTATCTTTGCCATCAGACCAATTTGAATGAACGTGCAGGTCACCTTTAATATCCTTGAGTTCGACCAGATGAGGTAGGGTATGTTTCAGGGCGGCCTCAAGCTCGCCACAATCCTCACGCAGCTCTGGCTCAATATAGTCCATCCCGAGAGTGCGGTAAACTTTCTGTTCGTCAGCACATTTAATCAGCTGACCTTTGCGCTTGCCGCGCGTCAGCTTAATCCCGTGCTCCGAAACGCTCCAGCCGTGCTCTTGAGCGAAAGTGCGCAAAGCAACATTGTGTTGCTTGCTGCCGGTGAAATGCTGGAGTAGTGATCCGTACTCGTCCTGCGGTAAAATTTCCAAATCAATTTGTAATCCCGAGCGGTGGACAGCGGCACTTTTAGTCTCGCCTTGATTAATAATCTGCTTAAAGTCAGGATACTTAACAAAAGCAGCGATTGTTTTGGCCGGGTTATCGGTGGAAGCGACAATGTCAATGTCACCAACCGTTTCCTTACGACGGCGCAAACTACCGACTGCCACCACTTTATCGCAGCCCGGCAGCTTTTCCAGATAAGCGACGATTTCTTCGGCCACCGGCAGGGCCTCGGCCAAGAGCACTCGGCCACCAAGACTTTTATAAGCCTTAATTCCCTTCAGGATTTTTTGGGTAGTTTTTTCTTTGAAGACTTTGCCGGGAGACTTGCTCAACCGCTTTGTCAGCTCGCCCAGATTTTTCGCTCCCAATTCACGATAAAGTTTAACGGCCGTTTTTGGCCCCACGCCGGGGATGCGCATAAATTCCAGCTCAGCCTCCGGAGAACGTTTCTTAAGCCGCTCAAAATCTTTAATCCGGCCGGTTTTGAAATATTCCTCAATACGCTCAGCGATTCCCTCGCCAATTCCAGGAACTTTTTGCAACCCCGTAGTCCCCTCCGCTTCATAGATTAACTCTAGTGGTTTGCCGTAGGATTTAATTGTTTGAGCGGCATTTTGAAAAGCAACGATCCGGAAACGATCGCCTTCTTGCAGCTCCAAAACCTCGGAGATCTCCTCAAAAATTTTCCCCAACTCTTGGTTAGAAACCATATTTCCCCCTAAAATTTTGGAGGATTTTTAAGCAACTTTTGGTAGTCCTCCTCAGTCGTGATGTGGATAATTCCCCCAGTATATTCCATGGCAAAGACACGGGATGTAACGACCAACTGGGAGACCAGTTGCCCGATATTGTCTCTGAGATTCATAGGAATCTGGCGAATGAGGGACAGATCATCTTTTTTAACAATATAATAGGGGATACCATAATAAATTGAGAAGGGAACAGCGGGCTTCTCCTTAAATCTAATCACTCGGCCACCCGGCTCAAATTCTAGACAAGAACCGGCCTTTAGCAGTTCTTTGTCAAATTCAATTCGCCCGATCGTCACCGAGGCCTTGCGATCAGCAAAGAAATCCAAAAATTTATTGTACTCAAGGTCGGGCAGAATATAATCTGAAGCACAAACGAAAATGTCATCGGTGATTTTTTCTTTCTCCAGAGCAAATAAGAAATCGCCGATCGCACCGAGTTTTTTATCTTTTGTCTCGACACCGTTTGAGATAACCTTGACCGGCCATGAAGACGTTTTCGCCCAAGAGGCAAAAAATGGATAATATTTTTGGTTAGTGGCAAGAACAACTTTATCAAGCCGGTTTTTAATGCCGTTCAACGATTCGAAATAAAGATCTATGAAGGTTTTTTTGCCGACCGGTAAGAGTTGCTTCGGGAACTTTAGGGTTCTAGGTTCAAGACGTCGAGCGAAACCACCGGCCAAAGCTAACAAAACCATTTTACCTCCCACAACATTTTTTATATTTCTTTCCTGAACCATCCCACACCATTTCTTCCTGCTTACAGAATTCCATTCTGTCACGCAGGAGCGTCAGGTGAGGGACTCCGCTTAGAATATCTTGAGCCAAAAAATTATCTGCCATGGCAATGTTTGTACTTAACCGGACGGCCATCCGGCTTCTTCGCTCCGCAAGGGCAGGGGTCGTTGCGGCCGACTTTAGCGGTCTTCGGTCCGCTCTGTCCCGACGAAACAGCACTGTTCATTTTTTCACCGACCGCTCGCACCGAAGTTGTAACGCCGCCCTTCGTCAACGTCTCGGGCAAACTTTCCGGCGTTTTTTCAACGGCACGGGGAGAAGGAGCAAGATCGGTCGTGGCCACTCCGGCAGCTTCCTCAATCGCCGCGGAGCCAGCCGTCTCATCCGCGCCTTTAAGCTCAATGGCCGGCTTGGGTTGGGGAGGCGGTGGAGGCGGGGCAGCAGAAAAATTAATCTTCATAAGAATTGCCAGGGCTTCATCGTCGATGGTCTGCAAAAGACCCTGGAAGAGTCGCAACGATTCCTCTTTGTAAGCAATCAAGGGATCTATTTGGCCATAGCCGCGCAGTCCAATCGAATCGCGCAGCTGATCCATCGTGTTAAGGTGCTCGACCCAAAGCTGATCAATGACCGACAAATAAACGCGCCGCTCAAGCTCAAATAAGGTCGGGATAGGCACCTTAGCGGTTTTTTCTTTAAATTCTGCCTGCTCCTCCGGCGAGAATTTTTTTAAAATATCCTCGTGCAAAAAGTTGTCTTTAGAGGCCTCTAAAGACAAGATCCTCCGGCGCTTTTTGTAAAGGACCTCACGCTGCTTGTTCATTACGTCGTCATATTCAACGAGATGCTTCCTGATATCAAAGTTGTGTCCCTCAACGCGACGCTGAGCACTTTCAATCGAACGAGAAACCAGCGAGTGCTCAATCGGCTGATCATCCGGCAGGCCAAGTCGCTCCATCAAATTCCGCAAGCGCTCCCCGCCGAAAATCCGCATCAAATCATCCTCCATCGAGATAAAAAACTGGCTCTCGCCTGGATCACCCTGACGACCGGAGCGGCCACGCAGCTGATTATCAATTCTCCTTGACTCATGCCGTTCAGTACCTAAGACAAAAACTCCACCGGCGGTAATAACTTTTTGGTTATCGCCAGTTTTGGCCGGATTACCACCCAGAAGAATATCAACGCCGCGGCCAGCCATATTGGTTGCAACCGTCACGGCCGCGGGGCGACCGGCTTGAGCAATAATTTTTGCCTCTTGCTCATGATGCTTGGCGTTCAAGACAGCATGTTTGATTCCTTCGCGTCGAAGCAGCCGCGAGATAATTTCTGATTTTTGAATGGAAATTGTCCCGACCAAAACCGGTTGATTTTTTTGGTTAAGTCCACGAATTTTTTCAATAATAGCCCGATACTTTCCCTCTTCGGTTTTATAAATCTGATCGTGAAGATCGACGCGAACCATCGGTTTATTGGTGGGTATTTCAACGACGTCCAATTCGTAAATTTTGCTGAACTCTTCCGCTTCGGTTGCGGCTGTACCGGTCATACCCGAAAGTTTTTTGTAAAGACGAAAGAGATTTTGAAAAGAAATCGTCGCCAGAGTGTCCGATTCCTTTTTAATCTCTACCCCCTCTTTGGCTTCAATCGCCTGATGCAAGCCCTCGGAATAACGTCGTCCCGGCATCAACCGTCCCGTGAACTCATCAACAATAATTACTTCGCCGTCTTTGACAATATAATCGCGGTTTTTCTTAAATAGAATTTGCGCTTTGAGCGCTTCTTCCAAATGATGAACGAGCGAAATTGTCTCGGGGGAGTAAATATTTTCGATGTTTAGGATTTTTTCGATCGACTGTACGCCCTCGTCAGTTAAGGCGACCGCGCGAGCCTTCTCATCCACTTCATAGTGAACTTTTTCCTTAAGGCGCGGAGCAATTTGGGCAAAGCGCGCATAAAGATCGGCCGATTCCTCTGCCGGCATAGAAATAATCAGCGGGGTGCGTGCTTCATCAATCAGGATTGAGTCGACTTCGTCAACGATCGCGAAATTCAGTTCGCGTTGAACAAGCTGGCTAATATCTTGAGCCATGTTGTCGCGCAAGTAGTCAAAACCAAACTCGTTGTTGGTGCCGTACGTAATGTCGGCAGCATAAGCATCGCGACGTGGGCAAGGTCGAAGATTAATATCTTTAACTTCAGCCGCCGATTCCTCTTCCCCAGCGTCCTTTTTGCCCCAACCACGCTCAAAGATAAAACTTATACTCTGATTTTGGATGACGCCGACTGAGAGTCCAAGCCGGTCATAAATCCGGCCCATCCACTCACCCTGAAACTTAGCCAAATAATCGTTGACTGTAATCAAATGGGCACCCTTGCCCTCGAGAGCATTAAGATAAAGCGGCAGGGTGGCGACCAGCGTTTTTCCTTCCCCAGTTTTCATTTCGGCGATCTTACCCTGGTGCAAAACAATGCCGCCCATCAGCTGGACGTCAAAGTGTCTTTGCCCAATCTCACGGTGAGCCGCCTCACGCACCACGGCCGACGCCTCCGGCAGAAGATCATCGAGACTTTCGCCGTCACCTAAGCGCTTTTTGAACTCGTCGGTTTTAACCTTAAGCTGGCTGTCAGAAAGCTTTTTAATTTCCTGCTCATGCCCATTGATTTTTTGGACTAAGGGTTCAAGACGTGCCAGTTCTCTCTGGTTGCCACCACCGAAAATTTTATTGAGAAACTTCATCCTCTTTCTTTCGTCTTAAAAACTGAAACTTTGGCAGTCGTTCGGTGATTTTAAATTTTAAATCACTCAAGCGTCCTTTGCGTTTGAGAACAGTTCTCTCGACCTTATCTTTGACAATATCGACCGCTTCAGGAAAGCTGTTTCTAAAAACCCGGGCGTAAATCGGCTTCTTAACTTTGGGAATTATTAAATGCAAAATTACCTCGTAAGCCTGATTACTTTTTTTCGTGACATGCTCGCGTACCCCCACAGTTAAAATGGAGCTATTAGGCAGATGCTCGTCCAACCACAAAAGCTTTTTTCTTAGATATCTTTTTTTTTCTTCATCTAGAACGCCGGAGAGGGTTTTTAGCTGCAATTTCATGACATTCCTTTCGGTCACTTTTTGACAGAGCCAATTCGGCTTAAGCCGCAGTATGGAAAGAGAACTTTTGGGACGTCGATGGTGCCATCTTTATTCTGGAAATTTTCTAAAATGGCAATCAAAATTCTCGGGCTAGCGATGACTGTATTGTTGAGAGCATAAACATATTTTTTCTCGCCGGTGGAACTCTGGTACTTGATATTGAGGCGTCGTGGTTGCCAGTCAGTCAAGTTAGAATCGGAATGGGTTTCACCGTAGCTATCCCGGGATGGCATCCAAGTTTCGATATCATACATCTTGCGTTTGCCAGCACCCATCTCGCCGGTCGACATCATTACCACACGATACGGAAGACCTAAGTCGCGCAAAACTAGCTCCGAATTCTTGCGCAACTTTTCCAGCCACTCATCAGATTCTTTCTCGTCGGCGCGACACAGTACTACCTGCTCAACTTTCATAAACTCGTGCAGGCGATATAACCCCTTCGTGTCTTTGCCGTACGAGCCGACTTCGTTGCGATAGCATTGGGAAAACCCGCAGACTTTAACCGGCAGGTTTTCCTCCAATAAAGTCGTGTCGGCAAAATAAGCCAAAAGGGCCGGCTCGGAGGTGCCAGAAAGATAAAGCGACTCGCCAACTTGTTTGCCCGATTCATCTTTGCCAACATTAGCCAGCTCGTAGATGTCTTCTTTCATGAAGGGGAAATGTCCCGAGCCGATTAGAGCGAAATCTTTGAGAATCGTCGGCGGAATCATCAGCTCAAAACCCTGCGAGCGCATGCGATTTATAGCGTGCATCATAATCGCCATCTGAATAAGAGCCGCCTCATTTTTCAGGTAATAGCCGCGGAAGCCAGAGACTTTAGCGCCGCGGGTGAAGTCAACCAAATTATGCTTCTCGGCAAGTTCAACATGGCTTTTTGGCTTAAAATCAAACTTTGGTAGCTTTCCCCATTTGCTGACTTCGCGGTTGGCGTTCTCGTCACCGACCGGCACATCTTTGGCGGGAAGATTAGGAATCAAAAGATAAAGCGAAAGCCATTGATGCTCGACTTCCTTGAGTTGTTTTTCGGCGGCCTTGAGATCTTGGGCAAGGGTTTTCATTCCCCCAACTGCTTGGGCTTTTTTATCACCAGAGAGAGAAACTACCTTCTTATTAAAGGCGTTTTGCTGCTGCCGTAGCTCATCGATTTCCGCGATCAAACTCCGCCGCTTCGAATCGATTTGTAGAAACTCATCCAATTCTAAATCGATCCCCTTTTCAGAAATCGCTTCTTTAACTCGAGCGGAATTTTTTCGGATAAACTCCAAATCCAACATATGACCTCCTATAAGCTCAAGTCCAGTATAACGAGAGGGGCCTTAAGATACAAGAGTAATAATTTCTAATTTCTAAGTCTTAATTGACCTAATCAAATCCCAATGGCACAAATGTCTAAAACTCGAAGCTCGAGTCCAAACTATTCCACCTTAAGGATAGTGACATTGAGTTCTCCGCCGGGAGTGTTGGCAACTACTTTCTCGCCGGCTTTCTTACCCATCAGGGCACTGCCGATCGGGGAGGCCGAAGAAATTTTCCCCGCCGAAGGGTCAGCTTCAGTAGAATCAACTATTTCATAAGCAAGTTGATCGCCTTCCATCTCAACTGTCACTCTGGCGCCGAGGCGTACGGCACTCCCGCTTTTGCCGTTTTCAATCACTTCGGCATACTTCAAGATATACTCAATCTCTTGAATTCTTCCTTCGACAAAAGACTGCTCGTTGCGAGCGTCTTCGTATTCGGCGTTTTCACTTAAATCGCCATAATCTTTGGAACGCTTAATTCTCTCGATCACCTCGGGGCGGCGAACATTCTTAAGTCCCTCGAGTTCCCGCTCGAGTTTTTCTCTACCTGATCTAGTTAGGGTAATCGCTTTCGTAACCATTATCACGCCTTAGTTGCTTATTCTATCAAAATCAAAATACAAGAAAAAGTATAGCATAAAATTACTTGTCAAATCAAGGGGATGAGGGGGGCGTTGGAGACCGACTATATAGGGTAAGAAGCTCTGACTTATTTTTTCCGATTGTCCATCCACCACTGATAAATATCTCGAGCCACCGGAGCGGCGGTCTGATAACCTTCACCTCCACCTTCAATCAATACCGTTACCACCAGCTCAGGGTTGTCATAAGGAGCAAAAGAGGTAAACCAAGCGTGAGTCTTGCCTTCGTTTCCAAACTGCGCCGTTCCGGTTTTGCCAGCCACGGCGAGGGGAAAGTCACCGAAAGTCGAGTAGGCCGAGCCTCCCGTGACAGTAAGACGCATCCCTTCGCGCACAACCTGCAGATCTTCATTCGGAAAAATATCCTTGGCTTTCAGGGTTTCTTTTTCCCCATATTCGCGCACCACCTCACCCTGCGGGTTTATAATCTTTTTAACCAAATGAGGCTTGAACAACTTTCCGCCGTTGGCAATAGCGGCTGTTCCGTTGGCCAACTGAAGCGGGGTGATCATCAAATCACCTTGGCCAATCGACATATTATAGGTATTGCCGGTAAACCAGCCCTCGCCGGTTTTCTTCTTTTTCCACTCTGGAGTGGGAATAAAGCCCTCACTCTCCCCCATGAGATCAACACCGGTTTTTGTGCCAAAACCAAATTTGCTCAAACCGTCCTTAATCCGTTCTACCCCAAGTCCTGGCTGAATAGGCCCCCAGCCCCCGCCGACCGCCATAAAGAAAATGTTGTTCGACTCAGCGAGAGCGCGGCGAATGTCGGTATAGCCGTGGTCTTTCCAGTCAGGGAAATGCCACTGCCCAATGACAATCTCTGGTGGAGTATCAAAAGCCAAGTTCTGATCAACTACCCCATCAGCTAAACCAGTCGTAGCAATAAACGGTTTAATTGAAGAGCCCGGCGGATAGGTGCCAGCGGTCGCCCGGTTCAAAAGAGGCATATTTTGATCTTCGGTAATGCTTTTGTATTCCTCTGGTGTGATGCCATACGAGAGTTTCGAGTTGTCAAATCCAGGCAGAGAGACAAGAGCGCGGATCGTACCGTCACGAGGATCCATAGCGATAGCCGTACCCTTAGTTTGAAGCTCGGAGACTTTTTTACCCAAAGCTTCGGTCATGTAATCTTGCAGATCTTTATCAATAGAGGTTTCAAGAGTGTTACCAATAACTGGTTCAACCTCGGCAAGACGCCTCACTAGACGGCCGTTAACATCCACTTCGGCTCGGTACGAACCAGGAACTCCCTGCAAGTATTGGTCAAAGGTATTTTCCAAGCCACTTTTCCCCTTGGTCCCGCTGACCAAAAGCGAAGGGGCGTTTTTAATATCATCCTCCGACACCTTGCCGGTATAACCCAAAACATGACAAAGGGATTGATCAGTATATTGGCGGATATAAGTCGGCCTGACTTCAAAAATGGTATATTCGCTCAAACGTGATTTCATGAGCATCGCTTCATCCCGAGGAATTTTATCTTTGAGAACAATATGCTCGGAGGCGTCTTTGTTAGCTTGACTCAATCGCTCGACTTCCTCACGGGAAAGCCCGATAATCTCAAAAATTTTGGGGTCGAGGTTATTTAGTTCATTGGAACGGCCGACCTGAGTCGTCAGCTGATAAACCGGCTCGTTTTCAACTAAAGGATGGCCAGAATCGTCTAAAATCAAACCGCGAGGAGCAATAATCGGAAAACTTTTCAGCCGGTTGCCTTCAGCCAAGCGTAAGTTAACAAAGCCTTCTTGCACCTGTAGGGAAAAAAGGCGCGCAAGAATTACCAGAAAAAAAAGTACGGCAATTATCATCCCCCAAGTCCGGCTTCGGGATAAATCATCAGCAAAAATATCTGCGCCGCTGCAGGAAGGGTCGTGATATTCATGCTCGCCCAAAAAATCAGCTACCCGGCCGAGGACTCGCCCCTTAGCGGAAGCTTTAAAGCGTTTGGTTACTTTGTCCATAAAGGCTTATTTAACCGGCGTTTTCTGGCTACCAATAATGTGATAGCCAAAACCAAGAGAGTCAAAGCAACATTGGCCAGGATAGGCCAAAGCAAACCCCAAGACAAAAGTGGTCGATAATATGCTATCGGCAAGGACCAGTACAAAAGAGTGAAAAACAGCCCAGCGAGAAAAATCGCCAAAGCATTAGAAAAATCAAGGTACTTTTCGCGGCTAAGATGAATCAACGAAACCTCACTAAGCAAAAATACGCTCGTGAATAGACTCCGGCTAAGGCCGGCAAGATCAACAATCAGTCCACAGACTAAGGCCACCGTCAAAGCTGATTCAATCGGCAACCAGAGGGTTACGACTAAAAGCGCCAACGGCAAGACTGAAAGAGACCACAAGCCAGATAGATTGCGCGTTAAGCCCAAATCAAAAATGGCGATTAAAATGCCTGATAGGATTAAAATTAAATTTTTCTTCATCTTAAAATACTAACTATCTCGAGAGTAGAAAACTTAATCGGAGTCTTCACTGCCATAGTCTGAAAAAGACTTTGCTCTCCTTTAAGGATTTTGTCGGTTTCCCCGATTAGAATGCCGGCAGGTAAATCTCCGCCCAATCCGCTGGTGATGACCTTATCGCCCTGACTGACTGAACTGGTGGCAGGAATTTCGTTGAGCGTCAACCCCTCTAGTCCTCCTTGAACCAAACCGGTCTCACGAGATTTCTCCAAAACGGCCGGGATCAAACTATCGTGCCCGGTGATAAGCTTTACTTCAGCTTGAGCGGGAAACACTTTCTTCACCCGCCCGACTAAATAACCGGAGGAGACAACTGCCGCACCCTCTTTTAAGCCGTCGTTTGAGCCCTTATCAACCAGAAGATTTTGGCTAAAAGCCTGTGGGGTACGACCGATAACCTTAGCAACTAGTTGAGTACCGGGGATATTGCCAGAAAACTGCCGTTCGCTTTCAACCTCTTGGCACAGATGAGATTTTTCCTGCAAGGCAGCGATCTCGGAGACTAACAAATCATTTGATTCTTGCAACTCTTTATTATCGGCAGCCAAACGGTTAAGACGAGCCAGAAGCTTTATGGGCGAGAAGAGGCCCCTAGCTACCAGAGTAATTTTTTCGGCCGCTGGCAAAACTCCGTATCTTGCCATGAGCTGGAAGGGCAATGGCCAAATCTCATATAGAACTCCGATTAGCAAAACTACGATCGTGAACCTAACTAAAAATTTTAGTTTCATTTTCCAAACTACGAAGAAAGAGAGCTGGCCAAGAGGACATCCCGCAAGCTATCTAAATCTTCGATCACCACCCCAGCCCCACGTACCACAGCAGTTAAGGGGTCGTCGGCAATATGAACTTTGGTTTGTGTCTCCCGCATCAAAAGCCTATCCAAACCACGCAAGAGCGCTCCGCCCCCGGCCAAGACGATCCCTCTTTCCAAAATATCCGCTACCAGCTCCGGCGGTGCCTCCTCGATGGTCGCTTTAACCGCATTAACAATCGCCAGAGTCGATTTCCCGACCGCAGTGCGAATAATTTCATCATCGACCAAAATTTCCTTGGGAAGTCCGGTTACCAGATCGCGACCGCGCATCGGATAGGTTAACTTTTCACCAAGTTCGATTGCTGAACCAATGGCGATTTTAATCTCTTCAGCCGTTTTCACTCCGAGAGAAAGGTTGAATTTGTCCCGGGCGAAATCAACAATATCTTCATTCATCTCATCACCGGCAATTCGAAGCGAACGGCTAGCAACCACCCCGCCGAGAGAAATCACCGCTACTTCAGTCGTGCCTCCGCCGATGTCCACAACCATATTGCCAGTCGCCTCTTGGACCGGCACCCGCGCTCCAATTGCCGCAGCCAAGGGTTCTTCAATCAGATAAACTTCCCGTGCTCCAGCGTTAATCGCTGCTTCCTCAACCGCCCGGCGCTCGACTTCAGTCACACCGTAAGGGACTCCGACAACGACCCGAGGACGCGGCGAAAAGCTCCAGCGCTGCTGCGCAGTTTTCTGAATAAAATACTTGAGCATCTGTTCGGTAACTTCAAAATCCGAGATGACCCCGTCAGAAAGCGGACGGATCGCTACAATATAGGAAGGTGTACGACCGACCATCTTCTTGGCTTCTTCACCGATAGAGAGAACTTGCTTAGTTTTCTGATTGATGGCCACTACTGACGGTTCGTTTAATACCACTCCCCTGTCTTTGACATAAACAAGGGTATTGGCCGTGCCGAGATCAATGCCAATATCTTGGGAAAAGACACCCAGAATGCGGTTAAACATAAATCCTAAACTTATCTAGCACATTGAATTCTAAACACGAGCCAGAGATAAGTCAAATTTGCCGTTGATGACGACAAAACAACCTAGATGCCTGGGAGGCCGTACTGCTGAATCAGTTCTTGATGCTCTTGAAATGTCTTGGAAAAATGAATCTTTTGCTCGGAATCGTGAAAGAAAAACAAATAATCGAAGTCTTTTTCGGGATTGGCTGCCGCCTCCAGACTTTTTAGTCCTGGGTTACAAATTGGCGCCGGCGGTAGACCTTTTTGCTTATAAGTATTAAAAGGCGAGTCCAAATTTTGGTAATCCGCCTTAGTGATGCGCCTCCAAAACTCAAAATCGATGTTTTTTGTCTGCAGATAAGTTTGGGTATCTAAAGCATAGCGAACTGTCGGATCGGCTTGGAGCAACATATTTTCGTCGGCGCGTTTTTTGTAAACAGCAGCGATTTTGGCTCGTTCGTCGTCAGCTTTAGCTTCCCTCTCAACAATCGAGGCAATAATCAGCTGTTCGCTCGTTAGCTTGAGTTTGGTAGCATGTGTGTCATAATCCTCACGCATTTGCCGGACAATTTTTGCGCTCTCAATATTGCGAGGAAAAATATAGGTGTCGGGGAAAAGTGTCCCTTCGGTCCCAAGGGCTGCTTCGATAAATTTATCTGGGCTGATTTCGCCTTTTTCTTGCAGCAATTTGGCGATTTGCAAAACTCGGTACCCCTCCGGAATCGTGACGGAAAAAGCATCCACTTCGCCCTTTTGCAGTTTTTCCAAAATCTCATCCGTCGTCATCGAGGGTGCCAGCTTGTAATAACCGGCTTGAATCACTCCGCGCCTTTCGACCAGCGCGATAAACAAAAAAGTCCAGCTTGATCTAATTAGGCCGGCCTGTTTTAGATCGTTAGCAATCGCTCTAGTGGTCAGCCCTTTTTTAATCTCAAAATATTGCGGGGTGTCAGTCTCGGCCGAGGCCGGCCGCCGCGTAAAGCTAAAATAGCCGAAGGCAGCTGAGATTGCTAATATGGCTAACGAGACGATAGCTACCAGTAAGCGATTCCAGGCGATATTCCGCGGCCGGCTTTTCTTGTCATGATCGCTGACAATAACCAGCCCATCCCCTTGATCCTGGTTACTTTCGCTATAATGATGAACGTCTGGACTCATGAAGATATTGTTCCAAAATTACCTTAGCTGACTCACTATCCAAGATTGCGTGTCGCCGAGCGAGTTTTTTCGGCTTCACTCGCTTAAGGTTTTCTTTAGCCTGGAAAGAAGAAAATGACTCTTCGGCAAAGGAAACCGGTAAGTGAAGCCGTACGCTTATTTCGCGGGCCCGCTCACGTGTCCAACGACCCTGGGCAGTTTCTTTGCCGAGCCTCCCAAGCGGCAACCCAATGACAATTTTCTCGACCTTTTGTAACTCGATTATTTCCTCGAGCTCGCGATAAAATGCGCCGGGGCTACGCTCATCAAAAAAAAGCGGTTTGAGTGTCGAGGCCGCAATTCCATGAGAAATTGCCACACCCACTCGACGTCGTCCAAGGTCGAGAGCTAGAATGCTCACTTTTTCTGATACTCCAAAGTGATTTTAATATTTTTAGTAAAATACGGTGCAATTGGCAGAGCGTACTGTGGGGAAAGCTCTACCGTGTCAACCGTGACATCGTTAATCTGGCTCGCCGAATCACGCACTTTTTTAATCGACTTCAAACGCCAAGATTTAGTCAGAGCCGGGATATCAATTTTCGGCCCGATATGGCTTTTCAGTTTCCCCTTAGTGGTGATCTTACCAATATTTATGTCGCTTGATTCCAGAGTCGGGCTGATTATATCACCCTCCGTTAAGAGTAAGCCTTTATCCGCCGGCAAGGTCTTTTCGGTCTGTTTCACCACCGCCTGCTGAAATTCGCTTTCTTTAAAAACCAGGTTAGTATATTTAACTTTACCTTTAGCGACAAATTGATCGGCTTCGTCGCCAGCTGACTTGTCCGAAGAAAAGTCATTCAACTCAACCAGCGCCGCTTCGGGGAAGAAAATGTCGCCCTTGTTTTGAGTCAGCGAGGAGTTGATCTCGACTGTCTTTTCCTCCTTAAGTTTGTCCCTGGCACTCTCCAAGTCAGATTTGGAAACTACTTTAACTTTTTTAGTCACACCTCCGGTGGTCGCGCCGGTAGCGGAAAGTTTTGACTTACCGGAAATTACATAGGTCGTAGAAGCGGGTAGATTGCCAGCAGAGCCGGGCGTCTTAGCCATGACTGCACCGGTCACCTGACCCAAGACTTTGTCGCCCGCCGAGTTAAGTTCGGCCTTAGGCACCTTAATTTCTGCGTCCAAAGTAAATTCGACCCCACCGGCGCTTTCAACAGTCGTGCCAGCTGCGACAGTTTCCTCCACACCAGATTCATTTTTGAAGGTCAGGCTACCACGCGCTGCTTCACCAGCCTCTTTCTCACCGGTCGCCGCAATAGTTTTTTCAACTGCTTCTTCCTTTTGTACTTGGGTTGCCGAAATAATACCATTTTCATAATCGGCAGTTTTGTCGCGCTCAGCGCTGACGGTAATGTCCTTTTCGATCACATCTGCAACAACCGAAAGTTTGACTTCCAGTTTCGCTACAGCCAAATCGACCCCGACTAGAACCAGCAGCAAAATGATAATCGAGCCGATAAAGAAAATCAAAGGTTTGGGATTGCGCCGGCGGGACTGGGGCTTAACCGCCCCGTGCCCTTGGGGAATCATGGGACGAGCCGCTTCCATTTCCACACGTTCGCTAACGTCGGTCACGTCCGGTTCATCGCCAACGACATGGTGGCGAAATACCTCTTCCTCGGGAACTGCCTTGGCAGTTATCTCGGGAGCAACTTCTTTAAGCTTTTCTTTCACCGGCTCTACCTTTTTCGGCTCTTCCGCTCGGTGCTCCTCATCATAGCGGTGCACGCTAAATTTCTGGGGAAAATCTTCATGGGTGGTTTCCCTTTGCGTCTCATCCGGCTCAGCCTGCTCCCCCTTGCTCATATCAATCTCAATTGGCTCCCCTACCGCTTCTTTTTTAGCCGCCGGGCTTGCAAGCGGGGTGCGGCTTCTCACATCAGCATAAACTGTCAGGCCAAGTTGGGCGGCCAAATTGCGGCCGACTTCGTCGCCGGTGACAATCGCGATATCCTTGTGCAGTCGAGTGGCCTCCTTCTGCAAAAGTTTCAAGCTGACCAGCGATTGTGCGATCGTTGAACCCTTGGGCACAACCAAACCAATTGAGTTGTTTTCCAACCCCTTCAGTTTATCGATCACCGAGGTGATTTCTTCGTCCGCCTCTAAATATAAAAACTCGTCCATTTAATTCCTCAACGACTTAACCAGCCGCGACATAATCCCATCCATCGCTTTTTCTCCTCCGACCAAATCAATGGCCAAATTTGCCAAAGCCAGCGGTGTCACGTCCTCAACGCCTTTCAGCTCACCGGTTTGATCAACAATCGCGCTCACATTGCTCGGACGCAAAAAGCTGACTGTGGGTTTTTTGGCAAAGGGCAGAGTCTTCGGCCACTGGGCAGTACGCAGGGCCTTCTCAATATCAGGCAAATTACTGCCGCCTCCGCAAAGGAGGATTTTCGATGGCAGAAGCTCGAGCTCCCGAAACTCATCAAGCGTCAGCTGAACGCCGGAGAGCCAAACGTCACAATCTCGCTCAATGCCGTTTTGAATCCTCTCGCGCTTCTCTTCGGCAAGTTGATTAGCCGAATAATCAAGTTTGTCTTTTTCCGCCTCGAGAAATGATTCGCCCAAAACGGCGGCAATTCGTTTAGTGAAGGCTCGGCCGCCTAAGGCAAACATTTTTGTCCCCGCCAGCCCCCCTTGGCTGACTACGGCGATGTCAGTCGTGCCGCCGCCAATATCAATAAAAATCGCCGAAAAATCATTGCTTAAATCGCCACCCATGCAACGGGCAACGGCAAAAGGCTCGGCGGCAATTGATAAAAGATCGAGATCGAGGCTCTCAGCAATTGTCTGGAGCGCTCCCAAGTGCACGTTAGGGGCAAAGGAATTAAAAACGCTTACCTCAAGTTCTTTACCCTGGAAACCGAGGGGGTTAGTCACATGATAGCCGTCAATTTTAACATCAACGATTGCCGCGTTAACAAGCTTAACGTTAATTTCTCCTTGTCCCGTCTCTATGGCCAAAATACCTTTGGCCCGCTCATAAGTCTCCTTTTGAATCCGCCCGACGATTTTTTCCAACTCGTCGTTGGCAATTTTGAGATTCTGATTAGGGCGCAGAACCTTAACTTGAGTGGTGATACCTTTGACCAACTCGCCGGCGATTCCGATAATCACCTGCTCCGGCATAATCTTGGCCTGGGTTGCCGCCTGCTCGAGAGCCGCCTCGCAGTTCCGAATCACTCCATAAATGTCGGTGACCACCCCACCTTGAATATCTGCCAGCCTTTGGCGCTGGCGGCCAACGCCAATCACCTTGGCCTTATCTCCTTCGACCTTAAAGATAATCGTTTTAACAAATTCTGTGCCAATATCAAGGGAGATGGCATAATCATCAAAGTTAACTTTGCCCTTGAAAATATCAAGAATTCCCAAAGTTTTCTCCTTCTGCCCTCATTCTAGCACTTTTGAGCGAAAATGATGAGATCTCTCTTGAAGTCAAGAAGGAAATGGATTATGATGGCAAAAGCGATGGACCACACAGTAAAGGAGTGAGTCCGGTGCAAGGACCACTAAGGGAACGCAGGGGAAAGCCCGCGAAGCCAAGGGGTGGGTCACCGCCGAACTACGGAATGGGACGCTTTCCGCTCTGGGGCTGCATTGCGCTAATCGTGCTTCTGTTATTGGCCGCCGTTGCCGCAGTCTACTACGTTGCCATCGTCATCCCGCGCCAGGGGATAGACCGGCTGATCAGCCACGACGAGTCACAATCCACACTCCCGCTTCCGGCCCCGACGAACTCGTCGGGGCCGCGCCTATTTTGAAAATTTAACCTTTTAAAAACCGAAAAGCCAACCGCCTATTCACGACATAACGTCGCATAATAATACTTGGTTGGCCTGGGTTATCGAAGGCTTTGAATAAGCCTTCGGAAACGCAGGGGTGATATGTAGTGACTGCCTGCGATGGCTAGGCGTCGATCGCCTGCTTAGTTGCCTCCAACTCTTCCGTCTCCCGCACGGCAAGGTTGAAGAGCGCCCAATGCGGAAACCAGCCATACCGTCTGTGCGCCTCTACATACCCATCGAAAAGCTGCAGGGACGGACGCAGTACGGTCGCCGAACTGAATCTCCCTCCGCGAAGAAGGAAGAGCCCGGGATAGTGGGTGACCTGCCTCGGCTTAGCACACGCAACGCAAGTTCCATCAGCTCTGATATGGACATATTGGGTGAATGTCAGGTTGTACTTCCCGGCCCTCAAGACAGTGATCCTGTACCCTCTTCCCGCCACATGGGGAGGAGATTCAGGATACAGCACCAAGAACTCCCCCGCGATCTCAACACCACCCCAGAGCTTTGAGACGTCCGTCAACCTCTGAAACCCGTCCATCTCAATCACTCCCTATGGAAGGTTCTCCTGCCCTACGGCAGGCTAAGGAATTTATACCATAGAACAGAAGAGACGTCAACCCCGAGGCTAATTACATTATTACTTTATTGCTAATGTAAAAATGATACTCTAATTTTTCTCGAAATCCAGATTGTATCGCTCTGTTACTTAATACTAAATACTAGCTCCTAGGCCCTATTTAAGAACCGCTTTGATCCGTCTTGTCCCGCCGCTTGAGGATGTTTCTTTAATAATTTTAAAATGCCCGAGTTCTCCGGTTGATTTCACGTGCGGGCCCCCGCAAATTTCCCGACTGAAAGGAGGTTCTGAGCTTGCTGAAGAACTTCCAACAGTATAGACCTTGACTTTGTTTCCGTAACGCTCGTCAAAAACGCCCATTGCTCCTGATTTCTTGGCCTCCGCGACCGACATTTCTTCGCAGCTAACCGGCAGATTTTCCTTGATCTGCTCGTTAACTAAATCCTCAACTTTTTTAAGCTCCTCCGGTGTTACTTTCTCCTTGTGGGAAAAATCAAGTCTTAATCTCTCCGGCGTAATATTTGAACCCTTTTGGACGACATGTTCGCCCAAAACTTTTCTTAAAGCCGCCAGCATCAGATGCGCGGCGGTGTGGAGTTTGGTGGTTTCCTTACCCGCGTCAGCTAGTCCGCCCTTGAACATCCCGGCCGAAGCGGTACGCGATTGTTCCTGATGGTGATGATATTCTTTTTTGAATTCACTTTTATTTAACAAAATATTTTTTTCTTTGAGCATCTCCTCGGTCATCTCTACCGGGAAGCCATAAGTTTGATACAAGTTAAACGCCGCTTCCCCGGAAAAATCCTTTCCCTGAAGCTGGTTAATTTCTTTCTCCAAAACTTTCATTCCCAGGTTAAGCGTGCGACGGAACTTCGTCTCCTCATCCTCTAGCACCCGACCGATTTCTTTGCCCAAAACCTCCGGGTAGGCCTCGCCGTAAATTTTTGCGACAATTTCTGAAATCTCCGCGGTGAAATTCGCGATGATCCCGATTTGATTGGCCTTAACGACAGCTCGGCGTACCAGCCGGCGGCAGACGTAACCACGGTCCTTATTGGAGGGCTGGACACCCGCCCCGACAAGAAGAGTGGCTGCTTTCAGATGATCGGCAATAATGCGAAATTCCGGTTTGTTCTGCTCATATTTTTTG
>Ga0315282_10006806_pt1 | contig 18995 bp, 21 predicted proteins | sample YL17G07_20_MG_FD_203693 | JGI IMG/M metagenome (GOLD analysis project Ga0315282, IMG submission 203693) | Sediment microbial communities from Yellowstone Lake, YNP, Wyoming, USA - YL17G07_20 | ecosystem: Environmental > Aquatic > Freshwater > Lake > Sediment | place: USA: Wyoming | collected... | reverse complement strand
GGCTGTATCAATCCTTATCGATATTAACGAGGAATGGATTACGGGTAACCGGTATTTATCTGTGAAGAGTGAGATGATCTCTTTGGATACTGTGGCTGAATTTACAGCACTATAGAGACACTACCGGCAACTTCGTCAGAAAACGGGATGGAAAAATCATACGAGATTGTTCAAAGAAATCCCAAAACCAGATCTGTCTGATGTCCGACGATTATCAAACAAAATGGAATTTTCGTGATTATACTTCCATCAGAGAATAGAACCATCGATGTTAAAGTGCTGCTAGGGGGATCTAAGTTAAAAAAAATAAGATTCTAATGCACGATTAATTTCCTGATACCAAGGATCATCAGCAAACCAACCTTCTCTTACACTCTCTTGAATAAGTTGTTCCACTGACAATTCTAATTCAGAAGCCAATTTTTTTAGGGCTTCATGCACAGGCAATTTTTGTATATCTGCGATAACCTTTTCCCGGTTATTATGTATTTTTCTCTCACATCCTTTCGATATTAATTCCCTTTCGAGACTAATCGGTATATGAGATGTTTTCACAAAACATCTACACCTTTTATCATTTGGCGAAAAAAAATCAAAACATGATTTATCCTGCGAAACTTTAAAAGAGAACCTTTTAATTTTTTTGGATTTTATAGTGTGATCAATTGCATCATAATAATTATTGCATAATTTCGAAGGATTTTCTCCATCTGCATCTACTACGACAAAAAATCGATGATGATCTTGTTTATTAAAATCTTGTATACCGAACACTTCGTTAACTAGTGGGATCATGACATTAACAAATAATTTTTTATTGCCACCTTCACCGTAAATTACACAATCATGATTATCTGAGTAAAACGGATGAAATTTTGAGCGAAAAAGATTATAAAAATCATCCATTGAGTTATGAACGGGATAATCTTTTTTTTGAAATTGATTTGAAAGTGCTTCTTCAAAAAAAGTTAAATCATTTTTACCCTCGCAAACTAGGCATTTCAAATTTATATCCCCCGAAGATCACGACCAATGTTCTCAATCTCATCTTTTGCACAAATTCCTGAAATCGTTTCGATTTCAAGATTTTGAATATCTGGTTGAGAATGCATCCTTATGATCTGAATATTATCTAACTGTTTGCTCCATTCGGATACTTTCAAAATCGTTTTAATAAAGTCAATACTGTGAGTTGATATGAAAAATTGTGATTCTTTCGAGTTGCTCATCATCGCCTCACACAGAATAAATAAAAAGCCAGGATGAAGGGAGATCTCTGGCTCTTCTAAGATAATGGTTCCATTATTGAGAAAATTATTCATAAATGTTAATTTTAACAATGAATTGAAACCATCTCCCATTGATGACAATGGTAAAGGATTATTCTGTCCTTTAACAAAAATTTGAAGCCCGAAATCCGTTTTTCTAATATCTTGGAAATAGGGGATTTTTCCCCTCAAATTTTCGAGAGTCTTATTAATTTTATTAGATTCGATCGATAAATCATGGAGACGACTAATATCAAATGGTTCATTTGAATGTTCTAAATTAGCAATTAGAACGCTTAAATTATCTTTTTTCGTGTTATAAATATTAACAATAGCTAACCTACTAGACATTCGATTATCAAGAAATTCCATAAAAAAACGTCTGGTAAGATTATCCGACGATGAAGGATACCTTTCCGAAGGCATTCTTCGAATAGGCGCGTTTAAAAAGACTATAGAAATATATTCAAGTTTATTATCACGATAGCCTGAAAACACAACTTTTCGCTGTTTAAATAAATCAATCGTAAGTTCATCCTTTAAATGACTGATATAATTGTGGAAATAATTCTTTAGGATATCGTAATTTTCGCTAATTGGCGGATTTTCAATCTCATCTTGATAAGTGCTTGGTTGACTAATCCCATCAAAAGTTAATTGCCTTGTGTCACTTTTTTTACCTAAAGAAAAATATGTTTCTTTAATTTGTGATACGGTTGATTCTTTTTGAAGAAATTCTTCTATCTTTTTTTGAAAAAATGTTTGAATTATTGAACCACGTTCATCATTGGGATATCCATCACTAATAATTTCAATAGTTGATTTTAGATGGTGTTTATTAATCTTACATTCGATCGTTATTTGGTTCGTGCCATTAAATGGGAGAAAGTCGACATTGTACTTTTTCCCATATACTAAATCAACCCAAATATTATTTCCAACAGCATCTTTAAAATTAGTCGAACCGGCTAAATTTAATGCTAACGCTTGTAGAATTGATGATTTCCCACAATTGTTTCTTCCGACAAAAATGTTAATAGGTTTTGGGGAAAATTCAATTTTTTGTATAGCTCGATAATTTTGGATTGTGACGTGATCTATTGTATTCATATTACATCTCCGGTAATTTTTTTGACTGATTAAACTTTTGATCTCAAATTCTATTAGTAGTGATCAGCATCATTCACATATTGCTTGCATTCCGGGCACCACCACCCACCAACGCCAGATTCTGTTTATTATTACGCACCACGATCGGTTACACTATTGAGTTTGGATGTTAAGAGAATAAAACAATCCGTGTAAAAGTGCTGTTATGGGGATTTAGACTTAAAAGGGCTCTGTTGAAACCCTTCGCAAATCATGAATAAATGGTTTAGATTGAGGTAAATGATAATTTATAGCGATTTTATCTGATGATTTCAACAGAGCCCTTAAAAGTTAAATTATTTTTTTTGAATGAATTACCGTTAATTGTCTGTTATAAAAAAAATACCATTAGATGCGCTCCTGCTGACGTGAATGCAAAAAGACAAAGTTTACAGGCTTTTACTTTTAGTTTCTTTAAATAAAGATAAGATGCAAAAAAAATTTCGAAATGGTGAATTAAATCATTTTCGCTTTCACTATCAGTTGTCTGTGTAATTCCATATTAAAAAGTCCGGGCCGCTCAATATCATCCCGCTTTCCAAAAATGCCGCATCGCACCTTTTCGCGAGGATTCCTGCATCCAATCCTAACCTCATGCAGCCGACCCAAAAAAACCGTAACGCTTCTTCTACTTTCATGCCGGTTTTGACAAAAAATCCGGACGGGTCGACACGTGCTGATTGTCGCGATACTCACCTGCACTCCGAAACTCATATGAGGCTCTGCGGCGAACCAACTACTGTTTCATCAGGAGAGCGAGGCGGCAAGGGATCACCAATGCACGTTACACAGGTACAATTGAAAATGATTGCAATCGGGCTCATCCCGGTTTTCTTTATCCTCTCCTTTATCATGCCAAAAAATACCACTACTGCCATCCTGTTAGCGATTGTGATTATCACCGCCATGGTGATTTCTCTCATAGGATGGTCAATGCAGAAGCGGGTAGCGGCGGAGGGCGAAGACCTGCTGGCAATTCCTCCGAAGAAATCGTAATTTTCTTTTTTTTGAGCAAAAGGGAATCAAAGCAGTTTAAAAAAACAGAGGGTGGTACAACGTATAATCTTGTCACGCACGTTTCAAATTTTCAGGCAGGCCCGCCCTGGACGTTTTGGGCAACCCGGACCTTCCCCTGGTCAGGGCTCTCCAACGAAGAAGTGGGTTGAGCGGAGTGCAGGTCAGGGACCTCTGGCTCCGGGAGATCACCTGGATGAGTACCTGGGTAAGGGATAGTCTTTGAAGGTGACATTTCCCAAACCCCCCGGCGTCATTTTTTCCTGCGCTGACCGGTGCATGGATCGACGAAGTGAGATCCTTTTTTATACATATAGTGTGTTGAAAATTACTTTCCTGCCCACATATTTTATTGAAGTCATCATTCTAAAATGGTAATATTTTCGGTTCTGATACGTTACCATCCAATCACCCACCACCCCACAACGAACGATGCTGCGTTCATCACCGCTGAAAGTGCAATTGACAGACCCGGCCGTATCCGCAGGATCTGGTTCAGGATCACACTCTCTACAGCGATCACAAAGAGTTCGCCAATAAGGATGTAATACGATGCTCCAATGTACGACGGCAGCACAAACCAGAGGTACGGAAGCGTAAGTGCGCTCGCAAGAACTCCCGTAAATATAATTCGTGTAGCGGGCACATCATTTCGTTTCAGTACCGTGCGAACAGAAAACCATAAGATGGGAATTTCAACGAGCCACGTTATAACGAGGGCGAAAAGAAATTGTGTCTCATAGAACATCCTAACAAGTCCCGCCGAGGAGATTTTTCAGAAAACAAATAAAATCAGCAAAGATACCTTCATTTCTCACAGGTTTCACCGGTATAGTCTCCATCATCACCCTGTTAACAGGTGGAGTTGGAGTAATCGTCCCTTGTGTTTTAATCGCTGAAATGTTTCCGGATGAGATATTTACCCGGAGTTCGCATGACTGTGTTTTCCAATCTTTGCTGATAGTACATGAAAATGGCTTTTGTGCATTCCGGATAGCAAATTGCTTCCCATTAAGTTCTCCAAAAAAATTACACGAAGTCAGGTTTGCGTAAGGCATGTACTGATACAGATAACTAAAACACCCATACGATGGACATATGGCTGAATATGAGAACAGATCGCCTAATTTATTTATTGTGTTAGGTTGATTTTCCCGGGGATTGTCGAATGCAGAGCAGTTCACGGTAAACGTAACAGTTTCATTAACGGGTCTATTGTCTTTTTCAAAGTATACATTCACCGTCGTCCTTGGAGGAGCAGAATCAGCCCATGCTGGAGGGATGATAAGCAGGGTAACCGCAACCAGGATCAATACTATTTCAATAAATCGCATCTTTTGTTTTACCTTTTCTTGTGCCATCATACGCTGCTCCACACAGACAATTGTAAAAAGCAGATTATAAAGTTTTTACCCACCGTCCTGTTGCATCTGCGGGACGTATAAATACCCGGCATTGAAGTATCCCGACGGTATCATTTCCGTTAAGTCCCGTTAACGCAATAGTACCCTTTGCACTCTTACCCTGCAAAGGATTGGATTGCCCACAGTGGGAAGATGGCAGGTGCATTCAACTTCACAGAGTGGGAAAATATGGCAGGGAGTTTTCTTAATCAAAATCAGACAGAAGGCATATGACATCACAAAAATAAAACAGAAACTATCATGTCTGATAATTCCCCGTCGTCCCTCGTCAAGACGGGAAATCTTATGGTATTTTTATTCTCGGTGGCAATGCTCCAGTACCTTACAATATTCATATCGGTGAGTTCGTCAGTGCAACCGTTGGTATATGTTTTTGTGGTGGCATCCGTTATTTTAATTTTAAGCTCCTTTTACAATCTTTATAGAATGCAATTCCCGTCCTGCACACTATAGTTACCAAATTTAATATCCTCTCCTTCTTGATCTAAATCTTTTAATTAAATACCCAAATATTGGCACTCCAAAAAGAACACGATGTCACTTTACACCACACCCAAGGTTCCGCTCCACTCCCTTATGCACTGACCCGGTTAAATGTCGCGGTCTTGCCCTCAGTAAACAGGGGCGTCAGCGTAAGCGCACGGACTTTACCATCCGATCCGGTTCCGAAGGAAACCCCGCCATCAAATGCCGGGCCCCACTGCGGGCATTTTGCAGTAAAGTTGTTCGCATCCCATGGCAACAGGTTGTAGATTACCGGTCTCTTTCCGAACGTGACACTCAGGTTCCCATTCACTTCGGTGACCGTTGCTTTGCCGTAGACATCATTCACGTACGACCCGGTGTACTCGGTAAGGGCGAGTGGCTGGGTTGCGTTTGCCGGCCGGACCGGCTTTTGCACAAGGTATACTTCCTTGGACTTCTCGTATGCGCTCAGGGATTGTTCACTCAGGTCCGGGTTCTCCCTGCCGAAATACCGGTTGTAGAATGTGAGGGCCAGAACATCGGGCATGCTCGCATCGGGATCGTTAGCAAGGATCACAATACCAATGTCCTTGCCCGGGACGAACAGGATCATCGCATGGTTGCCGGCCGTTGCACCATTGTGCCAGACAAATGATGGCGATCCCGCCTCTTCCTGGTACATCCATCCCTGGCAGTAATACCTCTTCATATCGGTCATCACTTTTGCAACCGGAGTCTTTGGGGTGTGCAGGAAGGCCATGTTCTCCGGGCTGATGAGCTGCTTCCCCTCGAATGACCCGTTCCCCATGTTGAAGATCGTCCAGGTTGCCATATCCTTTACGTTTGCATTGATACCGCCGGCCGGTCCCATGACATAGGCAAAGTCATTGAACTCCCAGTCGGGATCCGTGGGAACCGGCCCGGTCGTGTTGCCCGGCAGGACGCCGGTCGTGTGGAGGGAGGTGTGGTCGGCTGCTGCCCGGAATGCGGCATAACTCGAAGATGCGCTGGTCATATGCAGCGGCGTAAAGATCCGGGTCTGCAGGTTATCCTCCCAGCTCTTCTGGCTCGTCTTCTCAACCGCTGCAGCTGTTACCAGGAACGCAAGGTTCTGGTACTTGAACTCGGACCGGAAGCTGGAGACCGGTTCAGCATACCGGAGGGCATGGATCATGTCGCTCCTGTTGAGCCCGGCCATCGGAAGTTCTGTTCCCCAGTAGCCTTCAAGACCGCTATTCTGTGCAAGCGAGTCAGTGATCGTGTACTCTTTGGTCACCCACGGATCTTTCATCCGGAAATCCGGAACATACGTGATCACCGGGTCGCTCCAGTTCATCCGGCCGCTGTCCACTTCCATGGCCGTGAGTGCGGCCGTGAACGCTTTTGAAGTGGAACCGATCTGGAAGACGGTGTCTGCGGTGACGGGATCAGAACCGCCCGCAGTCTTTGTGCCATACCCTTTGGCAAAGACTATCTTGCCATCTTTTACAATGGCAACCGCCATGCCCGGGACCTTCCAGGCCTCTCTCGCGTTCCCGGCATATGTATCAAAATCGGCAATGAACTCGCGGAGCTGCGTCTCATTGTTAGGGTCTACAGCAGTACCCGTATGAGACTGGCCCGTGGAAGGTGTGGCGATAGGCTTAATGATATCAGTCCCGTTCACCGCAGTACAGCCGGCAGAAAGGATCAGGAGTGCCACAAGAATCAGGACAGGGATAATACCAGAAGAATTGCTCATACAGGAAAATTGCTGGGGTTATTCTTTAACCTGACGAAACAAGGGCTACGCCAGGGTCTGGGAATTGTCGCTTTTTATTGATGCCCTCATAACAACCATTGATCACTATGATTGACCCCATCGTTACCAAAGTGAAAGGCTTCATCATGAATCCTGTTGAAACCTTTCAGCTGTCCCGTAACGATGAAACGGGAGTTGTCTTCACCTATTTTGCCATACTTCTCCTGATCAATGCAATCCTTTCCACACTTACCGGTGCTGTCGGGTTCGGGAGAATGCAGATGTTTTCCGGCATGATGGAGGGTTTTGTATTCCCGGTCAGGGTATTTTTCATGGCGCTGGCTGGCGGTTTTATCCTTACTCTCATCTTTGCCGCATGGCTTCATCTGTGGGTGTATCTTTTCGGTGGGCGCAAAGGAATCATGCAGACCCTCAAAGCGATTATCTACGGGAATACACCCCGCCTGCTTCTCGGGTGGGTACCCGTCATTGGGTTCATTTTCATGCTCTGGTCACTGGTCCTCGGTGTACTGGGAATCTGCGAACTTCAGGAGCTCCGTACCGGTAAAGTAATCCTTGCTGTTGCAATTGCTATCTTCATCCCGCTTATTCTCATTATTTTCTTTGTGGTCTTTTTCAATCCCTCGAATATGTATTTTTATGCCGTTCCCGGTTATCCCGACTAACTTTGCTTATAGCTGAATTCGTAAGGAAGAGTAACAAGCCGGAAACGGGTTCTCTGAATGCTTGCTTGCCTCCCGCGCCGAGTGGATTATATGATATTATACAACGTAGGAGATACACCCGGACCCCCCGGATCGGGAAACGAGGGGAAACCGGCAACGTTCCGGGCTCCGCCGGACCGGAATTTCCCCGGGCACGTTCAGGAGGATGATTCCCTGCGGATATTCTCCAGAGCGTCCTGTATGATCTCCTGCGCCGATTCATTCTCAATGCGGTATAGCCTCTGGAGCGGGGCGTACGCCCGCATATCTCCAATCCTGCCCAGAGCCCATGCAGCCTTCTGCCGGACCCGCGCATCATCATCCCAGAGGGTATCGATCAGGGCATCGATGGCAGCCGGGTCAGCCATCCGCCCGAGCATCTCAGCGGCCTTCCACCGGTTGCTCTCCTCATCATCTGAAAGCAGCTGGATAAAATGCTCCAGTCGCTTTTCATATGCAGTATCAGGTGCGGCCTCAGGAGAATCTCCATTCTGTCCTCGCGATCCCGGGTATTCCTCTTCCACAAAGATACTGGAGATGTCCGGCTACAAAAAATTATTCAAAATTTGCCGGAAAATTTTCAAAAAAAAAAATTTGAAATTTATTTCAGCAACGTGTTCTCAATAGAAATGATTTCCTAGATCACGCAGCTATGCAACATTTTTCTCGGACCCGGTCCAGGAACCGCAAGACTCCCTGCAGGCATTCCTACCGACGATTTACGTCGTAGCCCTCTCCAAAGATCACCCTATATTACAGTGCAGATCCGGGCTTCCACTGGAACCTGTCACGGGTACCTACCCGTCCGGATCACATTACCCGTCGCGGGTAACCGACCTGTCACGGGTCAGATGACCCGTCTTGGAGAACCCGAAATCCTGCTACGACGATCTTCGACATAACCCCGACCCCAAAACAGCCCTTCCTTTCATTCCGGCATAGCCCAGCCCATTTTCGCAATCGATCGCCGCCCAAAAGCATCCATTAGCGATCATTTTAGAGGCAGATTTTGGCAGAACTCAGGCAAACAGACATCATTTTAAGCGTATTCCAGAAACGATGTACCGGAATTCGCCCTTTTGTGCAACCTGATGGCGGGAAACCGGCCCTCACACCATACCGGTAAGCAGGAGCTACCGTCGAAGATTATCGGAAAGGAAATTACCTCACCCCCAGGCTCACAGCTGTTGTCTCAGTCTGGTTGTCTGACAATATAATGCCTTGAGATTCACGCCAGTTGCCGACGGAGAAGTGAGTTGAGGGGATGCAGGTCATCTGAGGGTACAGACCGGTATGGCACTATGGCACATTGTACCTGTTTTCCGGGAAGTCCTTCGTAAGAAATGTACAAAGAAAAGAACCCGGAAATGGCACTCCATGTGCCATAGTGCCATACAATTTTTGGTTTTGTTTTTTTGGACACCATGGACACCATTTCTGGTTTTTCCTAAAAAGTCCTTCGTAAGAATTGTACAAAAAAAAGATTCCGGAAATCGTGAAAATGATGTCCATTGTGACCAACTTTCTCCGGATTAATTTTGTTCCAACGTTTCCGGAGCGAAATCTGGTACGGCCACCAAGACCGTGTCACTTGTTCACTTAGACCCCATTTTCCTAAAAAGTCCTTCGTAAGAATTACACAAGAAAAAAGATTCCGGAAAGACCCTCAATGTGACACACGTGACACGCTTTTAAAAAACCTGCTTTGATGGATTAAAATTGATATAGTAATTCCGGGCACTTCGGGCACTTCGACCCCGTTTTCCGGGAAATCCTTCGTAAGAAATGTACAGGAAAAAAGTTCCCGGAAATGGCCCTTCAACTGCCCGGAGTGCCCGGACGTAATGCCGGTTCGGGACCTCCCCGGATACAAATAAGGATTTTTTTCCCCGTCACGTTGTTGCCATCGTTGACCTGCGGTTCCATTCCCGGCCATACACAAACCCGTTCCGGAATGCCGGTTCAAGCATCAGCCGGAACAGGATCGGCCCGGCAATCATAGCCCAGAAAATGTTGTTACCAAAATAACTGATGAACTTGCTCTCAAAAGGACGGGCAAAGAAGATCGTTCCGCATGCGGCAAGAAGCAGCATGGAGATAAAGGTCGCAACAAGTGTCACCACCCAGAAACAGCCCATGCCAAAAAGGTCTGAACGGATCTCATGGCCTTTCATCATCCGGTGCCAGAGCCTGTAAGCGATGTACGGGTAGAGGAAATTGATGAGAAATCCAAAGATACTCATGAAGGACCATGAACCGAAGAGATCCCCGGCCACGTTCCCGATCCCAAGACCCCACGCCGCTGCAGGACCCCAGAGAATCCCGCAGACCACCGGCAGGATCGCTGCCGGGCGCAGCGTGATGCCGGCAATCTCCCAGTGGTACTGGTTGAAGGGGACGAGGACCAGTACATAGAAAAGGGCAGTTACCGCGATCCAGGTCAGTCCCTTCCGGTCGGTCAGGACCTCTGCCAGTTCATGCATGGTATTCTTTTGGTGTTTGCCAATAAAAAATCCGGAGTATCGTTGCCCCCTTTTGGCGATCCCGGTAAGCCAAAGCCCGCTCAAGCGATCTGCCTGAGTTGAGCCCGGTCCTACCTCACCGGCCAGCCGGGGCGTCACCACCACCGGCCCGTGCTGAACCAATTGAAGATTTTCACATGGGAGTATGTTCGATCCATTGTCTTTGGTACATACTGACTATTTTATCTGTCCTGGTCTGCCGGCCCCGTGTATACACCGGAGCCAAGCCACCAGTCGTCGTCGACCTTTGCCCCGTACCCCATCTTGGATTCAAGTCTGTTGTTATGGAGGGGATTGATATATATGAACCGGTAAAACCCGCTCCCGTTCCTGACTACAGCGCCCATTTCCTTAACAAAAACTCCGTAGATCCCATCACGGGTTTTCCCGACTGATTCCGGGTTGACCGGATGTGCGAGGGTTGTACCGTTGAAGGCATACGCATAGATATAGAGTTCGCCCTGGATGAACGAGCCATTCTTGTTATTGAATTCTGCAAGGGCTTTTTCCGTGCCATGGCTCTTTGCATAAGCAACCGCGCTGTCAACAAAAGCAACGAGCGTCTCATTGGAGATGTATTTCTCCTGCTGGGGGGCACCAGCACTTGCCGGTGTTGAAGCGTTTTGGTTGGGTTGGTTTTGTATGCAACCGGCAGTTAAAAAAAAGAGGCCGAGAACAAACATACCCAAAAACGAAATTGATGCTTTTTTCACCGTTATAGATAGATTTTTCTTACCAATAAAATATGGACATTCCGCACGAATTTTCGAATTGATACTATTTTTTGCACACCTCATCACGGTAGTGCAGCATCACCCGGGAAAAAAAGAGAGAAGGACTAAACCCCCTTTACTCTTGCATGTGTCGAGCCCCCACCCAATAAGTGCCTGAGCAAGAGCCCCGTTCAGTCAATACCAGCCAGACCGGGCGCCACCACCGGCTGCACAACCGCCCGCGAGACCCGACCAGCCCCCAGGCTTCAACAGGGGCGGGTGAGGGGAAATCATCTCACATACAGGTCCCGTTCTTTTAGGTACGTGAGAACTGCCGTGCGGAGCGTCTTGAGGTTTTCTTTCGACGTGCCCTCTGAATTAAAGTTCATGGTTACGTAGGCATCCTTTTCCGGCAGGTAATACCAGAACGTGTACGATCCGGGATATCCGCCGGTATGACCCTGCATGGTCACGTTCGCGGGTGCGTTGACCTCGGTGGTATATCCGAGACCATAGCCATACTCCCGGGATTGCGGCGAGGGGTGTTCCATCGCAGCAAGCGAAGCCTTGCTGATCAGTCTCCCTTCGCGCAGCGCACGGTGGAAGCGGTTGAGATCGGCGGTTGTGCTCACAATATCCCCTGCCCCGCGATCGAACTGGACATACTGGTTGGTGAAATCATAATACGTGCCATTCGGACCGGCCATGGAGGCGGTCATGTGCGGCCCGGGGATGTGGTTGGTTTCCTGGATGAACGTGTCGTTCAGGCTAATAGGGACGAGGATAGTGCGGGTTACGTAATCCTCGTATGGAACCCCGGCTGCGTCATCGATGATGAGCGTGAGGAGGATGTAATTCACGTTCGAGTAGGTAAAGTTCGTTCCCGGCGGGTAGAGCGGGCTCGCGTTGATGCCCTGCAAAAGGCCGGTCTGGTACGGTACCGGGACATCCGGGTTCAGGTATTCCTGAAGATTGATGGAGTCCTCATTATAATCAGCGATACCGCTCGTGTGGTCGAGGAGCTGGCGGACCGTGATCAGCCGGCCGTTCGGGATCTTCTGCACGAGATCGGCCGGCAGCCAGCGTGCGATGGGGTCATCGAGCGAGAGTTTCCCTTCCTCGGCAAGTTTCTGGACTGCAACACTCGTGAAGGTCTTCGAGACGCTGGCAATTAAAAAGCGCATGACGGGTTGTGCCGGTTCCCCGGTGAAGGGGGATGCAATGCCGGCAGCGGACGTCCAGGTCCAATGCGGGGTTGCGATCTCCACTACGGCGCCGGGGACGCTGCCTGCGTGGATACCGGTATCCATGATTTGCTGGAGGGCTGCCCTGGTCTCTTCAGGTGGCGGATTCTGCCCCTTGCCTGCCGCTTGTTGCGGCGGGATTACGGGTTGCGTACAGCCGGCGGAAACGATCGCTGCGATGATGATGAGGAGGATAAGGATACGATGAATCTGTGACATAGAAGTAACGTTCCGGTTATCGATGTAATAAGGGATAAATGGCTGACTTTTATGAGTGGACCTGCCGGAAAAACGGCACAGATACTATTGCTGGGGTAAGAGATGCTCATCCAGAATATTTCCGTCGGTTTCTTGACGAGAGTTCCCTCGCTCCCGTACATTCAAAACACTCCCTCCCTCGGCTTCGGATTTCTCTGAAGCCCATCCCCACGATCGATAGCCCCTCCAAAAGCTCCTGTCAGTGCATTTTTCGGACCCCTTTTCATGCCGAAACCAGCCAAACGGGGCGCCTCCACCAGCCATGACCTTTGCTGCCTCGCCACACAGAGATGACCCGGCCAGATCACGACACACCAAGCCCGGGCGCTTCATCCTCCGGCTGTGGGACTGTCGGCCGGACTCTCACGGACTTCCCTTGCCATGAGTACAAGCAGGAAGGTAATGACAAGGAGCAGGACTGTCACAAGAAAAACGGCAGTGAACCCGGGGAGCAGGGCTTCCGGAGCCACCGTGCCCGGGCCGCGGAATGCTGCTCCCGATGCCTTCTTCGCAAAAATACCGAAGACCGTTCCAAAGAGTGCAAAACCTACTGCCTGACCGAGCATCCGCATTGTCATGAGAATACCGGACACCGCTCCTTCGTCTCCTTTCGGGGCATATTTCATGACCAGACTGATGTTCGGGGGATAAAATCCCCCTGCTCCCGCCCCGAAAAGGAACAGACCTGCAACTGCTGGCAGCACCATGATGGTCGTCCCCAGCAGGCCAAAAAGCAGGATTGAACCGGCGATCGCAAGACCGGTAGCGATGATCACGGGTTTCCTGCAGCCAATCCGGTCCACCAGTCCTCCGGCAAGGACACTCGCTATCATTATCCCGGCTGATGCGGCAACAAGCATAGAACCTGACTGTTCGGGGGAAAACATCCAGACCGATTCAAAGAAGAGAGGAAAGATCAGGAGCACACCACCGTAGGCTGTCATCATAAAGAGTGCGGCAAAAACGGAAGCTGTAAACGGGATATTCCGAAAAAGGCGGAGGGGTATCATCGGAGAAGGTGCCCGGTGCTCATGCCAGAGGAAAGCCGCCCCGAGCAGGAGGGAACCCGCGAGAATGAACGGAACCATGCGGGCACCCAGCCCGCCAATGTCACCGGCATTGAGACCGAACAACAGCCCCACGAGAGAAAAGAAGAGGAGAAATGCAGCCGGGTAATCGAACCGGGTCCGCACTGAGGGAACCTGCACCGGTATGAACCGGAATATGAGGATGATCGCGGCCATTCCAATTGGGACATTGACGAAAAAGATCCAGTTCCAGCTGAAATGTTCGGTTATATAGCCGCCAATGACCGGGCCGACAGTGAGGGCAACCGAGGCAGATGCCGCAATCAGCCCGAATGCCTTCCCCTTGAGTGACGGGGAGAGGACTGTTGCGACAAGGGCAGGACTCAGTGCCATGATTATCCCGGTTCCCACGCCCACAAAGATCCGTAACGCAAGAAGCAGCCATATATCCGCAACAAACCCGGAGAGAAGGGAACTTACCGTAAATATCGCAAACCCGCAGAGGAATACCCTTCGGTGACCGAGTTTGTCCCCGACGCTCCCAAAGGTCATGAGAAATGAAGAGCTCACGAGCATGGAACCGATAATGATCCACGATGTGAGGGCTGTCGTTACTTGAAGATCTTTTGTTATGGTTGGAAGAGAAACCGAGACCATGATGGTATCGAGTGTACTCATAAAGGCTGCAAGCGAGAGGCATATCATAATGGGCATGGTGCCGCTGTTCTGCACGGGAGTACTGTTTCCTGTCATACAACACGGTCTTTGAAAGGTGGGTATGGTGAAGTGTGTACGGGCTATAATGGAAATATATTTCCTCTTCTACAGGGAACTGCCACTGGCCGACGGCCGACCCCCCGCTCCTTTCTCCGCAATCGCCCGACCAAGGCCACTTTTGGTATCATCACCGGAATGTGTGCCGTGATATAATTGTCACGTGTTCGTCATCTGTTAGAATAAAATCCGGGCACTAAGGCACATTGTACCCCTTTTCCGGAAAGTCCCATGAGAAAACGGTACAGAAAAAAGATCCCGGAAATGCCATCAAAGTGCCCGGAGTGCCCGGGAGAAATGCCGGTACTTGGACAAAAGGACAAAAAGTACCCTGTTTCCGGGAAGTCCTTCGTAAGACATGAACAGGAAAAACATCCCGGAAATCAACCTCAATGTGTCCGATGTTCCCCCACGATCGTTCCACCATCCGGTTGCAACCCTTCGCGATGTCCGGATTCCCAAAACCTGGATTAGCAACACTCCCCACCGGTTCGATAAAAAAACATAGCTGGCTATTAACCACAGGGAACTATTCTTACTTAATTACGAACAGGATGTGTAGATCGTTACGAGATTAGACGAATTCCTTCGCCCGCTGCATGAGGGAGTATGGGAAGTGATCGTGCCAAAAGATTCGGTTACCGAGCCCCTTGACCCTGGGTGGGTGAAATCCCAGATTAATATTCCTTCGCCGGGAACTCTCGCAAGTTACCGGAAAGGCACGTACCATGCCCACGAACAGCAGGCAGAATGGCATGTGCACCTTGATAATTACGACCCGAAGGTCCACCCGGTCCTTCATCTCATCGACGATGCTCCCCTTCTCCTCATGATCGGGGATACCGTGGTTACCCTGATTGCCGGAACCCGGAAAAAGACGGGTAAAGAAGAGGAGATCTTAAAAGACCAGGAAAGGTCCTGGAAGGAACAGGTTCTTGTCGGGGTTCTTCTCATGCTCGGCGGGATATTTATTTTCGCAAACCCATCGATTACGTTCAGGGCCACCGTACATCTCATGGTTCCCCTCTTGATCATTGGTCTGGGTATCATTACCGCATGGCAGGGGATGTCGTTCCATCCTGCGAAAGTCCTTCACGGCGGTCTTGTATATCGCGGGATCGCTATCGTTATCGCAGGGATTATTTCATTTTCCCTGCCCCTGCCCCTGTGGATCGGTGTGGTCCTCGGAATACTTACGCTCTGGATGTTTGCGAGTGCGATTATCCTGCTCGCCCGGGCGAGAAAAGGTCGTGCGGCAATTCCCGAGGGATTTTGCAGCAGGCTCGTCGTTGCGTTTCTCTCGCTTGTGCTCGTGGTCCTGATCCTCCAGGACCCGTGGGGTTTATTGCAGTTGATCGTGATGACCGTTGGCGTCATCGCGACTTTGCTGGGGCTTATGCTGCTGGTGAACGGGGTCAGGCTCAGGAACAGGATGATCGGGAAATAACTTCCCCATTTTGCCTGAGCTGAGTCCTGCTCCCTTACTATGCCTGAGTTAAGCCCCCTCCCGCGATACTCCGGAGCCGGGGCGCCTCCCGGCTGCAGCGCCACGCGGGACTTGGACGGAGCCGTGATAAGCGTCGACTCATCATCCCCTTGGTAAATCTGGAAGGAATTACCCTAGAAGACCTCTCCGGGAGTATTGAAACCGGATATCCACTGTAGAGCGCAACGATGTGTCAGTGGCGTATCACGATAAAAACAGATCTCCCGGACCGTACCTCATTCCGCTCGTACTTATTCGATGTAAACGGCGACGATATCCGGTTGCTTCCGGGGAATTCTCCGGAAAAAGAAAACTCCTGCAGAAAATTCTGCAGGTTTAAATCTCCTACGGTGTTCTTTTCAGGGAATCGATGGTGAGCATGGTGGGTTCGGTATCGTCCAGGTAAATTAATTCGATCTCATCTGTTGATATTATTGTTCCGTCACAATACCCGCTGGTGTGTTCTACGATCCTGAAGGTTTTTCCATCACGGCTAAGCACACCGGCAAATCCCTCGGTTCTCGTTGTGCCGGATAGTAAGGGGAAGAGCATATACCCGGTAAACAAGCGGTCTTTTTGTTCGGTAATTACGAGTGTCATACTGACATTGGCGGATTCCCTGTAACCCACCCCCTCTATATAGCCTTTTACGGGACCCGTCCAATTCCCGACAAGATTGGGAATAGCCGCCGGAGCTGGCGGTGCGTTATTGACCGTGGTGCACCCTGCACAGAGGGCAATAACGAATAAACACGCTACACAGAGAATCCATTTCATGGCAAACCACTTCCTCTTTAAGGGTAGATTGGCATCGGTAGTATAAGATACCACACCAGTCAAAAATCCAAAAAAATCCCGGGATGCCGGGGACACATTGGCTGGCAGTCCCTGAACCCGGGTTATCCCTGATGATGGTGGTACCTGGTTCCTGCAATAGATCGCACTCTCAAAATATTCCATCAGTGCATTTTTCGGGAAATCCGCCCTCAACCAACCCCAGCCAGCCGGGGCGTCACCCCCTCAGGTTGCATCGCACCGTTTGACAATATTCATAGTGATGCACCGGCAATACGAATTCTATGAAGGCATTTCCCTTTGCGGTGATTCTTTTAATCCTGGCAGTGTCCGTGTCGCTCGCGAGATGCACCGGCCGGGTAACTATTCAGGTGACGAGCCCACGGTAAAAAACCGTGCAAGTACCGGGCAGATCTTTTTTGGACTTGAAAAGTGGATCTTTAAAAAAATGTAAAATTGGGTTAAATATGGTCCTTACAGGAGCTTTTTCTTGGCCGCAGCAAACTCATCATCGGTGAGTACGCCAGACGTGTGCAGTTCTGCCAGTTTTTGTAACTGGGCAGTCAAATCGGCCATCTGGCTGGCAGGCGTCGGTATTGCGGCTGCCTGTGCAGATTGTTGTTGCAGCGCCTCTTGTGCTCCCTGCTCTTTGAGTGCCTGAGCCTGTGCCGCCTGCTTAGTTGCCGCCTGTTTTCCTATTGCCAGTCCGCCTATGAGCATTAAACCTCTTCCTCTCATGTCATACACCACGCTGTGAAACTAATGCCTGGTGTGCCCTGTTAATCGCTTCGGCAGGAACACGCATATGGTCGACCAGCACGGCATCTGCATTAATGAGGGCTTCCTTGAATGGAACAGCCCATGTGTTTTCAAATAACAGAATGCCTGCCGAGCAATTATCCGGTAAAGATTCCGCAATCGCCTCAATATCACCCATTGAGAACCAATCACTCGCGTTCTTTGCAAACTCGGAGAACGCGTCACTGGCAGATCCCCCGAGGTTCTTTACTTCGTAGATCGTCAGTTTTCCTTTCTCATCCTTCCGGACAAAGACCATGTCGATCACGCGGATAACACCATTTTTTTCCAGTTTGACAAGCTCAGGGGCAATCTTGCCGGTGAACTTGTTCCCGGGAAACAGGACTACGACATAGTCTACCGGGCCAAGGACTTTTTTTGGCTTTTTAGTATCTTTAGCAGTCATAATATCCCACAACTTTGCTTGACAAAGTGTCGTGCGAAGTTGTAATAGATTATTATATTTATATTTTTGGCTCTTTGCCGTTTTATGAGGGGTAAATCCGCGTGGTCGGAGACGACAGGGCGAATCTATACCGGAGGGTATACTGGCAATCCCTTCAAAGTTACATTTGAAGATACAATGCCGGAAGGTATGCGGAATTTTGTTATATTTTTAAATTATTCAATAGACTATGCAGGAACCGGGCTGCCATGAAAATTATCCAACCAGGATTGTTGTTATATCAAATCTGATGACATTTTTGATCTACGGGATTGGCGCATATATCCTGTACAGGTTCAGTCTCATCTGGGTCATTATTTATGTACTTTTCATCCTTCTCCTTGAATTCCGGTTGCTGGGCAGGCATTGCGTGGACTGTTATTATTACGGCAAAACCTGTGCTTTTGGTAAAGGTCGGTTGAGCTCCCGGTTTTTTCCCAAAGGCAAGCCGGAACAGTTCAATCAAAAAAAGATCACATGGAAAGATATCGTTCCTGATTTTTTGGTTTTTATGGTTCCCATTCTCGCAGGCCTGATGCTCCTGATACAGGAGTTCTCATGGATTGTCCTCATTTCCATCATCGCCCTCTTCCTCCTGGGTTTTATCGGCAATGCTCTTGTGAGAGGACAACTCGCCTGCAGGTATTGTAAACAGAGGGAGATTGGTTGTCCGGCTCAACAATTGTTTGATAAAAAAAATACGTGAACAATTACCGGACCCTCGCTGAGGGTATATGGATGTGTCAAGTTCCTTCCTATACAGGAAGATGTGTCCGGTATTTGTGAATTATCCCCGACAGGGGTTTTAAAAAGTCTTCCCGGAATGCATCATCTGCAATGTTTCATTCAATGCAATCCAGTGACTGGTTTTTGAAGTTAACGGTCTTTCTCTATAAGATACAGTCAACCTGAACAAACTATGAATAAAGTTATCAGGATTTGATTGTTCAGAACAGATTCGTCCGGTTTAAAAGTACAGAATTATTCGACAATATCCCAGCCGGGATCATCCGGGGATTCGGGCGTTGCCCCGGCATTTTCACCCCGCTTCCCGTGGATCTCGTGAACGAACCGCGAACCGGTCATCGCGGACAATATTGCAGCGACGATTGAGAGCAGGGCGCCGATATAGAATGAGATCCTGAG
>Ga0315282_10006805_pt1 | contig 18997 bp, 36 predicted proteins | sample YL17G07_20_MG_FD_203693 | JGI IMG/M metagenome (GOLD analysis project Ga0315282, IMG submission 203693) | Sediment microbial communities from Yellowstone Lake, YNP, Wyoming, USA - YL17G07_20 | ecosystem: Environmental > Aquatic > Freshwater > Lake > Sediment | place: USA: Wyoming | collected... | reverse complement strand
CATAGATATTATTCTTTTGTTAGATATTTTATTGTGTTTTCTGCTATACTTAGTCCTGCGTATATGGGAACTATCTTATACTCTTTTATCTCTGGTAAGAACTCAGATCGTCTACATATCCTGGTCTATCTGGAGAACTCTTAACCTCTACTATAAATGCTTTGTCATCTGTAAATCCAAGTATGTCCACTTCGGTTTCTCTACCTCTACCTAATACCTAGTTTCCAGCCTCTCGTCAATTTCTAGGGAGTGAGTAGGCCGTAAGCCGAATCCTGTTTTAGATGACCATATATCTGGGATAACTGTTACCAGTTACCTCTAGCGGCCAACCCGAAGATATTAACGAGCAGGGCACTCTCTCCTCCTATTAGGCCTTGCTCCAGGTGGGGTTTACCAAGCCAGAAAGTCACCTTCCTGCTGGTGAGCTCTTACCTCGCCTTTTCACCCTTACCTGCTTTTACAGGCGGTATATTTTCTGTGGCACTTTCCTAACGTCACCGCTACTGGGCGTTACCCAGCACCTTGCCCTGTGGAGTTCGGACTTTCCTCAAGGGGAAACCCCTTGCGGTCATCCACCTACTCACTCCCAATAATATTATACTACTTTCTTACGAAAAGCGATAAAGAGGAAGAAGATACCTATTACAAATTCTGCCAGAGCAAGGATTATCTCTAGCCAACTAAATTTTAAACCAGCTAGAGCAAGGGGGATATTCTGGAAGAAGAAGAGTATCAATAGTTCTATCCCTGTAATGTAGAAGAATCTAGGGAAAAGTGTATTATCTTCTGCCCCTTTTCTATAGTAGGCTTCTGCAAAGATAATAAGGGCAAGCCAAAGTATAGCTAATCCTAAAAATAGAAACTTGTCTATTGCACCAGCAGACCATCTATTAGTATTAAGTAAAGCCATTATCCTCAGATAAAACTCTCTACCTGCTAAAAAGAGGAAAAAGCTAAAAGCCAATGTCAGTATCCATAATATATAACATAAAACATAGGACAGAGTCTTCTTCATAGTTTTATTTTATCACATTTTTGCAAGAATTCAATATTCTACTTTATATAGATAAAGCCCATGAGGAGGTGCTATACCTTTCACTAGACCCCTCTTCTTTGAATCTAAGATATACTTTAGGTCTTCTAGAGTCAATTCTCTATTACCCAAATCTATAAGGGCTTTTACTATAAGTCTTACCATTCCCCTCAAAAATGCATTTGCTTTTATATAAAATACTAGAAAAGAACCTCTCTCTAAAATAGAGATTTGATAGACCTCTCTTACAGTCATTTCTCCATTAGATTTAGAAAAACTTGTAAAATCGTGTACTCCTACAAATATAGATAAGGCATCTTTAATCTCTTCTACATTTGGTCTTTCTTTTAGATGCCAGACATAGTTCCTTAAAAATGGTGATGAGGTATCCATTATATATATGATGTAGATATAGCTTCTTGATTTTGCAGAAAATCTTGAATTAAAATCTAATGGAACTTCTTGAGCCTCTTTTACTATTATACTAGGTTCAAGGATACTATTTATAGCAATAGGTATCTTTTCTGTAGGAATAGATAAATTAGTCTTAAAATTTACTACTTGATTAATGGCATGAACGCCTGCATCTGTCCTTCCTGCTCCAACTATATCTATTTTCTCTTTAAGTATCTTTAATAAGGCAGATTCTATGGCACCCTGAATAGTAAGAACATCTGGCTGTATCTGAAATCCAAAAAAAGATGAGCCATCGTAAGCTATTGTAAGCTTTATATTCTTCATAAAAGGATAGAGATAATAGCTACAATGATAGAAATGGTAAGTATAATAAAATCCCCTCTAGAAAGGATGTATTCTTTCATCTTTGTCCTTCCTTCTCCTCCCCTATAGCATCTTACTTCCATAGCTAAAGCCAATTCGTCTGCCCTTTGAAATGTATTAACAAAGAGGGGAACAAGGATTGGTATGAGATTTTTTGCCCTATTAAAGATACTGCCACTTTCTATATCAGCTCCTCTAGCTATCTGAGCCTTCATAATCCTATTTGTCTCTTCTACAAGCACTGGTATGAATCTCAGTGCTATACTCATCATCATAGCCAGTTCATGTGCAGGAAAGCCTATCCTTTTAAAAGGAGAAAAGAGAGACTCTAAGGCATCTGTAAGCTCTAGTGGAGAGCAGGTAAGGGTAAGTAGTGTGCTAAAGCTTATAAGTAATAGAAATCTTATCACCATAAAGGTTCCGTTTCTCAGTCCTTCTACTGTTCCCCTTAATATCCACCAGTGAAAGAGCTCTGTCCCTTGAGTTGTAAATAAATGGAGGGCAAATGTTAATAAGATAAAAAAGATGATGGGTTTTATCCCACGAAATATATAGAGAGGTGGAATACGTGAGAGTAATATAAGGGCTATCAAAAAACAGGCTAAGAATGCATAACCTATAAATCCTTTTACGATAAAGATGATGATAATATTTATTAATGTAATAATAAGTTTAATTCTTGGGTCTAATCTATGTATATATGAATCAAGAGGCAGGTACTGTCCGAAACTTATCTCTATTGCCAAGAGATTTCCTCCATTTAGCTATACACCTTGCTGCCTCCTCTATATCTAGTATGTTATAAGGTATATCAGCTCCCCTTTTATAAAGTGTATAGAGTAATTCGACTATCTGTGGAACTCCTAGAGAGATTTCAACTAACTTCTCTACATCTTTAAATATCTCTTTCGAAGCCCCATCCATTATTATCTTACCCTCATTTAATACTACAACTCTATCAGCATATCTAGCTATTTCACTTAGGTCATGTGAGATAATTATTATTGTAAGAGATTCTCTTCTGTTTAAGGCATCTATTTCGTCTAGAAGTTCTCTCCTACCCTGTGGGTCAAGATTGGCAAGTGGCTCATCTAATACAAATACTTTTGGTTCCATAGCCAATATACTAGCTATAGCAACCCTACGCATCTCTCCCCCACTTAAAGAGAGAGGAGATTTAGATAGAGGAAGATGCGATATCCCCATCTTTTTTGTGGCATCTTCTATCTTTTCTTTTATTTCGTCTTCTGGATATCCATAATTTCTCAAACCAAAAGCCAGTTCATCGTATATAGTTTCAGAAAATATCTGGGTTTCTGGGTACTGAAAGACCATTCCAACTTTCTGACGGATAGACTTTAGATTAGCGTTTTTACTAATGGTTACCCCGTCAACTATTACCTCTCCTTTTGTAGGTCTTAATAAGCCATTAAAATGCTGGATAAGGGTAGATTTTCCTGAACCAGTAGGTCCAATAATAGCTACAAATTCTCCCTCGCTAATCTTGAGATTGATTTCTTTTAATGCCCACAGGGCAATGGGGGTATCAGGGTTATACTGATACCATACATCTTTTAACTCAATTACAGATGGCATTCACCATCTCCTCAATGGTCAAAGGACTTTCATTGAATTCTACACTAAGTCTTTTCAATCTCAATCCTAGAGACGCAATCTCAGGGGTATCAAGTCCAATCTCTCTTAATGTATCTTCATCTGTAAGGATCTGACGAGATGAACCCTCCTTAAAAATCTTTCCTCTATAGAGAAGGATAATCCTATCCGCATATACAAGCTCTTCCAAGTGATGCGTAATATAAACTATCCCTACCCCCTCCTCCTTAAGCTGAAGGACTGTAGATAAAACTTCCTTCCTCCCAAGAGGGTCTAGCATAGAGGTAGGCTCATCTAATACTATATATTTAGGCTTCATAGCCAGTATACCAGCTATTGCCACACGTTGCTTCTGACCTCCAGAGAGGGTAGAGACAAGCCTCCTTCGCTCCTTCAACAAACCTACCCTATTTAGGACATAAGAGACTCTTTCTCTTATAATAGCTGGAGGAATTCCTAAATTCTCTGGCCCAAATGCGACATCCTCTTCTACTATACTTGCTACTAACTGATTATCAGGATTCTGAAATACTAGTCCAACCTTCTGTCTAATAATCCATTGCTTCGTCTTATCAGTAACAGAGACTCCGTCTACAATTACATCTCCAGCTGTAGGTAGGAGTATTCCATTTAAGCACTTAGCAAGTGTAGACTTTCCTGAGCCGTTAGGACCAGCAATGCCTATAAAATCTCTCTCATTAACTTTTAATGATATGCTTTCTATGACAGGATCCCCTTCATAACTGAAGGAGAGGTCTTTTACCTCTATTGACATTCTATTTTATAAGAGAAACTTTGACTAATGGAGCACTGTCTCCCTGCCTTATTCCCAATTTAAACAGACGGAAGTGCCCACTCTCTCTAGTTAGAGATGGAACTTCTGAATATAATTTCTTTGCTACCTCTTTCTCATATATTATTCCTGACAACCTTCTTATAGCTGCAAGGTCTTGTTTTTTTGCTACTGAAATTACTCTCTCGGCTAGAGGGATCAATTCTTTAGCCTTAGCCTCTGTAGTTACAATACTTCCATTCTTAAAGAGAGCAGTAACTAGACTTCTCAATAGTGCTTTCCTTTCAGAGGAGAAACGCCCTAATCTATTTATCTTTTTCCTATGACGCATCTTTCTTCACCTCTTCTTCGTCTTTTCTTAAACTATACCCTGCAGCCTGTAGTTCTTTTTCTATCTCTTTAGTCATCTTATCTCCTATATTTTTAATAGCTTTTATCTCCTTATAACTCTTCTGAGTTAATGCCTGTACTGTATGGATTCCATTCCTTTTGAGAAGATTTAAAATCTTTAAAGGTAAGTGTAGATTTTCTATAAGAGTTTCATCTGAAACAAGAACATTTGTTGGGGTTATCTCTTCTACAATCTGAGGAGGGACCTCTTCTTTAAAGAGAATACGCTGCAACTCACTCTCGACTAATCTAGATAGCATATCATAATTTTCTTTTAAGGTTTCAGAAGCCTGTAAAAGCGCTTCTCCCGGAAGGACAGAGCCATCAGTCCAGATCTCTAATACTATACGTTCAAAATCAGTTACCTGTCCTACACGAGTATTCTCTACCTTGTAACTTACCTGTTTCACAGGACTATAGAATGCATCCATAGGGATGTATCCTACAGTAGTAAACATCCCTTTTAATTTTTCAGACGAAACATATCCCTTTCCACGTTGGAGGACGAGGTCCATTCTCAGGACAGAATCCTCATTATCCAAAGTGGCTATGTGCAAATCAGGATTTACAATTTCTACATCATTATCAGGGATAAAATCACCTGCAGTTACTATCTTAGGACCTCTTTTCTCTACAGATATAGTCTTTAGCTCTGTATTGTAGAGTTTTACAATTAGTCCTTTTAAATTTAGTATTATCTCTACTACATCTTCCTTTACTCCTGGGATTGTAGAGAACTCATGTAATACTCCATCTATTCTTACACCTACTGGAGCTACTCCTTCTATAGATGAGAGAAGCACTCTTCTTAAAGTATTTGCTATTGTATGCCCATAACCCCTCTCTAAGGGTTCTATATATAGTTTTCCGTAATTTCTTTCATGTTCAAGCCATTCTACATGAAACATCAAAAGTCCTCCTACCTCGAATAGAACTCTACAATCAATTGCTCATTTATTGGAACATCTATCTCTTGCCTACTTGGAAAATTCCTTATAGTACCTTCAATCATATCAGGATTAAGCTCAAGCCAAGCAGGAATCTTTGCTTGCGTTACTCTTTCTCTAATAGTCTCCCCTAATGGACCAGATATAAGCTTTTGTTCTAGAGTCACTTTATCCCCTGACTTCACTAAGTATGAAGGGATATCAAGTTTCTTCCCATTAACCATAACATGTCCATAAGCAACGAATTGTCTAGCCTGACTTCGAGAAGAGGCAAAGCCAAGTCTATATAATACATTATCAAGACGCCTCTCTAATAGCTGCAGAAGTACTTCTCCTGTAACTCCCTTTTTCTTAGAAGCAATTCCGAAATAGTTTCCAAATTGTATCTCAGAAATTCCATATATACGACGAGCTTTTTGTTTTTCTCTAAGTCTTACTCTGTACTCAGAATACCTTACCCTTACATGACCATGCTGTCCAGGTGCAGAATTACGCTTTTCCAATATACACTTAACAGAAGAACATTTCTCCCCTTTTAAGAAAAGCTTGATCCCTTCTCTTCTACATAATCTACATTTTGCCTCTGTATATCTTGCCATTTATACTCTCCTCCGCTTAGGTGGCCGACATCCATTATGGGGTATAGGAGTAACATCCTTTATTAAGGTTATATCTAAACCTGCTGCCTGAAGAGAACGTATAGCAGCCTCTCTTCCAGGTCCAGGCCCTTTTACATAGACATCTACCTGCCTCATCCCTTGGTCTACAGCCTTTTTAGCAGCTGTTTCAGCTGCCAATTGAGCAGCAAAAGGAGTGCCTTTTTTAGTCCCCTTAAAGCCACTAGCTCCTGCACTTGACCAGCAGATTACTAAACCACTCTGGTCAGTAATAGTAACTATAGTATTGTTAAAAGTAGAACGTATATGCGCTATACCTTTAACAATACCTTTCTTCTCTTTTCTTCTCGTTTGTCTCTTAGCCATAATACCTCCTGTTTACTTCTTACTATGCGATCCCATTGTTCTGCGTGGACCCTTTCTAGTACGTGCATTAGTCTTTGTCCTCTGACCTCTTACAGGTAATCCATATTTATGCCTTAAACCTCTATATGTCCCGAGGTCTATAAGTCTCCTTATATTCTGAGAGACTTCCCTTCTGAGCTCTCCTTCAACCTTGTGGTTATTCTCAATAATATCTCTTAGTTTAGCAATCTCTTCATCTGAAAGCTCATTAGCTTTCTTATCCAGGTCTATACCTATCTCTTGTAATATCTTCTTACTTGTAGGAAACCCTATTCCATAGATATAAGTAAGAGCAACTTCTATCCTTTTATTCCTAGGTAAATCTACTCCTGCTATTCTAGCCATAAATTACCCCTGCCTCTGTTTATGTTTTGGATTAGAACAAATTACCATAACTTTCCCATTACGTCTTATAATATTACACTTACTGCATATTTTTTTCACTGAAGATCTGACCTTCATACTTTCTTATAACCTCCTTACAATACGTCCACGGGTAAGGTCATATGGAGAGAGTTCTAGCTTTACCCTATCTCCAGGCAAGATACGAATAAAATTTAGCCTTATCTTACCTGAGATATGGGCAAGAACTCTGTATCCATTATCTAACTCTACTCTAAACATAGCATTTGGAAGAGCCTCTATCACTCTGCCTTCCACTTCAATAACATCTTTCTTTTCTGGCAATTTACACCACCCGATTGTTAGAGTATATCAGATTCTCTCTCATAAGTCTAGTAGTGATTAATGGTTCATCCTCTTGAATAATTACTGTATGTTCAAAGTGACAGGAGGGTTTACCATCTTTAGTAACCGTTGTCCAACCATCATTTAATATCACTACTTCCCCAGTTCCAAGATTTACCATCGGCTCTATTGCCAAGGCAAAGCCAGGTTCAAGGATTGGTCCTTCTCCTGGAGGTCCAAAATTTGGAACTTGAGGCTCTTCATGTAATTTTCTTCCTATACCATGCCCAACAAAATTCTTTACAACTCCCATCTTATGAGCCACCACGTATGATTCAATAGCATAAGAGATATCACTGAGATGTTTTCCTACCTTTGCTTCAGATATACCTAATTCAAGAGCCTTCCTGCCGACATTTAGTAGTTCTTCAAGCTCTGGCTTTATTTTACCCACAGGAACAGTCAAAGCTGCATCAGCATAGTAGCCATTATACTCTACCCCCACATCTAGGCTTACTATATCTCCCTCTTTTATCTTGACATTCTTTTTTGGAATTCCATGAATTACTTGTTCATTTATTGAGACACATATATTCCCTGGAAATCCATTATAGCCTCTAAAAGCAGGTCTACCCCCTAATCTTTTTATAAATTCAGCTGCTTCCCTATCTAAGTCCAATGTGGACATCCCTGGGGTAAGTATCTCCTGGAGATACTTAAGTGCGTAAGCAAGAATCTGTCCAGCAGAAAACATTACATCTATTTCCCTTTTAGTCTTACGTCTTATCAAACTAGGTTCTTCCTCTCAGTTACCCCTAATATAAGTCTATTGACCTCTTCAATAGAGCCAGAACCGTTGACATTCTCAAGGATTCCTTTCGTTTTATAATAGTCGATAAGAGGAGCTGTCCTTTCTCTATATACTGTAAGACGCTCTTTTATAGTCTCTGGTCTATCATCTTCCCTTTGAATAAGTTTTGTTCCATCGTTATCACATATTTCATCTACCTTGGGAGGGTCATATATAATATGATACCCTCTTCCACAGCTTGGGCAGTATCTTCTTCCAGCAAGCCTTCTTATGATCTCTTCATCTTGGACCTCAATAGCCAAGACTATCGTTAACTCTTTACCAATATCTTCTAGAACGTTATCGAGAAAACGAGCCTGACCTAAAGTCCTAGGATAGCCATCAAGGAAGAATCCATCTGAAAGTCCTCTTATATACTCTTCCATAATGGCGTTTATAATATCATCAGATACTAGCCCCCCACTCTTCATTATCTCAGCAACCTCCAAGCCCAATGTGGTCTTCCTATTTACTGCATCTCTTAAGATATCTCCAGTAGATATATGGGCAAGTCTATAAGTTTTAGCCAATAGTTTTGCTTGAGTCCCCTTCCCTACTCCAGGTGGTCCTAAAAGTACTCCATACATTCCCACAGTTTTATCACCTCTATTTCAGGAATCCTTCATAATGTCTCATAATAAGTTGAGATTCTAACTGTCTTATAGTCTCTACAGCTACCCCTACAACAATCAATACCCCCGTACCAAAGAATATAGAAGTAAATGCACTTATCTGAGAAGAACGGACAAAGGAAGGAGCTATAGCAAGCGAAGCTAAGAATATAGCCCCTATAAAGTTTATTCTATTATTAATCTCACTTATATAATCAGATGTATACTTTCCTGGTCTTATACCAGGGATAAATCCACCATATTTCTTTATGTTGTCAGCAAGTTCATCAGGGCTAAATACAATAGAGCTATAAAAATAGGTAAAAAAGATAACAAGGAGGGCATAAAGGACAATATAAAGTATAGAACCTGGGGAAAGTACACTAGATATACCTTTCAAATTTGGTATAAATTGAGCCAATGTAGAAGGGAATAGAAGTACAGAACTGGCAAATATTATAGGTAATACTCCACCTTGGTTTACTCTAAGGGGTAGGTATGTGTTCTGTCCTCCGTATTGTCTTCTACCAACAACTCTTCTTGCATACTGAATAGGAACCTTTCTCTGAGCTTCTTGCATAAATATTACAGCAACAAAAACTCCTACTCCTACTAACAAAAAGAGTATAAGGATAAATGGATTCATCTGTCCAACACTTATCAACCTTCCACTTTGGAAGACTGAACTCGGAATCCTTGCAATGATACCAACAAATATAATAAGAGAGACCCCATTCCCAGCACCATACTCAGAGATAATTTCTCCTACCCACATAAGTAGAAGGGAACCTGCAGTAAGAGTAATAGATACGGTCATCAGGTAAAAAAATCCTGCACCTTCTAGAACTCCAAGGCTCCTCAGCCATGTGCTCATACCAAACGCTTCTACAAAAGCCAGGACTACTGTAAGATATCTTGTATATTGGGTAATCTTACGTCTTCCTTCTTCCCCTTCTTCCTTTGCAAGCTTTTCTAAAGATGGTATTACAATCGTCAAAAGCTGTAAGATAATTGATGCATTGATGTAAGGTATTACTCCCATAGCAAAGATAGAAAAGCTTCTTAGCCCACCCCCAGCAAATAGGTCAAACATATTTAATAGTGTACCCTGTCCCATTAGTGTTTCCAAACTCTTTACATTGACTCCTGGGACAGGAATAAATATACCTATTCTATATACACCTACCATAAGAAGGGTAAACAGTATCTTCTGTCTTAATTCTGGAATTTTAAAAACATTAAAAAGTCCAGTAAAAGTAGACATTTTTAAGAGATGACCTCCACCTTCCCATCACAGGCTTCTATCTTAGCAATAGCCTGTTTAGAAAATTTATGAGCTCTCACTATAATGGGCTTCTCTACGACTCCATCTCCTAAAATTTTTAGACCATCCTGTAACGTATCTATTATTCCTTTTTCTATAAGAAATTCAGGAGTAACTATAGTATTCTCCTCAAATCTATTTAATATTCCAACATTTACTATGGCATAAACCTTTCTAAACCTATTCTTAAAACCACCCAGATATGGAAGTCTTCTCTGGAGTGGAGTTTGACCTCCTTCAAAACCAGGTCTTACGCCTTCTCCTGAACGAGAACCTTGTCCTTTCGTTCCTCTTCCAGATGTTTTCCCTTTTCCAGAGCCATGTCCCCTACCTAATCTTATTCTCTCCTTTATTGCCTTCTTAGGAGGAGATAACTCAGAGAGTTTCGTCATTCTTCTACCTCCTTAACTTCCACAAGATGCCTTACTTTATTAATCATCCCCATTAGACTTGGATTAGCAATAAATTCTCTCGTTTTGTTAATTTTAGTAAGTCTTAATGCCCTCAGGGTAGCCTTCTGGTCTTTGGGATGTCCAATAGGACTCTTTTTCAATGTCACTTTTATTTTCATAGCTCACCTCAAAATTTCTTTTACAGTTTTTCCTCTTACATATGCCACATCACTAGGCAATCTCAACATAGATAGAGCCTTCATAGTAGCCTTAGCAAGATTTACAGGATTGGTAGAACCTAAAGACTTTGTAAGAATATTTTTTATTCCTGCTAGCTCTAAGATAGCTCTTACAGTACCACCAGCTATAACTCCTGTACCTTCCGAAGCAGGCTTTAGAACTAATTTTGAAGCGCCAAAGTCTATTGTTATCTCATGGGGAATAGTTGTCCCTCTCCTTGGCACAGTAATCACATTCTTTTTAGCCTTAGTTACAGCTTTCCTTATGGCACCTGGAGGTTCTCCAGCCTTACCCAAGGCAAGACCAACATGTCCCTGCATATCTCCTACCACTACTAGAGCACTAAAACCGAATCTCCTTCCCCCTTTTACAACTTTGGCTACTCTTCTTAATGAGATAACTCTTTCTGTATACTCTAAGCTTTCTGTTGTTTTTAATACGTTATCTTCCATTAAAACTGTAAACCTCCCTCTTTAGCTCCTTCTGCCAGGGCTTTCACTCTACCATGAAACTTATAACCTCCCCTATCAAATACTACCTTACTTATCCCCTTCAAGACAGCCCTTTCAGCTATAATCTTCCCAATAATCTTTGCCTCTTCTGTCTTTTTAAGCCCTTTAAGCTGAGTTTTTAACTCTGGTTCAAGAGTAGAAGCCGACACTAAGGTATGACCCTTATTATCGTCTATGACCTGGGCATATATATGATTTAGGCTCCTATACACATTCAGTCTCAATCTTTCGGGAGTCCCCTTTACTTCCTTTCTGACCCGTATATGCCTCATTTTTCTTGCAACTCTTCTCTTGCTTTTGTCGATCATCACGTCCTCCTTACTTCTTCACTCCGACCTTTCCAGCTTTGCCAAGTTTCCTTATTACTATCTCCGTTACATACTTGATCCCTTTACCACTATAGGGATTCACAGGTCTAACAGCTCTTATATTCGCTGTTATAGCTCCCACTTTCTCTTTGTCTATACCTTTTACAACAACGTGTGTCTGGTCAGGTACTTCAAATGCAACCCCAGCAGGATCAAAAGATACAGGATTACTATAGCCTATATTTAGTAATAGCTTTTCTCCCTGCTTCTGAGCCCTATAGCCAGTCCCTATAATTTCAAGTGTCTTAGAAAATCCTTTCGATACTCCTTCTACCATATTGGCTACAACTGTGCGGATAGTACCATGCAGTGACTTATAGAATTTGTCATCGTTTGGTCTTTCTACTACAATAGTGTCTGTTTCTTTTCTAACAGATATTCCAAAAGGTATAGGTCTTTCTATGACGCCTAAAGGTCCTTTTACTCTTATCATATTGTCCATTATATTTACTTCTACCCCAGGGGGGATAGAAATCGGCCTTTTACCAATTCTAGACATTTACATCTCCTCCTACCAGACAAAGCAGAGAACTTCTCCACCTAAACCTTCTTTATGTGCCCTTTTTTCAGTCATAATTCCGTTAGAGGTAGAGATAATAGCTATCCCTAGTCCACCAAGGACTTTAGGTAGTTCATTCCTTCTTGCATATATTCTTAATCCAGGTCTACTTACTCTCCTTATTCCAGCTATGGCTGTAATTCCTTTATTAACATATTTTAGGTATACTTTTATAAAAGGAAACTTTTCTGTCTCAACTTCTTTGTAATCAAGTATGTATCCTTCTTCTTTTAAAATCTTCAAGATTTCAAGTTTTAGTTTTGATACAGGAGATACGTCTACAATCTCTAAACGAGCTTTACCTGCATTTTTCATCTTAACAAGCATATCAGCAATTGGATCAGTTGCCATTTTTACCTCCTACCAGCTAGCCTTAATAACGCCAGGAATAACACCTTGATGGGCTAATTCCCTAAAGCATATTCTACAAATTCCAAAATCTCTCATGTAACCTCGAGATCTACCACATAAACTGCATCTGTTTCTCTTTCTCACTTTAAACTTTGGTGTTCTATTGCTCTTTTCAATCATTGCTTTTCGAGCCATATATTCCCCTCCTATTAACTTCTAAAAGGCATACCCAAAGATTTGAGTAACTCATATGCTTCTTCATCTGTCCTTGCAGTAGTTACAATTGTTATATCCATCCCTCTTACCTTTACAACTTTGTCATACTCTATCTCTGGGAAAGCCGTCTGTTCCTTTAATCCCAAAGAGTAATTTCCTCTTCCATCGAGAGACTCGGTACTTACCCCTCTAAAATCTCTTATCCTAAGGAGAGAGACATTTAAGAGTTTATCTAAGAATTCCCACATCCTATTCCCACGTAAAGTTACCATACATCCAATACTCATCCCTTTGCGAAGTTTAAAGTTGGAGATAGATTTTTTAGCTTTTGTAATAACAGGCTTCTGTCCAGAAATGATAGCCAGGTCATTTACAGCTGCTTTTAATAGGTCGGGATTCTGAATAGCATCTCCAAACCCCATGTTAATTACTACTTTCTCTACTTTAGGGATAGCCATAACACTTTTATAGTTAAACCTTCCCATTAAATACGGAATAACTGTCTCTCTATAATAATCCTTTAATCTAGGCATATATTCCACCTCTATTAGGTTTCATCTACTATTTCTCCACACTTTTTACATACTCTAACTTTTTTCTCAGAAAGAACCTTAGTCCCTATTCTAGTAGCCTTATTGCAATGTGGACATACAAGCATTACTTTACCCCAATGAAGAGGAGCTTCCCTCAGTATAATCCCACCTGTAGGGAATTGAGGGCTAGGTTTCATATGCTTTTTTACCCTATTTAATCCTTCTACTATAACTGATTGTCCTTTTGGATATACTTCCAAAATCTTACCACTTTTGTCTCTATCTTTTCCAGCAATAACTACTACCGTATCACCTTTCTTAAAATGGCTAAGTGTCATTATACCACCTCTGGAGCAAGGGAAATAATTCTCATAAAGTCTTTGTCTCTCAACTCTTTTGCTACAGGTCCAAAGATTCGAGTCCCTCTTGGATTCTTCTGATCATCTATTAAGACAGCGGCATTTTCATCAAACCTTACAATAGTTCCATCTGAGCGTCTTATTGCTCTCCTTGTGCGCACAATTACTGCCTTTACTATGTCGCTCTTTTTAACACTAGAGTTTGGGGTGGCTTCCTTTACTGTAGCCACAATTATATCTCCAATATATCCATATCTTTGATTTCCACTACCAAGAACACGTATACAGAGGAGTTCTTTAGCACCACTATTATCAGCTACCTTCAGGCGTGACATTGGTCGTATCATACTCTTCCCCTTCCTTCCTTCCGATAATTCTTACTACTTTCCATCTCTTTTCTTTACTTAGAGGACGTGTTTCTCTAATAAGAACTATGTCTCCAATGTGACATTTATTCTCTTCATCATGAGCTTTATATTGTTTCACAATTTTTACTGTCTTACCATAGAGAGGGTAACGAAATCTTCTTTCCACAGCAACGGCTACTGTCTTATGCATCTTATTACTTACTACTACTCCAACCTGTTCTTTTCGATTCTTCTCCATATCTCCTCCTATTTACTCCCCATCTGCCTTAGATGCATAATAGTGAGTACTCTAGCTATGTCTTTTTTTACTTCTTTTATCCTAGCAGTATTTTTAAGTTGTCCGACTGATTTTTGAAATCTTAGGTTAAAGAGCTCTTCTTTAAGTTCTCTCAATTTGCTCTCTAATTCTATATCTGTCATATCTCTTACAACGGTAGGCTTCATAGTTTTTCACCACCTAAAAGCCGATTCCTTGTAATCATCTGAGTCTTTATTGGTAACTTAGCACTTGCAAGTTTTAGTGCTTCCTCCGCTATTTCTTTTGGAAGCCCTCCAATTTCGAATAATACCTTACCTGGTTTTATAACAGCCACCCAATGATCAGGAGCTCCTTTACCACTTCCCATTCTAGTTTCTGCGGGCTTAGCTGTAACAGGTTTATCTGCCACTACTCTTATCCATACTTTACCACCACGTTTCATCGTCCTATTAAGAACAATCCTAGCTGATTCTAGTTGCTGGCTAGTTATCCATGCAGGTTCAAGGGCTTGCAAACCATACTCACCAAAAGCCACGTAATTCCCATCAATAGCTATCCCTTTCATCCTACCCTTTTGCTGTTTCCTATGTTTTACTCTAGTAGGTATCAACGCCATCTAAAACAACCCCTTCCTCTTCTGGCAATGGCTCCTCTTCTATAACTTTGCTCTTTTTCTCAGTAATTACATCTCCTCTATATATCCATACCTTTATACCTATTTTACCATAAGTAGTAGTAGCTTCAGCAAATCCATAATCTATATCCGCTCTTAATCTCTGAAGAGGAACACTTCCTTCTCTATACCATTCACTCCTCGCTATTTCAGCTCCTGCAAGTCTTCCACCGCATGCCACTTTTACCCCTTTAGCCCCTGCCTTAAGTGCTCTTGCTACAATATGCTTCATAGCTCTTCTATAGGCTATACGCTTTTCTATCTGAAAAGCCACGTTTTCTGCTAAAAGTTGAGCCTCTAAGTCGGGATTTTTTACCTCTTGTATATTAATTGCAATATTCTTTCCCGTCTTGCTGGCTAATATCTTTTTTAATTCTTCTATACCCCCTCCACCTCGTCCTATTATAATCCCAGGTCTAGAGGCATATATAACTACTCTTACTCTCCCAGGGAGACGTTCAATATCTATTGATGGAATACCAGCATGAGAGTACTTCTCCTTTATAATGCTTCTTATCTTTATATCCTCTAGAAGATAATCTTTATATTCTCTGGTAGCAAACCACTTTGCGTTCCAATTTCTAATTATCCCTAATCTTAGTCCAATCGGATTTACTTTATGCCCCATCTACTCACTCCTTCTCCTCAAGAATAATATATAAATGGCTGGTAGGTCTCTTCCTTGGATTTACCCTACCCATAGCTCCTATACTGAATCTCTTTAAAATAGGACCTTTATTAGCATAGGCATGAAACACATAGAGATTACCTTCAGAAAGTTCAAAGTTATTTATTGCATTAGCTATAGCTGATTCAAGGACTTTTTGCACAACCTTAGAAGCATTACCAGGAAGGAAACCTAATATCGCTTTAGCCTCTTCAACTCCTTTTCCCCTAATTAAAGCCATAACTCTATTTGCCTTTCTAGGGGAAATCCTCACATATCTAGCAACTGCTTGCGCCTCCATCAAAACCTCCTACTTCAACTCTCTGGAGCGTTTAGTTACTTCTCGTTTAGCTACTTCTCCATGTCCCCTAAATGTCCTAGTAGGAGCAAACTCCCCTAGTCTATACCCAACCATATTTTCTGTTATATATATAGGGACATGTTTTCTTCCATTATGAACTGCTATAGTATGCCCAATCATCTCTGGAATAATCATAGAACTCCTAGACCAAGTCCTTATTACTTTCTTCTCATTATTTTTATTCATTTCAAGTATCTTCTTAAGGAGCTTAGGATGCACATATGGCCCCTTTTTACTAGAACGCCCCATTTACTTCCTCCTTCTTACTATAAACTTATCTGAAACTTTATTTTTTCTAGTCTTATAGCCAAGTGTCGGCTTACCCCAGGGAGTAACAGGGCTAGGTAAACCAATAGGAGCCTTTCCTTCTCCACCCCCATGAGGGTGGTCTACTGGATTCATAGCTGCTCCCCTTACCTTTGGTCTTCTGCCAAGCCATCGAGTTCTCCCTGCCTTACCAAGATCAATATTTTCATGGTCCAAATTTCCAACCTGTCCTATAGTAGCCCTGCATTTGAGATGCACCCTTCTAAGTTCTCCAGAAGGAAGCCTCAAAAAGGCATAATTTCCTTCTTTTGCCATTACCTGTGCACCAGCTCCTGCTGCTCTTACAAGCTGCCCTCCCTTTCCTGGGACAAGTTCGATGTTATGGACAATCGTACCAGCGGGTATTTTTGCCAATGACATACAATTCCCAGGGAGCACGTCTGCTGTTTCTCCTGACATTACAGTATCCCCAACAGAGAGTCCTAATGGGGCAAGAATATATCTCTTTTCTCCATCGGCATAAGATAAAAGTGCAATCCTAGCTGACCTATTAGGGTCATACTCTATAGAGACTACTTTAGCAGGGATATTATCCTTATCTCTTTTAAAATCTATTATCCTATATTTTCTAAGTGTTCCTCCACCTCTATGTCTTGTAGTAATATGTCCCTGCATATTACGTCCCGCATCTTTTTTTAAAACAACAGTAAGACTAGGTTCTGGTTTGTCTTTTGTAATCTCACTAAAGTCATCCGCAGTAAAGAACCTTCTTCCAGGAGAAGTGGGTTTAAATACTTTTATTCCCATGCTTTCACTCCTTATAGTCCTTCAAAGAAGGAAATTGAATTACCTTTAACTAATGTAACTATAGCTTTTTTATAACCTGAAGTCCGTCCTACAAACATTCCCATTCTCTTCTCTTTACCTTTTCTATTAATGATACTCACCTTCTCTACCTTTACCCTAAAAATATCTTCTATTGCTCTCTTTACTTCAATCTTATTGGCATAAGGAGCCACTATAAACTCATACTTTCCAAAGCTTCTCAAATCAGTGGCTTTTTCACTAATTATAGGTCTTATAATAATATCTCTTGGGTCAAACAATTTAACTCACCTTTCCTTCAAGTCTTTCGAGAATAGAGGGAGTAGTCAAGATATAGTTATACTTTATGATGTCATACACCGAAACTTCTCCAGGCTCTTTAATAGCAATATAAGGCACATTTCTCACAGCAAGAGCCAGATTTGAGTTCAATTCATTTGTAACTAATAGGCAGGAGGAAAAGATACCAAGATTATCTAATATCTCTATTGCCTTTCTAGTTTTAGGTTCATCAATAGTCAAGTCCCTTACTAGAATTAATTGATTCATTTCTATCTTGTCTATAATGGCAGAAAGAAAACCTAACCTTCTTACCTTCTTAGGAAGAGTTAATTTAACTCTTCTAGGATGTGGTCCAAAAGCTACTCCTCCACCTTTCCATATTGGAGACCTTATACTTCCATGTCTAGCCCTTCCTGTACCCTTTTGCCTCCAGGGCTTTCTTCCTCCACCTCTTACCATACTTCTTGTCTTGGTAGAGGCTGTCTTTGGACGCATATTAGCCAGGGAAACCTTAACAGCATAGTATAAGGCATGTCGATTTGTATCTACCTCAGGGAAAGAAAGCGTTCCTACCTCTTCACCTGAAAGGTTATATATCTTGATATCCTTACTCATTTACCCCTACTCCTTTTCCATCTTTTTTTGCATCTTTTATAATTACAAGGCTATTCCTTGCTCCTGGAATAGCACCTTTTATAAGCATTAAGCCCTCTTCCTCATAAATTTTCACTATATCCAAAGACTTAACAGTTACAGTGTCTCCCCCCATTCGACCAGGAAGGTGGTGTCCCTTGAATACCCTTGAGGGATAAGAGCTGGCTCCTATAGAACCTGGAGCCCTATGAAACATAGAACCATGACTAGCTCCTCCCCCAGCAAAATGCCATCTCTTCACTCCACCAGAAAATCCCTTTCCTTTGGATACTCCTGTAACGTCTACCTTATCACCAGGCTTAAACGCTTTAACGGTAATAATTTCTCCTTCTCTTAGGTCTTCAGTAATTGAATCTACTCTTATCTCTTTTAAGATTCTATAAGAAGGAGACCCTAGCTTCTTTAAAAAGCCTATTAATGGCTTATTTAATTTAGACTCCTTAACCTCTTCAAAGCCTAAAAGTAAAGAGTTATACCCATCTTTTTCTTGGATTTTTTTCTGAAGAATCCTACATCCTTCAGATTTTACTACTGTTACAGAAATCCTATTTCCCTCTTCATCAAAGACTTGGGTCATACCAATCTTTTTCGCTAATATACCCTTAATAACCATAGCTCTCACATCCTATAGTTTTATCTCTACATCTACTCCAGAGGGCAAATTCAGTTTCATAAGAGCATTTATTGTCCTAGGAGTAGGGTCTAATATATCTATTAATCTTTTGTGGACTTTGACATAAAATTGCTCTCTGGAATCTTTATCTATATTGCTAGAACGCAAGACACAATAAAGCTTCTTCTCTACAGGTAAGGGGATAGGGCCAGAAATATCAGCTCCTGTATGCTTTGCGGTAGAAATAATCTTTTTAGCTGATTGGTCTAATAGGTCTATGTCAAAGGCCTTTAATTTTATTCTCATCTTTTGTCTCATCATTATTCTTCAAGCTGGGTAATAACTCCAGCTCCTACTGTTCTCCCTCCTTCCCTAATAGCAAACCTTAGCCCTTCTTCTAGTGCTACCGGAACTATTAACTCTACCGCCATCGTAATGCTGTCTCCA
>Ga0315282_10006804_pt1 | contig 18997 bp, 20 predicted proteins | sample YL17G07_20_MG_FD_203693 | JGI IMG/M metagenome (GOLD analysis project Ga0315282, IMG submission 203693) | Sediment microbial communities from Yellowstone Lake, YNP, Wyoming, USA - YL17G07_20 | ecosystem: Environmental > Aquatic > Freshwater > Lake > Sediment | place: USA: Wyoming | collected... | reverse complement strand
ATGTTGGTCCCCGCATCATAGTACGGGTCCCCGGCGGCCACGACCGCCCGCATGAACCAGGAGGGATCAGCCGGGGTCGTCTCATAGGCGATGATCTTCTGCACCATGGTCCGGCATTCGAGGAAGTTGCGGCACGGCAGCCGACCGACGTAGACATCCGGATAGAAGTCCAGCGTGTCCGTCCCCGGGACATCTATCGGCCTGCTCTCATCGGTGTTCGGGTTGTCCCAGCCGCCGTACACCCCATCGCCGTTCGTATCCCAGCTGCTGTACTGCCCCTGGCTGTTATACAAGTCGGCGTAGTAGAGGTCGGAGATGAACCCCGGGTCGCGCGGCGTCGATAAGTCCCAGAGGTTAGAATAGCGGACGGGAATTTGCCAGTCCGTTGCTCCGATGCTGAGGGAATCACGGGGCACCCCATACACGATCGATTTCAGGCCGCCGACGAGCAGGACATACCTGGTCCCCCAGTTCTCAACCGCGTCCTTGATGAACAGCTTGATCTGCTCCGCGTGGTCCTTCGCAAAATACTCCTTGTAGATGTCGGTGGTGGTTTTCAGCGTCGTGGAGATCCCCATGGCCTGCTTATGAGCCACAAGGGAAGTGAGGATCCGGGCGAACTGCGACGGCGCGATGATGACCAGTTCGCTGCCGCCGCCGGCGGAGAACGGGGAATGGTCAGGGACGGTGTACGACAGGGAGATCGTCCAGTTGCTGACCCAGTGCAGCGTGTTGGTCGCCGCCTGGTACTGCCCGGGGATGACGATGAGGGTCAAGAAGGTGACGTGCGTGTCGTTGCGGTCCAGGCCGGTCCCGGTCTGGTAGTAGACCTGCTGCGACGGGTAGCGGGTGGGAATGACGGCTGACGGGTCCTGCGTGGTGGCGTCGCTGAGGCTCAGGCCGGTGGGATAGGGCGCGCGCACGGGGGGCGTGAGTAAGCGGAACGTGCAGGCCGGGGAGGACTGCACGGAGACGGTGGCGACCCGGGTGCCGAAGGGCAGGGTGACGGTCACCGTGTATTTCGGCAGGATCGCCTGCCCTGGGACCGCGAGGCAGCCAGGTGCCGCCTGGGCGGTGATCTGGCTGTTGGCGCCGTCCGTCTGGACGAGGGGGGCTGGGAAGTCAAGATGGAACGTGAGGGGCGCTGGCTGGGGGTCAGCAGGCTGCCCATGGCCCAGGGCCGTGCATGGCAGTACCAAGCAGACGAGGCAGAGCCAGAAGTACACTCTGTGATGCACGATCCAGAACCTCCAAGGAAAAGAAGTCCGTAGGCTGTTAATAAATCTTTCTTCGACCCTATATTTGGAGGAGGAATAGCACCGAGGAGGGGGTGACTGATGTCAGTTCTGTACGGCTTTGAACGCTTGTACATGCACTTTTTTATGGAGATCGGGAGGCGATCGTCCATCTGAGGAGAAAGAGGAGATATGGGGTGCCATCGTCCCTGAAAAGGCTATGGAACGTTGGAGATTCCGCATGGGAAGAGGTCCCAAAAGGCCTCCAAAGCCGCACGCCACGCTCGTCGATTCCCCCCGGGGTGCTATGGTCTTCATATATTCCCCACGTCTCTCGGAAGGGACTTCAGAAATAATAAGGGTTTTGCCCGTCTTTTTGGCCAAACAGAGAAAAAACACCGTCCAATACCGTTTTCGTCCAAAAACTTAGGATACTTCCTTTTCCTCAGGCTGGTACTGGAGGAGCACGCCCGCTCCGAGCCGCTGGACGGACCGCAGGCATAGCCGGATGGTCTCAGACTCCGAGGCGACGCCGCGTCCCGCGGCCAGGGTCGGTGTCCCCTTTCCCCCGACGACCATGGGGCCCACGTAGACGAAGAAGTCGTCGAACAGCCCCTGCTGCAGGAAGCTCCACAGGACTGTGCCGCCGCCCTCGACGAGCAGCCGCCGGATCCCTCGGGAATGCAGCTCCCGCAGTATCCAATGGAGATCCAGTAGGCCCTCGGCATCCGGGGGGCAGGCGACGACCTCGACATGTTCACCGGGATATCTCTTCTGGCATCCGGGCTTGGTGAAGATCAGGGTTGGCGCAGCGTCGTTGACCGCCAGGGCATCCGGCGGCGTGCGGCACGAGCCATCCAGGACCACGCGCAGCGGCTGCCGAGGCTTCTTGACGTACGTGTCGCTGACCGTCAGCTTGGGGTCGTCGGCGAGCACGGTCTCGACGCCGATGAGGACCGCATCGCAGGCCTGCCGCAGCTCATAGACCCGTGCCCGGTCTTCCTCCGAGGAGATCCGCAGCTGCCGCCGGCTGGGCAGCGCAGTCTTCCCATCCGCGGTCATCGCGCAGTTGAGGGTCACCCGAGGCCGGTCCATGTCCACCCTCACCCGGGGTACCGGGGGCAGTCGGTCTTCTTCTCTGGGCAGACCCCGGTCGTCTCGCATGCGGGCCCCGCATGCTTGAAGATCGTTGGCGCCACTTTCTTGACTTCGGCGAGCATCAGCTCCGCCAGCCTGCGGATCTCCCACTGGGCATGCTGGCAGCAGCGCAATTCGAAGAAATGCAGCAGCTCCCGCGCGTTCATCGTCACCAGGATGTTGGTGCACGTCGCGTTCGGCAGCACGTACCGAGCGTCCTCCGCAGGGATACCCAGGCGCAGCAGGCTGTTGTACTGCTTCCAGATCATCTCCATGGTGGCCTCGTAGGCCGCGGCCATCTCCTTGTCCGCCGCGATGGTCGGCGGGACCACGAACTGCGGCTCGGTGAGGTTGACGTACCGCTGGCTCTGCTGGGAGTAGCTCGCGATCCGATGCCGGACCAGCTGATGCGTCAGCGAGCGGCTCACCCCGCTGACCGCGAACGTGAAGCAGGTGTGCTCGATCACGCTCGTATGCCCCAAGTCCATGACCTGCCCGAGCACCGAGCGCAGGTCCCGCTCCGGCAGCTGTTGCAGCGCCTCCGGCGTGGTCTTCGAATGGGTGAGCATCGCGGCCATGCCCGGTACCTTCTCCGGGTCCGGGCTGAACCCGATTAACGTGACCTTCATACAATCAACCCGTATCCCCAAATGGTCGACGGTACTTTAAGCATTGTGTTATCATCGCTCGAAAACCATGTCCCGTCCTTATAAAGGTCCATTGAGAAACGGCATAATTAATAAGAAGAAGGAAAGACATTCGAAGATATTCAATAGTTAGGGAGGCAAGAAAATGAAAACGAAACTTTTAGCATTGGGAATCATACTCCTCACATGCGCTAATGTGTTCCCGCTCGTAGGCGCCCATACGGTCACGCCCGTCCCTCGAACCACGGACACCATCTGGAGCGACAACTTCGACAGCTACCAGAACGGCCAGCGGCTTGACGGCACGCCGGACGACGGCGGCTGGAAAGGCTGGGGCAACATCTCAGATAACGGCGGCACCGTCACGGACGCCCAGAACCACAGCAGCCCGTACTCGGACATGGTCCAGGACATGAACGACCAGGTCCATGATTACTCGATCACGAGCGGCACCTTCAACTACACCGCATGGCAGTACATCCCCGACAACTTCTCAGGTATAACCTTCTTCAACCTACTCAGCCACTACACTGACGGCGGCAACAACAGCAACAACTGGGCGGTACTCATTCGCTTTGACTCCGATTCCGGCCTCGTCGAATCCAAGAACGACGCCCTCACCCTGCCCCTGGTCACCGGCCGCTGGGTCGAGCTGCTCACAGTGATCAACCTGACCAGGGACCGGTTCCAGTTTTTCTACGACGGCGATCTCCTCGTCGAAAAGAACTGGAGCGCCCAATACAACAACTCCGGCGGCGGACCCCTCACGCTCGAAGCCGTCGAGATGTGGAGTTTTGGCGCGACCTCGGTCTACTACGACGACATGTCCATCACCACGGCCGGGGAACAGCAGAACCCTGAGCTCCAGATCGCGAACGTCACCGGCGGTCGGTACATCGGCGCGGTCGTCAAGAACGTCGGCAACGGAACCGCCACTGACGTCTCCTGGATCATCAGCCTCTCCGGCGGCCTCATCCTGAAGGGCAAGACGAGCACAGGGGACCTCGGCGCCATCCTCGCCGGCAACCAAGCGCCGATCACCAGCGGCAAGATCATCGGCTTCGGCAAGGTGAACATCATCCTCACCGCGACCTGCACGGAAGGCGTCACCACCGACAGGACCGTCAGCGGGTTCGTCTTCCTGTTCTTCGTCCTCGGGGTCAAATAACGACCCCACCCCTCTCCCTCTTTTTCTCCGACTCAACCCGCTTCATGTACCAATGGGTTTTTGTAGACTCATCCTATTCTGCCCATTGATCGTCAAGAAATGGCATCCACGTCACACGACAGGAAGGACCTTCGGATCCTCCTCTGGTTCTTCGGCGGCCCCACGGCCATGCTCCTCGTCAACTTCTTCCTCTTCCCCTATCCGCAGCCGCCGTACCAATGGGCCACCGCCATCCCCCTGTTCGCCGGTCTCATCCTGCTTGGCATCGGCACGCTCGACCGGCAGCTGCAGCGGGGCAGCCGCATGAAAATGATCGGCTGGGTCCTCTTCGCCCTGTTCTGGTCCACGTACCCTAACCTGCTGTACTTCTCGGAGGGCGGCGACATCTTCAACGCCGCCGTCTGCGTCATCGGCGTCTACGTCCTCATCTACCTCGCCTACCATGAGTGGCTCTCCGTGAAGCGCGCGGAGCACCCTTCGTCCCTCAACTGGATCGCGGGAGCGACGTTCCTGGCAGGCATCATCTACTTCTCCCTGGAACTCCTCCTGCCGACCCTTCGCGACGGCCTCATCATCCTGGTCGCCGGTCAGACGGTCTGGATGCTGCATTTGCTTGGGTTCAACGTCACGCAGTCCGGCGCGGTCATCACCTATAATGATTTCCCTATCCGGATCATCTTCGCCTGTACCGCCGTGCAGTCGCTGCTCCTCTTCGTCGGGATGCTGGGCGCCCTGCCGAAGATCACGCCGCGCCGGAAGGCGCTGGCATTGCTCGCCACGGTCGTCCCCGTGTACCTCCTGAACCTGGTGCGCAACACCGGCGTCGTAATCCTGACGGGAGGCGGCTTCGTCTCCTTTGAGATGGCGCACAATGTCATCGGGAAGGTCGGCTCCTTGCTCGCCCTCATCGTCATCCTCTTCCTCACCTTCCGCATCGTCCCGGAGCTGTACGATGACATCATGGGCGTCTTCTCCCTGCCGAAGCGCAAGGGACTCCTCGAGCAGATCCTGGGAGGGAACCGATGACCATCGCCCGGGGAGGCCCGCTGTGGATCATCGGGGTCGGGTTCGTCACCATTGTCTTTGCCGTCGGCGCCCTAGTCTTTGAGGGGCTCATTCAGAGTGTTTTTCTCGCCCTCGTTGTGCTTGGCGTCGTCGGGGTCATCCTGCTGATGATATTCTTCCGTGACCCTGACCGGAATATCGGCCATGGCATCGTCGCCGCCGCGGATGGCATCGTCACCGGTATCTCCTCGGTCGACGATCCTGACGTCGGCCCGTGCTTCTGGGTGAAAACCTTCATGAATATCCAGAATGTTCACGTGAACCGAAGCCCGGTGGACGGGACCGTGACGAGACTGGAGCATACGCCGGGTGGCCATCGGCCCGCGTTCTCCAAGGACTCGGAGCGCAACGAGCAGGTCACCATCCAGGTCTCCTCGCCGCTGGGAACAGTGAAGGTCGTCCAGATCGCGGGGGCCGTCGCCCGCCGCATCGTCCCCTACGTCAAAAAGGGGGATGTGGTGGCGAGGGGCGACCGGATCGGGCTAATCCGCCTGGGGTCCCGCGTGGACGTCTATCTACCCAGGTCGATGGTCGCGTCGCTGACGGTGCATCTCCATGACCGGGTGAAAGCAGGAGAGGATACCCTTGCCTAGATCCATGCTTAGGTTCCTGACCGTTGCTGATGCGCTTTCTATTCTCAATGCGTGCTTCGGGCTGCTGTCCGTGTTTGCCGTCTTTTCCGGTGAGTTTGTGTGGGGTTTCGTTTTTATTTTGCTTGCGTTGCTTGCGGATGGGCTGGATGGGGTGGTCGCCCGTCGCCTGGGGGGAGGACGGGTCGGGGAGTATCTCGAGGCGATGGCGGATATGACGTCGCTGGCGATCGCGCCTCTTGTGTTACTGTATGGGGTGTATACGGGTATTGGGCTTCAGCCGTGGTTTTTCATCGTCTTGTTGGCGTCGATGCTGTTCTTTCTGGTGTGTTCTACGGTTCGTCTGTCCGCGTTCCATCTTCTCAAGGAGGAGCGGGTTTTTCTCGGGCTTCCCGCTTCGGGGAGTGCCATCATCCTTATCTCGATTGGAATGCTTCGTTTTGACGCGCTGAGTATCCCTGTCATCCTCGTCGTGCTCGGGGTCATGAAGATTTCCATGATTCCGTTTCCGAAGCTTGGGGGAAGGCTGACGGTCATCGCGAGTATCGTGATTTTCTCTGCTATGGTTCTTGCCCTTTTGCATAGCTCATATGGCCCTGTCCTTCTCCTGGTCATGATCTGCCTCTACGTCGGTATCGGCCCGTTCCTCGCTCGGAGCAAGGCAACGGGAATACCATAGTTTTTTGACTTATCTTCATGCGAAAGAATAATGAATGGGGCTTCGTGCGATGCATCGTTTTTAAGAAGATTTCACGTATTCGGTGAAGAACCACGCACGCACACCGTCTCCTTAAGGAGGAATACTACCAATACCTTTCTAAATCGAAAACGCATTACCTATACGAACTATGGACGATATCCCCAAGATAGGAATCACCGGGATGCCCAGCGTCGGAAAGACCGAGACGCTCATCAAAATCATCGATAAGATCGAGAAAAGCGGTTACACCGTCGAAGGGATGATCTCCGAGCCCATCGTCGAAAAGAAGAAACGCGTCGGCTTCTACGTCGAAGACTGGATGACCAAAGAAAAAGCCATCTTCGCCAAACTCGACATGGAATGCAAAGACAAGGTCGGCAAATACGGCGTCGACCTCTTCAACCTCGAACGCGTCGGCGTCAAAGCCATCGAACGCGCCATCAACGAAGACGCCATCGACATCATCGTCATCGACGAGATCGGCAAAATGGAGATGCTCTCCGAACCCTTCTGCAACGTCGTTATTGAAGCGTTGGACTCCGACAAGCCCATCATGGTCACCCTCCACAAGAAATCCCGCACCCCACTCCTCCAAGACATCAGACGACGCGACGACATCCGAATCCTCGAAGTCACCCCCGTCAACCGCAACCTCCTCCCCTACAAAATCGAAAAAATCATGGCGGAGAAACTCCCACCACTCTACTAAAACCTCCCCCCTTCACTTTTATGACCCTGGCTCGTTTTCCCATCACCGAAGGACACACCGACATCATCGTCACCGCCCCGAAGACACCAAAACGCGGACCAGCAACACGGACCACCGAGCCATTCTACAACCCCTCCATGGAACAGAGCCGCGACCTCTCCATCCTCGCCAACCAATGGCTCCTCAACACCAGACAGAAGCCGACCAGGATCTGCGACGGCCTCGCCGCCTCCGGCATCCGCGGCCTAAGACTCGCCAAGGAACTCACCGGCGACGTGCACGTCACCATAAATGATACGAAACAGACTGCCGTCGACCTGATCCAAGAGAACATCCAGCGCAACACACTCCAGAACGCCACCGCCTCCCACGCGGACCTCAACACCCTCCTCTCCCAAGAACGCTTCCACTCCATCGACATCGACCCCTTCGGCTCCCCCATCCCCTTCCTCGACTCCGCCATGCGCAGCATCACCCCCCACGGGCTCCTCGCCTGCACCGCCACCGACACCGCCCCCCTCTGCGGCGTCTTCCCCGACGTCTGCCGCCGACGCTACGCCGCCTGGCCCTATCACGGCCCCTGCATGCACGAGACCGGCCTGCGCATCCTCCTCGGAGTCCTCGCCCGCGAGGCCGCCAAATACGACAAGGGCATCCAGCCCCTCCTCTGCTACACCACCGACCACTACTTCCGCGCCTACGTCCAGATACAACCAGGCAAACGGACCGCCAACGAATCCATGAAAAACCTCGTCACCATCCCAGCCACTGTCATTCCCCTCGCCAATCAATCAGACCACCTCGTAGGCCCCCTATGGATGGGACCATCACAGAACAAGAAGATGATCCAGGAAGTCCGCATGCTGCTCTCCACCAAGACCCTCGGCTCCCGACCAGGACTCTGGAGACTCATCTCCGCCCTTGAGGACGAGGCAGAGGCACCCCCGTTCTTTTACACCGTCGAAGGCATCGCCTCCCTGCTGAAACAATCCATGCCTCCCCTCGACCACGTCATCGAGACACTCCGTCGTGAGGGCTATGTCGCCTCGCGCACCCATTTCACCCCGACGGGTTTCAAGACAAACGCCCCCTGGGATGCGGTCCAGAGGAGTCTTGGGGCCGTACCGGAACATTGAAAACATCGCACGTGGTTCTGGCGCAACGCCACAACAGGATAAGAGGGAGCCTATGGGGAAGATCCTTCGAGTGGGCGTTCTCGCCTCGGGGTCGGGGACGGACCTGCAAAGCATCATCGACGCCTCAGAGCAGCACAGGATCAACGCAAAGGTCGTGCTTGTCATCAGCGACCGGGCGGAGGCGCAGGCACTGAAGCGTGCGGAGCAGCACAAGATCCCCTGGTTTTGCATCGAATGCGTGGGGAGGAACCGGGAGCTACACGAGATCCAGATCACCACGGTTCTGGAGAAGCATCAGGTGGACCTGGTAGTCGGTGCTGGGTACATGCGGATCATGACCCCGGAGTTCATCCGGAAATGGAAGGGCCGGCTGATCAACATCCATCCCGCGCTGCTGCCCTCGTTCAAGGGAGTGAACGGGCAGGGGGATGCCTTGGCGTACGGCGTGAGGATCACGGGCTGCACGACGCATTTCATGGACGAGGAGATGGACCATGGGCCGATCATCCTGCAGGCCGCGGTGAAGGTCCTCCCTGGTGACACCCGGGATACGCTGGCGGAGCGGATCCTGGAGGTCGAGCATCAGATCCTGCCGCGGACCATCGAGTTGTTCGCCCAGGGCCGCCTGGTCCTCGAGGGCCGGCATGTCCGAATCCTGCCGGGTGACTCCTGGATGACGAAGTACGAGTGTTATCCTGAGGTGCTGTATTCTGATGGCTACTGAGATGAGTCCGGGGATTCAATGGCTGTACAGCTTTGATAAGTACGGCTGGAAGTTCGGGCTGGAGCGGGTGTCGCTACTGCTACAGCGCCTCGGTGATCCGCAGAAGGACTTGCGGTGTGTGCATGTGGCGGGGACGAACGGGAAGGGCTCGGTCTGCCAGTACATCGCGAGCGTCCTGGAGGCGGCCGGCTACCGAGTCGGCGTCTATACCTCTCCGCATCTGCAGTTGTTTTCGGAGCGCGTCGTCATCGACAGCGTGCCGATCAGTGGTGAGGAGATTGACCATTTCGTTTCGGTGGTCAGACCCGTGGTCGAGCGGATGATCGCGGAGGGGGAGCCGCCGACGTTCTTTGAGATCACGACCGCGCTCGCGTTCCTCTATTTCAAGGAGAAGAAGGTGGACTATGCAGTGGTCGAGGTGGGCCTCGGCGGTCGGTTCGATGCGACGAACGTCATCGTGCCCTTGGTGTCGGTGATCACGAACATTGCCCTGGATCATACGGACATTTTGGGGGATACCGCGGGGAAGATCGCGGCGGAGAAAGCCGGAATCATCAAGGACCGGGTGCCCGTGGTCACGGCCGCATCAGGCGAGGCACTCCCGGTAATCCGGAAAATTGCCAGCACGCATTCGTCTCCTCTGACGGTGATCGGGGAGGGTCGATGGACGAGGGTTGCGCATTCGCAGGCATCGCAGGAGTTTCGGGTGCAGGGCGAGCTCCGGGAATATACTATCAGTACGAAGCTGCTGGGCCTTTACCAGGGGCAGAACGTCGCGGTCGCGCTGGCGGCGTTGGACCAGCTGCAGCTGCAGGGGGTGTTCATCGCCGATCAGGCGATACACGAGGGAATCCAGAAGGCGTTCAACCCCGGTCGCATGGAGATCGTGGCCGATGAGCCGCTCGTCATCCTGGACGGGGCGCACAACCCGCATGGCATGGCGATGCTGCGCCGGACGCTTGAGGAGGATTTCCCGAAGCGGCGCATCGTCTTGGTCCTCGGGATCTGCTATGATAAGGACATCAGGCGGATGCTGGAGATCATCGTCCCCATGTCCTCGCGGCTGATTCTGACGAAGTCGTCGAACCCGCGGGCCTGCGACCCCAGGAAATTGTTGGAGATCGCGAAGTCGCTGGCGAAGGACCGGGAGATTGTGGTCTGCGAGGCGGTCCCGATGGCACTGGGGACGGCGATGGATATCGCCGGGAAGAAAGACCTCATCTGTGTCACCGGGTCGTTGTTCACGGTCGGTGAGGCGCGGTCCTATCTGCTTGCCGAGGCCGCGGTCCCGTAGCCTTCAATGAGGGGAAGGATCTTTTGGAGCGCTTTTCCGAATGGGGTGGCCAGGAGTCGGTCCGGGTTCCCCAGTGCGGCCTCGAGGCTGGTGTCCAGAGGGAGGCTGCCAAGATACGGTAGTCCTCGTTTGGTGATCGTGCCTTTGTGGGAGGTGGGGCCGGTGGCCATGTTTTCGAGGACGCCGATGATGGGCCGGTGGAGTTCTTGGAGGATGTCGAGGAGTTTGTCGACGGCGCCCATGGAGACCTTGGAGGGGGTGGTGACGATGAGGAACTGGCAGCGAGGGAGGAAGCGCAGGACGTCGAGGGTCTCGTCGCCGATGCCCGGTGGCATGTCCAGGATGAGGTAGTCGAGGTGTCCCCATTGGGTGATGGCGAGGAGTTCGAGGATCATGTCGGTGACGGCGGTGCCGCGCAGTGGTGAGGGCCGGTCTTCGGTGAAGAAGACGGGGCTCATGAAGGCGAGGCTGTCGATGTGTGGGGGGACGAGGCCTTTGTCCTCCTGTGGGGTGAGGTGGTGTGCGCCGAGGATGAGGTGGGCTGAGGGGCCATAGACGTCGAGGTCGAAGAGGCCCACTTGGTGGTTTTTTGCGAGGGCGGCTGCGAGGGTGGCGGCGACCATGCTTTTGCCGACGCCGCCTTTGCCGCTGGCGACCGCGATGACCCGGTGGATGCGGGCGAGTCGAGTGGCGATGATGTGGGGTCGGGGGTCCATGGTCTTAGGTTCCTGTAATGGTGGCGAGGGTGACGCCGCGTCCGGTGAGGATGTGGAAGTCCGGGCTTTTGCAGTGCGGGCAGCGGACGTAGCTGAGGACGGCCTCGGGGATGAAGTGGATGGCCTCCGCCACGGCTGGTTCGAGTTTTTGTTTTTGGTCGGCGAGGCTCCATCGCTGTCCGCAGGCGGTGCAGGAAAACGTGGTTTTTTCGGTCTTGAACTGGAATCGGGCTTTGGAGAATTTCTTGCGGTCTCGTGTGAGTTCTTTGAGGGCGAAGCGCAGGATGCGACGGTCGATGTTCTGGAGCTCGCCGAGGTTGACCATGATCCTCATGATGCTCTTGAGGTGTTGGTCGGCCGCGGTCGTCTCGGCGGCGGCGAGGATGGATTCAGCGAGCGCCCATTCGTGCATGGTGGGTCGGTGGTGGATACTTCGCTGGGGTTCTTAAGCGCTTCCTTGATTCGTTCTTAAGGCTCTTATGAGGGAAAAACGGTCCCTTCTCACATCGTATGCGTCCTCTGACTGTTTTCTTCTACTTCTCAGGTGTTTTCTGCAGATGAAGGAAGTATATAAATAAAATGGTTATGGTAACAAATGGCGCTTATAAATCCTTTACAAAAATTTTATTAAAGCTAATCTCATTCTTTTTTAGGGAGGAGTTATCCCTTTGATAAAAAAATGGATAGCAGTTGGAATTATTCTTATTCTATTATGTTCGAGCACCCCGATTTTTGGTACTATTCCTTCGCTTTGTCCACACGTTCACTTTAGTGGCAAAGAAGGATTGAATGGATGGTACGTTAGTGGTGTCTTTGTAACTATTGATTCGTCTGCATGGTTTCAGATTGACAATGGGTCATGGGAAGTATATACTGCACCTTTTGCAATTTCTAATGATGGCCGCCATCTTTTAGTTGCTACAGGGTATTACAACGGGTCCAATTGGACAGAAGAATACCATATTAATATTGACCAAACAATTCCTATTTTTATTGTATCAAGGACAGTATCACTAAGTCAAATAATTTTCATTGCTAACTGTTCAGACCATACGAGTGGTGTCAATCGTATAGAATTCTACATGAACGGGATATTACGTGAGACCGATGTAGAAGAACCTTATGAGTGGACATATTTTTACGATACAATGTCGTTCACCTTGACTGGGATTATCAAGAAGCCTCAATTCTCGGAAGAAAACATCACAATCCCTGTTCTCGTTGGAGTAATTTCATACAATCAGAATTTGACCTTCAAAGCTATTTGCTATGATAACGCCGGAAACAAGGCCTTTTGTGAACCTGACTGGAGTCTTTGGCCTTCCGTCTTTTGGGTGCTTTCTAAGACACTAGTATTACCAAACAACTATTCAGGTCACGTAGGGTGGTTCTTCGTCCACGCCACATTTTATAATTAAGGATGTACCGCACTCAGGAAAAAGTTCAGAGTTCACTACAACCTTACATTCAAACCAACGATTTCACTCTGCAACGACGCCGAAGTCCATCCTCGGGAAAATCATCGCCTATAACAAACGGAACTCCCTACCTCCCAGACAAAACCGAGATCGCCTTCAGACAACCCTAATCCACCCTGAAAGGTTTGGCGATTCCCGAACGTTTCCACAAGGGTAAAAAGACGTGATGCTATCCCAGTACCCAGGCATCAAGCATGCGCATCGTCACGAAAATCATCCCGGCCAGCTGCGTCGTCGTCTTTTCCCTGACCGCGGCCGGCATCGCTTTTATCTACATCAGCGGACCAGCAACCCAGCCCATTGTCCAGAATCATTCACCTGGGAACGCCACGCGGTCCTCCTTTGAAGACTCCATGGACAACTGGACCGTGAACGGCACCGACCTCTCCGACCCGCCGATCCACTGGTCGATCACCCGCACCACCGAGCAGGCAGCCGACGGAAACACCAGCCTCAAGCTCACCCTCGACAACGTCAACGGCGCAGGGAAGATCTGGATCCAGCGCGCCCTCCCCGCTCAACCAGACACCCAGTACTACATCACGGTCTCCTACCAGCTCGCCTCCTCGGACTACGGCACGACCGTCTTCACCATCATCACGGGCGTCACGGCGGAGCCGCCCCTCACCGCCGGCCTCACCTACCCGGAGACCACCGACAACCAGCACAACACAAGCGACCTCGTCTGGCTCCCGAAAAGCGACGAGTTCGTCACCACCACAGGCGACACCGGCCTGCTCTACACCAGCATCGGCGTCTGGGGCACCAACGAGGCCAACCGCACCTACTACCTCGACGACGTGACCGTCACCCTCCGGAAGATCGAGCCCACGGCGGCCTACCCGGTCATCGCGGGGAACTGGACCGCAACCTTCTACGACGTGGACGGCAACGCCACCCAAGTCGAGAACGCGACGATCACCCAGACCCGCGACCACGTGGAAATACTCCTCGAATCAGGGGAGAACATCAGCGGGATCCTGATCCCCAACGTGCTCGCCCACCCCACGGAGCCCGCGGACTTCGTCATCTGGGTCAGTGGCACGTACGGCCAGGGGATAGCGATCTACGTCACCAACGCCGACACCCTCACCGTCTCCACCTCCTACGGCGGGATCCTGTTCACCAGACCATAAAAAAAAACACGGGAGCAGCCAGGACAACGGAATCTTAATCAACGCAGACCCCCATTCCCACGACCATGCGACCCACCATCTGTCTCGGCGCAGCACTCCTCATCACCACCCTTCTCATCACCGGATGCACACAAAACACCAATAACCAGAACAGCGCCCTCGCCACCCTCGCCGCCAAGGCCACCCAGATCCCCACACTTTCCTACACCCTGACAACGACAACCGCAATGGGAGCATACAACGTCAACATCACCACCCAGTTCTGGCAGAAGCCACACTACATGAAGACGCAGACCACGATCATGGGCTTCACCACGACCATCATCAGCAGACCCAACGGCACCTTCTCCTACGAGCCTATGACCCACACCTGGACCCTCACGACCCAGGCCCAACCCAAGTCAGCCACCAACTACACATTAGAGATGCTCGCCGCCCACCTCACCCAGACCGGCACCGAGACCCTGGATGGAAAACAGACCACCATCGTCGAATACACCCAGGTCATCAACAAGACAAACGCCCAGATGCGCATCTGGCTCTGGGACGACAACGGACTACCCATCAAGATCGTCACCACCACCACCGTCCTGAACCAGACCGTGTCCACCACGACCCTCATGACCGACATCTCCTTCGACGACATCCAAGACAGCGTCTTCGACCTCACCTAACATCCCACTCCCCTCTTCCTTTCCTCTATCCGTTTTTCACGGGTCGTTTTAACCCTTGGCTTGTCCAGCCCGCGAGACGCCCAAAGGCTTCGGATGGCCTGAAAGGTTATATAGTGAGTTTTTTTTATCTGCTTCTTGTTTCACCGGTCGTGAAAGCCCCGTGGTGTAGCGGTTAACATAGGAGACTCTGGATCTCTTGTCAGCGGTTCGAATCCGCTCGGGGCTGCTTTCCCCCCTCAAAAATCTGTGGTATGGAGATGGCTATGGGCGATCAGCAGGCAAGCAGGGATTTTATCCGTGAGATCATCGACGCGGACCTTCAGTCCGGAAAGTACCAGGGCCGCGTGCACACCCGGTTCCCCCCGGAGCCAAACGGCTACCTGCACATCGGCCATGCGAAGTCCATCTGCCTGAACTTCGGCATCGCAAAGGAGTACCACGGGAAGTGCAACCTGCGGTTCGACGACACGAACCCGGCAAAAGAGGAGGAGGAGTACGTCCAGTCCATCATCACCGATGTGAAATGGCTAGGGTTCGACTGGGAGGACCGGCTGTTCTACGCCTCGGATTACTTCGATCAGATGTACGATTACGGGGAGGACCTCGTCAAGAAAGGAAAGGCCTATGTCGACGACCTGACCGCAGACCAGATGGCTGATCTGCGCGGAAATCTCACCAAGCCCGGGGTCAATAGCCCCTTCCGCGACCGCTCCATCGAGGAGAATCTCTCCTTGTTCCGGCGGATGAAGGCTGGGGAGTTCCCGGACGGATCCAAGGTCCTGCGCGCGAAGATCGACATGAACCACCCGAACCTCAACATGCGCGACCCGGTGATGTACCGGATCCTGCGGGCGACGCATCACAACACCGGGGACACGTGGTGCATCTACCCGATGTACGACTGGGCGCATGGGCTGGAGGACTCCCTCGAGCGGATCACGCATTCCATCTGCACCCTTGAGTTTGAGAACCATCGGCCGCTCTACGACTGGTTCCTCGACGCGCTCGGGGTGTACCATCCGCAGCAGATCGAGTTCGCCCGCCTCAACCTCACGTTCACGGTCATGAGCAAGCGGCTGCTGCTGCAGCTCGTGGAGGGCGGCTATGTCAGCGGCTGGGATGACCCGCGGCTGCCGACGATCTCCGGGATGCGCCGGCGCGGGTATTCGCCCTCCGGGATCCGGCTGTTCTCCAAGCGCATCGGCGTGGCGAAGTTCAACAGCATCGTCGACTACGAGTTCCTCGAGCACTGCATCCGCGAGGACCTCAACCGGATCGCGCCGCGGTACATGGGCGTCCTGCGACCGCTGAAGGTGACGATCGAGAACTACCCGGAGACGACCGAGGAGGTCGCGGCGGTCAACAACCCAGAGGACCCTGGAATGGGATCCCGGCGGCTCCCCTTCTCCAAGACGCTGTACATCGAGCAGGATGATTTCATGGAGCAGCCACCGCCGAAGTTCTACCGGCTCTCTCCTGGCCGCGAGGTCCGGCTCCGGTACGCGTACTTCATCACCTGCACCGACGTCATCAAACGAGATGGAAAGGTCGTGGAGCTGCGCTGCACGTACGACCCACAGACCAAAGGTGGGTACGCGCCGGATGGCCGCAAGGTGAAGTCCACGATCCATTGGGTTTCCGCCCCGGATGCGGTCGACGCGGAGGTCCGCCTCTACAGCAAGCTGTTCACGGTGCGCGATCCGCTTGACCAAAAGGGTGCTGATTTCAAGACGTTCCTGAACCCGCAGTCGCTTGAGGTACTCAAAGGCTGTAAGATCGAGCCTGCTGTTGCAGGCTGTACGCCTCTGGATCGGTTCCAGTTCGAGCGCCTGGGGTACTTCTGCGTGGACCCTGATTCGAAGCCTCGGCATCTGGTGCTGAATCGTTCGGTGGAGCTGCGGGATTCGTGGGTGAAGATTCAGGGAGCGGCGGGTCCTAAACCTTAAAATCCCCTGGCTGGTTTACCAGGCTGCCTATTAGCCCCGTGGTGTAGTGGCAACATTTTGGCCTTTGGAGCCAACGTCGGCGGTTCAAATCCGCCCGGGGCTGTCATATACAAAGAAAACAAAAGAGGGGGATGGTCCTCCAGGGTCGCTTTCTTTTTGCTGGTCACCATGGATGGCTAGGGTTGCGCGGCACGAGGATCCACAGCAGGAGGTATCCGAGGATGAGGACGCCGAAGGATACGACCATGCCGAGGACGAAGACCACGCGGATGATGACCGGGTCGATGCCGAAGTACTCGGCGATGCCGCCGCAGACCCCGCCGAGGATCCGTTCTCGCCCCGAGCGATAGAGGCGCGCGGGCGGAGCAGCAGGCGCGGGCAGGGGTGGCTGGGCCGGGATTGTCGATGGCATAGGCGTCGGTGACGGCGGTGGGGGAGGCTGTGGATGATCGGTATGATGGTATTGGGAGGCAAGTAGTCCGACGTATCCTAAGATGATGATGAGGAGCGTCAACGGTAAGACGAGAATCGAGAACTGGTTGGAGATGGTCTGAAGCGTCGGGGTGGAGAGGTCCACGCTGAGCGCTGAGAGGATAATGCTCACCAGCCAGAGCATGATGTAGAAGATGATGCCGCCGATGAGCGGTGCGGCCCAGCGGAACGGATGGTACTTCCGGGAGAAATACGAGACGTATCCTCCGAGGAGCATGAGCAGGAATAGGACTCCGATGTAGTCTTTGAGGAAGTTGGCGACTCGCATGGGCCACACGCCCTGGCCGCTCACCGTGAGGAGCACCTGGATGACGAGCAGGAGGATCAGCAGGCCGACGATGCTGCTGATGAGCGGGCCGAAGACGCCGAACGTGCGGTCGTACCATGTCTCGTGGCGCCGCTCCCTGTGCTGGAGGGAGTGGTCAAGCCGTCGCCCCAGCTCCTCGACTTCTTGGGAGAAATGGTGGATGTGCCGTTCGAGGTCCACGCCGGAAACGGAGAGCAGGGATCCGCATTTACTGCAGTAGTATGCATCCTCGGGGTTCTGCGCCCCGCAGTGTGAACAATAGACCATGGGTTCTCTCGACCCCCTTTGCAATGGGACGCTCGTGAATCCTATTGTACATATATAATAGTGCCTCGCACGGTCGTCACCAATCCTTATATACGACACCGGCTTGTTGTGCCTGCGAGGGCCTATGCTGCTTTCCGATCAATCGATTGCTACACTCCTCAGTCAGAAGAAATTGAAGGTCACGCCCAAGCCGGTCCTGAAGTCGGCGTCCATCCGCCTCCATCTCTCCAACCAGTTCGCGAAACCGGCTGGGCAGATCCTCAAGCAAGAAAGTTACATTCTCGAGCCGAAGAAGCTCATCCTCAGCTCCACCCTCGAGCGCATCGCGATGCCCAACGACCATGCGGGGCTCTACGACGGTTCCACCACGCTGGCCCGCTTCGGCATCACCTCGCATATGGGAAGCATGTTGATCTCCCCGGGCGCCGTGGGAAACCTGACGCTGGAGATCTTCAACGCCTCGGACACCGCATTCACGTTGAAAGAGGGCATGCGCATCGGGCAGCTGCTGATCTTGAAAATGGATGCACCCTCCCGGCACCCGCAGCCGACCATCTCCTCGTACATCGGCGACCTGCACAATGGGCTGGTCCTCCCGGACCGTCAGACCGCCTATCGCATGTACAAAAAGAACAACAAGTAAGCGCCTAGAACGTCAGCCCGGTCAGGGTCTTGGTATCAAGCACCCCGGTGATCGAACGGATCCGGTTGACGATGATGGTCCCCAGCTCTTCGAAGTCCTTCGCCTCGATCTTCGCGATGAGGTCGTATTCGCCGAAGAGCGGATGCAGCTCGATGATCTGCGGCAGCTTCGTCAGCTTATTGTACACTTCGTGCTCATGCGCAGGCGCGACGTGGATCAAAACAAACCCAATGGCCATAGACCGTTTCTCCTAGTAGGTTACACCCGGCCCCGTCAACGTCCCAAGACTATTTAATAATATCCATGAACCGAAACACACAGAAAAAAACGGTGACATGAAAAAGACGGACACACACCGGACGCAGGCCCGAACTCGACCGACTCGTTTCACCGCGGCTCGGCCTCGCTCCCTTCCGTACTCGGCGGTTCGCCCTGCGCCAGCTTGCAGCTCTCGCAAATGCCCTCAAGCTCCTCTTCGGGCTCCAACTCGTCTCCACAAATACTACAGTACTGCGTTATGCTCATACTTCGCTCCTAGTTCTGTAGAGGTACCCTAAACCTGGCAATACCGAAGCGCTATATAAAACCTGGGGAAAACGCCACACGGACGAGCACGCCAGAACCACGATCCGTGATCCCACACGCCGAAAAAAAAATTCCCGGTCGGAACAATCTCCGCCACCGCCCGAAAACATTTTTACAAAAAAATCATGCTCGTCTTATGCAAAATTTTTTTAACTGGTGAGCGATACAGGTACGCACAGTAAATCGACAAAGGACATGGGAGTTTACTAAAAATGGATGTGTTGGACCTCCAAAAAGACGAGGAGCCACCGCCCGCCAAGGGTGTTGGGGGAACACTGTTTACTCAAGCGCGCAACCTTGAGTCCCTCTTGGGTTTTGGAAACATCTACCTCAAGTTCGAAGGCAGCA
>Ga0315282_10006803_pt1 | contig 18997 bp, 18 predicted proteins | sample YL17G07_20_MG_FD_203693 | JGI IMG/M metagenome (GOLD analysis project Ga0315282, IMG submission 203693) | Sediment microbial communities from Yellowstone Lake, YNP, Wyoming, USA - YL17G07_20 | ecosystem: Environmental > Aquatic > Freshwater > Lake > Sediment | place: USA: Wyoming | collected... | reverse complement strand
CGCGCCATTGGTGTTATCTTTAATGCTTTACTGTTAAACATGTATCCACTATATCATAGTGGATCAAGCTGTCAAGTAAAAAGTGAGAGAGCGTCATAAAAAGGGGAAAACTTCACAAATTGTGGGCTATTATGGATTATTAGTGAGGTCGTGGCCTGGCCGGTTGTTATCCCTGATAAAGATGATTTTGTCGATATATATTTATAAATATTGTTATTAGATAACGTTTGGATTCCTCGAAAGGCTTCCAGCATTAAAACCAAACGCTTGTTTGTTAAGAATGCTGGGACCCGTGGGAATCCAGGCTAGCTCTTTTCTCTTCTGTGAAAGATCTGAGAGACAGCAGAAGTCGAAACACCCAGCTGCCGCGCAATCTCCGCTTCACAAAAGAATGGGGGCGTCGTGGGGCATTAAGAACCGGCCGTATATTTTCGTCCCCGTTTCCAACGTCTACTGACCCATGCAGCTGAAAAACTTTTCTCCATCCACGTCATCAGCAAAAATGATCCCCTTTTCCATTCCCCGGATGATGATGGGGTGCAGAGTTCGCTGCACACCCAACCTGCCTGGCTCACCGTGGATTATTCCCCCGCCAATCTTTTCCTCCGAATCCCATTTTTACTTAACCTTGTCAACACCCTTCCCATTCCCGCACCGTATCCTCCCTCAGATTAAAGCTTAGCTGAAAATCCAAGACTTTTTACCTGATGTGGGGTGGCGCTCGGCCCCGATCGCTCATTCCCCCTTCGATTGGCCGTTCCCTGTTACCTCTTCATATTCCGGCGCCACAATCCCCCTCTTAATCATAATGTTGTAGATGATGTTGGACCGGTTGACCACATACCCCTGCTCACCCGCCGGGTTGTATTTTCTCGGATTCGGAAAGACGGCGGCCATTCTGGCCGCCTCCCGGGGGCTCAGCTCGGATGCGGATTTGCCGAAATAATGCCTGGCGGCTGCTTCGGCCCCGAAGACCCCCTCTCCCCACTCGACCTCATTCAGATACAATTCGAGGATGCGCCTCTTGGAAAGAATCTTCTCCATCCTCCAGGTAATCAACGCTTCGGCGCCCTTACGCAGCAAACTCTTTTCCGGCGAGAGGTAGAGGTTCCGGGCTAACTGCTGGGTGACCGTGCTGCCCCCGAACTTGAATTTTCCGGCCTGGAGGTCCTTTTCCAGGGCTTTCTGCATGCTTTCAAAATCGAAACCCTCATGCTTCCAGAACTTGTCATCTTCGGCGATCAAGACCGCCTTCAGGAGGTAAGGAGAAATTTTTGAAAGAGGGACCACTTTCTGAGTGATCTTATACCCCCGCCCCTTTTTCGCCCATTCCTTCTCCCGATACTTCATAAAAGCGGTCTTATGGGGGGGTTTCCTTTTCAAGGAAGAGATATCCGGCATAACCAGGAAATAAGCGAGCGGAACAGCAAGGAGGATAGATAAGAAGACAAGCCGTTTGAACCCCCTTTTTTTAGCCATCCTTAAAACCCTGTCCAATCAGATGGATGCAATGATAAAAGGTCGAATTCCACCGCTCTTTTGACTGGGAAGGGCCGGGGGGGATGGAAATTTCCTTTTTATCAGTCCATTGAAATTGATTCCCAAGAGCTTCGATGCCATTTTAGCATCTTCCCCCCCATTCTTTTCAAAAAATTCTTCCACCGTTGTCTTATAGGAAGTGGCCACTGTAAAATTGAAGGGCCTCAGGTGCCGATGACGTCGATTAAAATAGCCCTCGTAGCCGCTCATTAAAGACCGCATATTCCGGGAAAGGGAAACCTTGCCTGTCCGCACCAGAAGGTGAAAATGTTGGGGAGCAATGACCAGCCGTAGACCATCAGCCCTCCCGAGGTGGCAAGCGTGCTCAGTCGCTTGACGGATTCCTCTCCATCATGGTCATCCCTAAATATGCCGCTCCGTTCAATGCCCCTTGCCATCACGTGGTGCAACACATGAGGAGCATCTAATCTTGCCTGCCTCGGCATAATCGCCTACCTAACATAATTTGCATAAATTGGCAACGTCCCCCAAACGACAGGCACACGGGATTTGCGGCGGCAGCGTCGCCAATAGGCCCGGGAAGAATTAGGCCGGGTTGATTGTCTTCCTCTTCGGGATGTGCTAAATTAAATTGCTGCGGGTAGACAAAGACGATCCCGGCTGAGTAGAAAGGAAATAATATTCTCCCTAACCAACCCTTACCTAGATAGTTCCCCGATTTATTTTCTCGGTAAACTTTTTCACTGCGTTCTGGCAAAGGGGAGCCAATAATGATGGAAAAGGAGGGCAGGAAATCGGGTAGGCCAGAGAGATAGGCCATTCTGCCGGAATATGAAAAAGGGGTGAAAAAATGAATAAGAAATCAGATTTGTCAAAGGACCAATTCCTGGAGTTGTATCGCAAGCTGATGGTCATCCGACGTTTCGAAGAAAAAGTCGATGAGTTATTCCGAGCGGGAAAGGTTACTGGGGCGGTGCACACTTCGGTGGGACAGGAAGCGGTTGCGGTGGGAGTGGCCGAAGCCTTGGAGAAAGATGATCTGGCGATTGCCACTCACCGCGGGCACGGGCATTGTTTGATGCGGGGAGCAGAAATGAAGCCGATGATGGCCGAGCTTTTTGGGAGGGCTACGGGGTTATGTCAGGGCAAGGGCGGATCCATGCATATTGTGGATGTGAAGAAAGGCATGCTCGGTGCGATGGGAATCGTGGGGGCTGGGATGCCGATCGCTGCGGGTGTGGGTTTGGCCATTAAGATGCAGAAGACCGGCCAGGTTTGTGCTGTTTTTTTCGGTGACAATGCTTCGAATGGGGGTCCTTTCCATGAAGCCCTGAATGTATCCTCATTGTGGAAACTTCCGGTTATTTTCGTTTGCGAGAACAATCTTTACGGAATCAGCGTCTCGGTGAAGAAAACCACTTCGGTTCAAGATATAGCGGTTCGGGGGCAGGGATATGGGATTCCAGGGGTGGTGGTGGATGGGATGGATGTTCTAGCTGTGTATGAAGTAGCGAAGGAGGCGGTGCATCGTGCCCGGAACGGCCAGGGGCCAACTCTTCTGGAATGCAAGACCTACCGTTTTCTGGGGCACTCTCGAGGCGATCCCCCATATGGGCCCTACCGCACGAAGGAGGAATTGGATTCCTGGAAGAAGAGGGACCCTCGGTTGCTTTTGATTAGGCAGGGGAAATTGAGTGATGGAGAGGTTGAGCCAATTGATCGGGAGGTTACGGAGGCGGTAGAGGAAGCGGTTCGTTATGCCGAAGGGAGTCCACTTCCCGATGTTCAGATTGCTTTGCAACATATCTATGGGTAAAAGGGGAGAGGAGTCGTCATGCGCGAGATCAAATATGCCGAAGCTGTGAGGGAAGCGTTGGCCGAGGAAATGCGCCGAGATGAGAGGGTGTTTGTGTATGGAGAGGATGTGGAACTGGGCTATGCCTTTACGGTGTGTAAGGGCCTCATCGACGAGTTTGGCCGAGACCGGGTTTGGGACACGCCGATTTGCGAGCAGACGATCGTGGGGGTTGCTGTTGGGGCGGCCATGATGGGGATGCGGCCAGTCCCAGAGATCCAATTTTGCGATTTGCTTCCCATGTGCATGGATCAGATCTGCAATTCGGCGGCGAAGTTGCGGTATATGTCTGGGGGGCAGATTAAAATACCGTTGGTGGTTCGGAGCCCTGCTGGAAAGTGGGGTTGTTTTGCGGCGCAGCATTCCCAGACGTTGGATGCCTGGTTCACGAATGTTCCCGGCTTGAAAGTTGCTGTTCCGGCAACTCCCTATGATGCCAAAGGGCTCTTGAAGACGGCGATCCGGGATGACAGCCCGGTGTTGTTTATCGAGCGGAAGGCCCTTTACCAGATTCCCGGGCCAGTTCCGGAAGAAGAGTACCTGGTGCCTTTTGGAGAAGCGAAAATTCACCGGGAAGGAAAGGATGTGACCATCGTGGCCATCGGCCGCATGGTATCTGAATCTTTGAAAGCGGCTGAGCAATTAGCCAAGGAAGGAATCCAGGTTACCGTTTTGGACCCTCGGACCTTAGTGCCCCTTGATACGAAGGCAATCCTGGATTCTGTTCGGCAGGCCCATCGGGTGGTTATTGTGGAGGAAGGGCCGAAGAGAGGAGGGGTTGGAGGGGAGATTGCGGCCGTCATCGCCGAAGAAATATTAGATGAATTGGATGCACCGATTCGGCGGGTTGCGGCTCTGGATACCCCCATCCCCTTCAGTAAAGTCCTCGAAGATTACGTCTTGCCGGACGAACACAAAATTGCGGCTGCGGTCAGGGATTTAATGGCCTTTTGATTCGATCCATCGGGGGCCTTGCTTAGCTCCATCACGCTTGCGAGAAGGAGAAAGAGAGTGGCAACGGAAGTCACCATTCCGAACCTGGGTTATACCATGACCGTGGCCAAGATTTTGAAATGGCTGAAATCCGTGGGGGATCCTGTAGAGGTTGGGGAGATTTTACTGGAGATTGAGACGGACAAAGTGAATTATGGAATTGAATCGCCGGCCAGTGGAGTGGTTAAGGCCATTTTTGCCAAGCCCGGTGATGAAATACCTGTGGGGCAGCTGGTAGCGATCATCGGAGGAGAAAAAGAGGAAATGGACCTCCGTCTCTACCAAAAAATCGAAAAGGAAAAACCGGTTCCCCAGGTGGTTCAGGCTGCGGCTTCCAAAGAAACAGTGGCAGTCGCTTCTCCGCCAACAGGGGGGCGCCGATTCGTCTCTCCTCTAGCCAAAAGGATCGCGCGGGAAAAAGGAATAGACCTTTCTTCGCTGACCGGATCAGGCCATGCGGGTAGGGTTAAAGTGGCCGATGTGGAGAAATATCTAAGCGAAGGTAAGGGGAAAAGAGTTGAGGTCCCGGCTACTCCCAAAGCCCCCGAAATTTCCGAGATCATACTCATGACCAGCATGCGGCGGACCATTGCCCAAAGACTCGCTCAAAGTTTTCATGATGCCCCCCATTTTAATCTTGGCACAGAAGTGGACATGACTGAGGCCATAAGGTTTTTGGACCAATCGCTCCAGAAAAGAATGGAGGAACGAACTGGGCAAAAGCTTTCCCTGAATGATATTCTTATAAAAGCCGTGGCCTTGACCCTTCGAGAACATCCCCTGCTCAATGCCCGGCTGAGAGAAGATCGGGTTGAAATCTTTAAGGACATTAACATTGGTTTAGCGGTTGCCCTGGAAAAGGGTTTAATTGTCCCCGCGATCGAGAAGGCGGATCAGAAAAGGCTTTGGGAGATTGCCAAGGAGCGAAAGGACCTGGTGGAGAAGGCTCGGGAAGGACGTTTATCCCTCCCGGAGATCGAACGGGGGACATTCACGATATCCAACCTGGGGATGTATGACATCGTCTTCTTCACCTCCATCTTAAATCCACCGCAAACCGGAATCCTTTCCATCGGCAAAATTTATGATCGTCCCGTCGTTCGAGAGGGTGAGATCGTCATCCGCCCGATTGTAGAAATGAGTTTAGCCATAGATCATCGGGTGGTCGATGGGGCGGTGGGGGCGAAGTTTTTGCAGGATCTGAAGGATGGCCTGGAGAAACCCTATTTATTGATCTGATTTCCTTCTGGGGTCGATCCCATGATTTTTGGGTTGAGCCCTTAAATAATTCAATTGATAGTATTCTCGGGACGGTGTTGACAAGATTTCCTAGCTCTTTTCCTTTCTGTGAAAGATCTGAGAGACAACAGGAGTCGAAACACCCGCCTGCCGGGCAATCTACGCTTCACAAAAGAATGGGGGCATCATGGGGCATCAAGAACCGGGCGTATATTTTCGTCCCCGTTTCCATCGCCTGCTGACCCATGCAGCTGAAAAACTTTTCTCCATCCACGTCATCAGCAAAAATGAGCCTCTTTTCCATTCCCCGGATGATGATGGGGTGCAGGGTCCGCTGCCCACCCAACCTGGCTCGGCACCCCGTCCCCCTATTTTCCTTATGGCTCTTCAAAGTTGTGAATTGTGATGGCGATCGGAAAGAGCCACCGGAACGTCTCGAACTCTATGCCCTCTGCCTCTTTGGCCTAACAAGCGAGAAGGAGGCCTGCGCCGAGCCCGACTCATTCAAAGCGTCAGGTATCCATCGGGGGCCAGGCTGGTGGCCAACATCACCATATTTATATCCCGGTGCTCTATCCAGCTGTTGGCTTCGCGGTTGGCGTTTTCCAGCCAAAACATCTCAATGGCTTCACTGAATGATTGATACTGCATCAGGCTTTCAATCCGCGAAGGCAGCGGAAGTTTCTTATCAAAAAGGCCCGGGTTTTCCTCAACCAATCCCTGCAACCTTTCGAAGGCCCGTAATCCGATAGACAATCCCAGCTCCCGAAAGGCCAGACGGTAATCAGCCGGAAGCTTCAAGGGATTCTTTTTCGCAAAGGATTCCAACCCGGGCAGGGAAGAATCCAATAAAATCTCCAGCAGGTCGGTTTGTTCAAAATATCCATTCCTAATCAATTGGGCCACTTTGTAGGCGTCACTCAGAAGACCGCCGATACCCACCGGGTCATCTGTGACCCAGCTTTTTCCTTTACAAATATCGGCCATGTCGGTAACTTCCGCCTTGAGGTCCGGCCCCTTTGATTTCTCAGGCTCCTTAGCTGCCGTGGCCTGAACCTGGTTGTAGGTGATGAATCCGTCGAGAGGATCGTGGTGTCCCATGGATGGTACGAGCGGATAGGAGAGGTCTATGCTCATTTTCCAGTACATCCGTTTCTGACCGCCGGACGATGGAATATAAGTAAAGCTGGCATGGGCAGCTTTCGCAAGCTCCATGGCCCACGTATTGTAGGTTGAATCCCCGGTGACCCGGCTTACCCGATTGAGAGCGTGCATCCATTTCGTCAGGTAATGATAGTACTGCCCGTCCCGATCCCATTCCAAACGCTCGTCAAAGGGATCCGCTGGCCTCCGTTCGTTCATTTCCTTACCGATCCTCAAACCCCCTTTCGTAGGGTGCCTTTTGCCCTCCGGCTCATCGAGACCGCTGATCCAGCCGGCTCGTGGGTCGTCTTCACGATGCCGGCCGAGTGTGTGATGAACCTGGTCGACCAGGCGCAAAGCAAGATGTTTGTATTTTTCGTCCCCCCTTTGACGGTAAAGCTCCAGGAAGTTGCAGACGGCAAAAGCGTCGGTCCATAAGTACCGCCGTAAAACCCTCCCGGCCGGTGAAAGTCCGGTCATCTCGGCAAATTCAGTCATGATTTCCCCGGCCATCGCCCCGGATGCGTTCTGTTTCATCTTGCCCCTAGAGGTGTCTAACTTGTGGATTACGGGTCGGTTGGGAACGGTGGCCAAGGGGTAACGCCGGCATTTACCGACCTTATTTTTCTTTTTCCGCCCGGGTCAATTCCTTGCGCCACCCATAATCGATTCCCCTGCGAATCAAAGGCAGCAAAGCAACTACCACCATCACCAGAGCCCCACTCAGAAAGACGGCCGAAATGGGGCGCTGGAAAAATATGCCGTACTGGCCGTTCGACATGGTCAACGACTGACGCAAACTGATTTCAATGATCGGAGCAATGACGACTCCTAGCACGATGGGGGCCGTCTCAAAATCGAACTTGCGCAGGATGTAGCCAATGACCCCCATCCCACTCATGATGGCCACGTCCACATAGCTGGCATTTACCGCATAAACCCCCACGACACAAAACATCAAGATCATCGGGTAGAGAATGCGGTAGGGAATGCGCAGGAAATTAACAAAAATTCCCACCAGCGGGAGGTTTAAGAGCAGAAGCACCACATTGCCCACGTACATACTGGCAATGAGACCCCAAAAAATTGCCGGCTGCTCCTTGATGAATAATGGCCCGGGGTTAATTCCATGAACCATCAAGGCCGCCAGCAAAACCGCCGGAATGGGGCCGGTGGGAACCCCCAGGGCGAGCATTGGAACCAGGGCCCCGCAGCTGGCGGCGTTATTCGCGGACTCCGGACCGGCAACCCCCTCGATCGCTCCTTTCCCGAATCGCTCCGGGTGCTTCGATACGCGACGTTCCACGGCATAGGAGATAAAAGTGGAGATGACATGGGCCGACCCGGGAATGATGCCGATTAAAAAACCGAGAACCGTTCCCCGCCCGATCGGCATCACCGAATCGCGGAACTCCCGTCGTGAAGGAAGCAGGTCTCGGAGCTTCGGTTTCAATATCTCCGGCCTCACCGGGCTGCCGGCAGTGGCCAGGATCTCAGCGATCCCGAAGAGACCCACGGCCACCGGGACCACCCCGATTCCATCTCCCAAAGCAACAACCCCATAGGAATAACGAAAGTAGCCGGTCATCTGATCGATGCCGATCATGCCGAAAAGCAAACCCAGGGTGATCATGGCCAGGTTTTTGGCCAGGGACCCCCCGGTCATGTACCCCAGCACCAGAAGCCCCAACGCCAATAAGGAGAAATATTCCGGAGGTCCGAAACGCAAGGCAAAACGGGCCAGGGGCGGGGCGAGGAACATCAGCCCGATGACACTCGCCGACCCGGCTGCGTAAGACCCGATGGCCGCAATCGATAAGGCGGGGCCCGCCCGCCCCTTTTGGGCCATGGCATATCCATCGATGCAGGTCATCACGGACGCGGCTTCCCCGGGAATCCGCATCAGAATGGAAGTAGTGGATCCTCCATACATGGCCCCGTAATACACTCCCGCCAGGAGAATCAAACCGGCGGTGGGCTCCAAACCAAACGTAGTGGGCAGGAGCATGCTGATCCCGGCCAGTGGTCCGACCCCGGGAAGGACGCCCACCATCGTGCCGATCAGGCATCCCATAAAGGCGTAGAACAAGTTGACGGGAGTCAGAGCCGTGGAAAACCCCAAGATTAAATTTTGGAAGGTCTCAACCATTAGAACCCCCACCCCCCCCGTGGAAGGGGCACCCTCAAAAACGTATCAAATACCCAAAAGGAACCCAGGGATAGGCTTGAGGCCAATATCAGCGCCCACCAGACCTTCATCCGTTCCAGGACTCCAAAAAGGATTCCCAGGGCCAGAAACATGGTAATGCGGTATCCCAGAGGTTCCATGGAAAAGGTGGCAAAGAAACAGCATCCGATGATCGCCAGGGCGTGAAATTTTTCTGACCATTCGACGGACCGCCAGGGAGGAGAAAGCTTCCCCCGGACGATTACGATGAGTGACATCGCAGCTAGAAAACAAGAAAGAATGAGCGGCAAATACCCCGGCCCGGGATGGCTGTGGGTGCCCAAAGGCAATACCCGCGTTTCCACCGCGACAAAAGCGGCCAACAGGAACAAAAAAAAGCCACTGATCCGATCTATGCCCATTCACTCTCCAGCCTGTCTAACTTTTCGCCCCCGGCCATTAGGTCGTCCCCCCATCCAGAATAAATCCGCAAAGAGATTCACCCGAAATGGCCAGGGCTTCCGCCTATTCGCTACACTTCTCCTTCCTTTTGCCGGGCTGACGAAAATGGATTTTGATTATTGAACCTTCCCAATATGTTGAACGATGGCCACGAGCCTTGCGGTTTCCTTATCCCAGTAATTCTGGAATTCGGCAGGACCCATATGAACAATGGGGGTTCTCAGCTTTTCCATGGCGGTTTTGAATCCCGGGTCATCCATGGCTTTGCGGGTAGCTTCCGCCAGAATCTTGAGGACCGCCGGTGGGGTTGCCTTGGGGGCAAAAAGCCCGGCCCAGAGATAAAACTCGGCGTCGTACCCCAGCTCTTTAAGCGTGGGCGTTTCCGGGAAAACGGCGATTCGTTTTCCACCCCAACCGGCCAGGATTCGGAGAGCGCCCCCTTTCACCTGGGGAAAGGCAACGCTCGGCGGTATGGCCAGGGCGTCCACATGCCCCCCCAATAAGGCAACCGTCGCCGGTCCGCCTCCGGAGTAAGGAATGTGGCGCATCTTGATACCGGCAGCTTTGCTGAACATTTCCATCGCCAGGTGCAAGGTGGAATAGAAGCCCGCAGAGCCGTAACGAATTTCCTCCGGTCGAGCTTTGGCATCCGCCACCAGGTCGGCCACGGTCTTCCATGGGGTATCGGTTTTCACCACCAAAATGGTCGGATCAGCGCTCAGCAGGCCAATGGGGGTAAATTGCTCCAGCTTGTAGGTGGGGGTTCGGCCGAAAAGAATGTCCACCTCAGGAAACCAGGAAATACTGGAAAGGCCCAGGAGCAAGGTATAGCCATCGGGCTTACTGGTAGCCACAAATTGACATCCCAGAGCACCCCCTGCCCCTGCTTTGTTGACGACCACGGCAGGCTGTTTGAGAATTTGTTCCAGGGCGGGCGCAAGCGCCCGAGCGTGCAAATCCGCCGTCCCACCCGGCGAAGCCAGGGCTACAATTTGGATTGGCCGATTTGGAAAACTTTGCTGCGCCCATCCTGGATTGGCCCAAAAGACTCCAGCCCCACAAAATACCAGCAGACCGAACCATTGAAGCCTCCGCATTAAATTCATTTTCAGCCTCCCCATTTTGATTTTCCTTCCGCCTTCAAACAAGACTTCCGTGATATGCAATATTCGGAACATACTTTCTGCATCCGGGCAAAGGTCGAATCCCCCTCTTTCCTGAGGGGTTTCTCTTTTCTCCGGAGTCGAAATCGCCAATAGGGCATGGGTTGAAAGAAGAGGGGACTTCCCTCCTTTTTCATGAGGAACTCCTCTACAGAGCACCCAATTCTTTCAAGACTTTTTCGACTTCCTGCAACGCGGCCCCGGTCAAAGGCTGCTGGGGCGGAATGGGCGCTCCCACGGGAAAACCTTGAAGCTCTAGACAGCCCTTGATGCAGGCCGCCAGGGCATATTTCTGAAAGATGCGGTTGATGTTCCAGAGAGATTTCTGCAGCTCCAGGGCCTCTTCCCACCGGCGCTTCCTGGAAAGGTCGTACAGCTTTACGCTCTGCCGGGGAATCACGCAGGCGGGGCCGGACATCCATCCGACCCCTCCCATCATCATAACAAAAAGAGGGATGTGGGCCGAGGCGCTGAAGACTTTAATCTTATCGCGGACGCGGTTCATGATCGTCAAAAGGTTCCCCGTGTTCGCCGAAGCGTCTTTAAGGTAGCGGATGTTGGGCACCGCGGCCAGAGCCTCGATCGCCTCAAGGGACAGGTTCGTGCTGGAAAAGCTGGGGTTGGTATAAAGAACCACCGGACAGGAAACGGCTTCGGCGATGCTGCGGAAATAGGATACCACGCCCTCCGCCGGCACCGGGAAGTAGGAATCCATGATGGCCAGAATGCCGTCGGCTCCGATGGCCTCCATCTCCTTCGCCTGCCGGACCGCTTCCCGGACGGAAGTGTGGGCTACTCCGGCCACCACCGGCACCCTCCCCCCGGCGGAATCTACTACGACCTCGACGACCCTCTTCCGCTGCTCCCAGGTTAAATAAGCGAATTCCCCCGTGCTGCCCAGCGGGGTTAAACCATGAACCCCGCTCTGGATGAGATGGGCGACGAGCTTCTTGAGAACGTCTTCCTTTACCGCACCCTGGGAATCTACCGGGGACACCAGATACGGGAAAACCCCCGCGAATTCTTTTCCAGCCATGGCGCACCTTCCTCACGAAATGATCATCCCCCACCCACAAGCCCGAAAATTCTGACTTCATCGTCCGGATGGAGGGGGGTATCCATCCTGGGCGTCAATTGGCCATTGATGACAATCATGCTGATTTCCGCCGGGGGAATCTTGAATCGCCGGATGAGTTCGGCCAGCGTCTCTGCCGATCCGATGGGGACCGGAAAGGCACTTGTCTTTTCTCCCCCGTAACGGACCAGATGCCCGTGCAACCGCAGGGAAATCTCATGGTCAGGCATTTCCTTTTGGACCCAGCCTCTCCTGTTCTGCTCTTTACTTGATATGCTCCCAGACCCAGTCGATATCCAGTTCGATGAGCTTAGCCCGGGTGGGCCTGGCCTTTTCCGTGTCCCAGTTCATCATGGCATAGTAAAGGTCCAGGGCTTCCTGAAAAACCCTCCGGTCGAGCTGGAATCCTTTGAGCGGACCCTCCCCTTCCAGTGGCTCAAAGAACCTTTCCGGAAGGGTGTCGTCCTTCCGGCTGAAGCCATCCCTTGCGTTAAAGGCCCGGGCCATATTGATCGCCCGCTCGCCCACCTTCATCAGCTCCCAGAGGCTGGTCTCCCAGCCCGTCACCCCTTTGACCAGTTCCACCAGTTCCGCCAGGGTCGTAATGGACCGGGGAATAAAAGCAAAGTTGCAGACGCTGGCGCAGTTGTAGAAACTCCAGAGGAAGGACATGTAGGTAAAAAGGCGGACCTTCTTCGGCCCCATGTCCAGCACTCCCATCGGCTCCAGCAGCCCCAGCGGGGCTACCGATAACATCCCCGGGTGATCCCGGCGTTCATACAGAATGTCAAACCCCGAAACGAGATGATCGGCTCCTTTCTCGACCAAGGAATATCCGAGGCCGACAGCAGCCTTCCCCCGTCCGTCATGGAGCGGTGCTTCCTGCCCTTTGGTATGCACGGCAAGCTTCTCCGCCGCCGGCCCGAGTTCTCGCGCCATGGCCCGTACACCCTTGGACAGGTGCCTCCCCAAGCCCCTCCGGTAGGCCGTGTCCTCGATCAATTGCAGCATCACCTTGGCGTTACCGAACCGTAGGTCCAACCCATCCACCCAACCCGCCGGAAGGAGGCCCTGTTCGTTGCAATCCATGACAAAGGAGATGCTGTTTCCCATCGAGATGACGTCCAGCCCCAGCTTGTTGGCCAACTCATTCCCTTTGGCGATGGTTTCCAGGTCATCAATTCCGCAATTGGACCCCAAGGCGGCCAGGGCCTCGTACTCCGGCCCGCCGTAGCGGGGGTCCACGGTAAATCTTTCGCTCTCCACGGCGACGCACCGTTTGCACTGGATGGCGCAGGCGTAGCAGCCCTCTCTTTTCTTGAGGATCGTCTCGACCATCCGCTCCCCGGAGATTTTTTCAGCGCCCGCGAATGTCCCCTCGCGAAAATTTCGGGTGGGAAGGGTGCCCAGATGGTTGAAATGGAGGACGGCCGCCGGGGTCCCCATCCAGTGGAGGCCATAACTCATCGGATTTTCTTTTCGATCCCGGCTCACTCTCTGGGCAACTTTGCTCACCGCTTCCGGATCTTTGATCTCCAATTTTTTTGTCCCCCGGCAGGCGATGGCTTTCAGGTGTTTTGACCCCATGACCGCGCCCATGCCCGTGCGTCCGGTAATGTGGCTGAGGTCGTTGGCAATGTTGGCGAAGGGGACCTGATTCTCCCCCGCCGGGCCGATGAGGGCAACTCGTATCTTCGAATCTCCCAATTCCTCCTGGATCGCATCCTGGGCTTCACCCGTGGTCATCCCCCAGAATCCGGAGGCGTCGCGGATTTCAGCCGTCCCGTCATGGACCCAGAGGTAAACGGGCCGGGGCGATTTTCCGGTGATGACGATGGCATCGAAGCCGGCAAATTTCAGCTCCGGACCCCAGTACCCGCCGGCTTCGGACTCCCCGAACCCGCCCGTTAGCGGGGACTTGGCCCCCACTGAAAACCGACAAAGGCCGTGGGCGGGGGCGCCGCCCAAAACGCTGGAGGCAAAGACGAGAACATTCTCCGGCCCCAGAGGGTCGACGCCCGGCTTTATTTTATTCAAGAGATAATAAGCCACGAAAGCCCGGCCGCCAAAATAGCGGCGGTAAAAAATCTCGGGCGGCTCTTCCACCGACTGGGTTGAATTCTTTAAATCGACATGCAAAATTTTCCCGTTATAACCAAAAGCCATCACATTCCTTTCTCGGTGTTGGGGAAATTTCCTAACTATTACAAACGCATTAAATGCTTTGCCTTAAATTCGTTTCCCTCTCCCTTCGCGGGAGAGGGCTTCGTCGTGAGCTCAGCCGAACGCCCAGGGTGAGGGGGATTAAAGTAGCGAAAGCTTCCCTCACCCTCACCCCGCCCCTCTCCCATCGAGGGAGAGGGAGCCTAATGTCAAAATACTTCCTGCGTTTGTACTAGTTTGCATCCGGAAACTCCCTCTCCCCTCGTCAGAGGGGGAGGGGAATTCCCGGGTTTCCGGATGCGTACTAACTAAATGTTACCAGAAGCCGGAGGGGCGTCAATCCAACCCATACGTATCCTGCCCCAGAACAAACTATCCATCAACACTCGGTGCGGCTTTGAATCGATAGCGCGGATGGCCCTCCCCGACTTACTTTTTCGTGCCGGGTTTCTTCACCCGCTGAGATGGGAAACCTACTTTTTCCCTTTTGCCTTATAGTGGCGGAACTCGATAAAAATGGCGCCTACGGGAGCGTCCAAGGGGCCGTGCTCGAGCCCCTCCGGGAAGAAGGCATAAAAACCGGCGGGGTAAGGCTTCTTCGCTAACCGATCTACGATGCCGCCCTGGACAATGTAAACGACTTCGTCGAAGTCATGTTTCAGGGGTTTGTCGGTTCCCGTAAATCCCGGCGCCAATCGGAGAAGCCGGGCGTAGGTTCCGGAATTTTCATCCCGGTAAAGAATAATCTCTTCGGCGCCGGCAGGAAAATTGGGAATCGGCTTCCAGTTCGAAACGCTCTCGGGTGATTTGAACTCTCGACCCATCGTGTCCTCCTGTCTAGAATTAGATTTGAATTTGATTCTGCTCTCTCGCCATCCAGACTGGCCCCTCCTGGAGAAGGACTATATCCGCGGGATCAGCAGACCATCCTAGATAGTCCCAGATCTTTATTGAATCTTTCCGATCCGGCGCACGACCTCTTGCAGCCTTTGGGCATCTTTATCCCAGTAGATCTGGAACTCATCTGCGTCCAGGTAAACAACGGGAGTCTGGATGGCCTCCATAGCCGCTCTGAATCCGGAGTCTTCCACGGCCTTGCGCGTGGCCTCCCTCAAGATCTTCAGCGCTTCTGGGGGCGTGCCTTGGGGAGCGAGCAGTGCAGCCCACACATAAAACTCCACATCGTACCCGGATTCCTTCAGAGTAGGAGTGTCCGGGAACGCCGCCGATCGTTTGTCCGCCCAGTTGGCCAGGATCTTCACCATTCCTCCCTTGAATTGGGCCATGGCCACGCTCGGGGGGATACAGGAAGAATCCACATTCCCGCCCAATAAAGCCATCAGCGCGGGACTCCCACCCGGGAAAGGAACGTGGCGCAAATTCAGGTTGGCCGCATGGGTGAACATTTCCATGGCCAGATGGACGGTCGAATAGACACCGGCAGAACTATACTTGATTTCGCCGGGACGTTTCCTGGCATCGGCGACGAACTCGGCGATGTTCTTCCACGGGCCTGGATTTTTCGCGATCAAAACAGCCGGATCTTTGCTCAAAAGGGCAATGGGGGCAAACTGTTCCCGTTTGAATATCGGGGTTCGCCCGAAAAGGACATCCACCTCGGGGTAATAAGAAAGAAAGGAGAGCCCCAGCAGCAGCGTGTATCCATCCGGGCGGCTGACGGCCACGGTCTGTGCTCCCAGCGCTCCTCCCGCTCCACTCTTGTTTACTACGACCACCGGCTGTTTGAGTAGCTTTTCCAAAGCAGGGGCAAGGGCTCGGGCATGTAAATCTGCCGACCCACCCGGTGGGAAGGGGGCAACGATCTGGATGGGCTTCGTTGGATATTCCCGCTGGGACAGGGCGGGAGAGGCAAGCAAGAACCCCATCCCCGTTAAAAAGATTGTCAACCCCATCATCCGAACCCATTTTTTTGAATGCATCTGAAACCTCCCCATGATTTCCAACGATCAGAACAAGGATACTCCCCCTATGCCGGCCTTTCGGCATCTATATTCAGCTTGGTCATTGAAAGGGGGTAATGGTGAGTCTTTATAGCACGCTGCCCAAAAACCCGTCAAACAGTTTATCATATTTGATGATCTCGTAAAAAGTCTCAAAAGACGTATTGCCGTCATTCCGGCGAAAGCCGGAATCCAGTTATTTCAAATGCTTAAAAATTCTCTGCACTCCGGTTTCCACCGGAGTGACGACTTTTTACGAGAACATCACCTTTGAATAAGGAATAATTTAAGCGGATTTCAGATGGTCAAAGGAATAATGAATCGTCTGATATTCTTGCCGCAATTTAGTAACCTCATCGCCGACATATTTCCCCTCGATCAGGCACTTTTTGAAAAGATCCGCAATCACCCCCATCTCCGGCTCTTGCATACCAAATCGAGTCATCTCCTGGACCCCTAAACGAATTCCGGCCGGATTGGTTACCTGATCCAATGGTTCGAAGGGAAGAAGGTTCATATTCAAGATGATATTGTTGTCCTTCAGATGGCGGGCCACCTCGTCTCCACCCCCGACCTCAGAAACATCTATGGCCAATTGGTGGGTCTCCGTAAAGCCGAGTCCGGCGGCTTGGACTTTGAAACCCATCTCATATAGCTTGGCTCCGAGAGCTTTGGCATTGGTGATGGTCTGGCGGGCGTAGGCCTGCCCGAACTCCATCATCTCGTAGGTGGCGATGCCCAAAGTCACAAGGGTATCCAAATGGTGGTTTGACGATGATCCGGGAAAAGCTCCCTTGTCGATCTTCCGCCACTCGCTCTCTCCCGCATTGGACAGGATCAATCCCCTTTGTGAGCCGAAGAAGGTCTTATGCGTACTCGCGGTGATCAGCAATGCCCCCTCTTCCAAGGGATCCTGGAATTCCCGGCCGGCGATGAGGCCCAGCACATGAGCGCCATCGTAGAGAAGGGCGATCTGATGTTGGTGGCAGAAATGGGCCAACTCCCGGACCGGTTCCGGGAAAAGAAAGAGACTTTTCCCCAGAATCATCACCTTGGGTTCAAGGGCGCGGGCCAGGTTGAGGGTTTTTTCCAAGTCGATGCGGTATCCGTCCTCGGTTAGGGGAAAACTCACGATATTGTGGGTGTACTTTCCGACTGAGCCTGCCCGGTGGTGACTGATATGGCCGCCACCGGGAGTCGAGTTGACCATGACCACATCGCCCGGGTGGATATAACGGCTGAATACGGCATCGTTGGCCACGGTACCGCTGATGGGTCGTACGTCCACCTGCCGGCAATGGAACAGGGATTTTAGATTCTTCTTAACCCGGGCTTCGATCTCGTCGATGATCTCCGTGCCCTGGTAATAGCGTTCTCCGGGATGCCCCTCCGCATAGCGGTGGGTAAAGTCTGAGCCCATAACCTGGCGGGCGCGGCTGCTCAAAACATTTTCACTCGCGATCAGGTTGAGCGTTTTCGAACGCCATTCGTTTTGCTTATGTACTAACTCTTCGATATTGGATACGTTGCGCTCATACATCTTCTTTCTCCTCCCTCAAAAATTTCCCCCATGGAAAAAACAAGCCTAAACGAGTCTCTCACTGATAATATAGTATAGCCGTTTAGGGTCTATTTTGCATGCGGCATTCTCCTCAACGTCCGGAGCCCGAAGCGCGGATGCGCTTGTAGACCAAAGCCATGGCCACGGCGCCGAGCCCCATAATACCCAATGAAGAAAACGCCCAGCCCCATTGCCCATAGAGCCGGCCGACGGTCCCGGGATTGGTCCAGTCGAGAATTAGCCCGAACACCAGCGGGGCGGCAGCTCCAGCACTAAAGCCCAAGAGCGATCGGATCCCGAAGGCCGACCCTAGATAGGCGGGATCCGTTGCTTCAGACAGGGCAGCGGAAAGCACCGGAGAGTCACCCAGGCAGGAAAAGGCGTACAGTGCCCCGAGGACTACCGTAATGATGAGCGGCCAACTGTACGTCCAGCCGAAAAGAAAAGAACATAGGCTGCTGATCGCGGAAATGCCCAAAAGCACAGTCGCCCGCCCCCAGCGGTCGGACAGAAGGCCCATAGAAAAAGAGGCCAATATCCCGGTGAAATGGAAAAACGCCGTGACGTAGGAGCCCATGCCGGCCGCCCGTAAATCTCCCACCCCTCCAAAGGCGAAGCAAGCGGCGAGAAAAGCGGGCGTCCAGGTCCACATCCCCAGGAGCTCCCAACTGTGAAAGCTGTATCCGGCGATCAGCAGCAGGGCGGGCTTATTCCCTAAAATACCCCGGGCAAAGCCTCGTTGGGAATGGCGCTGGACCACGGTGTTTTTGGTCCGCCAGAGGGTGACCCAAGCCACCCCGGCGCCGATGGGTGCCCCAAGACAGGTTAGGAGAAAAGAAAGTGTATAGCCTCCAATGGGCAGGACGAATCCGGTTACCAGCAGGCACAAGGCATAACCGGTAGAGGTGCTGGCAATAAAATATCCCATCGCCATGCCCCGTTTGGCTGTGTCGTACCGCTCGGCAAGGAGCATGAGCCCCGTCGTATAAGAACCGCCCAGGGCAAGTCCTACTAAAGCATAGAGAATAAGCGCTGAGGAATAATCCCGGGCGAAAAGGGCAAAGGCCAGCGCCGCAAGCCCGCCGGCGGTCATAGACCCCAGAAAAACTCTCTTGGCCCCCCACAAATCGGCCAGGCTTGAAAAAACCACTAACGATATGGCATAGGCGAACTGATTGCCGCTGGAGATGGAGCCGCCTTCTGCGGCGGACATTCCCCATTCTCTCTGAACAATCGGGAGGGCCGCGGCGTAGGTGATCAGCACGAGCCCCGTGCCTGCGCGGGCCAGGCAAATGCCGATCAGCCATAAATCTATTTTTTTCAGGAAACTCATATTCGGGTTCTTTTGACCCCGGCTCCTAATGTACAAGAGGGGTTATTGCTAACCCCTTCGTTTTTCTGCTAGGCGGTGAGGGAGTTGATCTCCCGACCTCCGGTATGAAAGGCTGAAGCCATAACCATATGTCCAAACGAAGATCCGCAGCATCAAATTTATAGGGGTAATCGTTCAGGGGAGGACGTTAAATCCTTGTCCTTGGAAATGAGAGTCAAATGAATGGCCAGTGCCGTCTCGCCGGCCAAATAAAAATTGTGCGGATGGGTGAAGGGTCCGAGGAGTTTTAAAACCCTCTTCTGGGTATGAGTCAGAATTTCTGGATGAAATCCCATTACCCCGCTCTCCCTTCCCAGACCATTCTCCCCTTACCCTTTAACCA
>Ga0315282_10006802_pt1 | contig 18997 bp, 14 predicted proteins | sample YL17G07_20_MG_FD_203693 | JGI IMG/M metagenome (GOLD analysis project Ga0315282, IMG submission 203693) | Sediment microbial communities from Yellowstone Lake, YNP, Wyoming, USA - YL17G07_20 | ecosystem: Environmental > Aquatic > Freshwater > Lake > Sediment | place: USA: Wyoming | collected... | reverse complement strand
GGGGACTCTTGACCCTCTCTGGACACGGACGTTGAATAGTCAAGTCGGTTCGAACCGCCGGATACGGACCCGTATGTCCGGTGGTGTGGGAGGGCGGCGGTCGTGAGGCCGCCCCCTATCCCGATTTATTTAGTTACTTTTGTTTTCTGACAGCCGAAGGTGAGCGAATAGCGAAAAACCTTATTCATAAGCCGCTGGTGAATCAGGGGTGACTTATGAATAAGGAAAGGAATGATCAATCGAGGCCCGGCCCAGGTCGATCCCCATTCGACCAGCTAACCTGCAAAAAGCCGGGCCTCATTTAAATTTAAAAGTGAGGTGAAACTTTGAATGAAAAAACAAACCGAAAAACCTAAGGACTTTGAGAAGTTAAAAGACTTTTTGCTTGATCCAGTTCAAACCCAGCTCCGAGGAAGGGACCGAGGAGCTTTACAAGTATCTTTATTGGCGTCTTTCTGAGCACAAGGTTCAGAAAACGAGGGATGCGAGTCAAACCCTAATTTGTTGGGTCCTCCAATGGGCACCAGGTTGGAAAGGTCGGGACCGTGATTATGTTTGGAACACTTTCCAGAAAGCAGTCGATGCGGCGATTGCACACTACCGCGTGGACCTAATGCACCCTTCGGAAGCCTGGACACGAGAGCATACCAATCAGGAACTATTCTATGCCCTCTTTTTCATTATGCTGGGGATTGAAGCCGGGGAGATATCGGCAAAAGAAGGGCTAGAGATTTTGTTTAACTTGGGCGACAACCAGGAGGCGTCAAGAATGGAAATAAAAGATAGAGTCCCAATTAATATAGAAAAAATCCTTATGGATGAAAACTATGAAGACAAAAAAGGTCAAGAAAGAAAAAAAGGTTCCTGTGATCAAGAAAGAAAATCTTATGTTCATTGACAGAGAAACTGGAAAACCGCCGACCCCGGCCAAAGCCGATGGCCCCAGGTTCTGCGGGACGCTTGTCGCGAAGTGACGCCTCGTAAGCTGATCCCATGAGGACTCTTTGACATAACCATCTTAAAGCATATAATCAACTCAAAATCGCTCCAGGAGATAATTAATGAGCTACAAGACAATAAAGACACTCTCAAAAAAGAATATCGCTCTTATTGCCCATGACAATAAAAAACAAGATCTACTCGAATGGGTGAACTATAACAAAGGTTCGCTCGAGAAACATAACCTCTATGCCACCGGCACGACCGGCCTCCTGATCACCAAAGAAACGGGCCTTGATGTAACGAGATTCAAGAGCGGGCCGCTCGGTGGCGATCAACAGGTTGGCGCCGGCATCGTTAATCAGAAAATTGACATGATGATCTTTTTATGGGATCCGATGGAACCGCAGCCCCATGACGTGGACGTTAAGGCCCTGCTTCGGATATCGGTGGTATGGAACATACCAGTTGCCTGCAACCGGGCAACAGCAGATTTCTTGATCTCGTCGCCTTTAATGAATGAAGAATACGAGCGGCTGGTTATCGACTATGAATCCAGAAGAAAAGCTCATTGAGGCAGCGGGGCCCGAAGGCCCCTGAGTTTACGGGACGCAAAGCGAATAATGCCCCACAGGAAGAGACGGCGACCATACAATTATTTTCTCATTAAGGAGGGAAATGCCACAAAAAAGGCTTCCCTTACAATTAAAGAAAGCGGGGGAAATTATTGACGAAAAGTGTGAATGCACACTTCAACTTGAGAGAAAATATCCCAGCTCACCCATTTTGCAAAGAAAGGGTGAACTTTGGACTTCCATACCTTTACCAGTAACCGCGATGGATTTCCTTGAAGCTCCATTCATACTCGTATTCGACCCTTCGGTGCTTTTCATGCTCGCTGGCAAATCTTATGAAGTGCCTATCAGACTGCAGGAAGTATTAAATTGGAAAACTAAACGGCACGCAAGATTTAAAGTCTAAAAAAAGTTGCGAGTAGCTCACCGATTCCGGCAAGACAGGGAATGAACCTTTGTCCATTATTTTGATTGACGCTGGAACAGTAACTGTATTAGAATCAATTGATTGTATAATAAAGTCCTGGAGCTATTGGGATATCGGCGGGCCCGGTATTATGACCTTGCCGGAGATGATCGACTAAGCGAGGCAGCGCGAAGGTTTTATCGGGCGATGGGAAAGGAATTAGAAAATCTTTTAAAGGAGATAAAAGAAAATGAAGAAAAGTAGGCAAGTTCGAAAACGGAGAAAGACAAGAGGCCCTGGGCCTGATAGGCGCAGACAAAGAAAAAGCGACGAGAAAATTAATCGTCGCGGGGTTTCCGATAAAGAGAATGCCGAGCTTGTGGCCCGTTTTGGGCATGGAGGTGTGTTCTTTCCAGCCCCAGGGCAGACAACGGTGATTTTCTTAAAAAAGCCCGGAGCCGATAAGAAAAAATGAAAATCCGGGCAAGCCAAAGGGCAGAAAAGCCTAAGCCCCCATAAACCCCCAGGATAAAAGTATTTTTCATTCGCTGTTGGCATCATCACGGAAATATTATATAACGTTTGTGATGTGGAAAAGATGGTTAAAAGAGCTAGGAAAGCAATTTTGATCAGCAGGGTTTCGACGCTTGATCAAAGGAATGAAGCCAGCTTGTCCCCCGAAGCGCAGTTTAGGACTCTCAATCAATATGCAGAGCAGATGAAATTTGAGGTGATAGCCCGGCATGATATCACCGAGAGCGCAAGCAAGGTTGACCGACCAAGATTCGAAAAGGCAAGTTCCATCGTCGAAAAGTATAAAGAGCCCATAGCAATCATCACCGAGCGAATTGATAGGTTTAGCAGGGGCCAGAGCTGGGCAACCTTTAAGCTCGATCAATGGCGGCGAGAAGGAAAGGTCGAGCTTCATTTTGTCAAAAGCGGACCCCTGGTCATTCACCGGGACTCTTCGGCGGGCGAAATAGCAATGTGGAAAGTGCAGATTGACTTCGCCGAATATGAAAGCGGAACAAAAAGGGATAATGTCAATAGGACGATTAAGGAAGCAATCCAGCAAGGGCTTTATAAGAAGCCGTCCCCGTTAGGCTATATCTATGAAAGCGGAAAAATGTTTCAGGATATCAAAAGAGCCGGGCTCATTAAAGAGATGTTTGAGCTTTATAGCTCCGGCGAATTCACGGTTGAAAGTCTGACAAAGGAAATGGGCAGAAAGGGCTTGACCACACGAGAGAGAACGGTCAAGGGAATAAAGATTCCCGAAGCTCCTGTCAAGGTTTCCGATGTGGCATATGCATTGAGAAATCGGACCTATACCGGGAGCTTCACCCAGGTGAACCCCGAAGACCAGGAGGGGCCGAAGCTCCTTATTAAAGGAACCAATTATCCGGCAATCATCAGCGAGGAGCTTTTTGAGAGAGTCAAAAAAACCCTGAGCGATTTTGGCAATAAGCCAGCCGGATCAAGCAAGCATGATTTTAAATTTTCGAAAATGATCAAGTGTGCCTTTTGTGGTTTATCATTAAGCCCGGAAAGCATGGCGCATACCTATGTTCATGATGATAGCCCAGGCGCGAAGGAAGTTTATTATAGGTGTAGTTGCGGCAAGGGCTCAGCATGGTATGAAGAGCATTTTGGCCGGGATCATTCGGGTGTTCATATTGCAGACCGCGGCAAGAATAAAGGTAATGAAAAAGTCGGGTGTCCGCAGTTGTCTTGGAAAGAGTCAGAGATTGAGGCCAAAATTTTAAAGCGGTTTAGCTCGATTGAGATTAATCAGGAGCTTTTAAAAAAGCTGAAATTGGAATTGAATGAAACTTTCCAGACCAGGGCAAAGAATGCCGAGCTTGATATGAAGCTGCTTAATAGTGAAGATAATCGGCTTCGGGTTTTGGAAAGTGCCCTGGTCGAAAATTTGGTCCTGGAATCCGAAGAAAAAATTAAGGCTTCAATCCGGGTGACCCTTAGGGAAACTCAGAGGCAGCGGGATGATATCAAGGCAGAAATGAAAATGATTGAGGAGGCCGAAGATATTAATATTGAAGAGGTCATTAGCACGGTCGATCTTTGCGGAGACCTTGCGGCTATTTATAAAAGCATGAACCCGGAGGACCAGGTCAAATTAGTGGGTCAATGTTTTGATCATATTCTGGCACATCGTGGCGAGTATAGAGAGCCGAAGCGGGGCAAGGCCGAGAAGCAGGGAAAGGAAAGGATGGTCGAAGTCAGTGACGAAAAGGGAAATCTGATCATGGTTCCTGAATCCGAGACCAAGCCGGACCCAGCGGACTCCGATGATCCGAAGGATTACATGGCTATCGGGGGGACCGGGAAAAAGCTCAAGGTTAATGAGTTAATCTTTTTGTGGAACCCCTATTTTCGGAGGCTGTTTGACCTGGGCATTATTAAAGCGGCGGCATGGGCCGAAGGTCCTGAATATCGGCTCCCCAGGCGGGATAAAAAGAACCTCACGGAAAAAAAGGCCAAGGAAGCATTTGTTTTTCTGTGAAAAAGGGGCTTTGGAAAGGGCTTGGCTCCCAAAGCTCCGATCGGCGGCCCGAGAGTCCCGTCTTTCTCGGCTCTTCCGGGCCAAGGCTCGAGATCAACCACGCTCGAGGGAGATGGGGCCCCGCGACGGCGCTCCGGCCTGCCCTGAAGACGCGAGCCAGTTTCGGGCCCCTCCCTGATTGCAGGTAGGGTAGGTTAATATTACTAATCAATATTCCGGGAACGCGTCTTCAGAAAGAGGCAATATCCCGAAGACGCGCATTCGGACTCTCAATATAATAATCTTCCATCCCCCTACCCCCCTCCTAAAATAGGGGGGATAGCATGGAGGCGTCTTCGGTCAAGGTAGGGTGGGGGTTTCCACGCCTGCCCCCCATCTCCAAACAAACTTGATTTAGAACGGGGAACGGAGGACGGAAGACGTTCAAACGGTTGGTTCGGGCTGATCTCCGCCTCATGGTCGCTGTAGCCCTTCCCAAAGCCCCTCCTCCACCATCACATGTTACACCGGCAGTGAGCAATGAGCTGTGAGCAGGGCTCACGGCTTACTATTTTTTTGGATTTGAGAAATTTTGCGATCTGTTTTCGTCTGAATGGATGACATCAACATCATGAAAGACCGACCCGGATCCTTGGAGAATTCTCGGCTCAAGCCGGCCCAGGCTTTAAGGCTGGCCATGGGGGACCCGGAAGCGGCCCGTTTCATGCAGGCTATCTTCTCCCCGCCCGAGCAGAGGTCGGAGATATTTTCCTCGAGCTGGTTTTTGAGAGAAGGACCGAGAACGAGATGGATGGTCCTGATCGGCGAAAGACTGCCCCTGCGACTTCGGGGGAAACGGCGCCTGACGAACGTTGTCCTCGTTGAAATCGACGGCTGCCGCGGAGCCGTCCTCAGGCGGGAATGTTTGAGCTCTCTCCTAGACACTGAAGTCCGGGAAAAGGTCAATCTCTGGCTTCGCCGCGGAGGCTATAAGGGCCGCAGGATAAGATCTGAACTTCGACAAATTGTCCGATGAAATCGCGAGCCGACCTGAAATTCACGACCTGGTAGGCTTCGCTCCGGCCCGAGTAGACCTGAGCATCTTTTTTGCTCCGTCCTGTGCAGAGCACTCTTATCCGGCGGCCGAGGAAACTTTTGTTGATCTCGAGCTGGATGCTCTTTTGAAAGTTCTGAAGCTCGATGAGCCTCTTCTTTTTTTCTTCGGGGGGGACATCATCGGCCATCCGGGCCGCTGCCGCGCGAGGCCGGGGAGAGTAGCGGAAAGAAAAGATGTTCGTGAACCTGACCTTGTCCAGAACCCCAAGCGTCTCCAGAAAGTCCTTCTCTGTCTCCCCCGGAAAGCCGACGATGACGTCGGTGCTGAGGCTGATATCCGGCATGAGATCGCGGAGGGACTCGATTGTCGCCAGGTATTCGTCTTTGGTATAGCCCCGGTTCATTTTTTTCAGAATGTCTGTGGAGCCCGATTGAAGGGGAAGGTGAAGTTGATGGCAGACCTTGGCGCAGTCCTTCATCGCCCTGGCGATGTCCGGGCTGAAGTTCTTGGGGTGTGAGGTGATGAACCGGACCCATTCTATCCCCCGGATCTGATTTACGAGTTCAAGGAGCCCGGCCAAAGATTGTCCGTCTTGGGGGTTGCGGTAAGAGTTGACATTTTGGCCCAGAAGCTGGACCTCTTTATAACCTGATTCGGCGAGGCTTTTGACCTCGGCAAGGGTGTCCCCGAGCGGACGAAACTTTTCCCTTCCCCTCGTGAAGGGAACCACGCAATAAGAGCAGAAATTGTCGCAACCTTCCATGATGGTGACATAGGCGCTCGTCCTGTCGGCCCGGAGAATGGACTCAGGGCCGGACTCGTGCCATTCCCGGCTCCAACAGGTGGAGACAAACTTATCCACGCGGGCTTGAGTGAGAAGCCGAGGGAGTTCGAGATAGTTGTCGGGCCCAAAGACGAAATCGACCGCCGGGTTCCTTTCAAAGAGCTCAGAGCGGCGGAGCTGAGCGACACATCCGATCACTCCTAGCCGGAAATCCCGTTTGGTTTTGAGGCTAGCCAGTCGGCCGAGCAACGAAAAGAGCTTTTCCTCGGATTTCTTCCGGACCGCACAGGTGTTGACGAGGACCACATCGGCCCCCTCCGGGGCGTCCGTTTTTTGGGCGCCCGCTCGAGACAAGATCCCGGCGACGCGCTCGCTGTCGTTTTCGTTCATCTGGCAGCCGAAGGTATGGATGAAGAATCTGAGTCCTTCGAGATCATTGTTCATCGTGAGCCACAAAACGTTCCGCCCCATTATACACAAAATAATAGTGAGCCGTGAGCAATGAAAAACAATATATTGGGCCTGCCCCCCCAACCTCTAAGGTGATTGCCTTACGATTTTTTTTCGACGAGCCAGCGATCAGAATCTGAAATTCAGGCATTGCTATGCGACTATCGCGCATCTTTGAAGAATCGGCTAAGTATGGTCGAGGCAATCTACTTTTTCTTGCCTTCCGCTCCCGCGGAATCTTCCGAGATCGCACCGGACGTTGCTTGAGAAGGGCTCAAAGTCGCCCAAGCGATTCTAGGTTTATTTTCTTTTGACTGCTCAGTGCTCACTGCTCACCGCTCACGATTGGCAGACGGGGCACCAAGTACCGAGAACGAGATGGACGAGACAACGAGACAGACCTCTTTAGAGGATTTCGTCCAAGATTTCGGCAGCCGTGCGGATAAAATTAGGACAGAGCGAACCGGTTAAGCCCTGATCGTGGGCCAACTTCATCCCCTCTTCCGAGCTGATATCGCAGCCGAGCAGGGTCTTGCACTGGATGGAGCCGTGACGGGCGGTAAACCTGCGGATGAATTCTCTCGCCAGTGCGTATGTCTTATCTCTCGCGGCGACGTCCTCGGCCTTCGTCCTTCCATGCTTCAGACCGATCACCAGGAAGGCTCCGGTCACCGCGCCGCACGTTTCTCCCCTTCGTGCCATTCCTCCGCCGAAGGCCTGGGAGATTTTGAGTGCCGTTTTGCGGCTCAGGCCAAAATCCCGGCTGTAGGCCGACAGCACGGCTTGAGAGCAACTGAAGCCCTTCTTGAAGCAGGCGGCGGCTTTCTCTTTCTTGCTCACTCTTCTTCCTCCCGTTTGAGATTGTGGCCGAGCATCTCCCTCGCGTTCTGGAGCGAGATCTGGGTAATCCGGCTGCCCGAGATGAGCCGGGCGACCTCTCCGACCCGCTCTTCAAACCTGAGCATCTTGACGGTCGTGTAGGTCCGGTCCTTTTCAATTTTTTTATCGATCCGGTAGTGGTGAGCGGCGAAAGAAGCGATCTGAGGGAGATGAGTGATGCAAATGACCTGATGACGTTCGGCGAGTTTTTTCAGTTTTTGGGCGATGCACTCCGCGGTTCGGCCGCCGATCCCGGCATCGATCTCGTCGAAGATAAGCGTCTTGAAACGCTCCATCTCCTTGCCCACGGTCTTCAGGGCCAGCATCACCCGGGACAACTCTCCGCCGGAAGCAATTCTTCGCAACGGCCTCAGTTCTTCGCCCGGGTTGGGGCTGATCAGAAACTCGACTTCTTCGGTGCCGTTCTCCTTCACAGATTCCGAATCTTCCTCCGAGAGGGGAATGCTGCTGACCCGGATTTTGAACTTTGCCTTCTTCATCCCCAAAAGCCCGATTTCCTTCTCGATCGACCGTTCCAGTTCTCTTGCCCCCGCGACTCTCAAAGCAGAGAGCTCTCCGGCCTTGGTTCCATAATCGGAAAACTTCCGGGCGATCGCGGTTTCTAAGTCAGCCATTCTCTCTTGGTTGGCCATGAGGTCCTGGTGTTCCCCTTTTATTTTGCCCAAGTACAGGAGGATCTCATCGATGCCGGCACCGTACTTTCTTTTGAGCTTTTCGATCAAATTCAGACGTTCTTCCAAGACCTCCAATTTATCAGGGGCCGACATCTGGCGTTCCCTGAACTTAACCAGGAAATCCGAGAGTTCGCGGACGACGATGGCGAGTTCGCGAAGCGTGTTTCCGGTGGTCTGAAAACTCGGCTCATAGGCTCCGAGCTCGTGGAGCAAGTTCTGGAGTCTGGCCAGCCCCGGCAGCAAAGAATCATCCTCCCCCGAAGCGAGGTCCAAGGCCTTCTCGACCAGAGTTGAGATCCGCTCGGCGTTCTTGAGGATGTTCCTCGCGGCCGCAAGCGACTCTTCCTCACCCTCCTTGAGCCGCGCTCTTTCGATCTCATCGATCTGATACGACAGGAAGTCCAGGCGCTGCGCACGCTCCCGTTCCCGAGCTTCGAGATCCCTTTTCTGTTTGATCAGGACCTTGAGTTCCTGCGCGGCGCATCCGACTTCGCCTCGGAGCGGGAGGGAAGCGCAGAACGCGTCAAGAAAATGAAGATGGTTTTCGAGGTGAAGGAGAAAGACGTGGTCATTCTGGCCGTAGATGTCCACCAGGCCGCCGCCGAATTCTCTCAGTTTCCGGACGGGGACAAGGATTCCGTTAATGTAGGCGCGCCCCGAACCCTGCTCGGAGAGCTGCCTCTGGATGAAGACCTCGTTTTCCTCGGCCAGGGGGATGTCACTGCTCTGGGGAAGGTCCGCCGGCAGGGCAAAGACAGCTTCAACCGAGGCCTCTTTTTCCCCTGTGCGGATAAACTCCGGTGAGCCCTTTTCTCCTAGGACCAACCTGAGCCCGTCGATGACGATCGATTTTCCGGCTCCGGTTTCACCGGTCAGGATAGAAAAGCCTGGGCGGAAATCGACCGCGAGGTCTTCGATCGTTGCTAGATTCCTGATGCGTAGGCGGCTAATCATGCACGAGGGGCCGGAAGGTCGAGTTTACTTTGTGACTTGTCGAGGGACGAGCGCCTTCTCCATGTTGATTCGGCCATAGCCGATATGGTCATCCTTCCCGGGGAAAGTAGTGGAGTTCACATCATCCGCGGAGTAGCGGATGATGTTCATGATCTCCGCGGGCTTCAGCCAGGGTTTTAGGCTCTTGATCAGCGCCGCGAGGCCGGAAACATGGGGTGTGGCGACAGAGGTGCCCGAGCCAAAGCCGTAAGGCACCGACGAGGGGCCAAAGTACCAGGTCGGAACCAGGCTCAATATCTCGACTCCAGGAGCGGCGACGTCGACCTGCGACCCGACATTGGAAAAGTCAGCCGCTGCGTCTGTATAATCCGTGGCGGCAACAGCCAGAACATAATCATCAAAGGCCGCCGGATAGAGGACAGCTACGCCGTCGTTTCCCACCGCCGCCGCTTCGATCAGTCCTTTTCCGTTGGCATAACTCACGGCGTCTTTAAGGGCGTCTGAGTAGGCGTCTCCCCCTAGGCTCAGGTTGATGACCTGGGCGCCGTTGTCGGCCGCATAGATGATCCCATCGATCAACCAACTGTAGAGCCCGGCTCCGTCCTTGTCGATGACCTTGATCGGCAGGATCTTGCAATTCCAGGCAACGCCGGCGATGCCTTGCTGGTTATTCGTCTCCGCAGCGGCGATACCGGCCACGTGTGTTCCGTGGCCGTTGTCGTCCGTCGCGTCAAAGTCGTTGTTGACAAAATCCCGGCCCGAATTGACGATCTTGTTTTTGATGTCGGGATGGAGCAGGTCAACGCCCGTGTCGACCACGGCGATGACGGTCCCGGCGTCCCCCTCGGTTTCTCCCCAAGTGGTCATGGCCTTGATATCGGCCCCGGCTTTTCCTTCAGGGCTGCCCGGAATCCCGAGGACGTTCCCTGGATTCGACAAAGCCCACTGGCGGGCGAAGAACTCATCGTTGGGAGCGACGCAGATATGGGCGATGTAGTTGGGTTCCGCATATTGGACATTCGGATTCTGTCTCAAGGCGGCGACCATCTGGTCCACGGTGTAGTAACTCGGGACCTGAAGCTGGTAAACATCGATCCGCGGGATTTTTCGGATCGCCTTGGTTTCGTAGGCGGCAATCGTCGTCTGGATCGACTGCAGGGAAAAGGTGGGTTTGAACTTGACCAGGACCTGGCCGGGAACCGATCTCGGCCCCTGATAACGAAAGGGTTGTCCGTGATTGAGGGACCGCAGGTGCTGACCAGTGAAGTTTGGCTCGTCCCTTTTTTGCACTCCCCGGTCGAGCTGGAAGCTTAATAATCCGATGGCCAGGAAGAGTCCCATCAAAAGGAGCCCTCCGAATATTTTTTGTCTCATGGTGTTCATAGATCTGTCCTCCAACTAAAATGTGAACACGGCTTTGGCCGTGATCCCATAATCCAGGCCGCCCGTTCGCGGCAGGAGACGCCCTTCCCCCTTGAGGCTGAAATAGTCCGTGAATTCATAAGTGGCTCCGACGGCGAGATGAAAGTAGCCTTTGCTCTTGAAGGTCTTGTCTTCGCTGCCGGTGAGATCCTGAACGGTTTCGTCCATCTTGAAGTTCCCCGAGAGGTAGTTGAAGCAGACGGCAAAATAAGGATGGAAATAATCGAAGCCTTTATAGGAGACGACCGGACCGACGACGTACTGCGCCCATTTCGCTTTTCCGGTGACACTTCCTTGAACCCCCAGGTCTCCCAGGGCAAAGGTTTTTGATGATCCAACAGAGTAGACGAACTGGGCCTGGGCATTGATCTCAAATTCGCCGAGCGGAAGTAGCTTTTTTGTCGCCAACTCCGCGCCCAAGACAAAGCCGCCCATTCCTCCCGCCTCATAATCGACGGAGAAGGGAAGATGTCGGAAGACCAGGCCGTTGCCGTTTGTCGAACCATAGCCGAAGAAAGCCGCAACGGTGAGTTTTTCGAAGGCATCATATTCGACGCCCGCCGTGACAAAATAGGAACTCATTTTGGATGTGTATGTTGTTTTGTTCGAGTCCCAGCTGATGGTCCTGGAGAAATAATCGAAGCCGAGGCCGGGCCTGATGAGCCACCGCGGCGATCTCTGCGTCGAGGCGGTCTGGGCAAAGGCCAAACCGGTCAAGCTCAAAAGAAGAAATGTTTTTACCACCAGAAGAATGCTTTTTCTCATGGAAACCTCCTTCCCTGAATCTATTTTTTCTTGGCCGGGCCGCCAGCTTGGATCGCCTGAAGAGTCTTCTGGGCGTCCTTGACGTAGTTGCTTTTCGGGTAGTCAGAGACGAGCTTGGTAAGAAAGGGGACGGCCTGATCGGATTTCCCCCACCTGTAATAGGAGTCTCCCAGATAATAATAAATCTCATCCATTTTGGGGTAATCAGGATACTTGGTGAGGATCTCCGTCAGCCGGGTGGTCGCGGCCTTGTAAGCGTGGACTCTGTTGTAATGTTTGCCTATGCTGGCGTTATTTTCGGCGAGCCGGCCTTCGCAATCTCTGATCTTGGCCTGGGCGTCCTTGGCCTGATCGCTGAGGGGATAGTTGGTGACGACTTTTTTGAACTCGGCCAGGGCCTGCTCGGTCTTAGTTTGGTCTCTGCCCGGAGCCAGGATTTTCTTATAATAGGTCATGGCGATCTGATATTGGCAATAAGGGGCCGACGGGCTATAAGGATAGAGAGAGATGAACTCCCTGTATTCGGAGGCGGCCAGGATGAGGTTCCCTTCATCCCCCTTCTTGAAATAAGAATCAGCGATCAAGAGCTTGGCCCGCTGAGCATAGAAGCTCTTGGGGAAAGAATCGATCACCTGCCTCAGGTAGAGGCGGGCCTTCTCTTCGTCCTTCTTGATCTCGGCCTCGCCGAGCTTGAAGAGGGCCTCATCCGAGGAGGCGACCTCCGGGGCGAGCTCGGCAGTGCGCTTTTTGCACTGGATGCCCGAGAGCAGACAGAGCAGACAGAGTCCCAGCGCGAGCGTGGTTTTTTTCATGGGGCGGTCCTTTTCGGCAGCACTATTTGTTCTCCAGGGAATAGAGCGCTCTCAGCCAGTTCCATTCTTCCCGCAGCCCCCGGGGGAGAGGAGTGCCAGGCGAATATCCGAGCTCGCGGCGAGCCTTCCGAATATCGGCCAACGTGTGAGGAACGTCCCCCTTCTGGGGTTCGAGTCTGGTGATCTTGGCCGGCCGTTGACAGATTTCCTCCAGAAGCGGGAGGAGAGTCTCCAGTTTCTCCTGGTGCCCGCCGCCGATGTTATATGTCTCGCCCGGTCTTCCTCTCCGGAACGCGGAGACGCTGGCCTCGATGATGTCTTCGATGTAGGTAAAATCCCTGGTCTGGGTTCCATCGCCGTAAACGGAGATGGCCTTTCCCTCGGCCAGGGCCTTGAAGAACTTGTGGAAAGCCATATCCGGCCGCTGTCCCGGCCCGTAGACGGTGAAAAACCGAAGGGACACTGTCGGGACGCCGTAATTCTTATGATAGAGAAAGCAGAGTTGCTCGGCCGAGAGCTTGGTCACGCCGTAGGGAGAGAGCGGATGAAGCGGGCTGGACTCGGTCATGGGCAGGTCCGGCGAGAGCCCGTAGACGGAAGAAGATGAAGCGTAAACGAATTTTTCCAACGGGCGGTCTTTGACGGCTTCAAGGAGTTGCTGGGTGACCTGGATGTTGTTCCTGACGTAGGCCGAGAAGCTCTGGCCCCAGCTCGACCGGACGCCCGCCTGGGCGGCCAGGTGGAAGACGCAACCGGCCCCCTCCAGGATTCTTTTCGGATCGCAGTCGGCCAGGTCTTCGCAGAGAAAAGAGAAGTTCTTGTCCCGGAGCAGAAGTTCCAGATTCTTCTCCTTGATCCAGCGCGGATAAAAATCGGTCAGCGAGTCGACGCCCCTGACTTCGAATCCTTCGCGGAGCAGTCTGCGGCAGAGGTGGGAGCCGATGAACCCTGCCGCTCCGGTGACGACGCTGATCATGATGGATTGCAGGCTCCGGCTATCTGTCGCATTCTCAGGATGGTCCCCCGAGGATCTTGGCTCTTGAAAATCGCGTTGCCGGCGACGAGGATCTCAGTGCCTTCGAGGATCAGTTGTTCCATGTTCTCCAGGTTGACGCCTCCGTCGACTTCGATGGGGATAGCGCGGTTCTGACTTTTCAGCCAAGTCTTGAGGCGGCCGATTTTCTTGTATGACGATTCGATGAATTTCTGCGCTCCCTTTCCCGGATCGACGGACATCACCAGGACGAAATCCAGATCGGGCAGGATATCGCTCATCAAGTGGATCGGAGTCGCCGGGTTGAGGGCCAGGCCGGCCTTCTTTTGGGCCTGCTTGATGAGCCCGACGTCACGGTGGAGATGGGCTGTGGCCTCGAGGTGGATCGAGATCATGTCTGCCCCGGCTTCGATGAAAAGCGGAATGAAGCGCTCCGGGGTTTCGACCATCAGGTGGACGTCCAGAGGCAGCTTCGTCTTTTCCTTGAGCGAGGCGACCAACTGCGGCCCGAAGGTGAGAGTCGGAACGAAGTGGCCGTCCATGATATCAACGTGGAGGAGGTCGGCGCAGGCATCCTCCACCAGCTTGACGGCTTCCCCGATCCGTAAGAAGTCGGCGGAGAGGAGAGAAGGTGCGATCTGGATCATTCTTTGCTGACCTCCAGCGTAATCTGATTTCTTTTCTGGATCTTGTATCCAGATGGGGGGAACTGCTTGATGATGACCCCTGGTTCGAGACCGGGGTAATAGGAATAACGGATGTCCGCGACTCTAAAATCCAACTCTTTGAGCCTGGCCAGCACCCGCTCGGCCTTCTTGGCGATGAGGTCCGGCATGAGATAGGCTTCCTCTTCCTCCCCCTGGCTGACGAGCAATCCGACAGGGCTGTTGCGGTCGGCTTCGGCCGAGGCGGAAGGTTGCTGGGCCATGACCCGACCGGCGGCGTAGCGTGGGGTATGGACTTGGGTGAGCTTGCCCCGGACGAGACCCGCCTCCTTCAGAAGCTGGATGATGCTTTCGAGACTTTTCCCCGTCAGGGCGGGGACCACGACCTTCCGGCTCCCTCCTGAGACGATGACCCGGACGACCTTGTTGATCTGGGTTTTTGAACCGGCGGGCGGGTCCTGGGCGATGATCTTGCCCTTTTCCCAATCGTCATTCGACCGGATTTCTTTCTGGGCAAGGGACAGGTTCTTCTTCATCAGTTCTTTCCGGGCGTCATCCATGTTCTTGCCTGTCAAGTCAGGAATCGAAATCAGGTCGCTTTCCAGAATCTTCCGCGACACCAGCAAAGCGCTTCCGAAAAAGAGGATCAGAAGGATGAATATATAGAGCAGAGTATCAAAGAGTTTTATTTTCGGCATCAGAAACGTTCAAGCTCGTCGGCCAATTAAATCTATACCATAGAATGATAACCAAGTAAACTGGCAAAACGTTACGTTACGTCGATCTCGTCACGAACCTGGTGAGCAGTGAGCCGTGAGGAGCGAAAACAAAAAACCAAGATCAAATCTTTTGGTTCTCATATCCTATGGCTCAGGCGTTAGTTAGGGCATTCTGGGGTTTGAGGTATTTTACTGTTTTCGTTTTCCGGAGGTCTGCTTTTTGTCGAAAGAAAGGGACCCATCGATTTCCGGGCTGTTCCTCTTTTATGAACCGCTCACTTCTCACTGCCTTTCGACCAGATAGAAGAGATAGACGAGATAAACGATTTTATTTATAATGGCCGGCGCGGAGGAAAATTTCATGACAGACTATTCCGATTTCAGAAGCGACACGGTCACCCGCCCCACACCGGCGATGAGAAAAGCCATGGCTGAGGCAGAGGTGGGAGATGACGTTCTTGGGGACGACCCGACCGTCCAGAAGCTCGAGTCTCTCGCGGCCAAGGTTATGGGAAAAGAGGCCGGGCTCTATGTGCCCTCGGGAACGATGGGAAATTCAATCGCCGTCAAGGTTTGGACCAGGGAGCTTGACGAAGTCATCGTCGAAGCGAAGTCGCACATCTACAACATGGAATCTACCCATATGACTTTCATCTCCCGAGTGATGCCGCGCGCATTGGCCTCGTCACGGGGAGCCATGGATCCCGAAGATGTGGAAAGGAATGTCCGGAAACCCTCCGTTCACGTGCCCCGCACCTCGCTCATCTGCGTCGAAAACAGCCATAATAATTGGGGTGGTGCCGTTTTGCCCCTTGAGAATATCAAAGCCCTGAGGTCGATCGCCGACCGCCACGGTCTCAGGCTTCATCTTGACGGGGCCCGCATCTTCAACGCCAGCACGGCATCTGGAATTCCGGTCAAGGAATACGCAGCCCAGGCGGATTCGGTCATGTTCTGCCTCTCCAAGGGGCTGTCGGCTCCGGTCGGTTCGATGCTCGTCGCGGACAAGGCTTCGATCGAGTTCGGCCGCCGGGTCAGGAAGGCCCTCGGAGGAGGGATGAGGCAGGTCGGCGTGCTCGCGGCGCCGGGGCTCATCGCCCTAACCGAGATGGTCGGCCGGCTCGAAGAAGACCACGACCGGGCGAAAAAGCTCGCCCTGGGGATATGCGAACTTCCTGGGGTCACCCTCGCCCCTACCGATGTCGAGACAAACATCGTTATCTTTGGCTTTTCTCACCGCCGGATCTCCATCCCGGGACTGCTCGATCAGCTTCGGGAGAGGGGAGTCCTGGCCCTGTCCGTTACGGGTGGAATACGAATGGTGACTCATAAAGACGTCGGCGACAACGACGTGGACAAGGCCGTGCACGCTTTCCGCAAGATTCTGGTGAGCTAAGAAGTAAGAAGTAAGCCGTGCGCATGAGCAGCAAGCTGCGGAAATGAATAGAAGATAAAAGAATTATTTTTGGTAATCCCAGGAAGCTCTGTTCTGTTTTGTGCTGGCGAGCAGAGGGGTATGTCTCAGGAGGGACGGGGCCCCAGTCGCAGCGCATCCCCGTCCGTCCTCGCCAAAATTCCGGACATATTTAGGAGTCCCATCGAACATCGCTCTTTCCCGCAGAATTTTGGCTGCGGGCGCGGCGGGGAGCCCTGCGCTGCTCCCCCCATCCCTCTCTGAGAGCTCAAGCAGGCCGATAATTCTGTGCAGAACAATGTGCATCAGCACAAAACAGAAGAGAACTTTCCTGTTCAGATGACTTCCGCGACCAGCTCGGCGATGTCCTTCACCTTGATCTCGGTATTCTGTTTGTCCTTGAGTCCGTCCCTGAGCATCGTCTGACAGAACGGACAGGAAGTTGCCGCAACCGCCGCTCGCGACCCGACGACCTCCTCGGTCCGGAGATGGTTGATCCGCCGGCCGAGAGATTCTTCGGTCCACATCAATCCGCCTCCCGCGCCGCAGCAGAAACTGTGTTCGCGGGAGTTACGCAGCTCGACCAGCCTCTGCTTTCCGAGAAGAGCCAGGATCTCACGGGGTTCGCTGATGATGCCGTTGTGGCGGCCGAGATAGCAGGAGTCATGGTAGGTCAGGAGACCTTCTTTCTTTTGCTTCACCTTCAGCTTGCCCTGCCGGAAAAGGCGCCTCAGCAGGACGACGTGCGGAATGATTTCCAGCCGTCCCCAGAATTCCCGCTCGTCCGGAGAAACAGAGGGGTTGAGATCAACGAGCCGCGGATATTCGTTTTTGAAGGCATTGTAGCCGTGGGGGCAGATGGTGATTATTTTCTTGACACCGTAGGCCTGGAAAAGCCTGATGTTTTCGGCGGCCAGGGTTTGGAAGAGGTACTCGTTCCCCAGCCGTCGGGCCGAATCCCCGCAGCATTTTTCTTCCGTTCCAAGAATCGCAAAATCGATCCCGGCTTTGGTGAGAATTCCGGCCATGGCCAGGGCCACTTTTTTCCCCTCTTCATCGAAGGAACCGAGGCAGCCAACCCAATAAAGGTATTCCGCACCGGGATTGTCCTTGAGCCGCTTGACGGGGAGTCCCTCCGCCCAGTCCGCTCTCGTCGCAAACCCGATCCCCCATGGATTGCTGTTGGTTTCCATGTTTCTGAAGAAGGGGTTCAGTTCGGCGGGGAACTTGCTTTCCATTAGGACTTGGCTTTGCCGCAGGCCGACGATCTTGGGGATGTGCTCGATCTCCACCGGGCAGACATGCATGCAGGCGCCGCAGGTCGTGCAAGTCCAAATCTCGCCCTCGCTGAAGACGGAAGGCACCAGCGCAGTAAGCGCACCCCGTTCTTTCTTTTCGATCGCCCGAGCGTCCCGAAGGAGGTTCCTCTCCAAATTGTAGAGGATCATCTTGGGTGAGAGCGGTTTCTCGCTGGTCGAGGCCGGACAGACGTCCTGGCAGCGGCCGCACTCCATGCAGGCGAAGGCATCGAGCCTGTCTTTCCAGGTCCAGTCCGTAGCCTTCTCGACGCCGAAGACTTCGGAGTTTTCGAGATCGAGCGGCTCAAGCTCGCCGCTAGGTTGGTGTCGCTTGAACAAGAGATTGAAGGGGCCGGTGAACATATGGAGGTACTTGGAGTGGGGGACATAGGCGATGAACCCATAAACGAAAAGGACGTGGAGCCACCAGGAGATGCGATAATGGGCCGCTTGGAGCGATGGTCCGAGCGTCGATTTCTGGATCATCCGGGCCAGCGGTCCTCCCAGAAAGGCGAGCCGGAGCGTCTCCGGATGCCTGGCGATGGCGAAGGCTTCAAAATACAGATAGCTGAGGGTGACCACAATAATGAAAGAGTAGATGACTGCCGAATCGAGGGGCGTCGTTGCGTAGGCCTTGGGACGCACGATGAACCGGCGGACGATGAAAAAAGCCACCCCCACCAGGACCAAAACGGCCATGAGGTCCACCAGAAGCGAGAAAAAAAGGCCGAAGCTCGTCCGACCGAATAAATAGAAGCCGTCGAAAAAACCCTCCAGCGTGTGATTGATCGTCATGGTGTCGAAAGTCAGGGCGCTATAAAAAATGAAGACATGCATGAAACCGGAGAACAGCCTCTCGTTCCTGAGCGTGCATCTCTGGAAAAGGACCTTCGTCAGCGCCTCCCAGATTCTCTTCCCCGGCTGATCGAATCTGTCCTCAGGCCGGCCCGAGCGCAGGAGCCGGTAGCGGCGCCAGACGGGAAGGGCGAAGGCGCACAGTGTTACCAGGATGATGAGAACAAAAACGATCTTTTCCCTATTCGAAAGCATGGCCCCTCCTTATTTAGAAAGGAACGGCGATCCCCCAGAGGACCTTATAAAAAGTCTGCTTGTTCCCAAGACGGGTCGTCTCGAGATCCTGCCAGAGTCCTCCTCCCGCGGACAATTCAAACCACTCGGCGAGCTTCAGGCGGATGATGAGATCGCCGAGCAGAGCCTGGCCGTGGGAAAAAACCTGCGATGTCTGGAACAGAACCTGGAGGTGGACGCCGACCCGGCGATCGGCCCAGGCACCGAGCCTCAGTCCATACTCCTGCAGCAGTCTGTTGCCGGACAAGTCGAGGTGTGTGTGCTGGTTGGTAATGTACAAAAACCAGGTGAAGCCTTCGATATAGAAGTCATCGGACTCGTAGGGAATGCCGAAGCCGATGTAGTTCCGGTTGGTGAAAAAAGGTTTGCCGCTGAGATAGCTGGTGTGATCGGAGTCGTGATCGCTGTCGTGGCCGAGGATGAGCACCAGATTATCAACCACGTACTGACGGAGAGAGAAATGCCAATCGAACTTGGTTCGGTCATAGGTATCATCGTGAGCGACCATCTGGGCCGTCAGGAAGGTCGTGTCCGTGAAATAGATCGTGTTCCGAAAGCCGTAGTTCCAGCGATCGGT
>Ga0315282_10006800_pt1 | contig 18999 bp, 28 predicted proteins | sample YL17G07_20_MG_FD_203693 | JGI IMG/M metagenome (GOLD analysis project Ga0315282, IMG submission 203693) | Sediment microbial communities from Yellowstone Lake, YNP, Wyoming, USA - YL17G07_20 | ecosystem: Environmental > Aquatic > Freshwater > Lake > Sediment | place: USA: Wyoming | collected... | reverse complement strand
CTAGAACTTTCGATGCGCACCTGTTGTTGCATCCGTTTATCACAATGTTCTTTTTGGCTCTTTCAGCTATGTCGAGGTGAGGCTTCGAATCAGCTGCCACAGCCGTTGTGCAGCACATGCGTGCCTTGTCGAGGTTTGTAAGCAAGACTGCTATTGCTTGTCCAACTTGTCCGACGTTCGCAGCGCCGTCGCAAACCCACACAATATTCGCATGTTCGGCGGACTTGTAGCAGCTTTCGAGCACCTTAGGTTCATTCTTCTCACTCTTTTCCATGTGGTTTTCATCCCTCCTGAATTGCCTTGATTATGATTCTCTTTGTTTTCTCCACATCCTCATGGGAAACGTAGTCCATTATTGGTTTCAGGTTCTGTCCGATATCTTCGTGAAGCGCCTTCTTCTTCATGCCGATGTCTCTTACGAGCATGAAGCTCTTGGTAGGCTTGAAACCGGCGGCTTCCACAGTCTTCTTGGAGCATTCGAATGGACATCCATCAACTGTGATAATCTTGTTAGCAGCCTTCGTCTTTCCAACGACTGGAGCCACACCGAGTGGAAGCGAAGCCAGACAACCCACCGCAGCTTTGTCCAAGCCAAGTTCCTTGACGGCCTCGAGGCTTCCGAGTCCAGCAGTGATTCCAGTATTTGAGAGGCATCCGAAGCAGGCGAAGATCATGTTCTCGTGGGTCTTCATCCCTTCCTGCCAGTGTGAGTCTGCCACTTTCTCACCTCCTACAAGCTTCTGCTCAGCACACCGTACAAAAGTCCGAAGATGACGCTTCCTGCCCATGCGATGATCATGTAGGTTAGAACGACTTTCCAGCGCGCGATCTTTGAGACCGCCATGGCGTTGGCAACATCGTATGGTTGCCCCATTAGCCAAGCTAGCAGTGCGCCCTTGGACATGCCAAGATTCCACAGTCCCCTGCCTATGACGATCTCGACGAGGGTCGGCGTGTACAGCGGTCCGCCAATGACCGAAGCAATTAGGACGCCCGTAACTCCCGTCAGATAGTCTCCTACAAGATCTTCTGGCAGAAAGGCTTCAACGTAACTCACGACGACGAGCCCAAGAATGAAGTATGGTAGGATCTGTTTGCCCAAGTAACCAGCGAATTTGAGCGCTGCCCAAAGTCGCTCGTCTAAAGGTGGCTTAGCTAACGCCACCACAGTCTTGCTTTGAGAAGTGTTTACATGATGTTCTTTTTCGACCGCTCTGCCCCACGGCGTCTTGGAAATGACGAGGCCTGCTGTCAACGCAACTACTACTGAGACAAATATACGGACCCACGCCAGTTCCCAGTAGAGCAGCTCGCCGGTTAGGAGGATTGCGAGGATGTTTGATGAGGGCGCCATTAGGAGGAAAGCGATGGCTGGGCCTATTCCAGCTCCGCTATACAGCACCCCTGCGAATAGGGGAACCATGGTGCAGGAGCAGACGGTGAGAAACGGTGCCATTCCTAGAGCTAGGGCGTAACCGGTCACTCTGCTACCGCTCATGTATCTCGTTATGATTTCTTTGGGAATCATCTCGTAGATGAGTCCGGCCACAACGAAAGCGAAGAGGAGGCAGATCCAACCATGGCTGAAGTAGTCAAGGAGATACGCGACTGGGATATACCAAATCGGAAGCCCATGAAAGTCACTGGGCTGCATGGTTGGCGCAAGAGAGTATGCCATTATCCTTGAGTAGATCAACGCGCCGACGACAAAGACAATGAAGGAAAGAAGGACGGCGGTCCTGACTGCCCGCAACCTTTCAGTCATGAAGCATTACCCAGAGGCTCGTTCCTCGAACCATTTCTTCAGTTCCCGGATTCCAGGTATTCTTCCTTGACAGAGGACTTCGTTGTTCACGACCACGGCGGGCGTGAACATAACGCCAAGCTTCGCCATTTCCTTGTAGTCGCTGACGTCCTGTAAGTCCGCAGCCAACCCCAGCTCAGCGAGCGCCTTTATTACGAGCCTGTGGGTTTCTTGGCATCTGGGACAACCAGGTCCCACAACCTTCACGACGCCCAGTTTTCTAGCTTGCAATCGATCCTTCACGTGAATGCGGCATGAATACATTCATACTCTTAAATGTGTTGAACTCATTTCAACATCGGCAAGCTCGCATGGCAGATTCTTGGCATAATACGCGCGAGTGTCTTATCGGCAAGAACACAACGAGGGATCCTGGTCTTTCCAAAGGACTGTAGCATCGGGCCGTGGAACAGCAATTTTGTCAGGGCAGCACATCGAAGGATAGTTTTGGAGAGGCGGTGCCAAATTCTGCTAGTTCCTGTCGTTTGGGGCGAACGGTAAGATCCCAGCTACACGCGTCTTCGTGCGAGATGTAGTCTCGCCAACTGGCAATGGATTGTTGTTCTAAGGGACCGGCCCTTTGAGTCTGGCTTGCTCAATACCGGTGGGTCGCGCCGATGCGCTGGAAGAACTATTAGAGGTTTATCTGATGCTGCCATGATTTTCAATGGTTGACTCGTGAATAGAACCCATTTCCTTCCAAGCAGATCCATGGTCCCGTTGAGGACACATGTGCAGACCTGTGAGTCGCTACGATTTGTCATAGTAAATACAATACTTCGAAGTTCATAATATAAATACTTCGAAAACTGTAGCGGCCGGGATGTCTATGCAATACGAAATTGAATTCTGCGTAGCCTGCTACCTACCAAACGCCTTAGAAGTCATTAGAGGACTGCTGGAGAGTCACGCACACGACGATGAGTTTAGCTTGAAGCTGATGCCCGGTGTTGCTGGTTCCTTCGAAGTAAGACGCGACAACAGCGTTGTCTACTCGGAGAAAGCAACTGGCAGACTCCCGCAGCTACAAGAAATCGAAGAAAACCTACACCAAATCCCAAACCCGCTCCCCATCGCGACGCAAGGTTCCAAGAACTGCTGCTAAATCAATATGTGCCAGCAGAAGCGATGTTGTGTTTCACGACGGCTGGCTACATTCCTTGGTACTAGCCAAGAAAGACAATGCGCAACAGATTTAAGAACGTCAATTCAAATTCCCGTCCGGACTGCAAATGAGTGTTACGTTAGCAAAAGAAAGGCTCAAACGGTTGGCAGATTCAGGCCTAAGAGCCCCGTGTCGACCGGCAGAACGAGTTTCTGAACTAAGGAAACGATTAGAGCAAGTAGATGACCGCACGATTGCACGACTGGAACAGCTCTTCTTTAGTCTTGCTGACAGAACACGCTTAAGGATAGTCGAGCTTTTGACGAATGGAGAACTTTGCGCATGCGAAGTCATGGCTGCATTGACCTTGACCCAGCCAACCACCTCACACCACCTAGGTATCCTAGAAAGAGTTGGCTTGATCACGTCTCGCCGTGAAGGAAAATGGGTGTTCTATCGAATCTCTAGCAACGTTGCGGCTCTGCTGAAAAAGTGGTATGAACTTGCTGAGAGGTCATGATTGAGATGGGCGAGAAGGCGGTTGGGCTCGGTTGGATTGATAGGCTGCTAGCGGTTTGGATAGGACTGTGCATAATCATCGGCCTTGGACTCGGCAAGTACCTGCCTGAGTTTGGCGAGTACCTCCAGGTTGGCATTCCGATTGGGCTGTTCCTGATGATCTACCCGGCCATGACGAAGATCGAGTTGAACGAGTTGAAGGAGGCGCTACGAAGCAAGAGGCAGGTTGGCGTAATCGCTTTTTTCAATTACGCCGTAAATCCCTTCTTGCTCTATGCGCTCGGATTCGTATTCTTCGAACAGATTCTGCCTTACTTCGGCTTAATCACGGCTGAGACTGCACGTTATCTCTGGACAGGCTTGATCCTGCTTGGCGTAGCGCCTTGCATCGCAATGGTCCTGGTTTGGACTGATCTGGCGAACGGTAATGGCCCACTCGGAATTGTCCTTATGGCGTGGAACTCGATTATTCAAGTCCTCACAACGCCTCTGTACATTGCTCTGCTTGTTGGAACCTACATCGCCATCGATATCGTATTGGTCGGAGAGAGCGTTCTTCTCTATCTCGGATTGCCGTTGCTCTTCGGTGTAATAACCCGAAGGGAGGTCATCAAACGGAAATCTGAGGACTGGCTGAATGGGAAGTTGATTCCCTACTTCAACGCGATGCAGCTTCTGGCACTACTATTCACGATGGTCGTGATGTTCTCTCTGAGAGGAGGCGTAATACTTGATAATCCAAACCTCATCTGGCAGATGGCCATTCCTGTAGTACTGTTCTTCTTCTTGCTTTTCAACCTCGTATACTACACAACAAGACGCATGGGTTACAACTATGAGGATGCATGTACTATGGGATTTCACTGCACCGGAAGGAACTTTGAACTCGCAATAGCCATAGCGCTAACAGCTTTTGCGTCGATGCCAATGGTGGCGGTCTCAACCGTTGTTGGTCCCCTCATCGAAATTCCAGTGATGCTTACCATTGTTTGGATGGCGCTTCGAAGGCGAAACCACCTCCAGGCAATCAGCGTAGAAACCAAATCCACTCAGAAAGTCGGGAAGGGCGAAGTCTGCTAGCGGAGGTTGGGTCGCGTTGCAGGATGAGGAAAACCCAAGGACTTGTGCATGCGCGGCTAGGCATTCTGACCTGATGCGTGCTCCCTCTGCCAAGAAAGACTGGCTCAGGAAAACCACTTGTCCTAGATGCGGGAAAGTCTACTGGACCGACAAGGAAACCGATTACTGCATGGACTGCCAACCGTTCATCATTGCACTGTCGTCTAAGAGCGATTCAGGTTGAGCGAATATCTCCGAACCGTCTTCGACAAATTCGAGCTTCGAGTTCGCAAAGGATTCTACTACACAAGGTACGACCTCTGGCTCAGCATCGAGAATGGCAAGGCCAAGGTCGGAGTTAGTGACTACCTCCAGAAGACATCGGGCGATGTAGCATTCATTGAAGTCGCAGAAGTAGGTTCAACAGTTGAGAGGCAAGGAGTTCGGAACTATGGAAAGCGCAAAGGCGACTATGGTATTGCTCTCCCCCATATCCGGAAAAGTTGACGACACGAATGGTGAACTCGTTGCTAAACCTGAGTTGGTCAATTCCGACCCTTGGGGGCAAGGTTGGCTAGCTATCATTGCACCGCGCAACCTTGACGATGATCTGCGGACACTATTGAGTGCTGATGACTACTACAAGTTGATGCTGGAAAACCTCTAAAGCGAACATGAGAAGGTGGAGTCACGATGAAATCCAAAGCCTTGCAACGTGAGGAATTGATCGTCATTCCCTGCAGCGGAATCGGCAAGGCGTTTGGTAGCATCAGTAGAGACGCAACCTACGAGGTTGTTGAGAACCTTTGCAAAGACATCACGCAGACCATATGTCTAGCATTGCCTGTAAGCGGGGATGAGGAATCTCTGCAGCTTGTACGTAGCAATAAACGCATAACGGTTGATGGATGCTCACTCCAGTGCGCTGAGAAGAACGTCAAACTCGCTGGCGGCACCTGGACAGTAGTTTCCGAATCGTTGACGCTTACAAGGAGAACAGGCACCTGAAGCCGAGAAGCGCTACCTTCCTAGATCTCGATAGCCAGAAAATGGCATTGGCACTTGCCAAGAAGCCTCGACCGCTGTTAGATGAGGAGCTACTATCACTGTTGAACCCGCCAGATCGCGTGAAAGAGCAGAGCAAGAAAGGCAAGTAGCAGACAACTTGACCACGGTGTTATTCATCTGCATAGAGAATTCTTGCCGAAGCCAAATGGCGGAGGCCATCTTCAACCACCTCGCCCCAGAAGACGTGAGAGCGACCAGTGCCGGAAGCAGACCTGCAAGAGAGGTAGACCCATTCGCATTGGCTGTCTTGAAGGAGAATGGGATCAAGACAGACTCTCTTAACCCAAAACTGCTAACTCGGGAGCTTGCTCACGGAGCCGATAGGATAGTCACGATGGGTTGCCCCGAGGCCTGTCCAACAGTCGGGAAGCCCGTGGAGGATTGGGGAATAGAAGACCCCTCGGGCGGAGACATCGAGGACTACAGGAAAGTCAGAGACGTAATAACACTGAAGGTAAAGCAGCTATTGGAGGCCTCGGCGGCGGAAAAATGGACGGACTGTAGAGAAGCAATATCAGAAGTGCGGGGCAGACGGAGATTCGGCGCATGGGAGACGCTGCGGTATCGCTTCGCTCCGGCTCTCTCCTGTTTCTCTGTGACGGATCTTCTGAGGAGCTCGTCAGTGCGATATTGACCGACCATAAGAAGCGGCTAACTGTAACCGATCAAATGCTCGGCTCAACATGGGCAACCGTGAAACATCCTGAAGTTGGATTGCTGGCCCTGTCAGAATTCAAGGGCGAAGGGACCGGTCCGAACCTATTCTGATGTTGGAGACACACCTCCCGCATATCACCACTGCACAGCAGTAACATAATCCCGCTATGAGGCAGTAGAGACTCTCAACCAAGAGCCTTGCGGATGCTCACACTAGGAAGAGCTGAAAAGCAACCTAACAGTCTGAAGGAAAGTCATGGTCAACGAATCAAGTGATTCGGGGATCGCAGCTTCTTTCGAGGAAGCCCTTCGCTTGTACAGAGCGATAGTACGTGAAACGGGAGGAGAGTTCGGCTTTGTGAGCGAAGGCACGCTACGTTACATCCTGGATTCACTAGCATGGATGCGCGGTGACATCTTCTCAAAGGCAGCGTACGTCATTCATGAAATTGCCGCCAAACATCCGCTCGTCAACGGAAACAAGAGGTTAGCATTCGCGCTGGGAGCTCTCGTTCTTAGGAAAGCGGGCTACGAGCTTGCAGTCGGCTTCGATGTGACAATAGCCTTAATGCTAAGGGTTGCGCGTGGAGAAGTGTCAAAGAAGGAACCCGAGTCTTGGCTTCGGAACAGATCCAAGAAGATCTAGTAGAAGAAATCGTGCGACGCTACAAGGACATACTGGTTGCTCTAGCCAAATACTAACGGACTTTGGCACTCGATCCTCATCTCCCGAGGACATGTGTACCCGCCGACTCCGATCTATGTTTGATATTGTCACCGATCGCCCAATTCATTCGCAAGGGCCGGCTTTCATGAATGGTCAACTCGCATCTGAACGCAAGAAGATGCGGGGTGCCAGCGCTCCTTGACCAGTTAGTTGGGATAATCCTGAAATGCTATGGAGCAGGATGTCCGATTGTCTCAGCATGCAACAGCGAAGGGCTAAGTCCGACCCCCATTGGACCCGCGCGCACAGAGTATTCACAGATGAAGAAGCGAACTACCTAACCAGTCAGAGACTAGGAAGAGTAGCCACCGCCTCTCCGGACGGGCAGCCTCATGCAGTTCCTGTGACCTACGAGTTCGATGGAGAGTACATCTACTTCAGCGGTTACAAGCTTACAGGGAGCCTGAAGTACCAGAACATACTGAGAAACAACAAGGTCGCTTTCGTCGTCGACAGCCTAGAATCAGTTGATCCATGGGCTCCTAAGGGAATAGAGATTCGAGGAATAGCGAGCACCATTCAGAAAGATGGATACCAGTACGTGAGAATAACACCATTCAAGAAGAGAGGCTGGGGAATCAATCGACCCATTATAATGCCTGCTGAGATTCAGGAGGATGTGAAGCGATGACGAGACTGAGTGATTCTGCGCGCAAGATGCTCGAAGGCAAGAACTTCGCGTTCATGACAACCCTCAGTCCCAATGGTTCACCGCGAGTGACGCCTGTCTGGGTTGATACTGATGGCGAGCATGTGCTCATCAACACTGCCATTGGGCGATTGAAGCAGAAGAACGCGAAGCGAGACCCACGGGTCGCAGTTGCACTAACCGACTCAGCAAACCCATACAACTTCATCACTCTTGAAGGACGAGTGGTTGAACAGGTCAGCGGGCAAATTGCGGAGGATCACATCGACAAAATGGCCAAGAGGTACCTGGGTGTCGACAAGTATCCGCATCGTCAGCCAGGAGAGAGACGGGTCATCCTGAAGATCAAGCCCGAACACGTATTCCTCCCCCAGTCCAGATAGCAGCACGCAGGAACAGGAAATAAGAGAGGAAATTTCCCGACAGTCAACAGACGGGCAATAGGGATCAGATCAGACGCACGCGCCAAGAAGCAGACTAACGCGTCTCCCACCAAAACGAGATCCGAGCCATTCGTAGCGTCAAATCTACGGTTGCTGAGCCTATTCTATCGCTCAAAATAGGCGAAGTTCTTTTCATCAAACTTCAGGGTGAACCGTCGTATGATGTCCAATCCTAACAGGCCCGGCAACAATTCGAAGGTCTTGCGTTCCTCTTCGTTTCGAGGTGCAGGGTTTCTTAACACGTGCACGAACTGCAATTTCTCTTCAACAGGAGATTGGTCAGTAGCCGTGAAAATCAGTCTTACACCCCCTAACATTCGTGCGTTAGTGCCACCGCCGACACCTCCCATTTTGAGTTTGACCTTGTAGTTCTCCAGAATTTCGAGATTAACTCCAAGTTCTTTCGCTTTTGTTTCTGGGAGTGTCGTATGAACGGAGCCAGTATCTAGAATGAACTTTAGAGTGTCTTGATATCCAAATGGTCACAAATGAACAACGCCGTAACAAAGACGTGTTGCCCTTTGACGGCCAATAGCTGTATGCGGATCAGGCGGTCATCCCTCTCATGAGGTGACGCCGATAATTCGCGCAGTAACTAGACTATTAGTAAGTAAGGTTCTCGCGTCACAAAGTCAATTGCGCAAGTCGTCCGCTCTATTCCACGCTGAAGGATTTTCCTAACCAGTTCCTCCATTGTTTGTCCATCTAACAACTGCTTTCCTGAATCGAACACGGCAACATATTGATCGGGATATTTCGATCTTAAAGCGTCGATATTTTCTAATAGCCATTGAGTGTTCTTCGTGAATTCTCTGAGCTTTCTCAAATCACTTTTTTCTACGGTTATCGTGGTCAACTTGAGTTTCTTCTTTTCTAATGTATAGGTTAAATCTGCCTGCCTAGAACATTTTGTAGAACAAGCCCCGAGTATATAATTCCACGTATTCCATCCCTTACATGACTGAGAGACACGATTGTGAACCATTAACAAAGGAGTCATGCGAGCTCTGTCAGGTCCCTGTTTGGTGAGGTTTGCTGTAGAGAATCGCACAATTCTTGACGGCAACTGAAAACTTACAGCTCGAAAAAAGACCGCTAGCAACCGTCATCTTGATGTTGCCAACGCATATCTCCTCACTCATGGTGCGCACACACAAAAGCGCGCCCGTCAATCCCAGCATTCCAACTCTGCGTTGTTACAGCGGGATGAAGCAGGTGCTGGCGAGTCTCGCAGCTTCTGAGAAGATAGTTGATGCTACAAAGTCGCGGGACATCCTAGTGTTCCGGAACAAGAAGAACAACTTTGATAAGAGGTTCGATGGACACAGGAAGCTGGCGACCGGGCGTGGCAAACCTCTTTGATCCTTTGAACGTGGGACATCTGACTTTGAAGAACCGCATAGTGATGCCCCCCATGGCGAACGAGTTGGCAGGCCCGGCTGGCGAAGTAACGGATGCCTTGGTTGCACACTACAAGCGACGGGCAGCAGGAGTGGGTCTCGTGATTGTCGAACATTCCTACGTCGCCCCAGATGGCAAGTCATCCCCGCGACAGCTCGGAATCCACGACGACACTTTGATCAAGGGGCTGGCGAATCTGGCTGAGGCAATCCATGAAGAAGGAACGCCAGCATGCATCCAGATCAACCATGCAGGCCGGAAGGCTAAGCGCTCCATCTGTGGTAGTCAACCTGCTGGTCCCTCGGCGATAGCAGCAAACGCCTCGGATGAGATCCCGAGAGAACTGGAAAGGCATGAGATTCAACGCTTCGTCACGCTCTTCGTTGAGGCTGCTCGACGAGCACGCAAGGCAGGATTCGACGCCGTGGAGATACACGGCGCGCATGGTTTCCTGTTGAACCAGTTCACTTCTCCATTGAGCAATAGGCGAACGGACGAGTATGGCGGCTCATTTGAGAACAGAATTCGATTCCCGCTAGAAGTCGTCGAAGAGGCTGGAAAAGCGATAGGATCAGACTTCCCGTTACTCTACAGGCTGGGTGCCGATGACGGTCGGGAGGATGGGGTCACTATTGGCGAGTCACAGGTTTTCGCTCAGAGACTCGTGCAAGCGGGAGTCAAGATAGTCGATGTATCCGGCGGGCTAATCGGAGATGCGCCTGAAGGTATAGCATCGTCGCAAGGATACTTCCTGCCCCTAGCCGAAAAGATCAAGCAGGCAGTTCAAGTTCCGGTCATAGGTGTCGGTGGAATCACGGATCCCAGTTTTGCTGACGACGCCATCAAGCGAGACAGAGTGGACCTGGTTGCAGTGGGTAGAGCGCTGCTCACAAATCCAGACTGGGCATTCACCGCAGCTAAGAGTTTGAGCCTAAGAGGGCTCTGAGCCAAAGGTTTGAGATGGAGAAGACCAGAGTAGGTCCCACTCCGCATTGGGGCTAGACCTGTGAAGAACTCAAGCCATGACGAGTTTTGTTAGTTCTATGCTGTCGGCTTTCTGGAATGTCCTGGTCATTTCTCTCACTCTTTCAGCTTCGCCCTCAAGTAGGAAGAGTTCGAGACATTTGCCTTCCTTGAAGCGGTTGTGCAGCTGAGTGTGGATTATGTCGAGGAAATTGTGTTTCACGTTGGTGACTATGCTCTCTGCTTTATGGTCGTGGATTAGCAGGAGTACTCCACGTACACTTCCCGTCAGCGACTCTTCCCTGAACTCGCCAAGAAGCATCCGGATTGCTGCTCTGATGACTTCGGATCGCCCGGAGAAACCCATTGCCTTCTGAAGCCTGTCTAGTTCCTGCAGCATCGTTTCGTTCAGGGACAGACTGACTATGGTCATGGAATCGTCGTGTCACGCTTCTGTTACTAACCACGATATAAAACTCGATGGGAAAGTTATTAACATAATGTTTATGTGTTAATAATTGCCTTCATACCATCTCAGGCGAGACCGTCTCATAGTGAGCTTCGAGCGGAGCGGACGATGATGCAGCGGAGAATGATGTGGACTCTGATGCTTGCTTGCCTAGTCCTAACATCTCTGGTCCTTTTGCCATCGTCTGTTGATGGCCAAGGTCCCGTGAAGGTCACGGTCACAATAGCGGCGCTTGAACAGTTCGTGTTGGCCGTAGGCGGGGATCGAGTCACGGTCAGCTACTTTGCGCCACCCAACGTGGATCCTCACGACCTGTCATTCAATCCGTCGATGGTGGACACGGCGCTTGCATCACAACTCTTGATTAGTAGCGGCCACGTGGCATGGGAGACTCAGCTGGAGCAGGTGATTAGTGAGAAGAAGGGCGTCCCCTTCTCCGAGATCGGCGTAGACCTATACAGAGACTTGAAAGATCAGATGACGTTCCTGCAGGTGCCTGGTGCTGGGGGAGAGAACATTCACGGATACTGGTTGCTGCCTTCCAACGCGATGATCATTGCCAGGGCGATCGAACAGAAGCTCGAAGGCCTCGATCCTTCAGGTGCTGCAGTATACAAGGCGAACCTGCAGAAGTTTGATGATAGAGTCGCCGGCTTGCAGCAACTCATAGACGCCACCACCTCAAGCAGAGGCCTGAGGGGAATGGGAGTGGCCGTGGCATTCTACGAGGAGCAGTACGTGGCATATTCCTTCGGGCTTAACGTGTCCATGGTGCTCATTGGAGAAGAACTGGACATCAAGGCATCAGTCCTGGACGAGGCTGGAAAGGGCTTCGCGAGCGGATACTTGAAGGGCATCATCGTTGCGGACATTGTTCAACAGATGCCCGTGTACCAGTCGCTGTTGACTCTGAGCCGCGAGCAGAAAGTCCCTGTCGTTCTTGTCACAGTGTTCGAAATGGCAGCCTTGCCAGACTACGTGGATATGATGAGCTTCAATCTGGGCTCTGCAGCTTCGATGCAGAAGGTCGAGGGTCAGATAGGCGGCGACGTTTCAACGTACATATACGTGATAGTCATTCTCGCTTTTGTCGCAACAGTGGAGGGAGTTATCTTGTTCATGAGGGGTAGGAGAATTGGCTGACTCCATTATCACAAAGGGTCTGACTGTAGCCTTCGATGGAAGGCTTGCGCTAGAAGATGTTACGGTCGAAATTCCGGTTCCCTCTATTACTGTAATCATCGGCCCAAACGGCGCCGGAAAATCCGTATTCCTAAGATCACTTATCGGCTCCATCAAGCCATCCTCTGGGTCGATCAGCGTGATGGGAGTTGACCCTGTTGCGCATCCGGAGAATGTGAGGAGACTGGTTAGTTACGTTGCGCAGAAGGAGAAGTTCAGTTATCCTGTCCCGATTAGTGTCAACGAGGTAGTCACGATGGGCCTGCTCGCAGACAAGTCGATACCCCGGCTTCACACGAGGAGTGGCGACCTGAAAGTCAAGGAAGCGCTCATGGTGGTCGATATGGGCGATCAGTACGAGCGCCCCTTCGACAAACTGAGCGGCGGGCAACAGCAGAGAGTACTGTTGGCGAGGAGCATCATACGAGAACCGCGGGTGCTCGTGTTGGATGAGCCTTTCAATGCCGTTGATGTGGCTACGCAGAGCTTGATGATTGACTATTTGCAGCGTCTGAGGGAACAGCAGGTTGGCATAATCATCGTCACTCACGATACGAACCCCTTAGCGTGCCTCATGGAACAGATCATGATACTGAACAAGAAGCTGATAGACTTCGGTCCCCCGAAGAAGGTTCTACGCCAGGAAGTTCTGGCAGTGGTTTATGGTAACAATGCGCGCGTTTTGGATGGAGAGCCATGTCCTATCATCGTGACGGGCGACATTCATGGTTGACTTCTTGGCGCCATTTCTCATCCGGGCATACGTTGCTGTAATCTTGTCAGGAATCGCGGCGTCGGCTGGGAGTGTGGCTGTATTGCGTGGAGTATCCTACTTGCCAGCTGAGGCGTCACACGCCGCCCTTGGAGGCGTGAGCATAGCCGTTTTTCTGGGCTATCTATTCGGGGCAGGAGTTGATCCCTTCTATTTTGCCGTGTTATTCAGTGCGGCATCAGCAGTTCTGGTGGCTTATGCGGGAGGGAGGGTGGATAAGGAGAGCCTTAATGCCGCTTTGGGCGGAGTCATGGCTGTCAGTCTGGCTGTCTTCGCCCTGCTGAGGGGACTTGTGCCGGCGAACCTGAAAGTCGTCATTGACGGCTACTTGGTGGGAGACATCCTTCTTCTCACCAACAAGGACCTAATGCAACTGGGCGTCACGGTTGCGTTGGCTGTCTTCTTCGAATTGCTGTTCTATCATGAAGTGATGTACATCTGCTTCGACGCTGAAGGGTCAGAGGCAATGGGCATAAACGTGAAGTTCTATGACTACCTGATGTTCTTTCTCATCGGCCTCTCTGGAGGATTGATGGCCAAAATCTTCGGCAGTCTCCTTGTCTTCGCGTTGGTGCTTGCTCCGGCGGCCGCTGCCCGCATGTTCTCAGCTCACGTGAGGACATACCTCATCAACACTGTGATCTTGACAGTCTTGTTGGGAATGGTTGGCTTACTCATGTCGATCTATCTCGATCTACCATCCAGTGGTATGATCGCGGCACTAACCAGCGCTGCGTACGTAGCAAGTTTGCTCTATTTCAAAGCCATGAAGAAAGGGTGAAGCTCCGCTTTGCGCCTATGCGCCTGTCGGAACCTCAAATCGGTTTGGTTGGGAGAGCAATCAACAGCTCGCTGTTGACGATGGTTGTTGGTAGGCCGGAGGTGAAGCCAACGAGCACCGTTGGTTTCTAAGTTTGTTCTTCGGGTTTGGTGGAGAATTGCCGTCATCGAGGATTAGCGGTGCTGGGGACGGGGAACAAGCAAGTATTGTTTGTTCCTGTGCGCTCGTTTCGCTCTGAGTAGTTACGACTTGCTCCGAGCATCGTACATCTCGCTTGGAGCCGAGGATGGGACTAGGAAAAGATGTCTGACTCCTATTGAGCCTTCTTCCAGCGATGCAACGCCTTCAACCTTTAATTGGCTCGTAACATTCCTATTGCAAGGATTGAGTTTGGCAGAAGCAAAGCTTGCTGAATTGGAACGGAAAGTCGACGTGATCATGAAAGGGCTGAACCTGCTTCTTTTTGGCGAGGGCGAAGTTCTCCCAGAAGATGAAATCAGAGACCTGAAGGAGCGGCTGGAAGACTACGTGACAGGTCGGAGTTCCGAGTTCGTGAAGCTTGACGAGCTCCAATAAAGCAACGTTCCACGTGCTTATCCACAGGAGGGCTTTGAAGGAGATTGACGGGTTCCCAGCCTATGACAAGAATCGCATCCTAAACGCCCTAAGAGAAATGGCAACAGACCCATTGAGCGGCGATGTGAAAGCCACTAAAGGCGTTAGAAGTCTCCTAAGACGAAGGGTTGGCGATTACAGGATATCATTCACGGTGAACTTCGAGAAGAGCGAAGTAGTAGTACTCAAAGTAGGAAGAAGAGAATCGTTCTACTGAATTGCAAGTATTGCTTGTTTCGTTCATCTGGGAGCATTACTGGGTCTAGGTCGACGTTTGGAGTCGTCACCCAAGCAAGAATCCGGGTTGAATGCGAGAAGCTGCGCTGCCATGAAGTTGTTCGGGTCCTGGGCACCGAAGATCTCCTTGTCCTCTGACCTGAGAAACTCCCGGACCCTCTTCAACCTACCAAGCTCATCCTCAACAATCATCCGCCAAGAGGGGATAGTTCCCCCCCCCACAACCCAAACCTCAACAAGAACCATCTTTCAAAGTCACACAAGAAACGATAGTTCAAATCTGTCTTCTCACACTCTTGGACCCACGCACAAAGATAGATCGGACGCATCCCTCATGCACTACATTCTTTTCTATGATGTCGTTGATGACTATGTCGCCAGACGGGCGCAATATCGTAGTCTGCATCTGGAACACGTCCGCAGGGCCTACGAGCGAGGAGACCTGGTCCTCGCTGGCGCACTCGCAGAACCCGTTGACGGCGCTGTGCTGGTATTTCGCGGATCGTCGCCTGAAGTGGCAGAGGAGTTCGCTAAGACTGATCCATACGTGATTAACGGTGTCGTAACCGCGTGGCGAGTGCGGAAGTGGATGACGGTAGTCGGGGAAGGCTCCACACCTCCATGAAGTTAGCCGTCGGTTCAAATTCAGTCGCCCGCACCAAGGTACCCACACACACACAACGACGACGGATGACGGTTCAGATTATGGTGTGCTCGCCTGCAAGCAGCTACGAATATTGCCTTCGGATGCGGATATTGTTCAAAGCCAATGTAACAAATCATAACTATCTTTAGTTACTATGCAAACGGAAATCAAAATCAGCAGCAGCGAATGGAGAAATAGGCGTGTTCGTGATGACTGAATTGTTCTTACAGACTCTGGTCGTTGCTTATGCAAGTGTCAGCGTGGTTGCTGCTCTTGCATATTTGCCAACAATAAGAGATCTGCTTCATCGGAAACTCAGTGCTAATATTGCTTCTTACTCGATATGGACTGCAACATCAGGGGTCACATTCTTGTATAGTCTGTTCATACTTCCAGATTTCTTGTTCAGAATGGTTTCTGGAGTGAATTTCGGATCTTGTGCTGTGATATTATTGTTATGTGCTAATTTGAAGTATCGTCGCAAATTTCGTTGATAAGATATCTTAGAAGGCGTTCTCTCCCCCCGCGGCTGTCTTGGCAGTTGGTATGATCGTGAGGCGTCGTCGAGTTGCAGGATAGTTTGCATTTTCTTGGGGGGTGGGTATGCTGGTGCGCACCAAGGTACCTACCACACACACAAAACGCCTGAAACGACGGTTCAAAAGGGCTATATTCCGTCGAAGACAAGTTACTTGCGGGGATATGATTGCTCTTCATAACCCTGGGCAGGTTCAGGAAGAAGCCTACAAAAGAAATGTTTGTCCAGATGCAGAAGCTGTTCGAAGAGAGCGTCAAATCGGGCGGTAAGATCCTAAGCTACTACTGGACGCTTGGCAGGTACGATGGCATAGTAATATCCGAGGCCCGAGACGAGAAGACGCTGATGAAGGACCTACTGAAATTTGCGGATTTCGTCTCAACTGAAACCCTTGTAGCAGTATCTGCAGAAGATGCTGGCAAGCTTCTAGAATGACCTACGAAGGAACTGTAACGTAACCCCTTCCCCTTTTTTCACAAATTCAACAGGTAGCCTTGATAGTCAGAAGCGCTTCGATTTCGTGTGTGTGCGCACCACCAGACCCACACACACGAGAAACCGACAATACAAATTTGCGAGATTTGAACCCTGACAAGGGTCCGCAAACGCGACCTTCTTAAGGAGTTATGAGATCGTATACTTCGGTGAGTAGGGATTGGACCTACTTGAGTCGTTCAAGAGAACTGTTGAGCTACTACGGTCCAATCTGATATTGTTCCTTCCGCCGCTTGTCCTCGCGTATCTGATGCCAACGGCACTGGCGCTTGCTGGTCTTTACATCTTCGCACCGATACTGATCGCGGCGGCGAATGGCCCGGCTCCGCTCTCGGTTTTGGTGCCGGGTTCTGTTGTGGCAATCGCGGTTGTTATCATTCTTGCGCTTCTTGCGTACGCGTATGTGCTCGCGGGATGGGCTGAAATGAACAAGAACGCCACGCTGACGGGGAGGACCGTGTTCAACGATTTCTGGGTGGGAACCAAAGCATACTTTGGTAGAATCCTGGTCGGGATTGTCGTTTTCGCGGTTATCTACTTGGTACTCGCAATCGTTGGTCTTGCAGCAACATTCGTCGTTATTCTGCCACTAATCATGCGCTTCCTGCCGATTGGCGCGATGCCCGGCGCTTTCCCTCCAATCCCAAACGGTATGCCTGAGATTTCGCGGATTATTGCTGCCGTTGGCAACACTGTAGGGATCTGGGTGGCCATCATCACGTTGGTTGGATTGGTGTTTCTGTTTACAGTCTTCTGGGTGCAATCCGTCGCCATTGACAATGTCGGAGCTCTGCGCGCCTTAGGACGAAGCATCTCATTCGTGAAAAGGAACTTCAAGACGACACTGGGCATAGCTGCACTCTACATAATCGCTACTGGTTTCACGGGAGCTATCTTTCCAGGAGGAGGGGGAGGCGGTGGCGGAGCAGGCGGCGGTTACGGCTTCAGCTTGGTGATTCCTGCACCTCTTGAGGCGATCTTTCGGCTTCTGATAACAACGTTCTTCATGCTGTACCTGTTCGTCGTCTACGCTGAAACGACGAGAAAAAGTTGACAAAGTCTAGAGGTGCACTTTTTCACAATGGGCGACGAGAAGATGAAGCGAGAGAATACTGCTCTGGTTTAGACGCGGTGATTTTGAACGGCGGTCGTAAGATTTTCGTGAGAATTTGAACCATTGTTTTTTGATGGGGGGGTGCGCACCAAGGTACCCACACACAGGGCAGTAAGATACTTGTTGGAATATGGCGACAGACTTATCGGTCGGGACTCGGAAACGAGACGTGTGATCGTTTGTCGATGTACTATGGTTTTTTCCCAAATTGATCGTAATGAATTAGCTGACCTAGACTCCTTCGCTGCCTCTCAGTCTTGTACGCCGGTATTCCAATGGGTAGGAAGGAGATTACCCGATAATTGTTCGGGATACTCAAGAGCGTCTTGACTTTCCATTCCGCAGAGTCTCTAGAATTGTCAAGGTCGTATATCCCGGTCCAGTAGGATGCCAAGCCCAAACTATGTGCCGCGAGAGCCATGTTCTGGGTTGCGACGGCGCCCGCCTCAACGAAGTGATAAGGATCTTTGTCCTCGTTGACGCATGTCACGATTACTGCGGCTGCTCCTTCAATTCCCTTGCTGCCAATGGTCACGTTCTTGGCAATATCTCCGATCTTCTGCTTTGTCTCCGTGTCTTTCACCACAATGAACTCCCAAGGTTGCGTGTTGCCGAAGGAAGGGGCCCAACGACCAGCTTCCAAGATGGCTTGTATCTTCTCTTCTTCCACCGGCCCAGCTTCAAATCTAAGGATGCTTCGCCTTTGCTTGATTGCTCTCAGAACATCATTCTCGATAGGCAGGCGTGATTCTGTCTCCATTGAAGAACACTCGCTTTCAACATTCGCGAGATACTGAAAGCCCACTTCTTAAAACGCTAACCCTTGTTAGTTAAGCGCATATCCGACTATCACGCGGCGTTCACGCGTCCATAGTTCCACGGCGCCCACCGCAAGCACCTAGCCCGATAGTCCATTCATGAAGGTATGGCGTCGCAGCGCTGATCGGAGATACGTGATCGGCGCATAGTGATTTGAAGAGACAGATGAAGTCACGGTTCAGTTGTCACCTGGCCGTTCATTTGTGTGTGGTATCGTGGTGCGAGCAGCGGATTCATAACGGCCTTTTTTTTCGTGTGTGGGTCTAGTGGTGCGCACACTCAACAATGGAATCGATCCCCGCACAGGCAGGAAGATTGGCTTGGAGACGGGGGAGCCCACCCGTTACGAATCGTTCGATGAACTATTTGATGTATTCAAGAGACAGCTCAAGCATTTTGTTGACATCAAGGTCAAGGGGAACAATGCCATCGAGAGGCTATTCGCCATCTACATGCCGGCACCATTTCTTTCCATACTGATCGATGACTGCATAAGATCGGGTAAGGACTACAACGACGGTGGTCCGCGCTACAACACAACCTACATCATGGGTGTAGGAATCGGCACTTTGACAGACAGTCTAGCTGCAATTAAATATCACGTCTTTGACGAGAAGACCTTGACCATGGAGCAGTTGCTCAGATCACTCAAGGACAACTTCCAAGGCCACGAGAGAATTCGCCAGATGCTGTGGAACAAGACCCCGAAGTATGGAAATGATGACGATTATGCAGACACGCTTCTCAAAGCATCGTTCGACGCGCTCTACCGCGCAATCAGCGGCCGGAACAATACGAAGGGCGGATTCTACGCAGTAAACTACCTCTTCACCACCTGTCACATATATTTCGGTTCAAAGGTAGGAGCAACGCCCGATGGGAGAAAGGCTTGGGAACCAGTCTCTGAGGGGGTTTCGCCCGTCCAAGGTGCAGACA
>Ga0315282_10006798_pt1 | contig 19002 bp, 15 predicted proteins | sample YL17G07_20_MG_FD_203693 | JGI IMG/M metagenome (GOLD analysis project Ga0315282, IMG submission 203693) | Sediment microbial communities from Yellowstone Lake, YNP, Wyoming, USA - YL17G07_20 | ecosystem: Environmental > Aquatic > Freshwater > Lake > Sediment | place: USA: Wyoming | collected... | reverse complement strand
GAAGGCCAACAAGCGGTGGGAACAGCGCCGGGCGAGTCAGCGCCGGCCCAAGGCCCGGGCCAAAGTCAGCAGGAAAGCCGCGTGAATGGACGTGGAAAGTTACACAAAAGAATTGACACTACCACCGTTGCGGTGACCCGGGCCCGTGCAACCGGCCGATAGTGTGCGGGTGCCCGGTCCGCGGGTCAGCGGCCGGCGGGCCGGGCCGCGAACCCGCGGGCTATCTCGATGGCCCGATGGACCAGCGGCACCGGGTCAGTACCGACCAGGAAAAACAGCGGCTCCTTGCCCCAGCCGCGCGACTCGTAGAAAACCGGCGGCACCTTTCCCCCGCAGGCTCCGAGCAGGTGTTTCACCTTCCACGGAATCGAGCCTTTGTCTTTGCCGATGAGCTCGGTCGGCTCGACCGTCCGGTCAATACAGCCGACAACCAGCCCATGCTCAACGCAGTATCGCTGCACAAAAACAAGTATCGTCTCGTGCCAGCGGAAGTTCAGGCCCGCACGGATGGTCTCGTCGTACTTGCGCAGTTCGATGATGAGCCGCGCCATATGGTCGGATGAGCCCTGACGCAGCGGACCCGAGGCCTTGGGCATGCCCGCGACAACCGTAATCCTGCCGTCGACGCCGAGGACATCCTCCGCCTGATGCGCTCCTTCGGGCGCGAAGACGAGATTCACCCGGACTTCCGGCACCAGCGCGCTGAACTCACGGCAGGACTCGAGCAGCCGTACCGCCTGTTCGAGTTGCTTCACCGGGTTATGTCCCATGCTCGATGGACTTGAAGTATGCCGGCCAGAACGGGTCTACGACTGGATGGATGAGCGGAGTTTCCCGGCCGCCTTCGACGAGCACCATCCCTTTGCGGGTGACTTCGCCGATGGCCGCAGCCGGAATCCGCCGCCGCCTGAGCGCGGCAAGAACACGGCCGGCCTTGCTCGGCCGGCACATGACGATGAGCGTGCCTTCGCTGATTGATTTGTACGGGTCAATCCCGTACAGGTTACATATCTCTTTGACGCACGGCATCACCGGTATCGCCTCTTTGACCACGCGCACGCCGAATCCGCCGGCCTGGGCCATCTCATAGAGACCGCCCCACAGCCCGCATTCGGTAGCGTCATGCATCGCGGTGACGCCCTTCTGCCGCGTGCCGACGCTGACGGCCGCGAGCGCATCCTCGACCACGGACATCTGCCAGAAGAGCTTTTCGGCCGCGCGGGCGAACGCGGGCCCGAATGCTTTCGCCAGCCGGTCCGGGAACATCGCGGCGAAGATGCCGGCCGCCTCGATGGCCGGCCCCTTGGTGACGATAATGGCGTCCCCGGGCCGCGCGAACCGGGGCGAAACGTAATCCGTGAGCCCGCCCTCGGCGAGCACCGTCGCGCCGCCGACCATTGGATAGCCGCAGTTCCCGTAGCGCGCGGTATGACCGGTGACGACCGCGACGCCGTAGCGCCGGCACTCACGGTGAATGGTCTTCCAGATGATTTCAAGCTGGCCCTCGGTTATCTCCATCGGCAGGTTGAAGTCGATGGCGAGATAGCTCGGCCGCAGGCCGCTCGTAACAACGTCGGACAAAAGGATGTGGATGGCGAACCATGCGGCCCGCTCCCAGCCGTATTCCGGGACGATGAAAACCGGGTCGGTGGTCAGCGCGAGCGCACGGTTGCCCACTCGGACTATGCCCGTGTCCACACCGTGCATGGGACCGACGAGCACGTTGCGACTCGGGGCGCCGAGTCGCGGGTATATCAGCTCCTCGAACACCTGCTGGGATATCTTGCCAATCTCGGGCAGCTTCTGCTTCATGACGCGATTCTACGCGGCGGCGTGCGCCAGTCAACCGCCGTCGGGCGGGCCCGTTCGACAGCGGGCCCGCGACTTGACTTGGGCCTCAGGGTTCATAACATACTCGTGCAGCAAGACTGCGCCGTTGTCCGCAACCTGTGCGCCCGTAGCTCAGATGGATAGAGCGGCAGACTCCGGATCTGCAGGCCACGCGTTCAATTCGCGTCGGGCGCTATCTCACTCCCAGAGGAGGTACGGTGGATTTCTACGATGCCGTCCGCAACCGCGTGAGCGTCCGGGCCTACAAACCCGACCCCGTCCCTGACGATGTGCTGAACCGCGTTCTCAATGCTGGGCGGCTCGCGCCGTCGGCCAAGAACATCCAGCCGTGGAAGTTCATCGTGGTAAGGGATCCGGAGACCCGCGCCGCGCTCGTGCCCGCGTGCCGGGGCCAGGCGTTAGTCGGCCAGGCGCCTGTTGTAATCTGCGCCTGCGCGCTCACTGACCAGGCCTGGAAAGGCATGGGCGGGTACTGGTCCGCTGAAGCCGTGGATGTCACCATCGCCCTGGAGCACATGATACTTGCCGCGGCGGCCCAAGGCCTCGGCACCTGCTGGATTGGCGCTTTCACCGAAGCGGAAGTGAAGAAAGTATTGGGAATCCCTGAGAACGCCAAGCCTATCGCCCTGACGCCGCTGGGCTACCCGGCCCAGCAGCCAAAGCCCAGACCCCGCAAGCCTCTTGCGGAAATCGTCTGCTACGACCGGTTCAGCTAGCCCGCGTCCGGCTCGACGTCGCGCTCCAGAACCAGGGCGTCTTCGCCGTTTTCGTAATAGCCTTTGCGCACGTAGGTCGGCACGAAACCGTACGCGGCGTAGAACTGCCGGGCAATCGTGTTTGACACCCGCACTTCAAGGTAGATGGACTCGGCCCGGTTGCGCCGGGCCCAGTCGAACACCGTATTCATAAGCTGGGTGGCAATACCCTGGCGCCGCAGGTCAGGGTCAGCCGCCAGATTTGCCAGATGGACTTCCTCGGTCCCCCAGGCCACGGCGTAGCCGACGACGTGCCCGTCTCTCTCAGCGACGATACAGAGTCCCTGGGGCCGGTTGATGTCGGACTTGAAGAACGACCTGCGCCACGGGCTTTGGAAAATGGCGTTCTCTAGTTCCAGCACCCGGTCCAGGTCGTCCTCAGTCATCGGCCGCACCACGGTGGGCGGGGCGGACAAGATACCCACCTGGATTGGCTTTGCTCGGCTACTCCTGCTCCAGCAGGAGCGTCTTGACCACAAAGCGCTCGGTGCCCGTCTCCAGCTTCAGGAAGTAGACGCCCTGCGCCAGCCTGCGTCCCCGGTCGTCGGAGCCGGTCCACACTGCTGAGTAGTCGCCCGGCTTGAGCGTGGAGCGCACCAGCGTCTTGACTGCCCGGCCGGACAGGTCGTAGACCGCGAGCTTCACCGGCGTCTCCCGGGCGAGTCCGAACGTCACGCGCGCGGCGCCGCGCACCGGGTTCGGCCGCACGTCGAGCCGCGTCCGACCCAGGGCGGACAGTCGCGCTTCGGGTTCAGCTATGCTCGTGATAGGGTCGCCCGTGCAATACTTGATGGCCCGCCCCGCAGCAATGGGCGCGCAGCCGCGATGGTAGCTGCCGTCCACGAGGCACTGAATGCCGATGGCGAGAGAGTTGTCCTGAAGGCCGACCGTGCTCGAGGTGAAGCCGTTGCCGGTGTAGTACTGGGTCTCGATGACGTTGTCACCCGTTACGCTGTGCATGGTCGTGTCGTGGACGATGAACTCGAACTTGTCGAACGTCGTGCGAGGCGTGTAGTAGGCCACTGAGTCGTATTCCACGATGAACCGGTGCCCGGCAGTATCGTGGGAGTACCACAAACCCCCGCCGGTCGGAGGATACAGGTCGTCCCAGTCGAGCGCAATCATCATCGGCGCGCCGGAATTGGGCAAGGTCGTGTTGGTGTAGACCGATGACGTCGTGCTGCCCGGCGCAACCCAGCCGTTGCCGCAGATGGATATCTGGCTGTAGACCTGGCCATAGTAGCGCCACGGCCCGAATGAAGTGGGAAGGCTCACAACCCGGGTCTCGTCGTCGGAAAGCGTCAGGTGCGTACCCAGGCCGCGGATTTCCACCCACTGATAATCCGGGTGCTGCCGGTACTGCGCGTCCCCATCGTCGTACGCCCAGTAGCTGGCCGGCTGCCTTGGACCGTCCGGAATCGGGTCAATCTGGCGGATTTCGCCAATCATTATCGAAAACCGCAGCGTCTTCGCGTAGCCGCCGTCCGCGGTAACGAGCAACGTGCACGGTATCACGACCTCGCGCGGAATCGAGTCATCGGCGTGCGCCACAAACGGGTCGGAGCCGTTGGCGCCCGTGGTGTCAGACAGAATCGTTCCGAACGTCCCTGTGGAGTCGGTCACGTGGAACCGCGCGTCGCCCGACCTCAGCTTCGCCGCCACGTTATACCCGTGGCCCAGACCCAAATTGCGCAGAGCCACGATGAGTTGCGCGGTCTCACCCGGGTCAATTTTGCCGTCGCCATTGCCGCCCGGCGGCGGGTCGTTGACCGTGTTGTCCTCGTAGGCCAGCACCGGAGTTCCCGCCCACAGGCTGACGCCAGACACCCAGACCGAGTCGTTCGCGTCCCGGCAGGAGAGCTGGAACCTCAGTGCATAGCCGTTAGTGCAGGCCGGCGCTACGCTGAACCCGAACCCGTTGGCTCCGGTCCACGCCGAATCGCCCGCCGCAATGGCGCCGAACGACTTGGCCGAGTCGGTAATCGTGATATTCGGGTCGGAGGTACGCAGCTTGCCCTCGACCGAATTCGCCCCGGCGCTGCCCCAGTTCTTCACCCAGAGCGGCATCACGATAGCCTCTCCCGGATTGACGATGCCGTCGCCGTTGCCTCCCGGCGGCGAGTCGTTGACCGTATGCTTGAGGTAAGTGATGTATGCCGAATCAGGCGCAATCGTTATCGCCGCGCCCAGATAGGGCTGCAGGTTTCTACCCGTCACGGTCACAAATACGGAGTCGCCCGGCTGGGTCGCGTTCAGGGTGAACTGCACCTGGCCCGACGCATCAGTATGCCCGACGTGATAGACCGTCGAGTCGGTGGCTGACATCACGCACACCAGCGCATTCGCCACCGGTCCGTCGTTTGCGCTCACCGTCACCGGGAACGGGAAAGAGCCGATGAGCACGGTTGCCGGATGGTCCACGGTCAACTGCCGCGGTGCCGCGGACCAGACGTTCAGCTCCGGCTCGCCGAAGTTGTTGAACATGTACGTCTCTTCCTCGGTAATCTGGTCCGGCAAAGGGTAGGCCTGAATCATGAACAGCTTCCCCCACTGCGTGCACTGGGCAAAGGCGTAGTGCAGGCTGTCCACGTAGGACAGGAACGAGCCGGTGGCGAGGGAGTCGTTGTACCCTGAGTAGCTGACTTCAGACGCGCCGAAGTAGCCGCAGCCGCCCTTCTCCTCGCCCGCCTTGACCCACGTCTCGGCGTGGCAGTCCGAGCTGTAGTCAAAGTCGCCCGAGAGGCAAGTCGGCGCAATCACGCACGGCGCCATCCGGCCGTTGCTCAGGTTGAGCACGTTGGTGTTGCTCCAGCCGCCGCTGACATTGGCCCAGCCCTGTTCTTCACCGTGGCCGCGATAGAGCATCCAGGCCCGGCCCAGGTTCAGAGAGTCGCGAAGCCCGGTGGCAGTGTTCAGACCCCAGCGCTCGAACAGCGTGTCGAACTGGGTGAACGGCCGGCCCATCACGTAGTTGCGCACGCGAATGACCATGCTCCAGAACCGCGGCGTGCCTTCATAGCCGGCCAGCGCGCAGACCTTGCCGAACCACTGGGTATTCCCGGTATACGGGTCCTTCTCGTACTTGTACAGCTTGTTCATCACCGCCTGTGCTTCATCCGGGGTCCGCACGCACACCCGGGATATCATCAGGTCGGCGAGAATATCGCTGCCCTCCTGCAGGGTGTACTTCAAGTCCGAGGCATCCGTGTGACCGGGCCAGTGGCAGCAGTCGACGTACTCCGGCGCATCGCCCACGAGCAGCACGTAGTCGGGCGGAAACGGCCAGTTGTTGTACGCGTTGGCAATATAGGCATCGATGTGTGCCGTGTCGATGCCGCCGATTTCACTGGTGGTCACGACCTTGGTGCGCCAGCCCTTGCGCTGCTTCCACTGGGCGAACGGCGCGACCGCACCGGCAAAGGCGTCATTGACGATGACAAGGTAGCTGCCATCCTCGGCCCGCTGCGGCGGCCGCACGAAGGCGTAGTTGGCGATGAACTCCCGGTAGAGCGGTTCGAAGGTCGAGGAGATGCGGGCCCGGTGCCGGTACTTCACGTTCACGGTGGAGAGACCTTCATAGGTCATCTCGACCCTCAAACGCCGGGCAACGCGCAACTCGCCCGTCACCGGGTTGAACCGCGCCGGCTGCAGCACGAGTTGCACCACGCGGAAATCCCGCATGACCATCGGGTCGCTCGTCCGGCAGTTCGAAGACGGATACGGCTCGTTCGTGGCATAGCGCTTCTCGTCGATAACGAACGGCTGCGAGACCTGGTTCTCCGGCAGGGGCTGCTGGGCCGGGTACACGTTGTAGCCTGCCAGAACCACCTCGTCCGATTCGAGCACCTTCACCCGCACCGCCCGGTCATCCGGTATCGCCAGGAACCGGGCGACCAGCGGCAGTTGCGGCGAGCCGACCCGGGTCAGAAATCCGCCCCCGGCCATGCCGAAGTCCAGAGTCTGGAACGTCCGGCCGCCAGCCGACACCACGTCGACATAGACGCCGGAAAGGTCAAACTCTACGACGGTACGCTGATGATTGGAGCTGAGCACGCGGTACTGCGCCGCCTGCTCGGGCGCTCCTGACTGGAACGGCACCCATTGCCGGGCAAGGGCAGAGCCTGCGGCCAGCGCGAACATCGCGACGACTACTGAAAGGCTTTTCACCGAGACCTCCAATCGTTGACCATGCTATCCTGCGGCCCGAGAGTCCGTAAGACTCTCGCCGACTCTGATACTATGCCTCCTGTCCTCCGTGTCAAGGCGGCGCCATGCTTTGTACGGACGCCCGCCTTCGCTCAGTCCCCGTCCAGCATGCTCGTGGTCAGCTTGCCCTTGAGGAATCTCGGGTTTCTGAGCAGGCGACGCTGGAACTCGACCGTCGTAGCCACGCCCTCGATCTTCGTTTCGGCCAGAGAGCGTTCCATCCGGGCGATGGCTGTATCCCGGTCCGGACCCCAGACTATGATCTTCGCAATGAGCGGGTCATAGAAGGCGGGAACCGCGCAGCCGGGCGTCAGGCTGCTGTCCACGCGCACGCCCGGCCCGGCCGGCAGGTGGACGCGGCTGACAAAGCCGGGGCAGGGCTTGAAATCCAGGTCAGGGTCCTCGGCATAAATCCGGCATTCGATTGCGTGGCCCCGCGGTTCGACGCCGTGGGCAGGCAGGGACAGTTTCCGCCCCGCGGCAATCCGCACCTGCTCCTGTACGATGTCCACGCCCGTAACGACTTCCGTCACCGCATGCTCGACCTGCAGCCGCGCGTTCATCTCCATGAAGTAGAACTCGCCCTTTTCGCCGCCGATGAACTCGACTGTCCCCGCGTTGACGTAGCCGGCTGCGCGAGCCGCGGCGACCGCCCACGACCCCAGCTTCTCGCGCAGCTCGGGCGTAACGCCCTGAGCCGGGCTCTCCTCGAGCAGCTTCTGATGCCGGCGCTGGGCCGAGCAGTCCCGCTCTCCGAGATGGACTGTGGCGCCGTGCCCGTCGGCGAGGACCTGAATCTCGATGTGCCGTGCGCAACTCAGGTATTTCTCGACGTATACGCGCCCGTCCTCAAACGAACGCAGCGCCTCGGCCTGGCACAGGCGGACGCCCTGTTCCAGCTCCTGTTCTGAACGCACGATGCGCATGCCCTTGCCGCCGCCGCCCGCCGCGGCCTTGACCAGGACCGGGTAGCCTATCTCCGCGCACAGCCGGGCGACCTTCCTCGGGTCGCCGAGCGGTTCATCGGTCCCGGGCGCGACCGGCACGCCCGCCGCGCTCGTCCGCCGCCGGGCCTCGATCTTGTCCCCGAGCAACCGCATCGTCTCCGCGGATGGGCCGATGAACGTGAACCCGGAAGACTCCACGGCGTCGGCAAAGTCCGGATTCTCGGAAAGGAAGCCGTAGCCGGGATGGACCGCCTGGCTTTGCGTGACCATTGCGGCCGACAGGATGCGCGAGGCGTTCAGGTAGCTGTGCCGGGCCGGGCCGGGCCCGATGCATACGGCTTCGTCGGCCAGCAGCGTGGGAAGGGCCTCACTATCGGCCTGGGAGTAGACGAGCACGTTGGCGATTGAGAGTTCGCGCAGGGCGCGCATGATTCGGAGCGCGACCTCGCCGCGGTTCGCCACCAGCACTTTGCGGAAGAGCGTGGCTGACCCCGGGTCGCGTACGCGTGATTCGCCGCTCATCGTGTGGTGTCACCGGCAAACGACGGCCGACCGGCCGGTGCCCTGAGAGACAATAGCGACTCGGCGGCTGCGCGTCAACGCCGCCGCGGCCTGAAGTCAGTCAGGCCGGCAGGCTTCGAAGCTGTGGGTCTTGAGCCAGGCCAGCAACTCGGGAACCCGGGCGCAGGCCAGGGCCACGCACGTGTCCGCGCCGCCGTAATAAAGGTTGAGCGATTCGCCGTCGTCGCCTGCTGTGCAACCGCAGGGGAAGACTACGCTGCCCACGTCGCCCTGGCGTTCATAGTCTTCGTGCGGGCCCAGGACCCATTCGTGGCTGCGTATCAGGCACCGGCCCGGGTCGTCGTGGTCCAGGAGTGCCATCCCCATTCGGTATATGTACCCGTCCGCGTTCTGGTGCGCACCGTGGTACAGCATGAGCCAGCCTTCACTCGTCTCGATGAGCGGCGGCCCGATGCCGATTCTACCCGCGTCCCACCATGACCCGCGCCGCGCCGCCATCAGCAGACGGTGTTTGCCCCAGTGTTCGAGGTCGGGTGACTCGGCAATCCAGATGTCGGCGCCGAGCCCGGTAATCGGCCGGTGGACCATGACCCACATACCGCCGATTCGCCGGGGCAGCAGCGCGGCGTCTTTGTCTTCAGGGGGCATGATGACCCGCATCCGCTCGAACCGGCGGAAGTCCTCGGTCAACGCCAGCGACACGGCAGGTCCGGTCTGGGAATAGGCGGTGTAGGTAATGGCGTACTTGCCAAGTTCCTCGAGCCAGACGATGCGCGCGTCCTCAACGCCCCACTCCTCCTCCGGGTACTCGTCGCCCCCGGGCGGAAACGTCGGCTCCGGGTCGATTTCCCAGTTGTCCACGCCGTTCGGCGAGCGTGCCGCCCACAGGCTCGACATGCCGCGCCGGTCTTCGACCCGGCAGAGCAGCAGCGTCGTGCCGTCCTTGAGCCGCGTCGCCCCCGGGTTGAAGACGGCGTTCACCGTATGGGGCCAGGTTTCCGCGGTCAATAGCGGGTTTCGGTGATGCCGGACAAACAGCAGCATGCGTTCGGTTCTGGTCATCTGCCCTCCTCGTCGCCCGTGCCCTCGACAGTCCGCATGGTCAAGAGCGAACTGAGAAACGCGATGGTGGACTCGGCTCCTTCGTTCGCGTTCACGCCCTCGTGATGCAGCCCGTCGTGGCAGCCCCCCGAGGCATAATCGTACAGCGGCCGGCCCAGGTCGTTGCCGCCGAGGAACCACTCGAACGTCCGGGCCATCCGGGCGCGCCACTCTTCGTCGCCGGTGACCCGGTAAGCCCGGAAGCAGGCTTCGATTGCGCACTGAGCTTCAATCGGCTGCTGGTCGAACCGAACCCGTACCCCGCCGCGTTTCCAGCCGGCGTTGGCGATAGGTGAAAAGTGGCCGTCGTCCGCGGTCTGGATGCGCATCAGCCAGCCCAGCGAATCGAGGCTGGCGTCGACCATCGCCTTGTCGCCCAGGTCACTGCCGGCCCGCAGCAGGGCCTGGCAGAGACGGGCGTTGGCGTAGGCCAGCGACTGTTCGAACCAGGGCCAGTCCTCCGCGGCGTTGGCCTTGTACAGGTCGAACAGGCGATGAGCCAGGACGTCGCGGTAGCGCCGGGCCGTGCTGGCGCCCGGAAACCGCTTGACGTAGGAACACAGACCGAGCAGGGTCAGCGCCCAGGCACGCGGGCTCGTGAACGTCTCGACTGCGGGAAGCCCCGCGTCAAAAAGGTTCATCGCCAGCGCCACCAGGCCCTCATCGGTCGACGCCGAGATGGTCGAGCCCAGGCACCACAGCGCGCGGCCGTGCGAATCTTCAGGACCCACTTTTTCTTTCCAGAGACGGTCGTAACCAAGGTAGTTGCGAAACCGGCCGTTCTCGCGGTTGAAAGCGTAGTCGACGAAAGCCAGATACCGAGAAACCAGGCGTCGCTGAATCTCGCTCGCCGCGTCTATTTCCCGGACGCGCAGCATCACGATGAGCGCCCGCGCGTTGTCGTCGATGGTGTATCCCTCGCTCAGATTGGGTATCGTGCTGCGGGCATGCTGGAGAATACCCGTGTCGTCGGTCATGGTGAAAAGGTGGTCGAGCTTGAGGTCGGGCAACTCCATGTCCAGGGGCAGCCGCCCGTGCGCGTTGACCCCGAACAGGGCTCCGGGATGGCGCTCTTCGGCCGCCCGGGCGAACGTCTCCAGGTACTGGCGCGCCACTTCCTTCCATATCATCATCCGGCCGAAGGCGTAAGCGCGCTTGCGCATGGCGTGACGGTCCGCCTCCTTCTCCAGAAGCTCGGTCACCGCGGCCGCCAGCGCGCCGGAATCATGAAACGGCACGAGCCGGCCCCGGCCTTCGTCGAGCAGCCCCTCGGCGTACCAGTACGGCGTCGAGATGATTGCCTTGCCCGTGCCCAGCGCGTAGGCCAGCGTGCCCGACACCGACTGCGCCGCGTTAAGGTAGGGAGTGACGTAAAGGTCGGCCGCGCCCAGGAAACGGCACAGCTCGTCGATATCGACAAACCGGTTGTGGAACACGACGTGCTCGGCAACGCCCAGGTTGCGCGCCTGGCGCTGGAGCCCGAGCCGGTACTCCTCGCCCTTTTCTCGCTTCACGTTCGGGTGCGTGACGCCCAGCACCAGGTAGACTACGTCCGGGTGTTGCCGAACGATGCCGGGCAGGGCCGCTATCATGTGCTCGATGCCCTTGTTTGGCGACAGCAGGCCGAACGTCAGTATCACGCGCCTGCCCTCTACTCCGAACAGGTCTTTGTAGTAGTTGGGGTCGACGAACGGCATGTCCGGGATGCCGTGGTGAATCATGTCTATCTTGCCCGCGGGGACGCCGTAGATTTCGCGCAGGAAATCGGCTGACCGATGGCTCATCACGACGAGGCGGTCTGACAGCCGGCAGAGCTCGGCGAGGACCTGTCGCTGGGCCTCGTCCGGGTCTTTGAGCACCGTGTGCAGCGTTGTGATAATCGGCATCCGCAGGCGCCTCAGCGCCACGAGCACGTGGCTGCCCGCGGGCCCGCCGAATATCCCGTACTCGTGCTGCAGGCAGACCAGGTCGATCTGGCCGAAATTGAGAAAATCCGCGACCTGGCGATACTCATCGGCATCGGCCTGGGCCACCTCAAAGCGGACCCGCTCCGGATAGGCATAGCCCTCCGGCGTGTCGTTCATGGCGACGACCGTGCAGCTCAAGTCCGGGACCTCGGCCGCAATCGACTCGCACAGGTCGGTCGTGAACGTGGCGATGCCGCAGCGCCGGGGAACGTAGTTCCCGATGAACGCCACTTTGTCGAATGGGTACTTTGTCGTCTTCATATATATGTAATAATGCTCTGCCCGGCCGCCCGACATCGCGCGGCGCGGGAAGAGTCTATTCTAGACCAGAATGCACGGGATTGCAACGACTTTGTTGCATTCCCCGCCGGGCGAAGAGGCAGGCCGCGTTGACAGTCGGGCGTGCCGGGTTAGAATCAGCCCGCCGGACTCGGCAGTCAAACTGAAAGAACAGCAATGCTTTACACCGTTACGCTCAATCCGGCTCTCGACCGGACCCTGTACGTCGAATCGCTGAATCCCGGCCAATCCACCCGCATCAGGCGCGAGGCCAGATATTCGGGTGGCAAGGGCATCGACGTCTCCCGCGCGCTCCTCGAAATGGGCACGCCCAACATCGCGCTGGGTTTTGTCGGCGGGTTCGGCGGCAAGGAGTTCGAAGGCCGGCTGCTTCTGGATGGCGTCGCCTGCAGCTTCACGAGGATTGCCGGTGAGACGCGTACCAACATAATCATCCAGGACGAGTCAAACGGCGCCGAAACCGCGCTCCTGGCCCGCGGCCCTGAAGTCCAGCCCAGCGAGCTGATGGACTTCATCACGACCATAGAGAAGCTGCCGGATATGGAGTTCCTTATCGTCTCGGGCTCCCTGCCCCTCGGCCTCACGCCCGAGGTCTACCGTCGCGTAATCGACATCGGCAACAACAAAGGCGCGCGCACCGTGCTCGACACGGCCGGCGAGGCGCTGCGCCAGGGCCTGAACGCCCGGCCGACCCTGATCAAACCCAACCGTCTCGAACTTGCCGAACTGGCGGGCAGGGAACTGGCTGACGTTCGAGCCATCGCCGAGTATTGCCGGTCCCTGAGCGACCGGGTGGAAATCATCCTCGTCTCGCTCGGCGCGGACGGCATGGTGATGACGACGGCGCGCGGGGTCGTCCACGCCCGGCCCCCCGCGGTCAAAGTGAAGGGCACGGTCGGCGCGGGCGATTGCGCCGTAGCCGGGTTCGTGCACGGGCTCGCCCGCCGCGAAACCCCGACGGACGCGCTGCGCCGTTCGGTCGCGGCCGGTACGGCCGCGACGCTCAACCCCGGCACGGGTCTGTGCCGCTGCTCGGACATCGATGCGATTATGCCCCAGGTGACAATCGAGGAAATCAAGTTATGAGCCTGGTTCCGGGCGGGGAAATACTGGCCGAAGCGAATCGTCAGGGCCGTGCGGTCGGCGCTTTCAACTTCAACAACCTCGAGTTTCTGCAGGCGATAGTCGCGGCCGCGGACGAGGCCCATACCCCGGTTTTCCTTGCCACCAGCGAGGGCGCGGTCAAGTATGCCGGGCTCGAGTACATCGTCGCGCTGGCCCGCGCCGCCGCGGCCCGGACAAGCGTTCCGCTCTGCCTGCACCTGGACCACGGCCAAGACCTCGCGCTCATTCGCCGCTGCATCGAAGCCGGCTACACCTCGGTCATGATTGACGCCTCGCGCCTGCCTTTCGCCGAAAACGTCGCCGTCACGAGACAGGTCGTCGAGACGGCCCGGCCCAGGGGAGTCTCGGTCGAGGCGGAACTGGGTCGGCTGGTCGGAGTCGAGGACAACGTATCCGTGGCCGAACGTGACGCGGTCCTCGTGAACCCCGAGGAAGCCCGGGATTTCGTCGAAAAGACCGGGGTCGACTCGCTGGCGCCGGCCGTGGGTACGTCCCACGGCGCGTTCAAGTTCAAGGGCGAGCCCAGGCTCGATTTCGACCGGCTGAGCAAAGTCAAAGAGCTGACCCGAGGCCTGCCTCTGGTCCTGCACGGCGCGTCGTCGGTTCCTGCCGACGTCCTTGCCCGGTGCGAACGCTTTGGCGTCGCGGTCAAAGGCGCGCGCGGCGTGCCTGAGGCCGACCTGGCCCGGGCGGTCCGGCTGGGCGTGAACAAGATTAACGTCGACACCGACCTGAGACTGGCCTTCGTGGCTGAAGTGAGGCGCGTCTTTGTCGAACAGCCTGCCGAGTTCGACCCGCGCCACTATCTCGGGCCGGCCCGCGACGCGGTAAAGGAGCTCGTTGGACGCAAAATCCGGCTGTTCAGGCACGGCGCTGAAGGCTGAGCCGGGCAGGCAGCTCGAACTCGTTCGGGACCGGGTCGCCTCCGCCCGCAACGTCATGGTCCTGACCGGCGCCGGCGTGTCGGCCGAGTCCGGCGTACCGACCTTCCGCACCGGGGACGGACTCTGGAACAAAGTAAATCCGCTCGACTATGCCACGCGCGAGGCATTCCTGCGCGACCCGGTGAAAGTCTGGCAGTGGTACGACGAACGCCGGGTCAACATGGCCCGGGCGCGGCCGAACCCGGCCCACCTCGCCCTGGCGGAACTGGAAAAGCAGGGCAGGCAGGTTTTTGTCGTCACCCAGAACGTCGATGACCTGCACGAGCAGGCCGGTTCGAGGCGCGTCGTACACATTCACGGCTCGATTTGGCGGTTCCGCTGCGAGCGCGACGGCACGCTTGTGGACAACCGGGACGTGCCCCTGAACGAACTGCCGCCGACCTGCCCGTGCGGCAACATCCTGAGGCCTGACATCGTCTGGTTCGGCGAGAACCTGCCCTGGCAGCCGGTTGAGGCAATCCACCGCTACCTGCTCGATGGAGCGATCGACTTATGTCTCATCATCGGCACCGAGGCGTCGTTCGGCTACGTACTCCAGTGGGCCCTGCAGGCGCGCGACGTCGGTGCGCTGCTCGTGGACGTGAACCCGCGCGCCGCCAGCCTGAGTTCCCAGACCGACGTCCACCTGGAAGGAAAGGCCGGCGCCATCCTGCCTGAACTCGTGCCCGAGTCATGAACGACGAATCCGCATTCCTGAAGCTCTGTCAAGCCCGCCGGTCCACCCGACGGTTCAGCGACCGGCCCGTGGAAAAAGAGAAAGTCGAACGCTGTCTCGAAGCCGCCCGGCTCGCGCCGTCCGCCAGCAACCGCCAGCCCTGGCGGTTCATCGTGTTCAACGACCCGGCCGAAAAAGACCGACTCGCGCGCGCGGTCTTCAAGGGCGTCTACTCGGGCTCGGACCGGTTCAACAAAGCGCCCGTGCTCGTCTGCCTGCTCATCAAAGAAAGCCTGGTCGTCAACCGGCTCGCGGGTATCGCCCAGGGCACTCAGTATCAGCTCGTCGATGCGGGCATTGCCGGCGAGCACTTTGTCCTCGCTGCCGCCGAGCAGGGCCTCGGCACCTGCTGGATTGGCTGGTACGACGCGCGGGCCCTGCTCAGACACCTGGGCCTGCGGGGAAAGGCGTACCGAGCCGTGGCCTTATTCGCCCTCGGCTACCCGCCGACCGACGCCTCGACCGCGGAACGGTCCCGGCTCCCGCTCTCCGACATCGTCTCCTGGAACGAGCCGCCCCGCTGACCCGGTTCGGCGTTGCTTGCAGCTTGCCCCGGTTTCCTGTATCATTTTTGTGGAAGGGAATGCGGTATATCGGGAAGGAGTTAGTTTGCACGCTCTGCTCCAACGTCTTTCAGCCGAACACTCCGAACTCCAACAGGCGCTTGCCGGCATCCGGCCCCGGCAGTTTCGCACCGACGAGGGACGGTCACGCCTCGGGCGCGTCCGCGACCTGCTCCGAACCCACATCGCCGAAGAACAGCGGGAACTGTACCCCCCACTGGTACAGGCGGCCCGCGGCGACGAACGGCTGGCAGGCCAGCTACAGCGAATGTCCGACGACCTGCGCATCGTCAACGGCCTCGCCGAAGACTTCTTCAAAAAGTACGAGGCAGGTGAACCGAGACTGGTCGAGTTTGCCACCGACCACGGCGCTCTTCTGACCATTCTCAAAATCCGGCTCAAACGGGAAGAGGAAACGCTCTTCCCCCTGTTCGACCAAATCAGCCAGAACTAGCCGCTACAGCCCGCCGCGGGACATGACCGAATCCCGGCGCGGGACATAACCCGATTCCGCCCGGCGAGGGACATGACCCAATTGCGGCGCGGGACATAACCGAAATCGTGGGGACTGTACCCTGGGCTGCCGAAGGCTGGGACTGTCCCCCTCCGACGATTTCGGATTGTGTCCCAAGCCCGTCACCGAGCTAGTCAAACCGGCAATTCGCACCCGACCCGACATTACAACTATGACAACTCGCCAAAACCCCGAAAATCGGCCCTAACCCTCGCATCCACAACAGGATGCCCGAAATCCGGCCCGTACCCCCCGGGTCACCCCGGGTACGGTCCCCCGGAGCATCCCCGGTACGGTATCCCGGAGCATCCCCGGTACGGTATCCCGGACGCATCCGGGGGCCCGCGCTCCTGTCTGCACGCGACGGGACTGCCATCCAGTTTCGTCCTGCGAAACTGGTGGCTGTACCGTTCTGCTTCGGGAACTGGTGGCCGTACCGTCCCGTTAGATAACCGCCAAGAGCGCCAAGACCGGATTCCGCTACTGCCAACTGCAAACTGGGAACTGGAACCTGCGCGCATCCTGCGCGCCGCTGTTAGCCGTCGGCCGCAGGCTGTCGGCCACTCGCCAATCGGCACTCGTCAATCGCCAGTCGCGTGAGCCGTCGGCCTTCGGCCGCAAGCTGTCGCGTACTCGTCACTCGCCAAATGCGACCGGGCGGACATAATCTCTTACTATGCCCCGGAACTTCCCCTGGAGCGCTACAATCCGCTACCCAAGCCAAGGCTATACCGCGGTTATCCCATCCTTGTGAGGATGCAAACCTGAAGAGCCGAATGACTCAATCGGTCACGTTCGGTTCTGTGAGGGGAACCTATCGCCTGGAATGGCTGAAACGGTTTCTACTCGACGTGCGCCGACCAGCGCCAGCCGCCAGACCCAGACGTTCAGGGCGGCCAGGACGGCCACAAGCACCAGGGGTACCCAGCGCCAAGCCCTGCGCGCCGCCGGATTCCCCAGAAGCGTCCCAGGAATCCCCAGCGTCAGCGTACTTCCAACGCGGCGAATGACACGGACGACATCTTCTTGGTGATGTAGGCATTCAACTTACTCGCGGCCATGCCAGCAAGCGGGTGGCTGTAGTCGAGCCGACGCTTGAGGATGAGCGCCACTTCCTTTGGCCAGTGAGCCATGCTCATCTGTACGATGTCGCCACCGATGTCTCTCGCCAAGCGCGGGATGCGGCTCTTCTCGCCGATCCGGTCCACGATGATGACCGTTGCCATGTAGTATGTCTTGCCGCCTCGTTCTATTTCCCGCTCGTACCTCGACACTTTGTCCAGCGAAATCTCGGTATTGCCCGGGCCGATGAACCCGATGTCGAACCTCGCGCCGACACCCGGTTTGCACAGTAGGGTCGCATCGCTCTCGCGCTTCTCGCCGCGACTGGATAACCAGAAGACCTTGCTGGTTGAAGTCGTGTCATCGCGCGGAACCATCCGGAAGTCCAGCACTTGCAGCAATGCCGCGAGCGTCAAGCGTTCAAACAGCTTTCCGTAGAGCGACTTCTCCGCACCGCGAATGGCCAGCGTTTGTGCCCCGAGTCCCATGAAGAGATACAGCAGCGAGGGCCACTTCTTGAAGCAGTCCGGTACTTTGCCGAGCAGTCGTTCCGGGTCGCCGAATTCGCGCTGGCACACGGCTGAGGCGTTGCTCATCTGCTGGTCAAGTCCTGCCAAGTATCTGGTCAGCTCGCCCTTGTCGCTGCGAAGGACATTCTGAACGGCTTTGCCGGTGAGCCCGACCAGCGAGTTGAGGTAGAGCTTCTTGTCGTCCGACAGACCCTGCGCAAGTTCCATCTCGACCAGCCTTGGCAGTCGGGTGGCGAGCTCCTCAATGCTCTGCGATGCCCTGACAAAGGCTACGAACAGCGCGGCATTGCAGATCGCCAGTCTCTGTCTTGTCAGAGGCTCAGTGAGCGCCCGGACGTTTCCACCACAAAGGATAGAGCCGACGACCTGCCGGATAGTGTCCTCTCCCACTTTCGCGAGGACTTGCTGGCCGCGGAGCTTCGCCCAGTCTAGACCTGCTTTCGGTATGAGGTCGGAGATCCTACTTTCCATAGCGCTTCTTCCTGTCGGACGCGAAGAGGGTAAGGTCGGGCTCCGGGGGCGCACAGTTGAGCCACAGCACGTCGCTGACGCGCGCGCCCAACCACCTCTTGGCGTGCTTCTTGATGCATTCCACGTACTCGGGAACAAGCTCAAACAGCACGAACCGACGTCGCAACCTAGCAGCTGCCTCGCCGACGGTCCCGGTCCCCGCGAATGGATCCAGGACGACGTCGCCGACAAAGCTGTAGTAGCTGACGACCTTCTCCGCCAGTTCGACGGGGAACACGGCGGGATGTTGCCCGTCATGCGCGGGATGAATCTTCCAGATATTCGTTCGCTCGTAGCCGTCCGGGATCTTGGAACGGGCGACAGCCTCGCGGTCCGGGTGGTTGCGAATGAACCAGTCTATGAGCTTGTCGGACTTCTTCCGGTAGGCCAACACGTACTCGGTCACAGGCACGGGCTTATACTGAAGCGGGTTTCTGTCCGCGGCAAAGCGCCGGCCGCGGCCGGTGGCCCAGCCAGCCCCTTCGGGCTTGACCCAGATGATGTCGTCGATGAACTCGTAGCCTTCTTGGATGAAGAGCGAGTGAACATCGAATGGGACGGCTATGCGAGAGGAGGATTCGTTTCTGCTGGCTCGTCTGAGGAGTACCGGCGATGTGTTCATGATGAAGAACCGCCCGTCTGCCAGCACCCGGTGAACCTGGTGGACCACCTTTCGCAGTTTGAGCAAGTACTCGTCGTATGAGATGTAGTCGGCGTACTCGGGCCTGGCATTGTAGTACGGCGGGGACGTGAAGACGAGGTCAACTGACCCGGCGGGCATGTCGGCCAGCAGTTCTTCGCAATCACCGAGACCGACTGTGTTCCGCAGAGGGGAGAGCCGATAGGTTTCCTTGCGACGGCGGTTCTTCGGCGCGCTGCTCTTGTGCAGAAGTCGAGACTCCAGCACGGCCGGCGAAGTGGTCTTCTGGAAATCTACGAGCGAGCTACGTGCATCAATGACTACTTCGCCGACGCAGCACGCGCCATCCCTGTCCTTGAGAGGCACACGCCAGATGTGGTAGCGGTCGTCAACCTCGGGCAGGCCGAATGAGATGGAGTTGCCGAGAGCGGCGGATTTCAACCACTGCATGGCAATGGACTTCGCGTCGGCGACGCTCTCGACCCGATACTTCCTTCGTTGGGCCACGGAGGAAAAGCGTCCTTCCAGTACAGGGTAGTCGAGGGTACTTCGGGAATCGGAGGGGCACATTACGCAATTCCTATCATGCGGCTATGTTATCCTGGCGGTTCGGCTTGTCAAGGCGGCGCGTTGCCTCACCAGAAATCTACTCGAAGCCGCCCCGTTGCCTCACGTAAGAATCTACTCGAAAAGGAGGCACAATTTGACCATCTTTGACCCCGAAAGGAGATGGTCCAGTGGCTTTGACTA